>Ga0160434_100053_pt1 | contig 86272 bp, 73 predicted proteins | sample HID1973I_E0MG_FD_108273 | JGI IMG/M metagenome (GOLD analysis project Ga0160434, IMG submission 108273) | Enriched mosquito-associated microbial communities from UW Madison campus, WI, USA - HID1973I_E0 MG | ecosystem: Host-associated > Arthropoda: Insects > Digestive system > Unclassified ... | reverse complement strand
CCTGGCGGGAGGGGGTGGCCAGCGGCCATGGATGGCCGCGCTAGGCGAGTTGGACAGGATGTCCAACCGAGCCGGGCCAGCCCCCTCCCGTCAGGGCGGTGCCCGCACCGTAAGCCGACACCACTAGCCGCCCACACCATGCGCGCCCCTCAACAAACTCCCCACCCCGAGCCGCAGAAGCCGGAGACATCTCGCTGATGGAGAGAGCCCAGTCACACAGCTAGCGATGATCGGGCCGAACAGCGGCCGCAGCCGCCTACTTCACTCGCGCTCGAATTCGGCCAGATCGTCCAGCAGGCTCTGCGCGCGCCGCAGGCTGGGGCCGGTCGCGCCGTCGCGCATGCGTTGGGCCAATCCCGGCCGCGAGGGCGCACGCGACCAGCGGTGGAACCACCAGGTAGCGAGCAGGCCGGCCACGCCGATCGCCAGGCTGATCCAGATCCAGGGCGGGGTAGGCGTGTCCAGCCCGGGCGGCGCCTTCAGGCCAGCGGCGGCGACCACGACCACCACCCACATGATCCACCAGGGCAGGCCGACGGCGGCGGCACTGCAGACGTAGAAGCGCCGGATCAGACCCAGGCGCTTCTGGATCGCCAGCACCGGTGCGGCGTAGTCCAGGCTGCCGATCAGGCCGGACAGGATGCCGCCGGCCGCGGCAGTGGCCACGCCCAGTGCGTGCACCAGCAGGCCGGCGACGAAATAGCCGCTGCCGGCCGGATGGCGAGTCCAGCACGCCACCCCGAGCAGGATCAGCCCGACCCCGAACGCCACCTGCAGGATCTGCCCCCAGAACAGCGGGCGCAGGCTGCCACGCATGCGGTCGAGTTTGCGATCGCGCAGGAGCTCCCACTGCACGGCTTCCTGGCGTTCCAGGCGCTGGCCGAGCTGCAACCAGGCGTTCTTGAGTTCGTTCGGTTCCATGGTCTTGGGTCCGTAGGTCAGATTTCGTTGCGGATGCGCTGCTTGAGGCGGCTGATCCGGGTCGCGGCGTTGCCTTCGCTGATGCCTAGCACTTCGGCGATCTGGCGATGGCTCTGGTCTTCGAGGTAGAGCAGCATCAAGGCCCGCTCCAGCGGCGGCAGCGCATGGATGAAGCGGTAGAGCTGCTCGACCTGCTGCTGGGTTTCGGGATCGTGGGGATGCGGATCGGCGAGGTCGTGGCGCTCGCTGTCCAGCGGCACGCTGTGGGCCAGGACCCGGCTGCGCCCGCGCACCCAGGAGATCGCCACGTTCAGGGCGATCCGGTACATCCAGGTCGTCACCGGCCGGCGCGGGTCATAGGACGGCCAGGCCCGCCACAGCTGGACGGCGATCTCCTGGCCGAGGTCCTCGCGATCCTAGGCGTGCCAGGCATAGGTGCCGATGACCTTGGCCAACAGGCCGCGGTGGCGCTGCAATAGGTCCGCGAAAGCCTGGCGGTCGGCGCTGGAAGCCGCTGTTTCTGCAATCGGGGCCATGCTGGGAAGGGTCTTGGTCATGTCACCGGATGATTCGCCGGCCCGGCCCAATCCTTACACCTGAACGGAGCTTTTCGACAGCGGGCCCGCCAGGGCGCACAATATGGCCCCTCGCGCCCGCCCGTTCGTGACGGTGCCGCCCCCGGAGTCTCCCATGTCCCAAGAATCCCCCGCGCCGCTGCTGTTCGCAGATCTCGGCCTCTCAGAAGCTGTGATGAAGGCAGTAGCCGCTGTCGGCTATGAGTCGCCATCGCCCATCCAGGCCGCGACCATCCCGGCGTTGCTGGCTGGCCGCGACGTGCTCGGCCAGGCCCAGACCGGTACCGGCAAGACCGCCGCGTTCGCGCTGCCGGTGCTGTCCAATGCCGATCTGTCGCAGACCAAGCCGCAGGCGCTGGTGCTGGCGCCTACCCGCGAGCTGGCCATCCAGGTCGCCGAAGCCTTCCAGAAATACGCCGAAGCGATTCCCGGCTTCCGCGTGCTGCCGGTGTACGGCGGCCAGCCCTACGCCCAGCAGCTGTCCGCGCTCAAGCGTGGCGTACACGTCGTCGTCGGCACCCCCGGCCGCGTGATCGACCACCTCGATCGCGGCACGCTGGACCTGTCCGAGCTCAAGACCCTGGTGCTCGACGAAGCCGATGAAATGCTGCGGATGGGCTTCATCGACGATGTCGAGGCGGTGCTGAAGAAGCTGCCGGAACAGCGCCAGGTCGCGCTGTTCTCAGCCACGATGCCGCCGGCGATCCGCCGCATCGCGCAGACCTATCTGCAGGATCCGGCCGAAGTCACCATCGCCGCCAAGACCACCACCTCGGCCAACATCCGCCAGCGCTACTGGTGGGTGAGCGGCATGCACAAGCTCGACGCGCTGACCCGCATCCTCGAGGTCGAGCCGTTCGACGGCATGATCGTGTTCGCACGCACCAAGGCGGCCACCGAAGAGCTGGCGCAGAAGCTGCAGGCGCGCGGCCTGGCCGCGGCCGCCATCAACGGCGACATGCAGCAGTCCCAGCGCGAGCGCACCATCGGCCAGCTCAAGGAAGGCAAGCTCGACATCCTGGTCGCCACCGACGTGGCCGCGCGTGGCCTGGACGTGGAGCGGGTCAGCCACGTGCTGAACTACGACATCCCGTACGACACCGAAAGCTACGTGCACCGCATCGGCCGCACCGGCCGTGCCGGCCGCAGCGGCGAGGCGATCCTGTTCGTCACCCCGCGCGAGAAGGGCATGCTGCGTGCGATCGAGCGCGCGACCCGGCAGCCGATCGAAGAGATGCAGCTGCCAAGCGTGCAGGCGGTCAACGACACCCGCGTCGCTCGCTTCCTTGCCCGCATCGACGAGACCCTGGCCGGGGGCGAGATCGATTTCTACCGTGATCTGCTGCAGCGCTACGAAGCCGAGCAGAACGTGCCGGCGATCGAGATCGCCGCCGCGCTGGCCAAGCAGCTGCAGGGCGATACCCCGTTCCTGCTGACCCCGCCGGTGCGCGAAGCGCGTCCGGAGCGCATGGACGACCGTGCGCCGCGACAGGGTGAGCGTCCGGGGCGCTATGAGCGTGCCGATCGCGGCGAGCGTGCACCGCACGCCGATCGCGGCGAGCGCCCGCGCTTCGAGCCGCGCGTCGAGCGCGAGCCGCGTCCGGCTGCGAGCGCGCCGCGCGAACATGCGCCGCGTCCGGAAGGCGATTTCGACTACCACCGCGACGTCGGCAGCTTCGAGCGCCCGCGCCGCGACAAGCTGCCACCGCGTGGCGAGCCGGAAGTCGGCATGGAGACCTACCGCATCGAGGTCGGCCACACGCATGGTGTCAAGCCGAACAACATCGTCGGCGCGATCGCCAACGAAGCCGGGCTGGAGAGCCGTTACATCGGCCGCATCGACATCCATGACGATCACTCCATCCTCGACCTGCCGGCCGACATGCCGCGCGAGCTGCTGCAGCACCTGAAGAAGGTCTGGGTGTCCGGCCAGCAACTGCAGATGCGCAAGGTCGACGGCCACGAGGGCGCTGGCGCGGCCAAGCCGTTCAAGCCGAAGTTCGCCCGCGACGGCAAGCCCAGCGAGCGCGGCTTCGCACCGGGACCGCGCAAGGGGCCGGGCGCAGGCGGCAAGCCGGGCGGTTTCAAACCGAAGGGTCCGCGCAGTTTCTGACCCCTGACCTCGAACCCCGGCTCCGGCCGGGGTTTTCTCGATAGCGAACACCATGTCCGACGCCGCGACCACCCGACTCAACAAACACATCGCCGAAACCGGCTTCTGTTCGCGCCGCGAGGCCGACCGGCTGATCGGCGAACGCCGCGTCACCGTCAACGGCGTCGTCGCCGGCACCGGCGCGGTGGTGGGCGAGGCCGACAAGGTGCTGGTCGATGAGCAGCCGTTGCGCGTGCGCCAGGCCAGCAAGCCGGGCGCGCGGCGGCATGTCTACATCGCGCTCAACAAGCCGGTCGGGATCACCTGCACCACCGAAAGCGCAGTGAACGGCAACATCGTCGATTTCGTCGGCCACGAGCGGCGGATCTTCCCGGTCGGGCGGCTGGACAAGGATTCCGAAGGCCTGATCCTGCTGACCAGCAACGGCGACATCGTCAACGAGATCCTGCGCGCGGAAAACCGCCACCAGAAGGAATACCTGGTCGCGGTCAACCAGCCGGTCACCGACGAGTTCCTGCGCGGCATGGCGCGCGGCGTACGCATCCACAACGAGACCACGCTGCCGTGCCGGACCTCGCGGATCGCCAAGTTCGGCTTCCGCATCGTGCTCGAGCAGGGCCTGAACCGGCAGATCCGCCTGATGGCCGCCGCGTTCGGCTACCGCGTCACCCAGCTGCGCCGGGTGCGCATCGACAACATCAAGCTCGGCGCGCTCAAGCCTGGACAATGGCGCAATCTCACCGACTTGGAACTGCGCGGCCTGCTGCCGCAGCGCCAGGATTTCTGATCGATCATGGCGTAGCCCGCCGCGCGGGCGGAGCGTGGCCGTTCCCACTGCGCGGCAAGCGCCTTGTGTCTTCCCGGCGAGAAGGCGCGGCCAGCGGATGGCGGCCGCGGCCGCGTCGCCGCCGCCTGAGGGCACTCAGTCCACGACCGACTTGTTCTCTGCGGTGCCCAGCACTTCCGGGTGGCGGACCTTGCCGCTGCGGTGTTGCATCAGCGGATGCAGGAACACCGCGCCGAGGATGATCGCCACGCCGAGGTAGAACAGCGGCGTCAGCTCGCGCTGCTCGCCCAGCAGCAGCGCGGCCAGCACGATCGCGTAGACCGGCTCGAGGTTGGTGATCAGCTGCACGGAGTACGCGCTGAGATGGCGCAGCGCGGCCAGCGCGAGCGCGAACGGCAGCAGGGTACAGGCCAGCGACAGGGCCAGCAGCAAGGCGCCGTCGTGGAGGCTGGGCAACGTCCACAGCGCGCCGTCGAAGGCCGGCAACAGGCGCGGCATCAGCGGTGCCAGCGCGGTCAGCAGCAAGGTGCCGGCGCCCAGTTCGACCGCGGTGACCGTCAGCGGGTCGGCGTGCTCGACCAGGCGCTTGTTGAAAGACCCGAACAGCGCCACGAACAAGGCCGAGACCGCGCCCACCAGCACGCCGGCGCGCATGCCGTCGGGCACGCCGCCGGCGACCAGGGCCACCCCCGGCAGCACGGCCAGGCCGAACACCAGTTCGCGCGGCCGGAACGGGCGCCGCGCCACCCACGGCTCGATGACCGCAGTGAACGCAGGCGCCAGCGCGATGCAGGTCGCCGCGACCGAAGCGTTGGCCAACTTGATCGCGCCGTAGAAGGTCAGCCAATGCAGCGCGACCAGCATGCCCACGCCCGCATAGGCCAGCAGCAGCGAGGGCCGCAGCGCGCGCAACCCGCGCCATACCCGCGGCAGCAGCGCCAGCGCGGCCACCACGATCAGCATGCGCCACCACACCAGCGGCAGCGCGGGCAGGGTGATGAGTTTGCCGAGGATGGCAGTCACGCCCCACAGCAGGACGCAGAAATGGATTTGCAGCAGCGCCTTGCGCATGGGCCGAGCCGTCACGGGGGATGCCTATTGTCGCGTCTGCGTCGGCGGGTGTGTAGGAGCGGCTTCAGCCGCGACTGCGCGAGGCCCGAAGGATCCTGCGGTCGCGGCTGAAGCCGCTCCTGCAAGCGCGCGACTCAGCGGCCCAGTTGCTCCAGCAACGCCATCGCCGCGGCGGGGTTGCGCTCCTTGGCGGCGCTGATGAAGAACGCGAAGACTTCGCGCGCCTGTTTCGGGGCCGCGGTGGTGCCGGCATGCGGCAGCTCCTGCGGATCCTCGCCGCGTCGCCAGGCCTGGATGCGCTGTGCCCATTGCGCCAACGCTGGCGCGGGGTAGCCGTGGCTCAGCCGCGCCTGGCTGCGCATCAATCGCGCATAGACGAAGTCCGCCGACAGGTCGGCGAAGGACGGGTAGTCGTTCGAATCGGTGAACACAGTGGCGACCCGATGCTGGCGCACCAGCGCGAGCATCGGCTCGTCGACGAAATCCGGGTCGCGGATTTCCACCACGTGGCGCAAGCGATGGCCGCCGGCGTGCTTGGGCAACAATTCGAGAAAGGCCGCGAAGTCCTCGTAGTCCATCCGCTTGTTCTCGGCGAACTGCCACACCAGCGGGCCGAGCGCGCGGCCGAGCTCGACGATGCCGCCGATGAAGCCCTCGATCTGCCCGCGCGTGCCGGCCAGCTTGCGCGACTGGGTAATGCGCTTGGGCGCCTTGGCCGAGAACACGAAGCCTTCCGGCACCTCGTCGCGCCACTTCGCGTAGGTCTCCGGCTTCTGCTCGCCGTAGTAGGTGCCGTTGATCTCGATGGCGGTGACGTGCCGGCTGGCGTACTCGAGTTCGCGGCGCTGCACCAGGCCTTCGGGATAGAACATGCCGCCGCGCCACGGCGGGAATACCCAGCCGCCGATGCCGACGTGGATGCTGTCGAGCGTCGGTGGTGCGGCAGCGAACAGATCGTTCATCGGCGGGCTCCAGCGAGTGGGCGGGACAGTGTGCCAGCGCAGTGCCGCGGGCGACACGCCCGATCGCGACACCGCTGTGCGCTCAGCCGTGCGCGGACGCCTGCGCCGAACCCTGGCTCCACGGATCGTAGCTGCCGAACCACCACAGGTGCCCTTCCGGATCGCGGCAGGCGTAGCCGCGCCCGCCGTAGCCCTGGTCGGCGATCTCGATGACGATGTCGGCGCCGGCGGCCTTGGCGCGGGCGTAATGGGCATCGGTGTCGGCGACGATCACGCACGGGCTCTGGCTCTCGCGTCCGCCGATCTCGCCAGGCTGGACGATCAACCGGCCCCAGGCACTGTTGTTCTCCACCGAGCCCAGCATGATCATGCCGTTGCCGAAGCTCAGCTGCGCATGCAGCACCATGCCCTCCTGCTCGTATACGGCGTGGCGCTCGAAGCCGAACGCACGGCATAGCCAGTCGATCGCGGCATGGGCATCGCGGTAGCGCAGGCAGGGGATGATGGTCGCGGTAGTGGCGGCCGGTTGGGTCATCGCGGCGGCTCCGGCGGGGCAAGCGGCGAGACTGGCCGGCGCCGCGTTACCATCGCGCGAAAGGCGAGGAAATCCCGATGAACGCATCCCTGGGCTGGACGACCCCCGATCTGTGCGACCGCTACCCCGAGGTGGCGGTCGCTGAGCCGTTGTTCCGCAGTTTCGGCGGGCGCCACGCGTTCTACGGTGCGATCGTTACCGTGCGCTGCTTCGAGGACAACTCGCGGGTGCGCGAACTGGCCGCCACGCCCGGGCGGGGGCGGGTGCTGGTCGTCGAGGGCGACGGCTCGTTGCGGCACGCGCTGCTGGGCGACCAGATCGGCGCCAACGCGGTGGCCAACGGTTGGTCGGGCGTGCTGATCCACGGCTGCGTGCGCGACGTCGAAGTGCTGGCGACGCTGCCGCTGGGCGTGCTGGCGCTGGCGGCCTGTCCGCGCAAGACCGACAAGCGCGGCCAGGGCGAAGTCGACGTGCCGGTGAGTTTCGCCGGCGTGTCGTTCGCGCCCGGGCACTGGCTCTACGCCGATGGCAACGGCGTGCTCGTATCGACATCGCCGCTGGACATCACCGCCTGACCGGCATCGGACAACGCAAAGCGAAGGAGCAATCGGTTGAACAAGTGGATTTGGGGAGGTGCGATGTTGCTGGTATCGGCCACGCTGGAAGCGGCGACGCTGCCGCTGCAGCTGCAGGATCTGGATGCACGGGTGGAGCGCGTGCGGCAGCAGTTCGACGTGCCGGGCATCGCGGTGGCGATCGTCAAGGACGGCGAAGTCGTGTTCGAGGGCGGGTTCGGCGTGCGCGAGCAGGGCAGGCCCGAGCCGGTGGATGCGCATACCCTGTTCGCGATCGCCTCCAACACCAAGGCATTCACCGCCGCCTCGCTGTCGATCCTGGCCGATGAAGGCAAGCTCAAGCTCGACGACCGGGTGATCGACCACCTGCCGTCGTTCCGCATGTCCGATCCCTATGTGACCGGCGAGATGCGCATCCGCGACCTGCTGGCACACCGCAGCGGACTCAGCCTGGGCGCGGGCGACCTGCTGTACTGGCCGGCGACCACCTATTCGAGCGACGAGGTCGTGGCGCGACTGGCGAAGGTGCCGCTGAAGGGCGGTTTCCGCGACCGCTACGCCTACGACAACATCCTCTACGCAGTGGCGCAGCAGGTGATCGAGCACGTATCGGGGCAGTCGTATGCGCAGTTCCTGCAGACGCGTATTTTCGCGCCGGTGGGGATGTCCGCCACGCGCTTCAACGCCGACCACCTGCAGCCGGGCGACAGCGCCGCGACCGGACATGCCAAGTACGATTTCAGCCAGCTGCGCGCGGTCGCGCCGCTGACCTGGGCGAACAACTCCGGTGCCGGCGGTGTGTATTCCAGCGTGCATGACATGGCCAAGTGGATGAACGTGCAACTGGCCGGCGGCAAGCTGCCGAACGGCGAAGCGCTCTTCAGCGAGGCGCGGCAGCGTGAGATGTGGTCGATGATCACCCCGATACCGATCGCCGAGCCGTCGGTGCCCGAGCTGGCGGCGGCCAAGCCGGATTTCGCCGGCTACGGCGAGGGCTGGAGCCTGAGTTCGTACCGCGGCCAGCGGCTGGTCTGGCACACCGGCGGTTGGCCGGGCATGGTGTCGCGGCTGCCCCTGGTGCCGTCGAAGAACCTGGGTGTGGTCGTGTTGACCAACCAGGAGATCGGCGCGGCGTTCAACGCGATCACGATGCAGGTGCTGGATGCCTATCTGCAGGCGCCGGCCACCGACTGGACCGCGGCCTACGCGGCGGCGGTCGCCAAGGCCGGCAGCCAGGCCGATGAGAGCTGGGCCAGGCACGTGGCCGCGCGCGACAAGCATTCGCGGCCCTCGCTGCCGCTATCCGGTTATGCCGGCACGTATCGCGATCCGTGGTATGGCGAAGTGTCGCTGGCGCAGGAAGACGGCAAGCTGCGCCTGAGCTTCGCCAGGACGCCGCAATTGGTCGGCACGCTCGAGCATTGGCAGCACGACAGTTTCATCGTGCGCTGGGACGATCGTTCGCTCAATGCCGACGCCTTCGTGAACTTCGCGCTGACCCCCGATGGCAAGGTGCGCGAAATGCGGATGGAGGCGGTATCGCCGCAGACCGATTTCAGCTTCGATTTCCAGGACCTGGTGCTGGTGCCGGCAAGCTGACCGATCGCGTTCTTGTAGGAGCGGCTTCAGCCGCGACCCCACGATGCACCGACTCGAACCAGCAATCACACGGCCAATGCGATAATCCTCGCCTGCTCCGAGGGTGTCGCAATGTTCCGCTGGTTCGAGTCACTGGTCGAAGTCTTCCCGCCACTGGAAGCCGATACGCCGCCGCGCAGCGTCTGGCGCTTCTACCTTCACTATCTGCGTCCGTTGTGGCCGGTGCTGCTGGCCACCCTCGTCGCCGGGTTGCTGCTGGCCTTGGTCGAGGTGGCGATGTTCGACTTCCTCGGCCGCATCGTCGATCTGCTCGCCGAAGGTCCGGGCCCGGGGTTCTTCCGCCGCCACGCCGGCGAGCTGCTGTGGATGGCCGGCGTCACCCTGGTCGCGCGGCCGCTGCTGGTGGCGCTGCACAACCTGCTGGTCAACCAGGCGATCGTGCCCGGGCTGAGCAATCGCGCGCGCTGGCTGATGCACAACTACGTGGTGCGGCAGAGCCTGTCGTTCTTCCAGAACGATTTCGCCGGCCGCATCGCCAACCGGGTCATGCAGACCGGCACCTCGCTGCGCGAGTCGGCGGTGCAGATGGTCGATGCGCTTTGGTACATCGTGGTCTACACCGGCAGTGCGCTGTGGCTGTTCGCGCAGGCCGACCCGTTGCTGACCTTGCCGCTGCTGGTCTGGCTGGTGGTTTATGTCGGCTTGATGGCCTACTTCGTGCCGCGCATGAAGACCCGCGCCTGGATCGCCTCGGACGCGCGCTCCAAGGCGATGGGCCGGATCGTCGATGGCTACACCAACATCGCCACGCTCAAGCTGTTCGCGCACGGCGGCCGCGAGCAGGCTTATGTGCGCGACTCGATCGGCGAACTGGCGGTCAAGCACCGCGGCCAGACCCGGGTGACCACGCTGATGGACACCGCCATCGCGATCGCCAACGGCTTCCTGATCGTCGGCACCTGTGCGCTGGCACTGTGGCTGTGGCAGCGCGGCCAGGTCAGCGTCGGCGCGATCACCCTGGCGACCGGGCTGGTGATCCGCATCCACAACATGTCCGGCTGGATCATGTGGACGGTGAACGGCATCTTCGAGGACATCGGCGCGGTGCAGGACGGCATGCAGACGATCTCGCAGCCGATCGCGGTGCGCGATGCCGCCGATGCACGGCCGTTGCGGGTGACCCGCGGCGAGGTGCGCTTCGACGACATCCATTTCCACTACGGCCAGCGCGGCGGCGTGATCGCCGGGCTGCAGCTGACCGTGCGGCCGGGCGAGAAGATCGGCCTGGTCGGGCCCTCCGGTGCGGGCAAGTCGACCCTGGTCAACGTGCTGCTGCGGCTGTACGACCTGGAACAGGGCCGCATCCTGATCGACGGCCAGGACATCGCCCATGCGACCCAGGAGAGCCTGCGCGGGCAGATCGGCGTGGTCACTCAGGACACTTCGCTGCTGCACCGCTCGATCCGCGACAACCTGCTATATGGCCGGCCCGATGCGACCCCCGAACAGATGCACGAAGCCGTGCGCAAGGCGCGCGCCGATGCCTTCATCGACCAGTTGATCGACGGCGAGGGCCGCCGCGGCTACGACGCGCATGTCGGCGAGCGCGGGGTGAAGCTGTCCGGAGGCCAGCGCCAGCGCATCGCCATCGCGCGGGTGCTGCTCAAGGATGCGCCGATCCTGGTAATGGACGAGGCGACCTCGGCGCTGGATTCGGAAGTGGAATCGGCGATCCAGGACAACCTGGACACCTTGATGGCCGGCAAGACGGTGATCGCGATCGCGCACCGCTTGTCGACCATCGCGCGGATGGACCGGCTGGTGGTGATGGACCGTGGCGCGATCGTGGAGACCGGCACGCATGCCGAGTTGATCGCTCGCGGCGGCCTGTACGCGCGGCTGTGGGCGCGGCAGACCGGCGGCTTCGTGGCGGCCGATGCCTGATTGCGTGCGCGCCGCCGCGCTTTGCCGCGTTTTGTAGGAGCGGCTTCAGCCGCGACCGCAAGATCCAGCGGTCGCGGCTGAAGCCGCTCCTACAAAGCCAACGGCCTGCTCAGCTATTCGTAGGCACCGTCCTGCGCCGCGACGCCAGCGCCGCACCCGCCGACGCCACCATAATGCAGGCGATGGCCAGCCACTGCTTCGCGGTCAGCGCCTCGGACAACAGCAGCCAGGCGGCCAGCGCCGCCACCGCTGGCTCCAGGCTCAGCAGGATGCCGAAGGTCTGCCGCGGCAGCCAGCGCATCGCATAGATCTCCAGCGAATAGGGAATCGCGCTGGACAGCAGGGCGACGCCGACGGCAAAGGCCAGCAGCGCCGGCGCGGCGAACACCTCGCCGACATGTTCGGCGCCGAACGGCAGCGCCACCAGCGCGGCCACGACCAGGCCCAGCGGCACGGTGGCCTTGCCGGCCGCCTGGCCGACGCTTCGTCCCAACACGATGTACAACGCCCAGCACAGCGCAGCGGCCAGCGTGAAGCCGACGCCGACCGGGTCCAGTGCCGCGTCCAGGCTGCCGCGCGGCACCAGCAGCGCCAGCCCGGCCACCGCGAAGCCGATCCACAGGAAATCCAGGGCCCGCCGTGACGACAGCAGCGCCACCGCCAGCGGCCCGGTGAACTCGATGGCGACCGCGATACCGAAAGGAATGGTGCGCAGCCCCATGTAGAACGTCAGGTTCATTGCACCCAGCACCACGCCGTAGACCAGCACCAGGCCAAGTGCGCGCGGCGTCGGCCAGGCCCGCCACGGCTGTTGCACGGCCAGCATCAGGATCGCCGCGAAGCCGACTCGCAGCAGCGTTGTGGCCGGTGCGCCGATCACCGGGAACAGATGCTTGGCCAGCGACGTGCCGATGCACAGCGAGGCGATGGAGCCGAAGACGGCGAGGATCGGCAGGGTAGTGCGGTGTGCGGGGGACATGGAGCGATACGGCGATCGGCGACAGGACGCGCATGATGACACGCACGCCACGCCAGGCCTGTTGGCTACGGCCGTGCCGCGCGGCTTCAGCGCCGACGGTCTGCCCCCTGTAGGAGCGGCTTCAGCCGCGACCGCGGGATCCCGCGGTCGCGGCTGAAGCCGCTCCTACAGGGCCGCCGGTCTCATCCTCGATCTCGATGAACACCGGGTTCGAGTAGAACCACAGGTCCTGCCACGGGTCTTCGCCGGCGATGTCCGGCAGTGGCGTGGCCTCGGCGGTGCTGCTGCCACGCACGCGCACGAAGCCGCCGCGGGGCAGCGCCGGCAGTTCCCACGCCAGCGCCAGCCAGGCGCCGTCGCGCTGGAAATCGCCGGCCTCGAAGCGTCGCACCTGCATGCGCGGCGTACCGTCCGCAGCGGGCTCGCCGACGATCACGTCGACGTGCTGCAGGGCGGGACGCAGGCCGGCGCCATTCGGCGTGGACGGCTGGCGCAGCTTCAGCAGCAATCGCAGCGGCGTGGCGTCCGGCAGGCGTAGGGTCCCGCCGATCGTCGCCGACGCCCCCGCGGCGGAAACGTTCAGCTGCAGCGCGTCGACCAGGTCGCCGGTGACGGCGAACATTCGGCCCTCCCGCAGGCCATCGAGAATGTCGTCCGGATCGCGGCGGGCCCACACGTAGGTCTTGCTGTATTGGCCGGGATCGAAATCGCGCCCGCCGTCGCGCAGGTTGACGTGGGAATCGGACGTGGCGGTGATCCAGAAACGCCTGCCCTCGGCCAGCATCGCGTCCCAGACCCCGCCGACCTGCGCGGTCATCTGATCGAAGCCGCCCATGGTCGGCGCTTCGGCGTGGCAGTACAGCCCACGATGCTCGGGCGCGGCCTGGTGGCCTGGTGCACCTTCCATGCCCACCAGCACGCGCGGCGCGGCATCGTGCCAGGCACGCAGTTCGCGCGGCGTCACTTCGCCCCAGGCGCCGATGCCGGTGGCGGTGCGCGAGGGATGGTTGACGAACACCAGCGGCAAAGGGCTGAGCCCGCGCATGTACTCCAGCGCATCTAGCATCTGGCTTTCCTCGTCGCGCTGCTGCGGAGGCAACGGCTCGCCGCGGCTGTAATCGCGCTCGATCGCGAACAGTTGCGCGCGTTCGGCCGGGCCGGGCGCAATGATCAGCGAGGCATGCTCGGCCGCCGGTACGTCGAATTCCATGCCGTAGTACTGGATCAGCGCCGGCACCGCGCGGCGTGCGTCCTGCAGTGCAGGCCATGCCTGGTCGCGATCCAGCATCGAATGGCCAGGGCCGCCGTGGTCGGTGTGGACCATCCAGGCCAGCCCATTGGCCGAGGCCTGGCGGGCGTTGCGGGTGCGCGAATAAGGCGAATCACCGCCGCGGAGCGGTGTCGGCGGCGTCGTGCCGCGATCCCAGTCCACGCTCCATTCGCTGTGCACGTGGTGGTCGCCGGCCTGCCAGGCGCGGCCGGCATTGGTATTGGCATTGGCGACATCGTCGGCGTGCAAGGAGAATGGACTGGCCGACAGCCCCAACAACAGCGGCAACAGGATCGCGCGCATCGGTATTCCTTTCGATGAAGTGGCCGGCGCCATTCGCGGCGCGCGGCAGGCAATGCGAAGCCGGCGGTCGCTGCGACCGCCGGCGTGGAGCGGAGGGCGCGCCTCAGAAGTCGGCGCGCAGGCCGAGGCTGATGCGCCGGCCGGACTTCTCGAACATCGTCGGGAACGACGGGTCCATGGTGTAGCCGCTGGTGACCTCGTCGGTCAGGTTGATGCCCTTGAGGCTGATCTTGATGTTGTCGGTGATCTGGTAGCCGATGGAGACATCGAGCTGGCCGTATGCGTCGCGCCAGATCGGATACATGTCGTAGCCGATCGATTCTACGTACTCGCCTTTGTGGTTGTAGGACACGCGCGCATCGAAACGCGCATTCTCGTAGTACAGGGTCGCGTTCCAGGTCTTGTCGGCCAGGCCCGGCATCGGCGTCTTGATGCCCAGGTCCGATTCGCCGGCCAGCGAACTGTCCAGGAAGGTGTAGTTGGCGTTGACACCGAAGCCTTCCAGCACCGGATGGAACATGCCCAGCGGCAACTGCGCGATCAGTTCCACGCCGTCCACGTCGTAGCTGCCATCGGCATTGACGGGCTGGTAGACGTCGAAATCGAAGATGCCGTTGAGCGTGCCGTTGGCGTTGTAGACGGCCACGTCGGGAACCACCCCGGTCCACGCGTTGATCACCACGCCGTCGATCTTCTTGTTGAAGTACGAGGCGGCGAGCAGGCCGCCGTTGTCCAGGTATTTCTCAAGGCCCAGCTCCCACTGTTTGGCGTAAGTCGGCTTGAGATCGGGGTTGCCGTCGGTGAAGCGAAACGAGGTCCAGCTGGCGGTGCGCTTGTAGGCGATGTCGGTCAACGAGGGACGCATCATCGTCCGCGCGGCGGCTGCACGCACCAGCAGGCCATCGGCCACCTCGGCGGTCATGTTGAAACTCGGCAGCCAGTCCTTGTAGCTGCCGTCGCTGGACACCGGGTCATCGGTGTAGCCGGTGCTGCCGTTGGGGTTCTGCACTGGGTGGAAGCCGTAGGACATCACCGAAGTGTCGACGTAGCGGGTGCCCGCGTTCACGTTGAACGGCACGCTGCCGACATCGAAGCCCAGGTCGGCCATCGCGTACAGCGCGGTCACGTCCTCGTCGACGCGGTAGTACTGGCCATCGTCGAACGGCGTGTGGAAGCCGTCGTAGCGAAACGTCCGGCGGGCGTACGCGTTGGAGATCATCTTCCAGTCGAGATCCTTCAACGTGTAGCCGCCGCCGGGCACGATGTCGCCGATCGACTGCAGCGGGCTGTCGGCCAGGCTGCGCGTGTTGACCCAGGCGCTGCTGCCGGCTTCCGGGCCGGTGATCTTGAGCTCGCCGTACTGGCGCTCCTTGGAGCGATCGGTGTAGCGCGCGCCGAACTGCACGCTGCGCAGCGCGGGAAAGAACGCCAGGTCGAAGCTGCGCGCCAGGTTGACCTGGGCGGCGTACTTGTCGTCGGTGACCTTCTCCAGGGTGGTCTCGTAGGCCTCGAACAAGTACTTGTCCGGAGCGTTGTACATGTCGATCGTGTCCGGGTTGGCGCTGGGCACGGTTTCGCCGCTGCGTGCGGTCCAGCGCGTGCGCGAGGGCGCATACGCCACGTGCTTGAGATTGGCGAAGTCGGAGGTCTTCTCCGCGCCGGAGTAGCCGGCCATCGCATCCAGGCTCCACACGTCGCCCTTCCAGTCCAGTGCCAGGCTGTACTGGCTGTAGTCCGTCTCGTTGATGCGTTCCTTGCTCAGGAACTCGTGCTGGGTGGCGGTGTAGGAGACGTCGCGCAGCACGACCATGCCGTAGTCGGCCAGCGTGGTGTCGTCGTATTCGTGGATGGTTTCCAGGGTACTGCGGCTGGAGGCGGCGTAGGCCGCGGCGTCGTACTCGTCCTCGGTGGTGTCGTAGCCGCCCCACATCGCATCGAAGCTGACGCTGAAGGTATTGCTGGGCTTGTACTGCAACGAGGCGGTCGCACCCCATTTGTCCTGTTCGTTGACGTAGACGCGATCGCCGACCTTGTCCTGGAACACGATCAGATTGCTTTCGTCGGTGTCGTTGCGGTCGTGCACGATCACGCCGGCATCGCGGGCCAGCACGGCCTGCGCCTGCGCGCCGCGCGCGCCCGAGACGCCGAGGAAGCGCGACATCGGGCGGAAGTTGATGCCGGAGGTGGAGTCGGTGCGGTTGCTGCGCTTGGCCGTGGCGTACGACACCAGCGCGCCCCAATCGCCCCAGGTATCGCTGGCCAGGAAGGCCAGCTTCGGGTCCACTTCTTCGGAGATCGAGTTGTAGGCGCCTTCGGCCGACACCACCAGCTTGCGATCGCTGTAGTCGAAGGGTCGCGCGGTGCTGATGTCCACCGAGCCGGCGATCCCGCCCTCCTCGGTGGCGGCGGTGGGCGACTTCAGCACGGTCACCTGCTGGATGATCTCCGAGGCGAACATGTCGAATTCGACATCGCGGCCGCCGCTGCCGGACGCGGTCGCCAGGTCGTTGATCGACACGTGGGTGTATTCCGGCGGCAGGCCGCGCACGCTGACGCGCGTGCCCAGGCCCTTGTTGCGCTCGATGGTCACGCCGGGCATGCGTTGCAAAGCCTCGGCCAGGTTCTGCTCGGGGAAGTCGGCGACGTCCGTGGCCACGATGGAATCGGAAAAGCCGATGTTCCAGCGCTTGAGGTCCACGGCCTGCTCCAGGCTACGGCTGTAGCTGCCGGTCACTTCGATCCGGTCGAGCTGGTGCAGCGGCGATTGCGCCGCGGCCGCGACGGCCGCCGTTGCCGTGGCGGATTGCGAGGCTTGCGGCGGTACCTCGGCGGCCGAGCTGTCCGCTTCGATGGTCACGGTGCTGTCGTTGAGGAAGCGGTAGCGCAGACCGGTGCCGGCCAGCAATTGCTTCAGGCTTTCCTCCGGCGACAACCCGGCCGGTACTGCACGCGCCTGCGGGTTGCCCGCGGCCTGTGCGTTGTAGACGAACTGCAGGCCGGTCTGGCGCGACAGCGCGTTGAGCGCGCGGTCCAGCGGTTGCGAGGGGATCGCTACGGTCGCGTTGACGATCGGTTGCGTGGCGGCGGTGGCGGTCGTCGCCTGCAGGGCGAGGGCGATCGAGAGGAACAGAATTCGGCGCATCGTCGGGTCCAGTGGGGTGGTGAGTCGTGCGTCAGTCCGACGGCGGTGCTGCATCGGCCGTGGCTTGCGCGTTCCTGGACTACGATCGTGCGGTGCAAAAATCGGGCACCGCTTTTGCGTGAATTTTTTCTTACAGCGGCCAGCTGGTTGATCTGCTGGGTGTTGCCCGACGTCAATATCGCGCTGGCGCGGCGTGATCCGTGCGTGTATGCACATGGATGCCATCGGCCGACAACGTCGTGCGCAGTGCGGGTTGCTGTTCGAGGAAGACACGCAGCGATGCCAGGTCGTCCGCACTCAGGTTGCCGGTCATGCGCAACGCACCGGCATCGCCGTCGACATGCAGGCGTACCCGGTTGAGGCGATTGAACTGGTCGGCCACGTCGCGCAGCGGCTCGTCGCGGAAAACGATGCGCCGCTTCCACCAAGCGATCGGCGTGTCGGCATCTTCGTCGCTGACGCGCACTGCGTGGTCGCGATAGTCGATGCGCGCGCTCTGGCCGGCCCGCAGGTCGGCCAGGACGCGACCGGCACCGGCCTCGCCGACTACCCGCACGCGACCTTCGGCGACGCCGATGCGCGCCTGCTCGCGCTGCAGCGACACATCGAAGGTGGTGCCGATGTCCTGCACCTCCAGCCCGGCTGCGTGCACCGAGAACGGGCGTCGATCGGCGGCGACGACGAAGCTCGCCTGGCCGCTTTCCAGTTCCACGCGACGGCCGAACAGGCTGAAGCGGGTGGATATCGCGCTTTCCGCATTGAGGTGGGCGACGCTGCCATCGGGCAGTTGGACCGTCCTGGGCTCGCCGTGCGCGGCGATGTAGTGCGCGGTCCGCGGCCAGGCCAATGGGGCGGCGATGCCGATCGCCAGCACCACGCCCGCGGCGACGGCCAGTCGCGGCAGTCGACGGGGTGTTCGTGTCGGGGCAGCGGGGAGGGCGCGGGCGCTGCGCGGCAGCGGCAGTGCGATGACGTTGCCGGGCTGGGTCGCGGCGCGCTGATCCTGCATGCCGGGCACGACCGTGGCGGAGGCGCTCTCCGGCATCGCGCGCAGCAGCTGGCCCAGCTCGCCGGCAAGCCGGCTGATTGCCAGGTATTCGCGCAGGTGCTCGGGCGAGGCGACCAGCCAATCCATGAAGCGTGCCTGCTGGGCGTGGCCGAGCGGGCCCTGGCGATGCAGCGCGTGCCATTCGGCGGCGGCCTCGGTGACGCGTGGGTCGGGGCGTGGCGCGGCGCTGCTCATAGCCCGGCCTCACCGGCGAGCGCTTGCCGGCAATGCGACAGGCCGCGCACGACATGTTTCTTGACCATGTGCGCCGAGACGCCCAGGCGTTCGGCGATCTGCTTGTAGCTCAGGCCGTCGCGGTACTGCATCACCAGCACCGCGCGGGTGCGTTCGGGCAGGGTGGCCAACAAGGCCTGCATGCGCTGGCGGCGCTGCGCGTGTTCGGTGGCGTCTTCGGCCGAATCCTCGGCGGCGAGCATGTCGGCGATGTGGCCGAATTCTTCGATGGGCAGTGGCGAGCGCTGCCGGCGCGCCGCCTGTTCGCGCGCCAGGTTCAAGGCCACGGTGAACAGGTAGGCTTCGGGATTGGCAATCGCCTCGCCCTGCGACTGGTGGGCGCGCAGCAACCGCAGATAGGTCTCCTGCACCATGTCCTCCGTCTCATCGCGGGCGCCACGACGCGCGAAGAAGCCGCGCAGCACCGGCGCCTGCTCGACGAACATGCGGGCCAAGCCTCGTTTCCCCTGTTCGGCCAATGTGCCGCCATCCACCCCTGGAGTGGCGGCAAGGTAAGCAGTGCATGTGACGCAGCTGTGACTCGCGGCCGCGGCGCAGCGGCGACCGGGTCGCTCGCTGCTGCGCCGGCAGGGCCCGCTACGCCCCGCTGGCCAACCCCACCACGCTGCGCGCGCGACTGCGCATCGCGCTCGGCGGCTGGCCCATGATGCGCTTGAAGGCACGGCTGAAAGAGGCTTCCGAGTCGTAGCCCAGGCGGTCGGCGGCCACCGCTACGCGCATGCCTTCGTGCTCGATCCAGCGCCGGGCCTGGAACATTTTCACCTTGGCGACATAGCGCGCCGGGCTTTCGCCGACGGTGCGGCTGAAGGACTCGGCGAAGCGCGAACGCGACGCGCCCATCAACCCAGCCAGCTCCGGCACGTTCCAGTCGCGCTCGGGATCGGCATGGATCGCGGCGATCACCTTGCCGATCTTCGGGCAGTGCACCGCGGCGATCCAACCGGTCGAATCACCGCAGGCGCATTCCACCCAGGCGCGGATGATGCTGGCGGCGAGCACGTCGGCCAGCCGCGCGAGGATGCCGCAGGCGCCGATGCGATCCAGCGACGCTTCGCGTTCCATCGCGTCCAGCAAGGCCGGCACCGCCGGGTCGCGCTTGACCAGGTCGCCGGCCCGCATCTGCTCGGGCATCAGCGCCAGCAGCGGATGCAGCGGATCGAGATTGAAGCGCATCGCGCCACTGAAGATCAGCTCGCTTTCGGCTGCTTCGTCGGCCGGCTCGTGCATGGCGCGCTCGCCCGCGTCCGGGTCCGGGTCCGGGTCCGCCGAGCGCACCAGATAGATGTCGTCGGACACCGGCGTGTGCGCGCAGCGGCCGATCGCCACCGCCGGCACGTCGGGCGCGCTGGCCAGCACATGCGCGCTGCCGCGCGGCAACAGCACCGCATCGCCGACCTTCAGCTGCAGCCACGCTCCGCTGCCGGTGCGCAGCCAGGCACCGCCGCGCGCGACGAAGTGGAAGCGCGCTTCGCGCTGCGCCGGATATTCGACGGCCCAGGGCGCGCGCAACTGGCAGCGGCCATACTCGACACCGTCCAGGCGCAACCCGAGCAGCACCTGGGTGAGCATGTCCTCGCCGCCGGCAGCGACGGGGGCCTCGGCGGGGGATTGGGAGGATTGGACAAGCATTGGGGGTATTCCGGCATGGAAACGCCTGGATCATACGCCTAACCTGCCAGTCCCCCACCACCCTGGATCCCGCCGTGCCCCCTGATGCCTGTTCCGACTGCGCGACCGCGCCCGGCGATCAAGTCACTTCCGCGGCAGGCGACCACGTCACTTCCGGGGCAAGCGACGGCGCCGCCGCCGCGCCGGACAACGAAGTCGGCTCCGCTCACTGGTACGCAGTGATCTCGCTGACCCTGGGCGTGTTCGGCCTGGTCACTGCCGAGTTCCTGCCACCCAGCCTGCTGACGGCGATGGCCTCGGACCTGGCGGTCAGCGAGGGCGCGGCCGGCCAGAGCGTCACCGCCACCGCGTTGGTCGCGGCGATCGCCGCGCCGGCGTTGCCGCTGCTGACCCGTCGCATCGACCGCCGCCACGTCATGTTCGCCTTCACCCTGTTGTTGCTGCTGTCGAACGTGCTGGCCGCGCTGGCGCACAGCCTGTCCGCGCTGCTGGTGTCGCGCGTGCTGCTCGGCGTCGCGCTGGGCGGCTTCTGGGCGATGGCCGCGCCGCTGGCGATGCGGCTGGTGCCGCAGGCGTTGTTCCCGCGTGCGATGTCGCTGATCCTCACCGGCGTTTCGGTGGCTACGGTCTGCGCGGCGCCGATCGGCGCGTGGATGGGCGCGCACTGGGGTTGGCGCAGCGCGTTCGTCGCCGCCGGCGCGGTCGCAGTGCTGACCCTGCTGGCGCAGATCGCCACGCTGCCGCCGCTCAAGGCGCGCGGCGATTCGGACGCGCGCGTGCTCGGCGAACTGCTGGGCCGGCCTTCGATCCGGGTCGTGCTGTTGGCGGTGCTGCTGGTGATCTCCGGCCACTTCGCCGGCTTCACCTATGTGCGGCCGTTGATGGAGAACGTCACCCATCTGTCGGTCGCCGCGGTGTCCGGCGTGCTGCTGGCCTATGGCATCGGCGGCTTCTTCGGCAACCTGTTCGGCGGCTGGCTGGCCGGGCGCAGCGAACGCCTGGCGATCGTCTTCGGCGGCGCCAGCATCGCGTTGCTGGCCGCGGCCCTGCTGGCCGGCGGCGGCAGCGCTGCGGTGGCCGCGGTGGCGATCACGTTGTGGGGATTCGCGTTCGGCGCGTTCCCGGTCGGCTTCCAGATCTGGATCGTGCGCGCCGCGCCCGACCAGGCCGAGGGCGCCAGCGGGCTGCTGGTGGCGGCCTTCCAGATCGCCATCGCCAGTGGTGCGATCGGCGGTGGGATCCTGGTCGACCACATCGGCGCGCTCGGCGGTCCGTTGTTCGCGGTGGTCGCGATGACGCTGGGTGCGTTGCTGGCCTGGCGCTTCGGGCCGCGCGGCGGCGCAACCGCCGATGTGGCCGAGCCGGCCTGAGGGTCTCGCGATGACGCACATATCCGCAGTGTCCGCGCACGCGCGCAATCGCCGCATCGTGCTGGCCGCGCATCCTGACGGCCTGCCGCGCCCGGAAGACTTCCGGCTGGAAGTGGCCGAGGTTCCCGAGCCCGCCGACGGGCAGGTGTTGCTGCGCACGCGCTGGCTGTCGATCGATCCCTATATGCGCAACCTGATGGACGGGATCGGGCCAGGCTATGCGCCGCCGGTGCCGTTGGGCGCGCCGATGGCCGGTGGCACGGTGAGCGAGATCGTCGCCTCACGCCATCCGCGCTGGCGCGTCGGGCAGCAGGTACTGGCGAATGCGGGATGGCAGGACTATGCCCTGTCCGACGGCGCCGGCCTGCTGTCGCTGGATGGGCTGGCGCGGCCGTCGCTGGCGCTGGGCGGCCTGGGCATGCCCGGGTTCACCGCCTATGTCGGCTTGCTCGACATCGGCCAGCCGCAGCCTGGCGACACGGTCGTGGTCGCCGCTGCCACCGGTGCGGTCGGTGCGGTGGTGGGGCAGTTGGCGAAGCTGCGCGGCGCGCGCGTGGTCGGGATTGCCGGCGGTGCGGACAAGTCCCGGCATGCGGTCGAGGCACTGGGTTTCGATGCCTGCCTGGACCGTCGCCAGCCCGACCTGGCCGGCCGCCTGGCCGCCGCCTGCCCGCACGGCATCGACGTGTACTTCGAAAACGTCGGCGGCGAAGTGCTCGACGCTGTGTTGCCGCTGCTCAACGTCGGCGCGCGGATCCCGGTCTGCGGCTTCATCGCGCACTACAACGAAGACGAAAGCGTGGGCATCGATCGCGGCCCGAAGCTGCTGGCCGCGGTGCGGCAGAAGCGCGTGCGCATGCAGGGCTTCATCATCCTGGACCACTACGCCGACCGGCATGCCGCTTTCCTGCGCGACATGACGGCATGGATCGCCGCCGGCGACATCGTGCCCACCGAAGATGTGGTGCAGGGACTTGAGCAGGCGCCCACTGCATTGGTCGACGTGTTGCAGGGACGCAACTTCGGCAAGCGGGTGGTGCGGGTGAGCGACGGGGCTCAGAACCCGACGTAGTCGCCGAAAGTCGCCGACGGCGGCCACGCCTGCCAGGTACCCGTCGGGCTGAACTCGCCGAAGGACTTCGTGGCCGGGTCGTAGCCGAAGGCGTAGCCCTGCGCGTCGTCGCCGAGCAGCAACAGCTGCGAGTCGGCGAGCGCGTCGCCGAAGACATCCTGCGGCAGTACCGGTCCGCTGTAGACCATCCGGCCGCTCAGCGCCTCGCCCCAGCCGACGTTGCGCAGATAGACGAAATACTCCGCGGGCAGCTCCGGGAACGCGGCCGTGAGCACGGCCACGTCGTCATCGGAAAGGCGAGTTCGTTCTTGCATGTGGGGCTGCTCGCTCGGTGTGCCGTGCGCCGGGACGACAGGCTCCGGAACGGCTAATGGGCAGCAGCGTAGCACCGCGAGGCCGGATCGAAGCAGGATCCATGGACGGCGTGCCACGCCCCCACGACAGCCAGGCGCCCGGCTGTCCGGGCGCCCCTGTGCCGATCACTCGATCGGCTGGTCCAGCATCAGTTCGCGCACGAAGCGCACCGGCGGCGCGCCGTAGGACAGCACCTGGTCGTGGTAGGCCTTGAGGTTGAACTTGTCGCCCAGCTTCTGCTCGACCGCCTTGCGGGTATCGAAGTGTTCCTGCACGCCGACGAAGTAGGTCGGCAGCTGCGCGGAACTGAGCTGCGCGCGCACCCACTTGCCCGAGGCCTCGCTTTCCTGCTGGAACGCGTCGTGGGTCATCAGGTGCATCGCCTTCTCGCGGTCCCAACCGTCCACGTGCACGCCCTGGTCGAGGATCGCGTTGGCGATCGTGCGCAGGTAGAACTTTTCCTGCACCAGGCGGAACAGCGGATCGTTATCGAGGTAACCGGCGTCGGTCATCATCTTCTCGGTGTATACCGCCCAACCCTCGGCGAACATGCCCGAGCGCAGCACCGAGCGCAGCGTGGACGGGAACTTGGACGAGTGCCAGCCTTCCAGGTAGTGGCCGGGGATGCCTTCGTGGATCGACAGCAGGTGGATCATCCGCGAGTTGTATTCGCGCAGGAACGATTCGCTCTGCTGCTCGCTCCAGTCGTCCGGGATCGGCGAGATCGCGAAGAACGTCGCCAGGTTCTTGTCCAGCGGGCCGGGCGAGTCGCAATAGGCCACCGCCACGCCGCGCTGGAATTCCGGCATCAGGATCACGTCGACCGGTGCATCCGGCAGCGTTACCAGGTCCTTCTCGCGGACGAAATCGGTGGCCGACTTCAACGCGGCCTTGGCGTCGTCGACGACCTTGTCGCGCGCCGGGTGCTGCGCGTAGGCCAGCTCAAGCGCGGCCTCGATCGCCTTCTGCTGCTGTTCGTCGCTCGGCTGCTCCGGCAGTTCCGGCGCGCCCGGCTTGTCCTTGAGCACGGTGCGCGCGATGCCGTACATGTCGGCGCGCACGCGCTTGAGTTCGGCCTCGGCGCGCTGCTTGATGTCTTCGCGCGACAGCGAGGACAGCAATGCGAACTTCAGCTTCTGGTCGTACTTCTCCGCGCCGATGCGGAAGTCGCCCTTGGCGTTCGGCACCAGGGTCTTGTCCAGCCATTCCTGTTGCTCGGCCACGGCCTTCTTCAAGCCCTCGATCGCCGCATTGGCGCGCGCGGCCTCGGCTGGTGCCAGCTCGCCCAGGTGCGGCACGATGAAGCTGTCGACGATGCTGAGGATGCCCTTGTTCTGCTTGGCCACGGTCTGCGCGTGGATCAGCGGCACCCGCGCCGGGTCCAGGTTCTCGCGCGCCTGGGCGAAGATCTGCGGGATCTTCTCCATCCGCTCGGTGGCCGACTGCAGGCGCTGCGGCAGCGGCGCGAATTCGCGCGCCATCAGGCCGTACAGCGCGCTGCCGGCGACGTTGTTGTAGACCTGCGGATCCCACGCCCAGCTCTGCAGCACTTCACTGCTCCAGATGTCGGACTGCAGCTGGTTGCGCAGGATCGCCGCATCCACCTGGTTCTCGCGCGAAAGCTTGGCGACGTCGATCTTTTCGAGTTCGGCCAGCAGCGACTTGCTGGCGTCCAGGCTCTTCTGCCGGCCGGCCGCGGACAGGTCGTCGATCTGGCCGTCGAAGCGGTGGTCGCCGATCTGGGTGGCGCCCACCGGCGAGAGCTGCATCCAGGTATCCAGCGCACGCTTGGACAGGGCCGCGAACTGCGCGTCCTGGGCGGCGTCGGCGCTGGCGGCCGCGGCCTGGCCCGCGGCGGCGGGAGCGGTGTCGGCCTGTTGCTTGTCCAGGTCGGCCTGGCAGCCGGCGAGCGCGCCGATCAGGGCGGCAGCGAGCAGGGTCTTGCGCATCGGTGACTTCATTCAGTGATACCGGTTGGGCGAAACGACCAGCATAGGGCGGGCCAGGCGGCGGCGCACATGCCGATGGATTACCCTGGGCGCCATTCAGGGAGGAGGTTTGCCATGCAGTACGAGGGAAGCTGCCACTGCGGCCGCATCGCATTCACGTTGGCCACCGAGGCGCCGATCACCGAGGTGCTGGATTGCAATTGCTCGTTGTGCCGCCGTCGCGGCGGGCTGCTGTGGTTCGGGCCGCGCCCGGCGCTGGTGCTGAACACGCCCGAAGAGAACATCGGCCTCTACCAGTTCAACCAGCACAATCTCGAGCACCATCACTGCCCGGTGTGCGGCGTGGCGCCTTTCAGTGAAGGAACCGATCCCGGTACCGGCGCGAAGATGGTGGCGGTCAACGTGCGCTGCCTGCCGGCGCTGGACCTGGCGGAACTGAAGGTCAACCACTTCGATGGTGCCCGCCGGTGAGGGCGCGGAATCTTGCCGCGATGGCCGTGCTGGCCGTCGCGCTGGCCGGCTGCGCCCGCGTCGAGGGCGATCGTGCCGCCGCGGCCCAAGCGGCCGCGGTGCTCGCCAACGAAGCCGCCGCGGAGGCTGCGCAGGCGGCCGCCGATGCGGGCGGCGGGGCCGGCTTCCTGGCGCCATCGCCGCCGGCACCGCCACCGCCGAATGCGCTCGTCCGCGCGCCCGAGGGCACCTTCCTGGCCTACGAGCACGATGCGCGGGTGCGCCTGCCGGGCGCCAGGATCCCCGCCCACATCGCGGCGGTGCGCGATGCCTGCCAGCAGGCGCGGTTCGGCGACTGCGCGATCCTGGACATCTCCCAGCGCGGAGGCACGCTGCCCGGCGGCGCAGTCACCCTGCGCACCGCGCCGGGCGGCGTGGAAGCGTTGCTGCGGCTGGCCGGCGAGGGCGGTGAGGTCGTCTCGCGCAGCACCCGCGCCGAAGATCTCGCCCAGCAGGTCGCCGACAATCGCCTGACCCAGGCGCGGTTGGAGAACGAACACGCGCGCCTGCTCGAGTACCAGCGCCGCGCAGACCTGAAAGTGGCCGACCTGCTGACGATCTCGCAGCGTCTGGCCGAGATCGAGGGGTCGCTGCAGTACTCTCGCCAGGAGGCCGCCCAGCAGCGTCGCCGCGTCGATACGCAGCGATTGACGATCAACTTCGAAGCGGTGGGCGGCGAGCGCAGCCGCAGCGAGATCGGCCAGGCATTGCGGGACACCGGCGGGATCTTCTCCGCCAGCCTGGCGATGGTCATCCGGGTGGCGGCCGGGTTGCTGCCGGTGGCGATCCTGGCTGGCGTGGGGGTCTGGCTGCTGCGCTGGTGGTGGCGACGCCGACGCAGGGCTTGAAGCATGCGCCTGATGGCCCGCGGGGTCGCGGCTAAAGCCGCTCCTACCACAACGGCGGCTCAGCCTGCTTGAACCCGGCGAGGACACGCTCTATGTAGGAGCGGCTTCAGCCGCGACCGCCGCCACCTTGCCACCTTGCCACTGAAGCCGCTCAGCCCTCGTCTTCCTCGAATTCGACGAACACATCCAGCTCCAGCGCCAGTTCCTGCACCGCGTCTCGCACCTTCTGCGCGGTCGAGTCGTTGCCGGCTTCGACCTCGATTTCGTGCGTGCCTGGCCCTTCGTCGTCGGACAACCCGGCCGAGCTGGAGTCGTCGTCGTCCAGGTGCGGCATCAGGTCGTCCACCTCCTCGACATGCTCGATGCCATCGAGGCTGAGCAACAGGTTGCTGATGGCGCGGGCATCGTCCTCGCTGCCGGTGATGCGCAGGCGCAGGATGGGCATGGGCGTTTCTCCAGGTTCGGGGTACCCAGCCTAGGCAGGCAAACGGCAAGGATCGGTGAGGATGGACGCCCGCTCAGTGGCGCGGCGGCGTGGCGAGGGCGACCGCCTGCACGGTCGCGGCCGGCAGCAGCTCGGCTAGCGCGCAGGTCAGCAATCGCGGCGCGATGTAGTGGCGGTGCACGCGATCGACGATGCCCATATAGGCGCGGCCGAAAAGGTTGCGGCAAGCCACCCGTGTGGACAGGCTGATCTCGACCTGGCCGGCTTCGATGCGCACGGCCACGCACGAGCGGAAGCGCAGGTGGCGGTCGTCGGCGCCGAGGATGACCTGCGCGCTGCCCGCATCATGCTGCTGCGCGAACACCGGAAACCGCTGCAGGAAGCGTTCCGTCGGTTCCTTGCGGGAAGGGCCTTCGCAGGCCAATGACGATACCGGGCAGCCCAACTGTGCGGTGCGCAGCCCCAGCGGCTTGACCAGCCGGTTGCGCCATCGCATCAGCCGGCCGACGCCTGCCGGCGGATGTTCGACGAAGGCCTGCAGCAGCGCGGCCAACAACGCGACCGGCGATGGCTGCGCGAGCCGATCTGCGTCCAGCCGAACGATGGCGCAATCCTGATACTGATAAGCCTCGGCCAACTGTGATTGCAGCAGCGAGTCCGTCGGCAGCGCATGCCCGCAACGCACCGCAGGCAGCGCTGCGCGATGAGCGACGAAGCCCGCCGGCGTCCGGCGCAGGGCCCGCTGGCGGAAGTGCCCGGCCACGCTGCGCAACCGCGCGCACAGGCGCTGCTGCCAAGAGAACGGCGCCGCATGCAGCGCGAGCGTGGTAGTGGGTACCGCCAGCCCATCGCACTCGGCTTCGGCCAGCAACACCGCCACCCGTTCCGGTAACACGTCGGTCAGGCTGGCCAGCGTGGCCTGGCCAGCGGCGGTCTGCGCCTTGAGTGGTCCCTCGGCTAGACCCGCCAGCTCATCGGGATGGCAGGACAGCGCGAACAGCGCAGGATGGCGGCCATCGCCGCGCAACGGCTGGAACTGATGCCAAGTGCCGCCATCGAAACGCACGGTGAACATGCAGTCCGGCGGCACTTCGACATGATGCAACGCACGCAGGAAAGCGCCCGGTTCGGCCTGCACGGCCTCAAACGTGGCGGTGGAAAAGCGCAGCCGCGCGCCGCCGCTGCCGCTGACCGCAGTGAATACCCGGCGGCCGGCATGGCGGTGGAACCGATGGCCGTGCGGCCCCACCGAAAACGAGAACAGCGAAGTCGGATCGTCATGCGCGAAGTCCGGCGCCGACAGCAGCGCCGAGGGTTCGTCCAGCGCGTCGTGATGTGCCGGATGCCGCCGCTGCCGCTGTCCCGCGCCGGCCGCCAACGCGTCGCCGGCACCGGGGTCCAACTGCGCGATCAAGGTGACTTCAACAGGCCGGCCGCCTTCGCGGGCGGGCAGGGTGATGCGGGGGAAACTGCGTTCGCTGACGATCAGGGTGCGTTCCATGGCGGGTCCCGCGTTGCGTTATGGATGGAGGGGTCAGCGCGGCTTGGCTTTGGACATGCGCCGCGATTCGCGCTGCAGCGGGCCGGCGGTCGGACAGACCTCGAAGGCGAAACCGCTGAGCGTGTTGATCAGGCTGTCCGGGGTCAGCCGGTAATAGACGAACTGGCCACGCCGCTCGCTGCTGACCAGACCGGCGGCCGCCAACACCGACAGGTGACGCGAGATGGCCGGTGCGCTCATTTCGAAGCGCTGGCCGATCTCGCCGGCGGTCAGTTCCTGGGCCGAGAGATAGGCGAGGATTTCGCGGCGGGGGCGCGAAGCCAGGGCTTCGAAGATGCGGTCTGCGGCCATGGATGTTCAATAGTTAACGAATTAGTTAAATAATTGAGCAGCCGACGGTGGCTTGTCAAGCGCCGTGTCGCAAAGTCTCAGCTGGGGTCCGGCAACCCCATCAATTCGGCCGGCAGCGGTGGCAGCGGCGTGCGCTCGTCCAGCGCTTCGCGGCGCAGCCAGTCGATCATCAGCTGCGCGGCGGCGCTGGGCTCCTGGTGGTCCGGGTGGACGATGTAATACGCGAACCGCGGCCGCAGCGCCGGCCCGGGCAGGCGGACCAGTTCGTAGCGTTGCAGGTAGGGCTGCGCGACCAGCTTGCGGGCCAGCACTGCGCCCATGCCGTAGACCGCCGCGCGCAGCGCCTCGGTGCTGTCGCTGAAACTGTGCATCGGTGGCAGGTGCACGCCGCGCACCCCGGCCGCACGCAGCCAGTCGCGCCAGCTCTGCGGCGACAGGTCCGACAGCAACGGCAGGCGCAGCACGTCGCCCGGCTCGCGCAGCTGCGCCAGGTCCGGCAGCGCCGGCGAAGCGACCGGGAACAACGCGTCTTCCATCAGTGGCAACGCGGTCAGTCCCGGCCACTGGCCCGGCCCGTAGCGGATGCCCAGGTCCGGTCCGTTGTCCTCGAACCGCGCCAGGTTGCTGGCGGTCTGTATTTCCAGGCGTACGTGCGGGTGCGCGGCGCAGAAGCGCGGCAGGCGCGGCAGCAGCCAGCAATAGGAGATCGAATGCAGGGTCGTCACCCGCAGCGGCACCGTTTCCGGCGGTGGGCGCAGGTCGCCGGCGACGGCGGCGATATCGGTGAGGGCGGCGCTGGCCGCGTCGGCGAGCTGGCGGCCCTCGGCGGTCAGCACCACGCCACGCGCGTGGCGGTGGAACAGGCTCGCCCCCAGCATCGCTTCCAGCTTGCGGATGTGGTGGCTGACCGCGCTGGCGGTCAGGTGCAGTTCCTCGCCGGCGAGGGCGAAATTCTGGTGGCGCGCGGCGACGGCGAACACGCCCAGCGCGGGCAGCAAGGTGGGGCGCAAGACCATGGGCGAGCCGCGAATGAGATTTGAGGCTGGACGTGATACTACGCGCTTGTCCGGCGCGGCGGCGCGGCGCACGCTGGCGACCCTCCCCGCAATGGATGCGCTTCATGGATGTTCCAGCCACTTCCTCCGGCACCGCGCGACAGTGCCGCGTGGTGTTCGATTTCGAGATCGATTTCAGCAACGGCGGCGGCCTGCAAGGCCAGGAATTCCGCCTGGACATCGAGGGCGAGGACATCGGCGAGGCGGCCCTGGCCGACTACATCGTGCGCGACCTGCGCCTGCTGAAGGTCGGCCAGGTACGCATCCTGCGCAAACGCATCATCGCCGAGCCGCACCTGCGCGTGGCCGAGGTGCCGGCATGAGCGCGACGCCATTGGAGAACAGCGTCGCACGCGGCCGCGACTGGCGCACGCCACTGGAACTGGGCGTGCTGGGCGCGATCTGGGGCAGCTCATTTCTGTTCATGCGCATCGCCGCGCCGAAGTTTGGCCCGTTCGCGCTGGTCGAGCTGCGCCTGCTGCTGGGCGCGCTGGTGCTGTTGCCGTTCCTGTGGAAGGCGCGCGCGCAGTTCCCGCTGAGCCGCTGGCGTTGGCTGGTGCCGATCGGGCTGGTGAATTCGGCGATTCCGTTCCTGTTGTTCGCCTGGGGCGCCGAACGCGCACCGGCGGCGATCGGTGCGATCTGCAACGCGATGACGGTATTGTTCGCAGCCCTGGTCGCCTTCCTGTTCTTCGGCGAGAAGATCGGCATGCGCCGTGCGGTCGCGCTGTTGATTGGATTCGTCGGTGTGGTCGTGCTCGCCACCGGCAAGCTGTCGGGCCTGAGCATCGGTCCGGCAGTGCTGGCCGGTGCGTTGGCATCGCTGCTGTACGGGGTCGGCGTGAACCTGGTGAAGCGCCACATGACCGGCTTGCCGCCGGCCGCCTCCGGCGCCGCCACGCTGGGCAGCGGCGCGGTGCTGCTGGCGCCGCTGGCGATTACCCACTGGCCGCAGACGCCGGTGCCGATGCTGGCCTGGGGCAGTGCGCTGGCGCTGGGGATGGTCTGCACCGGCTTCGCGTTCCTGCTGTATTACCGGCTGATCTATCGGGTCGGCCCGGCGCTGGCGTCGACGGTGACCTACCTGATCCCGGTATTCGGCGCGCTGTTCGCCTGGTTGTTCCTGCATGAGCCGATCACCGCGCGCATGCTGTTGGCCGGCGGCCTGATCCTGGGCAGCGTGGCCTTCAGCCAGCGGAGGGGGTAGGCCGCAGCTACCTCCTTCTGATCCCGGCTTCGAGGAGGTCTTCATTGTAGGAGCGGCTTCAGCCGCGACCGCGGGATGTCGGCGGTCGCGGCTGAAGCCGCTCCTACCAAGAGCGGCACCGTCTCTGGATCGGAGCTCCCGTTGTGTTGAGGGCGCGGGCGGTTATTTCGCCATTCTTGCCGGCAACGGCACGTTGCACAGGTCGATGTGCCCGGCCGGGCGCTTGTAGAAATCGTCGCGGCGGTTGCGCCGCGATTCGACCACGTCGCGGAAGGTCTGGCTGTCGGTGCGCAGCAACTGCAACGGCGTGCGCTCGGCCGCCGGCACTTCGCTGGCCAGGCGTACCGCGCGGATCGGCGTGCGCTTGGCCGGATCCTCGTAGAAGCCCATCGGCTCCGGTCCGCGCGGCAATGCGCTGAGCAATTCCATGCCCTTCACCACGCGCCCGACTACGGTGATGTTGTCGTCGAGCTGGCGCGGCGACTGGCCGATGACCGCGTAAAGCTCGGCGCCCAGGCTACTGTCGGCGGCGTTGTTGCGGCCGGCGCCGACCGCGCCGTAGCAATGCGCCAGCCAGGTCTTGCCGTCGGCGCCGTCGCGGGCGACCGGGAAACCGTCGACGAAGCCGACTTCGCGCGCCCAGCCATCGGCATCGGGCAGCGGCGAGAACGCCAGCCCCTTCGACGGCCGCGCGAACTCGGCGGGAAGATGCTTGGCGCCCGGCAACGGACGCGCCTTGGCCGGGTCGTCGCCGTCGGCATCGCCGAACTGCGCGACGAAGTTGTCCTGCACGCGATAGATCGACGTGCCATCCCAGAACTGCGCTTGCGCCAGGGTCTTGATGTTGGCCACGTGCTGCGGCGCGAACTGCGGCGCCAGCTCGATCACCACGCGCCCGCTCGCCAGTTCCAGGTATAGCGTGTTGGCCGGATCGAGCGTGCGCCAGTCAGCGGCCGGCGAGGCCTCGATGATCTGCTGCATGCTGCGGTAAGGCGCAGCATGCGCGGCAGCGGACAGCGACGCGGCGAGCGCGCAGGCGAGCAGGGCGGGAGCAAGGCGCATGGGTTCTTCCGTTGGCGGATCGCGCCGAGGTTGGCGCGGGTCACCTCGATTCTGGCAAGGCCGACGGCCCGCGCGCCAGTGTGCCCTCAGCGGCCCTTCTTGCGCCGCACGTAAAGCTGCTTGCGCACGCGCGCCACGACCTGGCCCTGCGCATCGAGGATCTCGTTCTCGAACCAGCGCAATGCCTTGCTGCCGTCGGCGGTGGCCTGGCGCAGTTCGTCGAGCACGTGCGGGTCCAGCCGGAACTCGGCGACGACCGTGCCGCGGCCGGGATTGACGAATTCGATCTCGCCGGCCTTGTCCCAGACGATGTAGTCGCGGCCGATGTTGTGCATCACCAGCAGCATCCAGAACGGGTCGGTCATCGCGAACAGGCTGCCGCCGAAATGGGTGCCGACGTAGTTGCGGTTCCAGGGGCGCATGCGCAGTTCCACGCGCGCGGAGCGGTAGTCCTCGCCGATATGCGTGACCCGGATGCCCGGGAACAGGAACGGTGGCCACAGGTTTAGGCCGAGGCGGAACAGCGAAGCTTTCATGCGTGATGGGCGGGGCGGGAGCGGAGTCCAAAGCCTACCATACGCAATGGTACGGATTCTGTGCGATGTCCCGTTCTTGATGTAGGAGCGGCTTCAGCCGCGACCGCGGGAACGCGCGGTCGCGGCTGAAGCCGCTCCTACAACACAGCCCATCAATAGCTCGATGGCCGTTTAGAACAGCAGCGCCGACATCTTGCGGCGATAGCGGCCGACCAGATCCTCGTCCTCGATCACCCGGAAGGCGTCGATCAGGGTCTTGCGCGGCAGTCCGTCGGCGTACTGCCGATCCTGCCGCAGCAATTCGATGAAGTGTTCGAGCGCGGCCTCGTCCTGGCCTTCCAGCAACAGCCGCACGCCTAGCAGATGGCGCGCACGCAGGTCGTTGCCATCGGCCTGCAGCGCGGCCTGCAGCGCTTCCAGCGAGGGCGCGTGCTGCAACGCCTCGGCAAAGCCCAGGCGGGCGCGGGCGCGCACGGCACGGTCGTCGGTGGCCAGGTTGGCCGGCAGCGCGTCGAGCAGGCGTCCGGCTTCGTCCGGCTGGCCGACCCGCAGCAGGGCCAGCGCCAGGTCCAGCTTCAGTTCGTCCTTGTCCGGTTCGGCGGCGATCGCCTCGCGCAGGCGCGCGACGTCGGCCTGCGGGTCCAGCGGCGCGGCCGGGGCCACTTCTTCGGCGACCGGCGCCGCGGCCGGCACGATGCCGTGCTGGGCGAGGAACTCGCGCAACTGGCCTTCCGGCAGCGCACCGGGGAAACCATCGACGATCTGTCCGCCCTGGACCAGGAACACGGTCGGCACCGAACGGATCTGGAACGCAGCGGCGATCTGCTGCTCCTGGTCGACGTCGACCTTGGCCAGTTCGAAGGCGCCGTTGTATTCGCCTGCCAGCTTTTCCAGGATCGGGCTCAGCGTCTTGCACGGACCGCACCAGGTGGCCCAGAAGTCGACCAGCACCGGTACCTGCTGGGATTTCAGCAGGACTTCTGCTTCGAAGGTCGCGGTGGTGGCGTCGAAAACGTGCGGCTGCTCGGACATGGGACTCGATCGATACGGGCTTGGGGGGATCAATGGTGGCAAATGCTGGCGTTGCAAGGCGAGTGCTGCGTCAGGAAAGGCTGCCTGCAACATAGGACAAACCCGCCGACAGACGCGTTCCTGCGTAGTGTCTCCGCTCGCGCGTGCAGGTTCCGCCCGTCCCGCCGCCGGTGCGACAATCGCTTTCTCGCGCGTCCCAGGGCACGGATCCGCCGGATCCGACCGGACGCGCCAGGATGATCCGAGGAGCCGCCTTCATGCACAGCGACAGCCGCAGCAAGCGATGGGGCCGCGCCGCCGCGATGGCGGTGCTGCCCTGCCTGGTGGTAGCCGGGATCGGGTTTGGCCTGGCATTGCCCGAGTATTCGCAACTGCACCATCCGCTGGCGCTGCTCGGCGCGCGCGGGGTGCCGAACGCGCTGGGCTTCGATCTGCTCGGTTTCATCCTGCCCGGCCTGCTGGCCGCCTTCGCTGCGCTGACCGCCTTCGAAGATCCCCAGCGCGGACGTGCATGGTGGCATCGGCTGGGCGTACAGCTGCTGTTCCTGTCGGGCCTGGGATTCGCCGGAATGGGCCTGCTGCCGCTCGATCCCAGCGACCTGGACGCGCCCGCCAGCCAATGGCATGCCAGTGCCTGGCTGCTGTGGGTGGTGGCCTTCGTGCCCGGTGCAGTGGCCCTGGGCGCGTACCTGTGGCCACGCGACCGCCGGGTCGCCTGGCTGTGCCTGGGTGGCGCGGCGCTGGTGGCCTTGTGCGCATTCGTGCCGTGGCTGCCGCCGGCGTTGTCGCAGCGGGTGGGCTTTGCCGCCTGGGCGGCCTGGTTCGGGGTGGCGGCCGGGCATTGGCCCGCGCGGCGCCTGTAATGGACCGGCGCGGGCGATCGGCAGGGGTGCCGCGCACGGCCTCGGCGCCGGCCCGCGGCCGGTCCGGCTGGAGACCCCTGCTGCGCTGCGGTACCCTGTCCCGCTTTGCGCCGCTCGCTTCCGACCGCTTTCATGTCCTCTGAAACCCACGCCTACGACCCGCAGCACGTCGAATCCGCCGCCCAGCAGTATTGGGAGGCTTCCCGTGCCTTCGAGGTCGATGAGACCTCCGACAAGCCGAAGTACTACTGTCTGTCGATGTTGCCGTACCCTTCCGGGGCGCTGCACATGGGGCACGTGCGCAACTACACGATCGGCGATGTGATCAGCCGCTACCAGCGCATGATCGGCAAGAACGTGCTGCAGCCGATGGGCTGGGACGCGTTCGGCCTGCCGGCCGAGAACGCGGCGATCAAGAACAAGACGGCGCCGGCCAAGTGGACCTACGCCAACATCGACCACATGCGCGGCCAGCTGAAGTCGCTCGGTTATGCGATCGACTGGTCGCGCGAGTTCGCGACCTGCAGCCCGGACTATTACGTGCACGAGCAGCGCATGTTCACCCGGCTGATGCGCAAGGGCCTGGCCTATCGCCGCAACGCGGTGGTGAACTGGGACCCGGTCGATCAGACGGTGCTGGCCAACGAGCAGGTCATCGACGGCCGCGGCTGGCGCTCAGGCGCCCTGGTCGAGAAGCGCGAGATCCCGCAGTGGTTCCTGCGCATTACCGACTACGCGCAGGAGCTGCTCGACGGCCTGGACGAGCTGGAAGGCTGGCCGGACTCGGTCAAGACCATGCAGCGCAACTGGATCGGCCGTTCCGAAGGCCTGGAGATCCAGTTCGATGTGTTCGACGCCGACGGCGCGCCGCTGGAGCCGCTGCGCGTGTTCACCACGCGCCCGGACACGCTGATGGGCGTGACCTTCGTCTCCATCGCTGGCGAACATCCGCTGGCCCAGCACGCGGCCGCGCGCAACCCGGCGCTGGCGCAGCTGCTGGCCGAACTGAAGCAGGGCGGGGTGTCCGAGGCCGAACTGGAAACCCAGGAAAAACGTGGCATGGATACCGGCCTGCAGGCCGTGCATCCGATCACCGGCGAACGCATGCCGGTGTGGGTCGCCAACTTCGTGCTGATGGGCTACGGCACCGGCGCGGTGATGGCCGTGCCCGGCCACGACCAGCGCGATTTCGAATTCGCCGGCAAGTACCGGCTGCCGATCCGCCAGGTCATCGCGCTGAAGGCGCCGCGCAGCGAAGCCGAGCAGCAGTACGACCCGGACCTCTGGCACGACTGGTACGGCGACAAGACCCGCGAGCTGGAACTGATCAACTCGGGCGAGTTCGACGGCCTGGACTATGCCGGTGCGTTCGAGGCCTTTGCCGAGCGCTTCGAGCGCCAGGGCCGCGGCCAGCGCCGCGTCAACTACCGTCTGCGCGACTGGGGCGTGAGCCGCCAGCGCTACTGGGGCTGCCCGATCCCGGTGATCTACTGCGACAGCTGCGGCGCCTTGCCGGTGCCGGAAGACCAACTGCCCGTGGTGCTGCCGGAAGATGTCGAATTCAGCGGCACCGGTTCGCCGATCAAGACCGACCCGCAATGGCGCAAGACCACCTGCCCGCAATGCGGCCGCGCCGCCGAGCGCGAGACCGACACCTTCGACACCTTCATGGAGTCGAGCTGGTACTACGCGCGCTACACCTCGCCGGGCGCGCGCGAGATGGTCGACAAGCGCGGCAATTACTGGCTGCCGGTGGACCAGTACATCGGCGGCATCGAGCACGCGATCCTGCACCTGATGTATTTCCGCTTCTATCACAAGCTCATGCGCGACGCGCGGCTGGTGGACAGCGACGAACCGGCGATCAATCTGCTCACCCAGGGCATGGTCATCGCCGAGACGTTCTATCGTCCCAATGCCGACGGCTCGAAGGACTGGATCAACCCGGCCGATGTCGAAGTGCAGCGCGACGAGCGCGGCCGCATCACCGGCGCGGTGCTCAAGGCCGATGGCCAGCCGGTGCAGATCGGCGGCACCGAGAAGATGTCCAAGTCCAAGAACAATGGCGTCGACCCGAAGACGATGGTCGCCAAGTACGGCGCCGACACGGTGCGCCTGTTCTCGATGTTCGCCGCGCCGCCGGAGCAGTCGCTGGAATGGAACGAGGCCGGCGTGGACGGCATGGCGCGCTTCATGCGCCGGCTGTGGACGCAGGTGCAGAAGCACATCGCCGATGGCGCCGCGCCCGCGCTCGACGTCGCCACGCTCGACGCCGCGCAGAAGGCGATCCGCCGCAAGACCCACGAGACCATCGGCAAGGTCGGCGACGACTACGGGCGCCGCCACAGCTTCAACACCGCGATCGCCGCGGTGATGGAGCTGTCCAACGCGCTGGCCAAGTTCGACGACGACAGCGCGCAAGGCCGCGCCGTGCGCCAGGAAGCGCTGGAGGCGATGGTGCTGCTGCTCAACCCGATCACCCCGCACGCCAGCCACGCAATGTGGCAAGCGTTGGGGCATGCCGAGACGCTGCTGGAGGACATCCGCTTCCCGCAGGCCGATCCGGCGGCGCTGCAGCGCGATGCGGTGAGGCTCGCCGTGCAGGTCAACGGCAAGCTGCGCGGCACCATCGACGTCGGCGCCGACACGCCGCGCGAGCAGCTCGAAGCCTTGGCGCAGGCCGAACCGAACGCCGCCAAGTTCCTGGAAGGGCTGACGATCCGCAAGGTCATCATCGTGCCGGGCAAGATCGTCAACATCGTCGCGGCCTGAGGCCGCGACGATCTCAAGCCGCGTTCACGCCGTGTCGGGCAGGCTGTAGGAGCGGCTTCGGCCGCGACCCACGGGTTGGCGATGGTGCGGCGCAGGTCGGGCGAAGGCCTTGCCATGGCCTTGCCCGCATCCCGGTTGCCGCCCATCGTCCGCTGCCCCAGACTGTCGCCCATGATCCGAGTTCCGCACAGCTTCGTCCTCGCCATCGCGCTCACCCTCGGGCTCAGCGCCTGCGGCTTCCATCTGCGCAATGCACTCAGCCTGCCAGCCGACACCCCGGCGGTGAAGGTGCGGTCCGCCGCGCCCTATAGCGAACTCGTCAAGCTGCTCAACCGCGGCCTGCAGGCGTCCGGCGCCACCTTGGCCGCGCCCGATGCCAAGACCGGCTTTGCGACGTTGCAGGTGCTGTCCGAACGCTGGGGCGACCTGCCCATCGCCATCGACGCCCAGGGCCGTGCGCAGGAATACAGCCTGCGCTACGCGGTGATCTTCACGCTGCTGCGCGCCGATGGTTCGGTGCTGGTGCCGCAACAGGTGATCGAGCTGTCGCGCGACTATGTGTCGCCGCCCGAAGACGCCACCGGCACCGCCACCGAGCGCGAGATCCTGGCCGACGAACTGCGCCGCGACATGTCGTCCTCGATCCTGCGCCGCATCGACAGTGTGGTGCGCGCCAAGCTCGAGCATGGCGAATCGCTGGAGCAGCCTGCCGGCAGCCCGCCGGCCGCGACGCCGGCGGACGCTGCTGCGCCGAGCAGCACGCCGCCGACCGACGGCACGCAGCCGAACAATACGCAGCCGACCAATACGCAGCCGACCAATACGCAGCCGACCAATACGCAGCCGACCAATACGCAGCCGACCAATACGCAGCCGACCAGCGGCGCCCAGCCGAACAGCACCCAGCCGCCAACCAAGCCGGCGCCCGCGCCGACGCCGCAGCCGGTCCCGCAGCCGGTCCGGTAATACTCCGCGCGGCGGTCGCTCCGTCGCGCCCGTCCGCTAGGAGCGGCATGGAACTTCGTCCCGAACAATTGGCCACCCAGACGGCGCAGCAACCGCTGCAGCCGGTCTATCTGGTCGCCGGGCCGGAAACCCTGCGCGTGCTCGAGGCAGCCGATGCGATCCGCGCCCGCGCCCGCGCCGAGGGCATCGATGAGCGCGAAGTCTTCGATGCCGACGGCCGCGACTTCGACTGGAACCAATTGCAGGGCAGCTTCAACGCGCCGAGCCTGTTCAGCGCCCGCCGCCTGGTCGAGGTGCGCATGCCCAGCGGCAAGCCGGGCAAGGACGGCGCCGAGGTCATCAGCGAGTTCTGCGCCAATCCGCCGCCGGACGTGGTGCTGTTGATCACCGCCAACGACTGGAGCAAGGCCCACCACGGCAAATGGGCCGACGCGATCGCGCGCATCGGCACCATCGCGGTGGCCTGGGCGATCAAGCCGCACGAACTCACCGACTGGATCGAACGCCGGCTGCGCGCCAAGGGCCTGCGTGCCGACGCCGACGCGGTGCAACGGCTCAGCGAACGGGTGGAGGGCAATCTGCTCGCCGCCGCGCAGGAGATCGACAAGCTGGTATTGCTGGCCGAGGGCCGCACGCTAGACCTGGCGGCGATGGAGTCGCTGGTCGCCGATGCGGCGCGTTACGACGTGTTCCGGCTGGCCGAGGCCACGCTGTCCGGGCAGCCGGCGGCGGTCGGGCGCATGCTCGCCGGCCTGCGCGGCGAGGGCGAGGCGGTGGCCGCGCTGATGCCGATCCTGATCAAGGAACTGCTGCGCACCGCGGCGCTGGCACGGGTGCAGGCGCGCGGCGGCAATCTGGCCGGCGAAATGAAGGCGCAGGGCATCTGGGAATCGCGCCAGGCACCGTTCAAGCGGGCCTTGCAACGCCACGCCGAGCCGCGCCGCTGGGAGCGTTTCGTCGCCGAGGCCTCGAAGGTCGACCGGATCGCCAAGGGCCGCGGCGACGGCGATGCCTGGGTCGCGCTGGAGCGGCTGCTGCTGGCCGTGTCCGAGGCGCGCGCGGTCCGGCTGCTGGTGACCTGACCCGGCGATGCACGCCGAGCCCCACCAGGCGCACGCGCCGTCCGTGCCGAGCGACCCGGTACCTGGCAATTCCTTGCAGCTGTTCTATGGCGGCACCTTCGATCCGATCCACCTGGGTCACCTGGCGATCGCCCGCGCCGCCCACGACGAACTGCGCGTCCCTGTACGCCTGGTGCCTTCGGCCGATCCGCCGCACCGCGCGCCGCCGGGCGCCAATGCCGAGCAGCGTGCGCACATGCTGGCGCTGGCGCTGCAGGACGAACCCGGCCTGTGCCTGGACTTGCGCGAACTGACGCGCGCCGAGCTCAGCGATCGTCCGTCCTACACCTACGACACGCTGCTGGAGCTGCGTCGCGCGCTGGGGCCGGAGCGCCCGATCGCCTGGCTGCTGGGCGCAGACAGTTTCGTGGCCTTGCCGAGCTGGCATCGCTGGCAGGACCTGCTGACGCTGGCGCACCTGGTGGTCGCCGAGCGGCCCGGCGCTTCGCTCGAAGCGGACCTGCCGGCGGCATTGGCCGAGCGCCTGCGCGGCGCCTGGGCGCAGCAGGCCGGCCAGCTTTCACAGGCACCTGCCGGCCGGGTCTGGCGCCTGCGCCAGCCGCTGCGCAGCGAATCGGCCAGCGAAGTCCGCGCGCGCATCGCCGATGGCGGCGATTGGCGAGCGCTGCTGCCCGCCGCGGTGGCCGGCTATGTCGCCGCCCACGGCTTGTATCGCCGGGCCCGGCCGGGCGCCTGAACGCGCCGTCGTCGCCAGTTGCCTATAATTCACGCATTCCCCTCGAGTCGCCCGCTTTGTCCAGCCAAGCCCAAGTCATCAAGACCCGCATTCCCACCCCGCCTCCGGCCGTGCCGCTGCTGCTCGCCACCGTGCACAAGGCGCTGGAAGAGCTCAAGGCCAAGGATGTCGTCGAGATCGACGTGCGCGGCAAGTCCAGCGTCGCCGACTACATGGTGGTGGTGTCGGGCACCTCGACCCGCCATGTCAAGTCGATCGCCGACGAAGTGGTCAAGTTCGCCAAGAAGCTGGACCTGATGCCACTGGGCGTGGAAGGCGAGCGCGAGGCCGAATGGGTCCTGGTCGACCTGGGTGACGTGATCGTCCATGTGATGCTGCCGCGCGTGCGCGAGTTCTATGCCCTGGAGCGCCTATGGACGGTCGGCGACCAGCCGCCGTCCTACGACGACGAACAGGCCTGAGGCTAGCCAGGCGATGACGCGCGCGCGCCACGCCTGCCCGGTGACGGTCGCGCGGCAATGAAGGCGCGCCTGATCGCCACCGGTGAACGCGCCCCGTCCTGGGTCGCGCAGGGCTTCGCCGAATACCAGAAGCGGCTGTCGCATTGGCTGCCGTTGGAACTGGTCGAGATCGAGCCGGGCCTGCGCGGCAAGGGGCGCGATCCGCAACGCGCGATCGACGACGAGGGCCGGCGCGTACTCGCCGCGCTGCCCAAGCAGCCCTACGTGGTCGCGCTGGACGTGCCCGGCAAGCAGCACAGCTCCGAACAACTCGCCCAGCGCATGGAGCACTGGCGTACCTTGGGCCGCGACCTGGCGTTCCTGATCGGCGGTCCGGAAGGGCATGCCGGCGACGTGCTCAAGATCGCCGACGAACGCTGGTCGCTGGGTCCGCTGACCCTGCCGCACATGCTGGTGCGCCTGGTCGTCGCCGAGCAGTTGTACCGTGCCGCGGCGATGCTGGCGAACCATCCCTATCACCGGGCGTGACGGCAGCCTTGCTTCTCCCCTGTCACCGCAGCCCTCGACGAAGGTGGTTCACTGGTCCGCGGGAACGCGCTGCTCGGCTGCCGTAGATGGCGCCGGGCGTGGAAGCTCAACAAACACAGCCAAGCCCGCTCCTCCCGTCCGCAAGCCGATGGCCTCGACGGGACCTGCGGGCCTGCGGGCAAAATCAAGGAGGAGGCACCGGCTCTTCCGGTGCCGGGGGACATTTGCCCTGTAGGCCCGCAGGTCACGCCGGGGCCCATCCGATCGCATCGAAATAAAAGCGCTTGAGCAGACGCTCATCCAGACCGTCTTCCTTCGCTGCGAGAACAATCAAAAGAAAGCCCCGGGCTTCCTTGCCCGGGGCCTTCTCCTGCCTCAAGCGTTCGCTCAGTTCCAGGTGTACTTGGCGCCGAGGGTGAAGAAGCGGCCGATCGCGCCGCTGTAATGCAACGGGTTGTAGTTGACCGCACCGTAGGTCGCCGGATCCAGCGGCGCGATACGGTCGAACACGTTCTGGATCGAGCCGAAGATCTCCAATCCTTCGGTCGCCTTCCAGTTGGCCGACAGGTCGAAGGTGGTGAACGAGGCCAGCTCGCAGTTGCCCGGTGCCGGCGAGCCGTCGGCGCGGAAGTTGAGACAATCTTCTTCCTTGTTTCCGCCGGCTTCGGCCAGGTTATCCATGCTGCTGATGTAGTTGATGATCCCGCTCACCGACCAGGCGCTGTAGTTCCACGTCGCGCCGAAGTTCACGCGGTCCTTGGGCGTGCCGATGCAGTTGGTCACATCGCAGTTGCCATGTGTCCCAGCGTATTCGTGGGTGATGTCGCCTTCGGTGCGCTCGAACTTCTTGATGTGGCTCCACTGCAGGTCCAGGCTCAGGTCGCCCCAGGCCCCCAGCGGCACCTCCTGGCGGATATCGGTATCGATGCCTTCGACTTCGGACGAATTGGCGTTCACGTAGGCGGTGTTGACCGCCAGGATGCTGCCGGTGCCCGGCACGCCGTTGAGCAGGTTGCTGTCGCGCAGCACACTGCCGCTGGCGATGGCGTCGTCGGTGCTGCCCTGGGCGATTTCGTCGGTGCGCTTGATCCGCCACGCATCGATCGTGACCGAGGTGGTGCGGGTCGGTTGCAGCACGATGCCGACGGAATAGCTCTTCGACTCCTCCGGCTTCAGGTCCGGATTCGGGCTGGTGATGATCGCCACCGGTTGCAGGCCGCAATCGGCCTGGGTGGCGCCTGGAGCGGGCGTGCCATCGGGGCAGCGCACCGGGTCGAGCGCGCGCGAGAACGCGGCCAGGCCACCGTCGCCGGACTCGGCCGGATTCGGCGCACGGAAGCCCTCGGCATAGGTGCCGCGCAACGCGAACCAGTCGATCGGCGTCCACTTGAAGCCGACCTTGGGCTTGGTCGCATCGTCGCCGCTTTCGTACTTGTCGTAGCGCAGCGCCGCACTGAGTTCCAACGATTCCAGCACCGGCGCCGACAGTTCGGCGTAGCCGGCGTAGACGTTCTGGGTGCCGTCGTAGGCCGAATAGCCCAGGCCGATGATGTCGCCTACATCGGTATAGGTCTGCGGCGTCAGCGAATTGGTGGTGCGGCGCCATTCGGTGCCCAGCGCCAGGCCGAGCGGCCCGCCCTTCAGGTCATAGATCGAGCGCGACACCTTGAAGTCGAACATGTCCAGCCCGGACTTGGCGCGCGCGCTGATCCGCGGCGAGATGTAGTCGTACAGGCTCTGCGGGTTGCTGTCCGCGCCCGCGCCGATATTCCAGACCCCGCCGGGGCAGTCCGCGTTGCCCAATGCGCACAGCACCGAGCTGTAGCGCAGGAAGCCATCGCGCTCGTTGACCAGGTTGGTCGACGAATGCAGGTAGGCGGTGTCGTAGTCCCATTCGCCCCAGGTGCCCTTGATGCCGGCCAGGTAGCGGATGAACTCGTTGGTGGTATCGACGACGCGCGGGCCGACGTCGAAGGCGGTGTAGCGCACCCGCACCGTTTCGCCCGGATACGGGTTGTCCGGATGATCGGGGCCGAGCACGACCGCGCCAGGCCCGCTGTTGGCATTGACCGGGCCGCCCGGGTAGCCCCACGAGCCGGTGATCGCCGAGGGCGTGTTGTTGAAGGTGGTCTGCTTCTTGGAATAACTCATTTCCACGTACGCTTCGGCGGTATCGCCGATGGCGAAGGTCGCGCGGCTGAAGATGTTGGCGTACTTCTCTTCAGGCGCCAGGTCGCGGAACTGCGCCGCATCCCAGACGCAGCCGCCACGCGGATCCTGTGGCGAAACCGTCGACAACGAAGAACAGCCGGGCAGGCTCACCAGCGTGGTGTCGTCGGCCGGATCGAACACGCTGCCGGTGGGCGAGTTGCCCGCGGCCGAGGTGCCGTTGAAGGCACCGAACAGGAACTGGCTGCCATCGATGTCGTAGCCCCAGCGGCGCAGGTCGCCGGTGCCGATCCACTTGCGATTGTCGCGATCGGACACCTTGATCGCATCGGTCTTGCCGACGTCCACGCTGACGAATGCGTTCCAGCCATCCTCGCTCAGGCTACCGGTGCCGGCGGTGAGGGTGGCCTTGGTCTGGTCGCCGTCGCTGTCGTCGGAAAGGCCGTAGGAGCCGCGCAGGATCGCACCGTTGAACTCCGAGCGCAGGATGATGTTGACCACACCGGCGATGGCATCGGAGCCATAGATCGCCGAGGCGCCGTCCTTCAGCACGTCGATGCGTTCGACCGCATCCAGCGGAATCGTGCTCAGGTCGGTGAAGACTTTCTGGCCGTCATCGGCCAGGCCGTAGGTCGCCATGCGCCGGCCGTTCAACAGCACCAGCGTCGAGCCTGCGCCCAATCCGCGCAGCGAAATGCCGGTGCCGCCGCCGGCGAAGCCGTTGCCGAAGGACCGGGGCACCGAACCGGCGCCGTCGGCGGTCAGGGTCTGCAGGAATTCGGCGATGTTGGTCTTGCCGGTGCGGTCGATCTCCTGTCGGGTCACCACCTGCACCGGCGAGGGCGTTTCGGTGTTGGTGCGCGGGATGTTGGAACCGGTCACGGTGATCCGGTCCAGCGTGGTCGGCGCTTCGGTGGTGGGCGCCTGGGCCTCTTGGGCCAGCGCCGGGACTGCCGGCGCGAGCGCGGCCAGCAGGGAAAGGAATAGGGCGGTGCGGGGACGCGGGGAGCGCGTCGGGGACATGCGGCTCACGGCTCTCTCCTGACAGTCAACGGGAACTGGAAGGTCGGTGAGGGGGATCCGACGCCGCGAATTTCGTTTCTTCAGGGTGATGGAGTAGTGAAAACTTCCTTAATACGTGGAGGTTCTCGCCGCTTCGTTCCCGCCCGTGCGGGAACGCTGGGCTAGCGCCGGCCGGCGGCTTGCAGCCGTTCGATCAAGGGCGCCAGGCCTTGTGCGTAGGGCAGCCATTTCGGCGTGGCCGCGGCCTGCGGGCGTGCCCGTACCTGCACCGCACTGGCGGTCACCACCCCGCGCTGGCGGGTGCCGGTGTCCAGCATCGCCGGCGTGTAAGGCAGCCCGCAGAATGCGCTGACCTCGCGCATCACTTGTTCCGGTTCGGCCAGCAGGCGGGCGTAGTCGACGTCGAGGATGCGGCCGGGCAGGCGCGCATGCCAGTGCGCCATCAGCGCGTGGTAACCGTTGCAGTAATCGCCCAGCTCGGCGAGGTCGTAGCTATAGGGGTTGGCGTCGGAGAACAGTTCGCGCAGGTTGGAGAAACAGGTTTCCACCGGGTCGCGGACCATGTGCACGATGCGCGCCTGCGGCAGCGCGGCGGCAATGAAGGCGGCCTGCAGGAAGTTGGAAGGCAGCTTGTCGGTGAAGCAGGATTGTCCCTGCAGCCGCCACGCCGTGCTGCGCAGGTAATGCGCACCGGCCGCGGCCAGGTCTGCGCCCGGCGCGCGGCGCACGATTTCCAGATCGAGCACGCCGCGGCAGTGGTGGTCGGTGGCGTGGCGCATCGCGCTGGTGAAGTCGTAGAGCTCGCCGATGCCCTTGACCTGTTCGGCGCCGCACAGCATCTGCTCCAGCAGCGTAGTGCCGGAGCGATGCATGCCGACGATGAAGATCGGCCGCGCAGTGTCTTCGTCGGACGGCGGCGCGGTGGGCAGTGCCGGCAGCGCATGCAAGGCATCGAACAGGGCCTGGCTGCGCGCGCCGTCGTAGTCGAGCGTGGCGCGCTTGTGGGCGCGACCGCGCGACAGTGCCTGCCAGGCGCCGGCATAGTCGCCCAGGTCATCCAGCTCCTTGTGCAGTGCGAATTCCAGTAGCGCGAGTTCGGCGGGCGATCGGCCCGCGCGCGCCAGCTGGCGCTGGATCGCATCGACATGGTGATGTTCGCGGGTCTGCTTGCGCAGCGCGGCCTGCAGCCAATAGCCCTGCGCGATTTCCGGCGCACGCCGCTGCGAATGCGCGATGTCGCGCTGGGCGTCCTCGAAGCGGCCCAGGTACATCAGCACCTGCGCGCGCGCCAGCAAGGTCGGCGGATAGTCCGGATCGGCGCGTCGCGCCTCGTCCAGATAGGCGATCGCCTGCTCGGGCAGGTTGGCGTAGGTCAGGTGCGAGGCGGCGGTGATCAACGCCGGAATCGGGATGCGCGAGGGCGGGCCGAGCCGTTGCAGCACTTGGCGCAGCGTGGGTATCTCGTTGAAGGTACGCAGCCGCGCGATCATCTCCGCCAGCTGCGCGGGCGTGGCCTGCGGGCTGGATTGCGCGCGCAGGATGAAGTCGTGCGCGGCGCGATAGTGGCCGGCCAGCGAGTACAGGTAGGACAGCTGCAACAGGCTGTCGACCAGGCCGGGCGACTGCTGCAGGATCGCTTCGTGGCAGGCGATGGCTTGCGCGAAATCGCCGCCGGCGGCGTACTGCTCGGCTTGCGAGTGCAATGTCGCAACATGGCTCGTGTTCATGCCGGCGACAATGCCATCAGGTGCTGCAGCGGCGCGAGCGGTTCGGCGTAACGCTGCCAGGCGTCGAGCGCGCGGCGATGCACCGGCTCGCGGACCTGCGCGCTGCTGGCGGTGGACACCGGGCTGGCGTTGCGCTCCGGCTGCGACAGGCCGGGCCATGCCGGCAATTCGAGGAAGTCCAGCAACGACGCCAGGGTCGATTCGGCATCTTCGACCAGGGCGCGATAATCGACGACCCGCACCGCGTGCGGCGCGCGTTCGGCCCAGTGGCCCATCCAACGCTGCGCCATCGCCACCTCGGCGGCGAGATCGGCGAAGTCGTAGCTGTAGGCATAGGCGCCGCCCTGGAACAACTCCTTGAGGTTGGAGAACGCCACGTCCATCGGGTCGCGGCGCACGCACACGATGCGTGCCTGCGGCAGCGCGGCCAGGATCAGTGGCAGTTCGAACAGGTTGCGCGGATGCTTGTCGATGGCCGCAGCGGTGGATGGCGCGGCGCGGCGCAGGCGTTGCTGGTAGCCGTGGCCGATCGCGGCCAGGTCCTGGCTGGCAAGGAAGCCGAGCGGATCCTGCTGCCGGCACAGTCCCGCGTAGAAGCGGTCGCTGCTCTCGCTGGCCGCGGCGAACAGATCGTTGCGTTCGCCCACGCTGGTGACCCAGCCGTGGTTGCCGAGCATGCGGTCGAGCAGGGTGGTGCCCGAGCGCGGCATGCCGAGCACGAAGATCGGACGTGGCTGCGGCGGCGCGGAGGCGAGCGGTGTCGCCGGCTGCCAATCTGCCTCCATCAGCGCCTGCGCGCGGGCGTGCAGGACCGATCGGCCGCTGTCTCCCAGCCGCCGTTTCATCAGCGCGGCGCCTTCGGCCAGCGCTGGCCAGGCCGCCACCGTGTCGCCGGCCGCGTCGAGTTCATGGAACAACGCATACAGCAGTTGCGCGCGGCCGCTGTCGTCCTGCTGCGCCGTCAGTGCATGCTGGATGCGCGCGATGCGTGCGGTGCTGCCGTCCGGGCGCAGCTTGGCGATCGCCCAGTGCAGGTCGGGCAGCGTCGGTGCGAGTTTGAGCGCGGCTTCGTAGCAGCGGCCCGCTGCTACGAAGTCGCCGAGATACTGGTTGATCTGGCCACGGCTGAATTGCAGCAGCGGATGCGCGCCGATCTTCGGTTCGACCGCATCCAGCAATCGCAGCGCATCCTCGTAGCGGTTGGCCAGCCACAGGTGCTGCACCAGCGAAGGCGATTGGCGCAGGACGTCCGGATCCTGCCAGTCGGCGCTGAGCACGACCGAGGCCAGTTCGGCCTCTTCGGCGAAGTCCAGCAGCCGCAGGGTCACATAGCCGAGATGGCGGGTGCTGCCACCCAATCGTGCCGCATCGGCGGCCCTGAGTGCGTATTGGTGCGAGGCGCGATACTGCCCGGCTTCCTGCGCGAAACGCGAAAGTCGCAGCAACGCCGGAACATGATGCGCGTTGAGCGCGATCAGCGACTCATAGGCGTCGCGCGCGGCGGCACGGTCGCCGTTCTTCTCGTGGTCCTGGCCGTTGCGCCAGAACTGATCAAGCGTGTCTTGCATGCGTTTCCTCGTCGCCGGCTCGCTCCGGAAAGAACGGCCGCCTTGCGGCGGCCGTTGGAGTAAAGAGCCGTACTGCGTTTCTTCTTCTTGGGTCAGGCAGTGGATCAGAAGTCGTACTGCACCATGAAGCGGAACGAACGCGGTGCCTGCGTGCTGCGGAACAGGCCGTAGGTGTCGAGCGGTGCGCCGGTGGTCACGTCTTCGGCCACTTCCGAGATCGCAGTGACCTTCTGCTGGTCGAATACGTTGAACACGTCGATCTTGAACTGCAGGCCCGGCGCCCACTGCGGCAGGTAGGCCACGTTCAGGTCCAACGAGTTGGTCCACGGCAGACGGCCGGCGGTGCCGCGCGGCCTCGGTTCGGACGGACCATCGGCGCCGCCTGCGGACGTGGTGCCGCAGCGGAAGAACGACGAGCCGTACGGGTGGATGCCGCCGTTGTAGGGATACAGCACACCCAGGCAGTTCTTCGGGCGGCCGGACTGCACCAGGATGTTCGCGCCCAAGGACCACTCGTCGGTGAACTGATAATTGCCGAAGATCTTGACGCTGTGGCGGCGATCGTTGGGCAGGTAGCCGTAGGAGTCGACCATCAGCTCCTTGTAGTCGAAGTCCTGGGTCACGGACGTGTCGCCCTGGCCGATGTCCGACTTCACGCCGCCTTCGGTGTTGCCCTTGTTCCAGCCGATCGTCCACGAGCCCTGGAAGAAGAACTTCTGCCAGGTGCCGTCCCAGAACAGTTCGATGGCCTTGTACTCGCGCTTAGCCTTCGGCGAGAGCAGGTCGGCGGCAACGGTGTACTCGGTGAGCACGCCATTGCCTTCGACGTCGGTCAGGAACACCGAATCCTCGCCCGGGTTGAACATGCGGCAATACGGGAAGCCGGCGTTGGGGATGTTCGGGGTCAGGCCGTCGGCGACCGCTTGGTCGTAGATCGGCGTGTAGTCGCAGTTGTCATCGATGGCCGCCTTGAGCTTGCGGTAGATGCCGCGCGCACCGATCGCCTGGTGGTCGGTGATCTGGCTCTGGAAGCCCAGGATGTACTCATCCTGGTACATCGGATCGAGGTTGGTCGCCGCGATCGTCGCCGGGTTCTTCGGCTCGCCGAATTCGCCGTTGATGAAGGTCAGCGGACCGGTGGCGGTGGTGCCGGTGGGTGCGCCGGTTTGCGGATCGACACCGGTGTAGGTGAAGTTCTGGCGGGTGTACAGCGAGGCGCTGGCGCCGCGCACGGCCACGCTCGGCGTCAGCGGCAGCGCATAGCGGCCAGCGTTGCCGTAGATCTTCAGGGTGGAATCACCCATCACGTCCCAGGAGAAGCCCAGGCGTGGGCCGAACTGGTTGTCGATCTTGACGTACTGCTCGCCTTCGCCGTTGTAGTTCTCGAAGGTGTCCCAGCGCGCGCCGAAGTAGGCCAGGAAGGTGTCGGTGATTTTCCAACTGTCCTCGACATAGAACGCCCACTGTTTCAGCTTGACGGTCGAGCCCTGGTTGGTGATCTGCTCGCGGACGAGGTCGAATTCGTCGCCGGTTTCGGGGAGCTTGTCCGGACCATTGTTGGTGGAATAGCGCCAGTACCGGCCGCCTTCGATCGAGGTGCCGGCTACCGACTCGTAGTCGTCGCGATCGTAGCCGAAGCGCACCAGGTGGTCGCCCAGGACCCATTCGAAGTCCAGCCGGAACTGGTCGCGGGTGTCCTTGGAGTCGGAGCGGTCGATGGCATCGTTGGTGATGTTGCAGCTAGAGACGATTTCACCGCCGGTCAGTGCCTGACGGTAGGCCGGACGCGCATCGAGGATGCGTGGGCAGCCCGTCGCCGGCACGTTGAGGTCGCCGCCGTAGGACACATCCAGCCCGTCTGCCGTACGCGCACCGTCCTTGCGGCTGAATTCGCCGTGGCCGTACAGCGCCGACATAGTGAACGTATCGGTGAAGTACCCGGTGTATTTGCCGATGTAGTTCTCGCCGCCGTTTTCCTGCTTGCGGGTACCAATGTACGCGCCGCTGTCGGGATCGTAGACCCGGGTGTCGATCTTGGAGGTGTCGCTGAACGAGGTGAATTCCAGCTTGTTGCTGTCGTTGATGTTCCAGTCGACCTTGACCAGCCAGGTCGGCTTCTTGGTGGCTTCGTCTGCCGGCTTGTCGCCGAACGGCGTCCCGGCCAGGCCCTTGTCCGTCTTGCCGTAGGAGACCAGGCCGTAGGCGAACAACTTGTCCTTGATCAGCGCGCCCGAGGCCCAGGCCGAAGTGATCCATTGGTTGGTGTCGACGTCGGAGTTGTCCTGCGCCAGCTTGCCGTAGTTGGCGCCGGAGAGTTCGCCTTCGAGCGGATTGCGGTAGTAGTAGTCGACGGTATCGGCATTGAGCGAACGCGGCGTGTAGAAGACATTGCCGCCGGCATGGAAATCGTTGGTGCCGCGCTTGGTGATCTGGTTGACCACGCCGCCGGTGGAGCGGCCGAACTCGGCACCGTAGCCGCCGGTCTTGACCTGCTGCTCGGCGACGGCCTCGAACGGAATCTGCGAGAAGTTGAGGTTGCGGAATGAGTTGGTGACGTTGAAGCCGTTGACGTAGTACTGGTTCTCGGCCACCGAAGAGCCGCCGAACGAGGCCAGATTGCCGAACGCGGTATCGCCGCGCACGGTACCCGGTGCAAGCAGGGCGACGGAGGTCGCGTCGCGGGCCACGGGGATCTTGGCGATCTGTTCGGCGGTCAGGATGCTGGTCGATTCCACCGACGAAACGTCGATCGGATTGACCGCCGACGTCGCGCGCACCTGCACGGTGTCGAGGGTGGCGGCGGCATCGCCGCGGCCGCCGGCGAAGTTCACCGGGGTACCGGTGCCGACGCTGACGTTGACGCCTTCGCGGGTGGCGGTGGCGCCATCGCTGCCGGTGTAGGTGACGTTGTAGGTGCCGGTGGGCAGCGCGGAGAAGCGGAACGTGCCATCGTTGCCGACGGTGATGGAGCGCGAGAAACCGGTCGATGGATTCTGGATCTGGACCGTGGAACCGGCGTTCGCTTGGCCAAAGATGGCGCCGGAGGTGTTGGACTGCGCGTACAGCGTCGGGCTGAAGCAGATGCCCAGGGCCAGACTGAGCGCGGAGCGCTGCAGGGCCCGTTTGGTTCGGTGATTGACTGCCACTAGCTCTCTCTCCTGAATAGGGTGGTATGGAGACAAATTAGGCAAGGGCCGGCCGTCATGGATACTGGCCGGTATTCAGAATCTACTCAGCTTTGCAGGTCGCGTCACGAAAATTTCATGTTTTCACCACAAATGTGACCTGGGGCCCGATTCGGCTCAGTGATCGCGACTGTTGAGGTGTAGGGGCGATCTGTCGCTTTATTCGCCTAACGTCTGGTATCGCGCCAACATTCGGAGCCGAATGTTCTGATTGATGGTTGCCGCGGTAACCGTCGTGGTTGCCGCCTGCGCTGATATCACGACAGTGATGCGAGCGAGCGAGCGGGCGCCGCGGTCGCGGAGCCATGGCCTGCACATCCGGAATCGCAGCCACGAAAAAGGCCGCACCGAGGTGCGGCCTTGCATTGCAGCCGGGTACGCGGCGGGGCTGGCGGCTCAGTCGGCGAGCGAGAACGCCACCGGGACCAGGCCCAGCGCTTCCACGGCCTGGCCGTCGCGCATCGCCGGTTGGAACCGCCAGTGCTTGAGCACCTGCTGCCGGGCTGCCTGGTCGAGCACGCGGAAGCCGCTGCTGCGGGCGACCAAGACTTCGACCGGTGCGCCGTCCACGCCGACTCGCACCTGGAGTAGCACCGTGCCTTGCTGGCGCGCGGTCAGCGCGGCGCGGGGGTAGGCCGGTGGCGGGGCCTGCAGGTAGCGCAGGCTGGCGCCGGGCACGCCGGGCGACACGCTTTCCGGTGCGGCGGTGCTGTCGGCGCTCGGTGCGATCGGGGCGGGCTCGGACGCGACGGATTCGCTCGCCACGGCATCGAGGGCGGGCAGTGCGGGTGCGACCGGAGCGATGGGCACGACAGGTACCGTCGGCGGTGTCGGCTGCTGTTGGGTATTGACGGGGGTGGGCGGCAGCGGAGGCGTCGGCACCAGGATCGGCATTTGCCAGCGCGGCGTGATCGGCGCCGGCGCATCCGGCGTGGCGCGATGGCTCAGTGGAATCAGCAGCAGCGACAGTGCCAGCAGGTGCAGGGCGATCGCGGTGCTGAGCGCGAGGACGCGGGAGGTGTCGATGCGGAAGGAGAACTGCGGGGACTGCGTGCGAACCATGATCCACCTCCTCGAAGGGAACTGCGGAAAGGACTGCACGGATGCCGCGGCGGTGGCCGGGGCAGCGCCTGCATTTGCATCATTCATTGGCGAAGCCAGTGGCGATAGTCGGTACGCGCGTAGTCGTTTGGCTGCCGTTCTGGTTGTTGGTTTTTTTGAAGGAGGGGCGCGCGGAGAGCGAGCGAGATCGCCTTTGGGGAAAAGCCCCCTTCTGTCAGGGGGGGGGCGACAGCCGCGGGGATAGGCAAGGTCGTAGCGGGGCCGGGCGCCCTCGAATCTGCCGAGTTCAATGGAATGATGCCGTCCCCACGGCAGGCGATAACCCAGAGCCGATATCAATCGCTCTGTTTTGCGAAGCACAACCGTGGTGGCCATTGCCGCTGGGCGGCAACGGCCACGCCCCCGGTTACTTGCCCAGCTCGAACGTCACGTCCAGATTGACCGACAGCGTCGTCTCGCCCGGCGACACCGAGGTGTCCATCTCGGCCTTCGCGCGCGGCGCGGCGGCCATCATCATCACCGGGCGCATGCCGCCGCTGCGGCCTTCGGAGATGCTGACGATGCGGCGGACTTTCAGGCCCAGTGCGCGGGCATAGGTCTCCGCGCGCGCCTGCGCCTTCTTCAGCGCGGCCAGGCGCGCCTCGTCATAGGCCGGCTCCGGCTGGTCGACCTCGAAGGTGGGGCCGTTGATCTGGTTGGCGCCCTGTGCAGCGAGCAGATCGAACAACTTGCCGAGCTTGGCGATGTCGCGCACCTTGAGGCTGACATTGTTGCTGGCCTGGTAGCCGGTGATCCGCGGCGCCTGGCCGTCCTTGAAGTCGTATTGCGGATTGAGGTTGATGCCGCTGGTCTGGATGTCGCGCTCGGCGATCCCGGCGCCCTTGATCGCGGCAACGACCTTGCTCATCTGCTCGGCGTTCTGGCGCATGGCGGCGTTGCCGTCGGCAGCCTGGGTGACCACGCCGGCCGACAGGGTCGCAACGTCGGGCACACGGCGCGACTCGGCGTCGGCGGAAACGTTGAGCAGGGTGGCGTCGGACGGGAGATTGAAGGCGGGGCCAGCCTGGGCCTGGGCGGTCATGGCGGGGACTCCGGTGGCGAGGGCGAGGGCGAGCAGTGCGGGCTTGAACGGGATGCGCATTCGACGTTCCTTGAGGATGGGCGTGGCCAGCGTGTTTTCGTGACGATGAACCGATTGTGAGCCGAACGTCGAGACGCGGCGATGCACGGCCGCAGGTTATGCTTCGGCGATGCTTCATCTTGCCTCCCGCTCCCCTCGTCGCCTCGAACTGCTGCAACGCATCGGCATCCCCTTCCGGGTCCTGGACCTGGAGGTGCCGGAGGTGCGTGGCGCCGACGAGCCGGCGCTCGACTACGTGCGCCGGGTCGCCACCGAGAAGGCGCTGGCCGGGTTGGCGCTGGCCCTGGCGCAGGACCCGCAGGCCTGCGTGCTCGGCGCCGACACCGAGGTCGTGCTCGGCGAACGCGTCTACGGCAAGCCCGCCGACACCACCGATGCGGCGGCGATGCTGCGCTCGCTGGCCGGGCGCAGCCACCAGGTGATGACCGTGGTGGCGCTGGCGGCGGCCGGGCGTGTGCCGGCGGTCGAAACGGTGATCTCGCAAGTGCGCTTCGCGCCGTTGGACGAGGCCACGATCGCCGCCTACGTCGCCACCGGCGAGCCGATGGGCAAGGCCGGCGCGTACGCCATCCAGGGCCGCGCGGAATGCTTCGTAGAACATCTGGAAGGCAGCTACTCCGGCGTGATGGGGTTGCCGCTTTACCAGACCTCCCAATTGTTGACCGTCTTCGGAGCGTATTGAATGTCGGAAGAGATACTGGTCAACGTCACCCCGCGCGAAACCCGCGTGGCCGTGATCGAGAACGGCATGCTGCAGGAGCTGCACATCGAGCGCGGCTGGCGCCGTGGCGTGGTCGGCAACATCTACAAGGGCAAGGTGCAGCGGGTGATGCCGGGCATGCAGGCCGCGTTCGTGGAAGTCGGGCTGGAGCGCGCGGCGTTCCTGCACGCCAACGACGTGGTGCGGGCCGCCAACCCGGGCGTGGTCGAGGCCAGCGAGGCGCCGCTGACGCCGTCCACTGCGGTGCCCATCGTCGAGTTGCTGCGCGACGGCCAGGACATCGTGGTGCAGGTGGTCAAGGATCCGATCGGCGGCAAGGGCGCGCGCCTGACCACCCAGATCAGCATTCCCTCGCGCTACCTGGTGCTGCTGCCGCAGTCCAAGGTGGTAGGCGTGTCGGCGCGCATCGAGGACGAGGCCGAGCGGCAGCGCCTGAAGGCGATCGTCGCCGAGCTGGCGGCCCAGCACGGCGGCTATGGCTACATCATCCGCACCAACGCCGAGGGCCAGCCGGCCGAGGCGCTGGCCGAAGACATCGCCTATCTGTCGCGGGTCTGGAACGTGGTCGAGCGCCGCGGCCGCGAATCGGCGTCGTGCAGCATCATCTATGAAGACCTCAGCCTGCCGCTGCGCTCGGTCCGCGACCTGATCCGCAAGGACGTGGACAAGGTGAAGGTCGATTCCAACGAGACCTTCGCGCAGTTGCAGGCCTTCGTCGCCAAGTACATGCCGGTGCTCGCCGAGCGCATCGAGCTGTACGCCGGCGACCGGCCCATCTTCGATCTGTACGGGGTCGAGGACGAGATCGGCCGCGCGCTGGAGAAGCAGGTGCCGCTGAAATCCGGCGGCTACCTGGTGATCGACCAGACCGAGGCGATGACCACGATCGACGTCAACACCGGCTCGTTCGTGGGCCAGCGCAATCTCGAGGAAACGGTGTTCCGCACCAACCTGGAGGCGGCGCAGTCGGTGGCGCGCCAGCTGCGGCTGCGCAATCTGGGCGGCATCATCATCATCGACTTCATCGACATGGACGATCCCGAGCACCGCCGGCAGGTGCTGCGCACGCTGGAGAAATCACTGGCGCGCGACCATGCCAAGACCACGGTGTACGACTTCTCGCCGCTGGGCCTGGTCGAGATGACCCGCAAGCGCACCGTCGAGAGCCTGGAGCGGCAGTTGTCCGAGCCGTGCCCGGAATGCGGCGGCCGCGGCAGCATCAAGACCACCGAGACCGTGACCTACGAGATCTTCCGCGAGATCACCCGTGCGGTGCGCCAGTTCGATGCCGCGCGCCTGCTGGTGATCGCCTCGCCGAAGGTGGTGGCGCGGATCACCGACGAGGAGTCGGTCGCGGTCGCCGAGCTGGAGGAGTTCCTCGGCAAGACCATCAGTTTCCAGTCCGACGACCAGTACCTACAGGAACAGTTCGACGTGGTGCTGCTGTGACTTTCGCCGGCGCCCCCACCGGGGCGGCGGCAGCTGCCGGCGACGTCCCTCCGCTGGGGTCGCAGTCATGTAGGCCGGACCTGTTTGCGTCATTATCGGCGGTCTTTTCCCCCGATTCCTGATGCCCACCCCGCTGCGCCGACGCATCCGACTGACCCGCCGCTACACCAGTTACGTACTGGCGTTGCTGCTGGTGCTGGTCGCTTTGGTGGTGGGCGCGGCCAGCCAGGTCCTGCCGTGGGTGGAAAACCGTCCCGAACGGATCGAATCCTGGCTCAGCGCGCGCGCCGGCCAGCCGGTGCGTTTCGATCGGCTCGATACCGAATGGACGCGGCGTGGGCCGCTGCTGCGGTTGAGCGGGCTGCGCATTGGCGCGCGCGACGGCGTGCGCATCGGCCAGGCCGAAGTGCTGGTGGCCATGTACGCGGGCCTGCTGCCCGGGCGCTCGCTGACCGAGTTGCGGTTGCGCAATCTGGCCTTGACCCTGCAGCGTGCCGACGATGGCGCCTGGTCGGTGCAAGGGCTGCCCACCAGCGGCAGCGGCGATCCGCTCGAGGCACTGCGGCGCCTGGGTGAGTTGCAGGTCGTGGGCGGCCGTCTGCAGGTGCGCGCGCCATCACTCGGGATCGCGGCCACGCTGCCGCGCATCGACCTGCGCCTGCGCGTCAACGGCGACCGGGTGAGTGCCGGTGGCCGGGCCTGGATCGACGCGTCGCGGGCGCCGTTGGGCGCGGTGTTTGATTTCGATCGCCGCAGCGGCGATGGCGCGGTCTATGCGAATGCCGCGCCAGCCGACCTGAATGCCTGGGCTGCGCTGTTGAAAGTGGCCGGCGTGCAGATCGCCGCCGGACAGGGCCGCGCCGAACTATGGGGCACCTTGCACGACCACCGCATCGTGGCGATCACCACCGATGCGGACCTGCGCGGCCTGCGCCTGCGCGGCGCGGCGGTGCAGCCGCGCGGCGCCGCGCCGGGCCTGGCCTGGGATCGCCTGCAGTTGCGGGCACGCTGGCAGCTCATCGACGGCGGCTGGCGGCTGGATGCGCCGTTGCTGCGGGTCACCGAAGCCGGCAAGCCGAAGTCGCTGGATGGCCTGACCCTGGCCGCTGGCCGGCGTTACGCCGTGGTCGGCCGCGAGCTCGACGCATCGCCGCTGCTGGCGGTCGCGGCACTCAGCGACCGGGTCGAGCCGGGGTTGCGGCGCTGGCTGCAGCAGGCGCGCCCGCAGCTGCGTTTCGACCGGCTGCGCCTGGCCGGCGAACAGGGTGGGCCGTTGTGGGCCGAGGGCCGCCTGGCCGAGCTGGCATTCGCGCCGAGCGGTAATTCCCCCGGCCTCAGTGGCCTGCAAGGCGACTTCGAGGGCGATGCCGACGGCGGCGTACTGCATACCGTGCCCTCGTCGCTGCTGCGCTTCGATTGGCCGACCGGATTCGGGGTGGTCCACGAAGTGCGCCTGGCCGGCGACATCGTGGGTTGGCGCGATGGCACGGGTTGGCGTGTCGCCACCCCGGCGCTGCGTGTGCAGTCGCACGACTACGCAGCCGAAGTGCGCGGTGGGCTGTGGTTCCAGAATGACGGCTCGCGACCGCGCATCGACCTGGCGGCCAAGCTCGACGACGTGCCGGTGACGACGGCGAAGATGTTCTGGGTCCACTCCAAGATGAGTGCCGGCGCCATCGATTGGCTGGACAACGCATTGGTCGGCGGCATCGTCGCCGATGGCGTGGGCCTGGCTAGCGGCGACCTGGACGAGTGGCCCTTCCTCAACCACAACGGCCGCTTCGAGGCGACCGGGCATATCCGCGGCGGGGTGATCCGTTTCCAGCGCGAGTGGCCGGCGATGGAGCAGGTCGACGCGCCGGTGACCTTCATCGGCAACGGCTTCGAACTGCATGGCAGCAGTGACCTGGCCGGGGTGGCGGTGGATCGCGTCGAGGCCGGCATTCCCGATTTCCGCGAGTCGCAACTCTATGTGCGGGCGCATACCGGCAGCGATGCCGGCCACTTGCTGTCGATGCTGCGCCGCAGCCCGTTGCACAAGAGCTATGGCGACACCCTGGACAACGTGATCGCCAGCGGCAACGCCGACACGACGTTCGATCTGCTGTTGCCATTGCGCAGGGATGCACCCGGGCACCTGCGCGGCGAGGTCGCGTTGAACGATGCGAAGTTGGCCGACAAGCGCTGGGACCTGGCCTTCGACCAGGTCAATGGCCGCGCCAGCTACGGCAGCACCGGTTTCGCCGCCGAGGGATTGTCGGTGCGCAACCATGGCCACGCGGGCCAGCTGAGCCTGCGTGCAGGCAGCAGCGTGCGCGATACGGCGCAGGCGTTCGAGGCCAAATACGATTCGATGCTGGAAGCCAAGGATCTGTTCGATCGTGCGCCGCAAATGGAGTGGCTGCGGCCGTATGTGCACGGCCAATCGGACTGGCGCGTCGGCGTGAGCCTGCCGTTGGCCGCGCCGGGCAAGCCGGCCGCCGCCAGTCATCTGCGCCTGGATTCGGACCTGGTGGGGACCACCCTGGAGCTGCCGGCACCGCTGGACAAGCCGGCATCGCGCGCGTTGCCGACCCGCGTCGACGTGGCGCTGCCGCTGGGCGATGGCGAGATCGATGTCGCGTTCGGCCAACTGGTCGCGCTGAAGGCGCGCAGCCAGAACGACCGTACCGGCGTGCGCGTGGTGATGGGCAGCGATCGCGTCGATGCCGCGGTGCCCGAGCATGGCCTGGTCGTCACCGGCCGTACCGAGTCGCTCGATGCGCTGGACTGGATCGGCCTGGCGCGCGGAAGCGCCGGCGAGGGCGGCGACAGCCTGCCGCTGCAGCAAGTGGATGTGCTGGCCGACCGCCTGCTGTTGGTCGGCGGGGTGTTTCCGCAGACGCAGTTGCGGCTGCGCCCGCAGGGCGACCGGGTCGAAGTCGCCCTGCAAGGGCCGTCGTTGCAAGGCACGCTGCAGGTGCCGAATGCCGACGGTGGCACGGTACGCGGCCAGCTTGAGCGGGTGCATTGGCAGTCCGCGGCGGCTGCGGCTGCGCCGGCGGGGGGCGATGCCGATGGCGCAGCGAACGGCACCGGCGGCGCATTGGCGCAGACCGTGCCGGAGCCGCAACGCCGTGCCGTCGACGACGTCGATCCCTCGAAGATCCCGCCGCTGTCGCTGGATGTCGCCGATCTGCAACTGGGCAAGCTGCAACTGGGCCAGGCGGTGCTGCGCACGCGCCAACTCACCGACGGACTGCAACTGGACCAGTTGCAACTGCATGCGCCGACGCAGGACATCGCCTTGACCGGCGCCTGGCGCGGCAAGGGCGCGGCGGCGAGCACCCGTTTGTCAGCGCGTCTGGACAGCCGCAACCTCGGCGATCTGGCGCGCAACCTGGGTGTCGGCGGGCAGCTGCGCGCCGGCGAAGGCGAACTGCAACTCGATGTCGGCTGGCCGGGGGCGCCGACCGGTTTCAAGCTTGCCGAGCTGGAAGGCAACCTCAAGGTCGCCGCGCGCAATGGTCAGTTGCTCGAGGTCGAGCCCGGTGCCGGTCGCGTGCTCGGCCTGCTCAGCGTGGCGCAGTTGCCGCGCCGCCTGATGCTGGATTTCCGCGACTTCTTCTCCAAGGGCTTCGCCTTCAACCGCATCGATGGCGAAGTGCGCTTCGGTCAGGGCCAGGCACGCACGGACAACGTGCGCATCGAAGGCCCGGCCGCGGACATCGACATCCGCGGAGCCGCCGATCTGCGTCAGCAGCAGTTCGACCAGACCATCGACGTGCATCCGAAGTCGGGCAATCTGCTGACGGTGGTCGGCGCGGTGGCCGGCGGCCCGGTCGGTGCGGCGGTGGGCGCGGCTGCCAACGCCGTGTTGTCCAAGCCGCTGGGCGAGCTGGGTGCGCGCACATACCGCGTCACCGGGCCCTGGAAGGACCCGAAGGTGGAAGTGGTCGGCAAGGAAGCGGCCAAGGGCGAGAGCGGGTCGTCGCGCGATTGAGTTCTTGGCTTACCCCGCTGCGCGGGCCGGCGAATACTTGCCTATCCCCGCAGCTCCTGATGCATCTGGGATAACTGTAGGAGCGGCTTCAGCCGCGACTGCGGGATCCGGCGGTCGCGGCTGAAGCCGCTCCTACAGGGGGGTGTCGGGGTCTTCCGGCCGCGGCGGCGAGGTGTCGCGTACGAAGGTCGGCAGCCGCAACTTCGTGCGATGGCCCGGCGCCGGCGTATCGCTGTCGCCGGTCAGGCCGCGAAAATAGCCGCGTTGCCAGCGCTCGCGCGAAGCCTGCGAATCAGCGACGGCCAGCTCCTGCAGAAACTGCCCGCGGCTTTGCGTCCACTGGCGATGCAGACGCTCAGTGCGCGCATCTTCGGACAGCGGGCGCCAGCTCGGCTCGCACTGCTCCACCAACTGCCGCTGCAGCGGGAACAGATGGCAGAACGGCTCGCCGGCATCGAAGCGCACCCGCCCGGGCCGAGTGAAGCGCCAGTTCATCGTGAAGGTATACGGGCTCCAATCCGTCTCGACGATGCCGGTGAGTCCGGCGATGCCATCCTTCGGACGATTGAGCGGACCGCCGACCATCAGGTCGATGCCCTCGTCGGTGCGGAACAGGCAGGGCACGTGGAAGGTCAGTACGCCGTAGCCGAAATGGCTGACCGCCGGCGCATGGCTGTCCGCATCGGGCAGGACGCGGACGTCCTCCAGTGCGTTGCCACCGCTCCATTCGGCGAAGAAGCCGCTCTGGCACAGCAGCTCCCAGCCATGTGAATTGGCGATCGCCAGCGGCAGGCAGCGGTAGGCGTAGTGCTGGTCGGTGGCCTCCATCCAGTCGCGTTCGCGCGGCGCCGGACGCACATCCAGGGTATGGCCGTCGAGGACGTAGGCGGTCAGCTTCATCTGCGATCCCTGCCGTTGGAACGGTCAGTGTATGCGTCGCCGCCGCGCGTGGCTTGTATCGGCAAGCCGCGGCCCCCATCCTGACCAGATGACAACCTCCGCCCTCACTCTGGCCGAAACCCGGCTGCTGCTGCCCGCCGGCCTCGATGCCGGCCAACTCGACCGCACCTTCGGCACCTTGCTCGGCCCCGGGGTGGATTTCGGTGACCTGTACTTCCAGCATTCGCGCCGCGAAAGCTGGAGCGTGGAAGACGGCATCGTCAAGGATGGCGCGCACTCGATCGAGCAGGGCGTGGGCGTGCGCGCGATCGCCGGCGAGAAGACCGGCTTCGCCTATTCCGACGACATCCAGCGCGAGGCCTTGATCGAGGCGGCGCATTCGGCGCGGGCGATCTCCCGCGACGGCGGCGCGCAACCGGCGCGCACGCTGGTGCGCGGTGGCGGCCGCTCGCTGTATCCGGCCACCGATCCGATCGACGACCTGGACAACGCGAGCAAGGTCGATGTGCTGCGCCGGCTCGACCAGTTCCTGCGTGCCGCCGACCCGCGGGTGAAGCAGGTGATGGTCAGCCTGTCCGGCGGCGTGGACACGATGCTGGTGGCGCGCAGCGACGGTGTGCTGGCCGCCGATGTGCGCCCGCTGGTGCGTTTGAACGTGCAGGTCATCGTCGAACACAACGGCCGCCGCGAGTCCGGCTATGCCGGCGGTGGCGGGCGCTACGGTTATGCCGAGCTGTTCGCCGACGGGCGCCCGGAGGCCTTCGCGCGCGAAGCGCTGCGCCAGGCGCTGGTCAACCTGGACGCGGTGCCGGCACCGGCCGGGGTGATGCCGGTGGTGCTCGGCAGCGGTTGGCCGGGCGTGCTGCTGCACGAGGCGGTCGGGCATGGCCTGGAAGGCGACTTCAACCGCAAGGGCACCTCGGTCTACGCCGGCCGCATGGGCCAGCGCGTCGCCTCGCCCGGGGTGACCATCGTCGACGACGGCACGCTGCCGGGCCGGCGCGGTTCGCTCAACGTCGATGACGAGGGCACGCCGACGAACTGCACCACGCTGATCGAGGACGGCGTGCTGGTGGGCTACATGCAGGACAGCCTCAACGCCCGGCTGATGGGCATGGCGCCGACCGGCAACGGCCGCCGCGAATCCTTCGCCCACCTGCCGATGCCGCGCATGACCAACACCTACATGCTGGCCGGCCAGCACGATCCGCAGGAAATGATCCGCTCGGTCAAGAAGGGCTTGTACGCGGTCAACTTCGGCGGCGGCCAGGTCGACATCACCAGCGGCAAGTACGTGTTCTCGGCGACCGAGGCCTATCTGATCGAGGATGGCCGCATCACCGCGCCGGTGAAGGGCGCCACGCTCATCGGCAACGGCCCGGAGACCATGCAGAAGGTGCGCATGATCGGCAACGACCTGGCCCTGGACGAGGGTGTGGGCGTGTGCGGCAAGGATGGCCAGAGCGTACCGGTCGGCGTCGGCCAGCCGTCGCTGCTGATCGATGGCCTGACCGTGGGTGGTACGCAGGCTTGAGCGGTGCGGGGCGAACGCCCGCGCAGGCGGTGCCGCCGGAAGCTCCGGCGGCGCGCTTACTCGTCTTCGTCGTCGGCCGACGCGTCGGCCAGTTCGCCAGCCGCTTCCTGGTGCAGGTTGCGCAGCAGCTGGAAGATCTCGCGGAACGCGCGCGGCGGCTTGTTGCGCAGTTTCTCCTCGCGCGCGTTGCGCACCAGCTGGCGCAGCTGCTGGCGGTCGGCGTGCGGGTATTCTTCCAGCAGCTCGGCCAGGGCGTCGTCGCCTTCGTCGAGCAGGCGCTCGCGCCAGCGCTCGAGGCGATGGGTCGCCGCCACTTCGCGGCGCGCGGTCTCGCTGTTGGCGTCGAGCGCGTCGCGGATCGCCGCCAGGGTCTCGTCGTCTTCGCGGCGCATCTGCTTGGCCAGGAACGCCAGCTGGCGCTTGTGGGCGATATGCGAGGTGATCCGCTTGGTGTCGGCGATGTGCGGCAGCAGCGATTCGGGCACCGGCAGGCGGGCCAGCTGGGCCGGGGTCAGGGCCACCAGTTTTTCGCCCAGGGTCAGCACTTCCAGCGCCTCGCGGCGCTGCTGGCTGCGGCTGGTGCCGAGGAATTCACCGGTCTCTTCGTCGCGTCCGCGCATCGTCTTCCACATCATCTTTCGCCCGCACATCGGATGCGGGCCCAACGCACAGGATAAAGCATTGAACGTGATCTCCTCAGAAGCGCGCGCCGGCGACGACAGCCAGGTGCGCCTGGACCGCCTGGCCGATCTGTCCGAACGGCTGTTGCGCCGCGCCCGTGAACTGGGCGCCAGCCAGGCCGAAGTGACCTGCAGCGAGGAGCGCGGGCTGGACGTGAATGTCCGCCTGGGCGAGGTCGAAACGGTCGAGTCCACGCGCGACCGCGGCATCGCGGTCACGGTCTATTTCGGCCAGCGCAAGGGCAGCGCCAGCACCGCCGACCTGCAGGAGGCCAGCCTGGAGTCCACGGTCGCGCAGGCCTGTGCGATCGCCCGCCACACCGAGGATGACCCGGCCGCCGGCCTGGCCGATCCGGCGCTGATGGCCAGCGTGTTCCCGGACCTGGACAGTTGGCATCCGTGGGCCCTGGAGGCCGATGTGGCGGTGGACCTGGCACTGGCCTGCGAGGCGGCCGGCCGCCAAGCCGACCCGCGCATCAGCAACTCCGACGGCGCTTCGGTCGGCACCAGCCAGAGCCTGTCGGTGTACGCCAACTCGCATGGCTTCATCGGACGCGAGCGTGGCAGCCATCATTCGATCGGCCTGGCGCTGATCGCCGGCCAAGGCGATGCGATGCAACGCGACGGCTGGTACAGCAGCGCGCTGGCGCGCGAGGACCTGGAGCTGCCGGCGGCGATCGGGCGGCACGCGGCCGAACGCACGGTGGCGCGGCTGCAGCCGCGCTCGCTGCCGACCGCCGAGCTGCCGGTGCTGTTCGCGCCGGAGGTGGCGCGTTCGCTGGTCGGGCATTTGCTCGGGGCGGTCTCCGGCGGCGCGCTGTATCGGCGTGCCAGCTTCCTGCTGGATAGCGTGGGGACCGGCTTGTTTCCCGACTGGTTGGATATCGAGGAGCTGCCGCATCTGCGCCGCGGGCTGCGCTCGGCCGCGTTCGACGGCGAGGGCGTGGCTACGCGTGCCTCGGCCCTGGTCAGCGGCGGCGTACTGCAGCGCTATGTACTGGGCAGTTACTCGGCACGCAAGCTGGGCCTGCAGACCACCGCCAATGCCGGCGGGGTGCACAACCTCAAGGTGTCGGCGAATGCGTCCGGCCTGGACGAACTGGTCGCCGGGCTGCCGCGCGGCCTGCTGGTCACCGAGCTGATGGGGCAGGGCGTCAATTCGGTCACCGGCGACTATTCGCGCGGCGCCGGCGGCTTCTGGATCGAGAACGGCCAGATCGCCTACCCGGTGGACAACGTGACCATCGCCGGCAACCTGCGCGACATGTTCCAGCGGATCGAGGCGGTGGGGGCGGACGTGGACGTGCGATCGCATATCCATGTCGGCGCGCTGTTGGTCGGCAACATGACGGTGGCCGGCGAAGCCTGAGGCCGACGTTGGGAAGCGCCGGCTTGACAGGGGCGCGGCGCCCGCCGAGAGTGCATTCGAACTTTCTCATTCACAAGGAACGAACAATGAGCGAATACGAAACCTCGGCCCCGCCACCGCCGCCGGTCACCACGGCCGCGCCGCAGGACGAGCGGACCATGGCGCTGGTCGCGCATCTGCTGGGCATCCTGACCTGGGTGGTTGGTGCGCTGGTGATCTGGCTGGTCAACAAGGATGCCAGTCCGTCCAAGCCGTTCGTGGTCGACCAGGCCAAGGAAGCGCTGAACTTCCAGATCACGATTGGTATCGCCAGCATCGTGGCGGTGATCCTGACGGTGATTTCGTTCGGCCTGCTGTTCTTCCTGCCGACCCTGGTATGGGTCGTCGATGTGGTGTTCTGCATCATCGCCGCAGTGAAGGCCAACAACGGCGAGACCTACCGTTACCCGTTCACGCTGCGCCTGATCAAGTGATCCTGGCGGCAGGAGTTTGACGAGAAAGCCCGGCAATCGCCGGGTTTTTTTGTGGTGTCTCCCCTCATCGCGGCGTTTGCGTGTTTGCGGTTGGTTTTGTCGGCTTACGGTGCGGGCACCGCCCTGTCGGGAGGGGCTGGCCCGGCTCGGTTGGCAAAGCGTTTTCGGCGGTTCATTCCCTCCGGCCGTGGCGACGGCTTCATTCCCCAGGTGACGGAACGTGCAAGGGAGCGCGGCCACCCCTCCCGCCAGGACGGCGCAAGGCGCGTGGTTGTCATGTCTTCGATTGGAGACGCGCCGGGAGGGTGGGAAGAGAAAAGCCCGGCTCCCGATTGCCATCGGCCCCTCGCTGGATCCCGGCTTCGAGAACGTCCCCACTGTAGGAGCGGCTTCAGCCGCGACCACCGGATCCCGCGGTCGCGGCTGAAGCCGCTCCTACAAAGAGCGCGCGAGATCGCCTTGGGTGGAGAGTCCCCTTTGTTAAGGCGGCGCGGCGACAGCCACGGGATAGGCAAGGTCGTAATCGGGGCCGAGCGCCCTCGAATCCGCCGAGCATCAATGGAATGATGCCGTCCCCACGGCAGGCGATAGCCAAAAGCCGATATCGCCCCCCTCAATGCAAGCGTTCGACCGCCAGTCGCGCCAGCGCCGCCAGCGGTTCGGCCGGTTCGCCATAGCCCTGCAGGGCATCGCGCATTTGCGCACTGAGCTCGGCCAGCCGGCGCTTGGCGCCCTCCATGCCAAGCAGCGCAGGAAACGTGGATTTGTTCTGCGCCGCGTCCTTGCCGGCGGTCTTGCCGAGCTGCGCGGAGTCGGCCTCGACATCGAGGATGTCGTCGCGGACCTGGAAGGCCAGGCCCAGCGCGGCGGCGAAACCGTCCAGTCGCGCCAGCGAGGCTTCGTCGGCGGCGCCGGCCAGCGCGCCCATGTGCACCGCCGCGCGGATCAGCGCGCCGGTCTTCAGCGCATGCATGGTTTCCAGTTGCTGCAAGCTCTGTTCGCGGCCGGTGGCATCGATGTCGAGCGCCTGTCCGCCGCACATGCCGGCCGCGCCGGAAGCTTCGGCAAGCGTGCGCAGCCATGCCACCCGCAATGCCGCAGCGGCCGGTGCATCGGCCAACAATTCGAACGCGCGGGTCTGCAGCGCGTCGCCGGCGAGGATCGCGGTCGCCTCGTCGAAGGCGATGTGCACGGTCGGGCGGCCACGGCGCAGATCGTCATCGTCCATTGCCGGTAGATCGTCATGGACCAGCGAATAGGCGTGGATCAGTTCCACCGCCACCGCCGGCGCGTCCAGCAGGCTCTCCTCGGCGCCATACAGCGCCCCGGTCGCGTAGACCAGCAACGGGCGCATGCGCTTGCCACCGCCGGTGGCGGCGTGGCGCATGGCCGCGTGCAGGCGCTGCGGCGCCAGCGCCGGACTGGGCAGGCAGGCGTCGAGATGGCTTTCGGTGCGCGCGCGCCAGCGTTCGAACAGCTCAGCCGCCATGCGCGGAAGGCGAGGCGGGCGGATCGAAGGGTTCGGCGTCGTCCGGTTGCGCCGGATCGGTCAGCAAGCGCACGCGCAGTTCGGCCTGCTCCAGCGCCTGCTGGCACTCGCGATACAAGCCGACGCCGCGTTCATAGGCAGTCAGCGACTGCTCCAGGCTGAGGTCGCCGGCTTCCATCTTGGCGACCAACTGCTCGAGTTCTTCCAGCGATTGCTCGAAGCGAGCGACCGGCGAAGCTTCGTTGAGGGATGATTTGGGCATGCGGGAAGTGTGCGCGGCAGGGCCGGGGCGGTCAATTCAAGTGGGTGGCAGTTGCCACTGCAGCCGGGCGTCGCGTGCTGACAGCCACTCGGCGAACGACGCCGACAGCAGGCGATCGCCGGCGCCGAGCAACTGGCCTTCCGCGCCGATCAGCAAGGGCATCGCGCTGCGCTGCCAGGGCGGGATGCCAGCGTCCTGCAGCAGATGCTTGAGCAGGTGCGAGTGAGCGCGTCCGGGCAGTCGCAGGCGTTCACCGCCATGGCGCTGGCGCACCCGCAGCGGCGCATCGAAACCATCGGCACCCAGCAGCCGCAGCAAGCCGCCATCCGGCAGCGCCAACGGTTCCTGGCCGGTCCAGTCGCGCTGCCAGTCCGGCGGCCACGCCGGCCACGGTTGGCGCAGGTGCAGACGATCGCGCCAGCGACGGATTTCGCTGCCGGCCCAGGCGAAGCACGCACCATCCGCGGCGTCGAGCAGTTGGGTCTCGATCGCGGTCACGCCCGCAGCGGGCAGCGGCAGCGACGCGTGCTGCGATACCCAGCGCCGCAACAGGCGGGCGCGCTGCGCCGGCGGCTGCTCGCGCAGTGCTTTCAATTGCAGGCCGGCATCGCCGGGATCGAGCATCGATTCCAGCAGTTCATCGTCCTGCGCGGCCAGCAAGGCGCTGGCTTCGCCGCTGAGGGTGGCGCTGCGGGCCAGCGCCGCGTCGGCCTGCGGCCAGCGTTGCCGCAGCAACGGCAGCACGTGGTGGCGCAGGAAATTGCGGTCGTAGTGGACATCGAGGTTGCTGGGGTCTTCGATCCAGGCCAGCGCGTGTGCGCGGGCGTAGGCCTGCAGGCGCTCGCGCGGCTGCGCGAGCAAGGGACGCCACAGCTGCCCGGCGGCGAAGGCGCGCTGGGCCGGCATCCCCGCCAGTCCGTCGCTGCCGGAAGCGCGCAGCGCCCGTAGCAGGAAGGTCTCGGCCTGGTCGTCCCGATGCTGGGCCAGCGCCAGCCATTCGCCTGGCTGCAATGCCTGCGCGAAGGCGGCATGGCGCGCCGCCCGCGCCGCGCCCTCCAGGCCCAGCCCGTTGTCGCGCGCGACCTCGACGCGGTGCACGTCCAGCGCGATGCCCAACGTGTCGCAGAAGGCCTGGCAGTGCGCGTGCCAGGCATCGGCATCGGCATGCAGCCCATGGTGCACATGCACCGCGCGCAGGCCGGCGCGCCGATAGTCGGGCAACTGCGCCAACAGGTGCAGCAGCACGCTGGAATCCAGGCCTCCGCTGTAGGCGACCAGGACCGGCCCGGGCGCCTGCGCGGGAAGCGCCGCGGCGAGGGCAGCGGCGCTCATGCGCTGTCCCCGTCGCCGCGCGCATGGCGGGGCCGCGCGGGCATCGCGTCCGCGCGGTGGCGGAACGGGTCGGCGGCGGGGCGGCAGGCGGCGGGCGTCACCCGCTCATTGTGCCGCGTTGCGCTCGAAGCGTTGCGGTTGCGGCAGTTCGACCGGCACCCCGGCGGCGTCGCAGGTGTCCAGCGAGCACAGGCGTTGGCGCAGTTTCGGCGTGGCCTGGACGATCACGTGGTAGATCACGTTCTCCTCCAGCGTGCCGCGGAAGGCCGCGCTGCCCGGGCCGGTGGCCCAGATGCCGACGTCTTCGCCGCCATGGGTCTCGGCCTTCAACGGCACCAGGCTTTCCTGCAGGTAGTCCGGCGCGGCGGTGTCGACCTGGCTCAAGTCCGGGCGGCCCTGCTTGGGCTCGAAACTGCTCGGCTCGTGGTTGAAGCGCTTGGGACCGGCCGGTTGCGCGTTGCTGGCGCCGGTGTTGCCGGGCCCGTTGGCGTAGCTGAGGGTGGTGTAGGGCAGGCCGGTGAGGTCGCGCGCGTACTGGCTGCGGTCGCCGTCTTCGCCGCCGAGGCCGCGGACCTTGCCGAGGATCGGGTTGCCGCGCACCGGGTAGCCGACGAAGTTGAGCGTGTGCGAGTGGTCGGCGGTGACCACGATCAAGGTGTCGGCCGGTGCGGTTTCCACCGCGGCCCGCACCGCATCGGACAGCGATACCGTCTCGTCGAGCGCGCGGAAGGCATTGCCGGCGTGGTTGGCGTGGTCGATGCGGCCGCCTTCGATCATCAGCACGAACCCGTTCGGATCGCGCGACAGTGCGCGGATCGCGGTGCGGGTCATCTCGGTCAGGCTGGGCTCGCCCTGCGCGCCGCGGTCGCGGTCATGCTCGTACTGCATGTGGTCGGACTCGAACAGGCCCAACAGCGCCGGCGCCTGCGCGGCGGCCTGCAGTTGCGCTTCGTTCCACACGTAGGCGCCCTGCGGATGGGCCTGCTGCCACTCGGCGATCAGGTCGCGGCCATCCAGGCGCAGGCCGACCTTGTCGTCGTACTCCGGGTCGCGCTCGCTGACCGGCATGAACTCGCTGCGGCCACCGCCCATCACCACCTGCGGGCCGCGCCCGTAGCGTGCGCTGGACAGCAGTTGCTGGGCGATGTCGCGGCAGCCGGCGGCGCGTGCGCTTTCCGGCAGGTCGGCGTCGTTTTCCCAGTTGCGTTCGGGCGAGTGCGCATAGGTCGCCGCGGGCGTGGCATGGGTGACGCGGGTGGTGGTGACGATGCCGGTGGCCATGCCCGCGCTGTCGGCCAGCTGCAGCCAGCTCAGCAAGCCCTTGCCGAGGCTGTCGGCGCAGTTGTCGCGCGTACCGGCGCTGACCCCGATCGCGCCCATATGGGTCTTCACGCCGGTGGTGATCGCGGTCATCGTGCCGGCCGAATCCGGGGTCTGCGAATCGGTGTTGTAGGTCTTGCTGAAGGCAGTCGCCGGGAACTGCTCCCAGGACAGGTAGTTCTCCTCGCCGGGGCCGCCCTTGCGCTGGCCGTCGAGGATGCGCGCGGCGGCCACGGTGGTCAGGCTCATGCCATCGCCCAGGAACAGGATCACGTTCTTCGCCTTGCCGGCCATCGCGCCGTTGGCGGCCGCGCGGGCGGCGCCGCTGCGGTACCACCACTGCGGAGTTTCCTGGTCAGGGTGCTGGATCGTCGGCACCTGCACGGTCGGCGTGGCGGCCGGTGCGGGCGCGGTACTGGCGCAGGCGGCCAGCAGCAAGGTGGACAGCAGGCTGGCGGCGGGAACGGCGTGTCTCATGAAGGGCTGGGCTCGCTGGGGAACCCGGCCATTATGAACGGGTGCCGCGACATGCCGGTGACACTTGCTCGTAGGGGGCATCGGCGGAATGTCGCTGTTCCAGCCCTGGCATCGTCCCGGCGGCCTACATCGGCTAAGGTTTGGGGCTTCCTCCGTCCCGGTCGCTCCATGAAGCTGGTTTCCGCCTGGTTCCGCATTCCTTTCTGGCAGCGCGTGCTCGCCGGTTTCGTGCTCGGTGCGCTGGCCGGCTGGCTGATGGGCCCCGCCGCGGAGACCTGGTTCGGCCCGCTCGGCGACCTGTACGTCACCCTGATCAAGATGATTGCGGTGCCGCTGGTGTTCTTCGCGGTGATCAATGCGATCTCCGCGCTGCACGGGCAGAAATCGGTGGCGGCGCTGGGTGGGCGCACCTTCCTGTGGTTCCTGGTCACCGCCGCGCTGGCGGTGTGCGTGGGCCTGGCGGTGGGCACGATCCTGCAGCCGGGCGCCGGCCACCTCGGCCTGCACGTCGACGCATCGTGGAAGCCGCGCGATGTGCCCAGCCCGATCAAGGTGTTGCTGGATGTAGTGCCGGCCAACCCGTTCTACGCGCTCACCGGCATCGGCACCAGGACCAACGCCGCTGGCGAAACCGTGCTGGCCGCCGGCCGCGGCTCGATCCTGCCGGTGATCTTCTTCGCCGCGCTGCTGGGCTTTGCCATGGTCAAGCTCGGCGAGCGAGTCGCTGAGGCGCGCAAGCTGGTCGGGCAGATGAGCGAGATCATGATCCAGGTCACCCGCTTCGTGCTGGAGGTGACCCCGATCGGCACGTTCGGGCTGATCGCCGGCCTGGTCGGCGCCTACGGGTTCGAGAAGCTGTTGCCGCTGGGCAACTTCGTGCTGGCGCTGTACCTGGCCTGCGCGATCCACATCGTCTTCGTCTACGGCGGCCTGCTGCTGGCGCATGGTCTCAATCCGTTGAAATTCTTCCGCGGCGCGGCGCCGGGCATGCAGGTCGGCTTCGTCAGTTCGTCGAGCTTTGCCGCCATGCCGGTGGCGATGCGCTCGATCACCCACAACCTGGGCGTCAACAAGGATTACGCCGCGTTCGCCGTGCCGTTGGGCGCCAGCATCAAGATGGACGGCTGCGGCGCGATCTACCCGGCGTTGTGCGCGGTCTTCATCGCCCAGTACACCGGCGTGCCGCTGACCGCCGACCAGTACTTCATCGTGCTGATCGCCTCGGTGCTGGGCAGCTTCGGCACGGCCGGCGTGCCGGGTACGGCGGTGGTGATGGCGACGGTGGTGCTGAGCGCGGCCAACCTGCCGCTGGAAGTGATCGGCTATCTGTACGCGATCGACCGCGTGCTGGACATGATGCGCACGATGACCAACGTCACCGGGCAGATGCTGGTGCCGGTGCTGGTCGCCAAGGAGACCGGGCTGCTCGACCGGCCCACCTACGAGCTGGCCTCCAGCAATGTCGGGCTGGAAGAGCCACCGGCCGGCGGCTTCTTGTAGGAGCGGCTTCAGCCGCGACGCGTTATCCCGCGGTCGCGGCTGAAGCCGCTCCTACAACAACGATTGCTGCGAGAGCTGAGGTGTAAACCTGTAAGCGGCGGGTGTATCGCGGTTGTTACAGTCCGCGCCGAGCCGCGCTGCGCAAGGCTGCCACGCGCATGAACAGGCAGCGCGCCCGAACATCGCGATGTCGCGTGTAACAGGTTCTTAAGGCGACGCCCCCAGGCGTTCGGCGTAACCGGCTGAAATTGCAACGGTTTTCGGGTTGGCACGATTGCTGCTCTGCCTCTGGGCGCTCGCTCATTGGGGACAGCCCATGGAAAGCCCGAATTCCCGGCGGATGCCGGTTCCCCCCGCCTTGATGTTGGTGTTCCTGCTGGTCGCGACCGCGCCCTGCCTGGCCCAACAGGGGCGGATGGCCAGTGGCGCGACCGATGCGCCGGTGGGCGCGGGAGCCCGCGACGGCATCAAGCCGGTGCCGGGGGAAATGGTACTGATCCGTGACGTGGCCACGCGGCCGGCGTATCGCCCGGCGCCGCCTGGGATCGCGCTGATCGCCAACCCTTCGCCGACGCGCGAGATCGGCGATGCGCTCGGCACCGGCGATGGCTTCGCCGAACTGTCCGACGACGACTTCGCCGCGATGGGCTCCGGCAACGGCGTCGTCGGTAACTCGCCGCAAACCGGCCCCACGACCACGGTCGAGCGGCTGACCAACGGCATGGTCACCAACACGATGGGGCGTGTTGCCGGCACCGATGGCCTGCTGTCGGGCAACAACCTTAGCCAGAGCATCGGCGGCCCCGTCGGCGCGGTGGGCAATGCGACCCGCGGCATCGGCGACCAGGTGGTCGGAGCACTGGCGCAATTCCCGCTGATGCAGCCGGCCGCCGCCGGCGGACCGGGCAACTGAGATGCGCCTCAACACCGCCTCCGTGATCGTGGCGACGCTGCTGGCGCTGGGCGCCACGGCCGCCAGCGCGCAATCGCATGACGACTACTCGCAAATGCTCGGCTACCTGGCCGACAGCCGTATCGATGGCCGCGCGCTCTCCGGCGCCAGCGGCGCGATCGCGGTCAACCAGGCCGCCGGCGATCTCAACCTGCAGGCGAACCTGCGCGCGCTGGCCAATGGCGGCCGTGCATCCGGCTCGATCCAGGCGGCGCAGGTACGCGCCGACAACCACTACGACAGCCCGCTGCGCGCAGCCTCGGCCACCCTGGCCGGCGACGCGTTGTCCGGCGCCAGCGGAATTGCATCGATCAATCAGGCCAGCGGCAGCGGCAATGCGGAGTTGAACACCGTCGTTGCCGTGCTGGCCGAACAGGGCATACGCGAAACGAACGACGAATCGTTGGCTTCGTTCGCGTCGGCAGGGGGGCAGGGCGGTGCCTATGAAGGCCAGCCCGTGGGTCCGCGCAGTGTCGGCGTTTCGTCGACGGCCCTGCGCGGGTTCGACGGTGTCCTGCAACTCAATCAGATCGCGGGCTCAGGCAACGCGACAGGCAATCAGTTGGGCCTGTCCGTGCAAGGCGGTCCGTGAGTCACACCACCCGATAGTCAGCACAAAGAAGAGGGCACCATGAAAGCGAATGTCAAATGGACGGTACTCGCCATGGCAGTTTCCACGCTGGTTTTCAGCGCGGCAGCCAGTGCGGTCGACAATCAAGACGCGAGCGCGTTCATCAACCACTACCACAACGTGGTTGAGAACCGCACCAACACCAACACCAATACCAATACCAACCTCAACACGGACGTCGACACCAACATCGCCACCGATGTCGACACCAACATCAATACCAACCTCAACACCGACGTTGATACCGACGTGTATCTGGGGCTCGACGCCCAGGCCAAGCTGCGCCTGGATGCGGCCGCCAAGCTGCGCTATGACGGCAGCCGCACCGACGACGACACCAACATCACCTACGACGAAGACCGCAACGTCAACGTCAACGAGAACTACCAGGTGAGCGGCGACGAGCACAAGGAAAAGAACAACCACGGGCAAGACGCCAACGTAGAGCGCGATTCGCGCCTGTCGACCGACATCACCCTGACCGGCGACCCGACTGTCAGCGGCGAGCTGGCGATCGATTCGGCCGCCACCGCGCTTATCGACAATCGCCAGTCGGTCAGCGGGAACAAGGGCATCAACGACAAGCTGAGCAACGACGCCTCGATCGGTGACGACGTCGCCTCCGATGCCTCCGGCAACCTCGGCTTCAACGTCGCCGCCGGCGACAACAATGCCCAGGACAACGCTGCGGCCCTGTCCGCTGCCGACAGCAGCTTCGCGTTCGGCATGGCCGACTCGGCGGTATTCGTCAACCAGGGCGGCCTGGACAACACGACGATCAACAAGGGCGTGACCAACGCCGCTGCGATCGGCGGCAACGCGTTCGAGAGCGCCACCGGCAACATCGGCGCCAACGTCGCCTCCGGCAACAACAACGCGCAGAAGAACTCGCTGTCTGCCTCCGTTGCCACCGCGCGCGTCGCTTCGGCGGCGATCTCGTCCAACCAGGTCTCGGCCGGCAACTTCACCAAGAACGAAGGCACGGTGGAGAAGTACACCGATTCCGTCGATGTGCGGCTGCGCGGCAGTGTGAGCGGTTATACCGCCGCGGTCGGCGTGGGTGGGTATGCCGGCAGCGCTTCGGGTGAGACCGCCAGCACCGGCAATGCGTACCAGAAGGACAACTTCTATCTGGATACGTGGTCCGGCGCGCTTCCGCACACCAGCGGCAACTCGACTGGCCATATCGATATGGACAACGAGATCCAGAACGCGGTCGACAATCCGTACGCGGACGGCGTGGGCGGCATCGCTTTCGATACCGATAGCGAAGGCAGCTACGAGGGTACCGAGCGGGGCGGCCTGGGCTTCGTGGAGCTTGGCACGGCTGACCTGTATGCGTCGCTGAGCGGCACGGTGCGCAGCACCCAGTGGATCGTGGTCGATGCGACCAACACCGCCTCGCTGTCGGGCAGCGCGTTCTCCAACGCGTCCGGCAACATCGGCGTGAACGTGGCATCCGGCACCGGCAACCTGCAGGCCAACAGCCTGGCCCTGGCCGTGGCGCAGCCGTCGACTGGCGGCGGTGGCACCCCGGGCGGCGCCGAGTAAGCCTGGCCGCAAACGCCGTGATCCGGCGTTAGGAGCAACAAACCCGGCCATCCGCCAATGGCCGGGCCACCCCGGAAGCCCCCGTTCCATGTCCCCCTGGGACGGGGGCTTCCAACCTCAGGACGCCCGTGCGATGAACCGTCTGCTGCTGCTGTGCTTGTTGGCCCTGCTATGCGCGAGCGAGCGAGCGCGTGCCGGCGACGTTGCCTTCTCCGGTGTGCTGCCCAATGGGGCGCTGTACACCGGGCATGTCGAGAGCATGCAGGAAGGGCGCTTCCGCCATCTGGTGCGGCAACATACCGACTACAGCTGCGGCGCGGCGGCGCTGGCGACGATCCTGCGTTACGCCTACAACCTCGAGGTCGACGAGAACACCGTCATCGAGGGGATGATGGGTGTGTCCGACCCCACCATCGTGCAGCAGCGTGGTTTCTCGCTGCTGGACATCAAGCGCTATGTCGAATCATTGGGCATGCGCGGCCGCGGTTATCGCATCAACGAAGATCGCCTGCGCAACCTGCGCGTACCGGGCCTGGTGCTGATGGACGTGCGTGGCTTCCGCCACTTCGTCGTGCTCAAGCAGGTCATCGGCGACCGCGTTGAACTGGGCGATCCGATCCTCGGCAATCGCAATATTCCGCTGTCCGAATTCCTCCAGGGCTGGCCTTCGCAGGCCGTGTTCGTGGTGATCGGCAGCGACTTCGACCGCAATACAGTGCTGCTGCAGCCCAGCAGCCGACCGAGCGCACGCGCGCTGTATGCACGGCAGGGACCGATCACCGAAGCGGAACTGGTGGATTTCGGTTTTACCCACGCCGATCTGTTTTGAAGGAGTAGTCACATGAATAAGCCCTCACCCCTGTTGCTGGCCATCGGAGCGGCCTTGCTGCAGCCTGCTTTCTACGCCCACGCCGAAACTGTCGCCGAGGAAACGTCCTCGCCACCGGGCAGCGGCATCAGCGAGATCTCCGACGACGAACTGGCCTCGATGCGCGGGCGCTACACGGTCGGCGACAACACGGTGGCCTGGTTTGGCGTGTCGATGATTTCCACCTGGCAGAACCAGGCCGGCCAGGTGTTGGAAAGCACCATGACCGTGGCCATGGATTTCCGCCATGGCGGCAACAGCCCGAAAGTCAGCTTCACTCCTACGGTCAACATCACCGCCGCCAACGCGCCGCTGCCCAAGAGCGCGGCCGAAGCGGTGCAGACTGCGGTGGCCTCGGCACCACAACCGCAACCACAGCAAGATCCTCAGGTACAGCAGCAGGCCCTGGCCCAGCAACAGCCCCAGTCGCAACCGCAGGTGGCCGATGCCACCCAGCCACAGACCACGGCAACGCCGGCGGCCGAGCCCACGCCCGCAGCTGCTGCGGCGCCGGCGCAAGTGGCCCAGAACCAGCCGCAGCGCAGCACCGATGCGAGTGGTCTGCAGAACGTATCGGGGCTGGTCCAGAGCGTGCAGGTCGCTGGCGATCGCAACGTCGCCAGCAACGCGACCCAGCTCAACGTGCGCAATGGCGCGGTGCCCGAAGCGGCTGGCAGCGCCGCCAGCGGCGGCACGCTCAGCACGACGAATGGCGCGGCCAGCGCAACCTCCAGCTATGCCAACGGCACCGCCGGCGTGCTGCTGGCGATCGCCGGCCAGGGCGAGGTCCAGCAGTGGATCCGCAACGGCAGCGTCGGCCAGAGCATCCAGCTGACCGGCGATGCACAACAGGTCAGCAACCGGCTGCAATTGGACCTGATACGGCAATCGCTTTCCGACAATGCGCCGCTGACCCAGAACGTCGCCCAGGCGATCACCCTGGCACGCGGCATGGGGCCGATGGGCCAATGAAAGCTCGATCAACGGACCGCGCCGTGGCGGCGACGGGGGAGAACGTGTGATGCAAAGGAAACTGCAATATGGCGCACTCGCCGGCGCGACCCTGGCGGCGATGTGGGGAATCAGCGCCCCGGCGGCCGCACAGCAGGCGGCCCCGGCCAGCGCGCCGAGGCCCGCTGCGCCGGCCAGCCCACAGGACGAGGCCGACGTACGCAAGCTGATGGCGGACCTGGAAGCGCTCAAGGCCAGCTATGCGCAGGAAGTGCGACGGCTGCGCGAACTGGACATGCAGGTGCAGGCGATGCAGGCACGCCTGGCGGGCAAGACCGCCGGCCTGTCGAGTGCACCGATAGCGGCGGCCGCCGCGCCGGCTGCCAACGTCGCCAGCGCCGCGGTGGAGCGCGAAGAGCAGGCCGCCAGCGCAGCCGCACCGCCGCCGGCGGGCTACGCCAGCAGTGCGGCCGAGGCCCAGCAGGCCAAGCAGGAATCGCGGCGCAGCGTCGACGACGTCAAGCAACAGGCACGCGCGCTGTTCAACCAGAAACTGACGATCGAAAACAGCGTCACCTATGCACGCTACGACCGCAAGCTGCTCACCCTCAACGGCTTCCTCGCGCTGGACGCGATCTTCCTGGGCAATATCGCCATCGAGAACGTGGAGTCCGATTCGCTGACCTACAACCTGGCCACGCGCTGGGGCGTGACCCCACGGCTCAACCTCAATCTCGACGTGCCCGTGCTGGGGCGCAAGACCGTCTACCAGAAGGGCGGGGCCGGTGGATCGGCGGCGGCGATCGCGCAGGAAGAGACCACCGGCGGCGGCCTGGGCGATATCGCGGTCAGCGGCAACTACCAACTGTTCGCCGAGAAGGGCAGCGTCCCCGAGACGGTATTGACCTTTGGCGCCACCGCGCCGACCGGTCGCGAGCCCTACGGCCTGGACTGGAAGGTGCTCGAGCGCGACGACGACCAGTTCATCCGCTTCGCGGTGCCGAGCCGGCAGCCGACCGGCAACGGTGTATGGCAGGCCAACGTCGGCCTGTCGGCGGTGAAGACGGCCGACCCGGCGATCCTGTTCGCCAATGCCGGCTACATCTATTCGTTCGACCGCAGCTTCGACGACATCGACAGCAATCCGGACACGATCAATCCGGGCGACATCCGCCTGGGCGATTCGTGGTACTTCGGCGCAGGCGTGGCGTTCGCTTTCAACGAGCGCACCAGCCTCAGCATTTCCTTCAGCGACAAGATCAGTGCGCGCGCTTCCACTCGCTTCGAAGGTGGGCAGTGGGTGAAGGTGATCGGCAGCGATGCCAATGCGGCGACCTTCAACCTGGGCGTGACCTACGCGCTGAACCAGCACGCGACGCTGGTGAGCCTGCTGGGCATCGGGTTGACGCCGGACTCGCCGGATTTCAGCCTGGCGTTCCGGGTGCCGTACATGCTTTGAACGGCGTGCTTTGAACGCCGGTCGCCGCAGCGGTGTCGCCGCTGCGGTTCACTTCATGGGGAAGGCGCTGCCCGCCCGCCCAAGTTCCCCTCACTCACTGCGCTCCAACTCGACGCCATGCTTGCGGCACAACCGATAGACCGTCACGCGCGACACGCGCATCTTGCGCGCGCAAGCGCTGACGTTGTATTGGCTTTGCCGCAGGCTGGCGAGCAAGGTCTCGCGCTCGGCATCGGCGCGGGCCTGTTGCAGTTGCGCACGCACGGCCGGGCCGCCGGCCAATTCGAGATCGGCGGCGCTGATCAGCTCCTGCTCGGCGATCACCGCGGCGCGCTGCACGCGGTTGAGCAGCTCACGGACGTTGCCTGGCCAATCGAACTCGGCGATCGCGCGCAGTGCCTGCGCGGAGAAGCCGCGCGCCCGCGCCGTGTGGTGCTGGCGGAACCGGTCCAGGAAATGGTGCGCCAACAGGGCGATGTCATCGCCGCGCTCGCGCAGCGATGGCATGGGCAGGCGCAGCACGTTGAGGCGGTAGTACAGGTCGCGCCGGAAGCGGCCGCTGTCCACGGCTTGCTCCAGATCGACATGGGTGGCGGCGATGACCCGCACGTCGACCCGGATCGGCTGGTTGCTGCCGACCCGTTCGATCGTCCCCTCCTGCAACACGCGCAGCAGGTTGGTCTGCGCGTCCAGCGGCAAGTCGCCGATCTCGTCGAGGAAAACGGTGCCGCCGTTCGCGGTCTCGAACAGGCCCAGGCGCCGGCTGGCCGCGCCGGTGAAGGCGCCGCGTTCGTGGCCGAACAGTTCCGACTGCACCAGATTGGCGGGCAGGGCGCCGCAATTGACTGCCACGAACGCGCGCGCCGCGCGCGCCGACAGTTCGTGGATGGCGCGCGCCGCCACCTCCTTGCCGGTGCCGGTTTCGCCGGTGACTAGTACGGGCAGGTCGACGGGTGCGAACTTGCGCAGCCGGGCCTGGGTCACGTGCATGACCGAGCTTTCCCCGATCAGCGCCTGCAGGCCGTGCGCGGTCTCATTGCCGTTGGGGGTTTCGAGCAGGCGCAGCGCCTGCACGATGCGACGCGGATCCAGGGGGCTGGGGAAGGTTTCGATGCATTGATGGAGCAGCGGCTCGTCCGGGTAGGGCGTGTTGTCCGGCGGGGTGACCGCCATCAACGACAGGTGGCGGTGTTCGGCCAGCAGCCGGCGCACCCGGTCCAGGTCGGCGCCGGCATTGCGCAGGTCGAGCATGCCGACCACCAGGTCGTCGCTGCGCAGGCCGATGCCCTCTTCGTCGCCGGGGCCGACAATACGCAGCCGCCAGCCGGCGGCGGCAAGGATCTCGCGCTCCTGTACTTGCGGTAGCCCGAACCAGATGACACATCGGCGGGCGAAATCGGGAATGGCTGCCATGCGCTTCCTGCCACACACTGACCTGCGCGGGCGGTGCGCTGGAAGTACCTGTCATGCGTTACCGGTCATGCCGCCCCACGGCCGGTCGAATCCTGGCGATTGCTGGCAGGGCTCGCCGGTACCCCCGGCGGCCCCCGTCGGCACACCGGTACTTCCGGGGAGCAGACAATCCAGTCAACGCCGGTTCCGGCCGGAAGCGGCCACGGTTGCCGCCTGGCCCCTCCTGTCCGGGCCGGCCGGTCGGTGCACGGGGTCGCTGGCTGGCCGGGCGTGGCACACTGCCTGGAGTCCTGTCAGAGGGTATGGCGTGAGTGGCGAACAGCGTTCCTTGAACTTCCGTTTCTTGGCCGAGCCGAACGATGTCAATTTCGGCGGCAAGGTCCACGGCGGGGTAGTGATGAAGTGGATCGACCAGGTCGGCTTCGCGGCGGCCAGTGGCTGGAGCGGCCGTTACTGCGTGACCGTGGCCGTCGGCGGCATCCGGTTCGTCGCGCCCATCCTCATCGGCGATGTGGTCACAGTGTCGGCCCAGTTGGTCTATACCGGCCGCACCAGCATGCATTTCGCGATCGACGTGCGGGCGCGCAGCCCGGTCGGCGGCGAATCGCGGCTGTGCACCCACTGCATCATCGTGTTCGTGGCCATGGACGACGACCATGCGACCCCCGCGGTCGTGCCGGAGTGGCGCCCGGATACCCAGGAAGATTGCCGCCTGGCCGAGTACGCCCTCAAGGTGATGGAGCTGAGCAAGGGCATCGAGAACACCATCGCGCGGTACCAGAACGAGGGGTGATTCGTGGCATGTCCGCTGCGCGGAAGGCGGCAGATCCCGCTGCGCGGAAAGCGGCACATCCCGCTAAGCGGGCTGCGCCCCCAAAGTTTGCGCCGCAAACTTCGGGTCCCAGCTTCCCGCTTGCCTCTCCCCGCGGCTGTCGCCGCGCCCCCTCAACAGAGGGGCTCTCCACCCGAGCCGATGTCACCCGCTCTTTGTTTGCTCTTTGTAGGAGCGGCTTCAGCCGCGACCAAGGGATCCGGCGGTCGCGGCTGAAGCCGCTCCTACAGTGGAGACCTAGCCGGCAAGGGTCAAAGCACCCGGCGCGCCTGTACGAACTTCTGGCTCCAGTAGCCGCTGGCCAGGGTATCGATCTGCACGTCCTTGCCGCGGCTGGGCGCATGCAGGAAACGGCCTTCGCCCACATAGATGCCGACATGGTCGACCCGGCCGCGACGGCCGAAGAACACCAGGTCGCCTGCGGTCAGCGCATTGCGGTCGCGGATCAGCTGGGCCGCGTCGTCATGCGCCATCTCGCGCGAGACGCGCGGCAGTTCGATGCCCAGGGCCGTCTTGAAGACGTAACCGACCAGGCCACTGCAGTCGAAACCGTCCGGCGAGGTGCCGCCCCAACGGTAGGGCGTGCCCAGCAGGGTCATGGCCCGCTTCAGGATGGTCTGGACCTGGCTGTCGCTGATCGCCAGTTCGGCCCGGTTGGCCGCACTCTGCGAAACGTCGTAGTTGGCCAGCAGGCGGCTGAGGTCGCCGGCGAACATCGCCGACCGGTCCATCAGCGGAATGGTGTCGTTGCCGGCCAGGTGCGGAAGCAGGGCGGCGAGGGTGGCGGTGGCGGCGGCGTCGGCCTTGCTGCGGGCCGGGGCCGGGCTGGCGACACCGGTGGCAGCGGACTGCACCGCTTCGGCGGCCACAGGCGTTTCAGCGTTCTGCGCCAGGGCCGGAAGGCTGGCCAGGCAGAGCGCGGCGGCACAAATAAGACGGATAGGTTTCCGCGACGTGGCGAAGGGCAAACGGTGAGTGAAAAACGAGTCGTCGGTCGTCACGCGGGGATCACATTGCGGCAGGCGATGGGGGATGATGCCCCGGTGAAGCCGGCGTGAGGTTCAAAAATCGTTAATTTTTCGTTTCAGTTGATGTGATTCGCATCACATTTCAGTGCAATACTCTTTTCGCGCCAGTGTAATGGTCCCGCCAATAAGGACCGTCCAGGTAGTCCAGGCGGACCGTTCCGCCGCTGCTGGGGGCGTGCACGAAACGGCCCTCGCCGACATAGATGCCGACATGCGAGACGGTGCCGCGGCTGCCGAAGAACACCAGGTCCCCGGCGGCGAGCCGGTCCCAGGCGATCTTCGGGCCCTGCACGGCCGCCAGATCGCCGGAACTGCGCGGCAGGCGCAGATCGAGCATGTCGCGATACACATAAGTGACCAGCCCGCTGCAATCGAAGCCGCTGTCCGGCGTATTGCCGCCGTAACGGTAGGGAGTGCCGACCAGGCCCAGGGCACGCATCAGCACCGCGTTGGCGGCGACCGGGTCGGCCGGCGCGACCTGCGGCCAGACCCGCGCCGAAGGCGGCGGGCCGGGCTTGCGCGGGGCCGGCTTGCTGGCGCAGGCGGCGAGCAGGACGGACAACAGGACGGACAACAGGACCAGCGCCATCCCACGGGCGGGCGCGACGACGAACCGGGGAGCAACTGGCTTGTTCTGCATCGAGCCGGGATAATGCGCCGCTTGAACTGGCCGCCATCATGGCGGCGCATCCGGCGGCCGACAAGCCGTCCACACCGTCTGCCTCCCCGCCAGGGCGGGGGCAGCCCCAGAGAGTCGTCCATGAAGATCGAAAAAGACCGCGTCGTCCGTTTCCATTACACCGTCTCCGAAGTCGGCCAGGCGCCGATCGAAAGCTCCAAGGACCGTGAGCCGCTGGCGATCCTGATCGGCCACGGCAACATCATCCCGGGCCTGGAGAACGCGATGATGGACAAGGAAGCCGGCGAGAGCTTCGGGGTCGACGTGGTGGCCGCCGAGGCTTACGGCGAGCGCCGCGAGGGTCTGTCCCAGCGCGTGCCGAAGAAGCACTTCGGCAACACCAAGCTGGCCCCGGGCATGCAGGTCGTGCTGCAGACCAACTTTGGCCCGCGCGCGGTCACCGTGGAGAAGGTCGGCATGAGCGTGGTCGATGTCGACCTCAACCACCCGATGGCCGGCAAGGACCTGCATTTCGACGTGGAAATCATCGAGGTGCGCGAGGCCAGCGCCGAAGAGACCGAGCACGGCCACGTGCATGGCGATGGCGGCCACCACCACTGATCCTACTTTCGCCGTTCGCGGCGAATGCATCGACGTCCCGGCCCGCCCCATGGCGGGCCGAGATGTTTGCGGGCGCTTGTTTTCGCCACGCCTGGGCCAGCGCACCGGTTTGCGCCTGCTCGCCGCCGCCCCGTTATCGTGATGCCATGACCTTGTCCCCGTTGCAGCCGGTCGCGCCCACCGAACGTATCGCCGTGCTCGACGTGCTGCGCGGGTTCGCGCTGCTGGGCATCTTGCTGATGAACATCGAGGCCTTCGCCGGGCCGCTCAATCTCGCCTTGACCGGACTCGACCCGGCGCTGTCCGGCGCCGACCGCATCGCCGACGCGCTGGTCTATCTCTTCGTGCAGGGCAAGTTCTATACCTTGTTCTCGCTGCTGTTCGGCATGGGCTTTGCGGTGATGGCCGATCGCGCCGAACGCGCCGGCCGCGGGTTTGCGCCGTTCTACCTGCGGCGCAGCGCCGGCCTGCTGCTGATCGGGCTGGCGCATGCGCTGCTGCTGTGGTCGGGCGACATCCTGGTGACCTACGCGCTGCTGTCGGTGCTGCTGCTGGCGTTCGCCGAGGCGCCGACGCGCTGGCTGCCGCCGATCGCGGTGCTGGTGTATTTGCTGGCGTCGGGCTGGGTGCTGCTGTTCGGCGCGCTGGGCTCGCTGGCGCAGCTGCATCCGGAGGCGGCCGCGGACTGGCAGCGCGAAATGGCGCAGGTCGGTGCGCAGTGGCAACAGACGGTGGAAGCGCAGCGCCTGGCCTACGGTACCGGCAGCTACGCGCAGGCCACCGCGCAACGTCTGCACGACCTGCGCGAATCGCTGAGCGGGCTGATCATCAATGGTCCGACCATGCTCGGCATGTTCCTGCTCGGCGCCTGGTTCGTGCGCTCGGGCGCGATCTCCGCGCCGCAGCGGCATGCGCGGCTGTTCGCGCGCCTGCGCTGGATCGCGTTGCCGGCGGGCTTGGCGTTGATGTTGGCCAGCTTCGCGCTGGAGCCGTGGATGGATCCGGCGCGGCTGGACCTGCGATTGTCGTCGGCCTGGGCGCTGGCATCGCTGGCCGGCCTGTTGATGTGCCTGGGCTACGTGGGCTGGGTCGTGCGCGCGGCCGAGCGGCTGCGTGTGCTGGCGCCGGCGGGGCGCATGGCACTGAGCAACTACGTGCTGCAGTCGCTGGTATGCACGATGCTGTTCTATGGTTATGGACTGGGGCTGTTCGAACGGGTGCCGCGGGCGTGGCAGATCGCGCTGGCGGTGGGGTTGTTCGCGCTGCAGGTCGTGCTGAGCCACGCATGGTTGCGGCGGTTCCGGTTCGGGCCGCTGGAATGGCTGTGGCGTGCGTTCACCTATCTGCGCTGGCCGCCGCTGCGACGTGATGATGCAACGGCCGGCTAAGGCATCGCGTTCGGTATCCCTGGTCGGCAACGCAAGTCGCAGGCTCTAAACTGCGCGGGTGAATGCTCCCCCCGATGATGTCCTGGTGATTGGCGCCGGCGCGATCGGCCTGGCCACCGCGTTGGCGCTGACCGAGGCCGGCCGCAGCGTGCGCGTGCTCGACGCCGGCCGCATCGGCGCGGCGACCTCGCACGGCAATTGCGGCACGATCACCCCCAGCCATGCGCCCCCGCTGGCCGCGCCCGGCCTGCCCTGGCAGGCGCTGCGCTGGATGTTCATGCCCGATGCGCCGTTGTATGTGCCACCGCGGCTGGACCCTCTGCTATGGCGTTGGTTCGCGCGCTTCGTCGGGCGCTGCAACACGCGTGACTGGTGGGCCAGTGCGCGGGCGCGCGCGATGCTGCTCAACGATTCGCGGGCGCGCCTGGACGATTGGATCGAACGCTATCGGCTGGACTGCGAGTTCCGCGCCGATGGCCTGGACTACGTGTTCCGCGACGCCCGCAACTTCGACCGCTATGCGCGCGAATGCGAAGCGCTGGCGCAGTTGGGCGTGCGCACCGAGTGCATCGACGGCAGCACGTACGCACGCCAGGATCCGGCGTTCCGCGACGGCCTGGCTGGTGCGATCCACTTCGCCGACGACGGCCATCTGCGGCCGGAGCGCTATACCGCCGAGCTGGCGCGCGTGCTGCGCGAGCGCGGCGCGACGATCGAGGAGCAAACCCGTGTCGATGCGCTGCAGCCGCTGCGCGACGGCGTCCAGGTGCACATCGGCGACACCACACGGCAGGCGCGCGAGGTGGTGATCGCGACCGGACCTTGGTCGCCGCAGCTGGCCGCGCAGGTGGGCTTGCGCCTGCCGGTGCAGGCCGGCAAGGGCTATTCGATCACCTACAGCCGGCCGGCGTTGGCGCCGCGTCGGCCGGTAGTGCTGAAGGATCGTTGGGTGTTCGTGACACCGTGGGCGAACGGCCTGCGCGTCGGCAGCACGATGGAATTCTCCGGCTACGACAGCCGCCTCAATCCGACCCGGCTGGCCGCGCTGGAGCGTGCCGCCGATGAGTATCTCCACGCGCCGGCCGGTCCGGTGGTGCAGGAGCGTTGGTACGGATGGCGGCCGATGACCTGGGACGACCTGCCGGTGCTGGGCCGGTCGCCGCGGCACGATCACGTGTGGCTCGCGGCCGGCCATGGCATGCTCGGAATCAGCATGAGCAGCGCGAGCGGACAACTGATGGCCGACCTGATCACCGGGCAGGCGCCCGCGATCGACCCGCGTCCCTATCGCGTGGAGCGTTTCGCATGAGTTCGCGCTATGACTACGACGTGATCGTGATCGGCGGCGGGTCCGGCGGACTGGCCGCTGCCTTCCGCGCCGCCCAGCATGGCAAGCGGGTGGCGATGCTGGAGCCGCACGAGCTCGGCGGCACCTGCGTCAACATCGGCTGCGTGCCGAAGAAGGCGATGTGGCTGGCCGCCGACCTGGCCGGCAAGATCGAGCTGGCGGCCGCGCTTGGATTCGAAGTGGCAGCGCCGAAGCTGTCGTGGCAGGAACTGATCACCCATCGCCAGCGCTACATCGCCAATATCCACGCCAGTTACCGCCGCCGCCTGGACCACGACGGCATCGTGCTGTTGCCGCGCCGCGGCCGCCTGCGCGATGCGCATACCGTCGAGTGCGACGATGGCGTGCACCTGAGTGGCGAGCACATCGTGCTGGCGACCGGCGCGCATCCGCTGCGGCCGGAGATCGAAGGTGCGGAACTGGGCAGCGTCTCGGACGATTTCTTCAATCTGTGCGCGCCACCGCCGCGGGTGGCGATCGTCGGCGGCGGCTATATCGCCGTGGAACTGGCAGGGTTGCTGCAGGCCCTGGGCAGCCGCGTGCACCTGTTCGTGCAGGGCCAGCAACTGCTCGGGCGCTTCGATGCCGAACTCACCACGCAGTTGGCCGAGAACCTGCGCCAACAGGGCGTGCGCCTGCATTTCGACTATCGCGCCACGCGCCTGTGGCGTGACGACGCGGGCGACCTGCGGCTGGTCGGCACCGGCGACCTGTGCGCGGATGAGCCCTTCGACCAGGTGTTCTTCGCCATCGGCCGGCGCGGCAACAGTGCCGGGCTGGGGCTGGAAGCGTTGGGCGTGCGGATTGGCGACAAGGGCGAGGTCGAGGTCGACGCCGGGCAAACCACCGCGGTGCCGAACATCCACGCGATCGGCGATCTCGCCGGCAAGCTCGGCTTGACCCCGGTGGCGATCGCGGCCGCGCGCAAGCTGATGGACCGCCTGTTCGGCGGCCGCCCGGAGGCGCGCATGGACTATGAGAATGTCCCCAGCGTGGTGTTCTCGCATCCGCCGCTGGGCGCGGTCGGGCTGGGCGAGGAAGAGGCGCGCGAGCGTTACGGCGCGCAGGTGCGCGTGTACACCAGCAACTTCCGCCCGATGCTGCATGCGCTCGCCGATTCGCCGCAGCGCAGCCTGTTCAAACTGGTCTGCGTCGGCGAAGAACAGCGCGTCGTCGGCATCCACCTGCTGGGCGAGGGCGCCGACGAAATCCTGCAGGGTTTCGCGGTCGCGTTGAAGATGGGCGTGACCAAGCGCCAGCTCGAGGACACGGTGGCGATCCATCCGACCTCGGCCGAAGAAGTGGTGTTGATGCGCTGACCGGTGGGGCCGGGCACACTGGCCGCCTCGTCGCCGGATCGTCCTGCCATGCCTGTGCCCCGTAAACCTGCCGTGGTGCGTTCGCCAAAGCGGACCGGCAAGTCCGCTGCGAGCGGCAAGGTCGCCGAGCCGAAAACGACGACCGGCCGGGCCACCCGGCGCAGCGTCGTTGCCGAGCCGGTGGCCAGCATGGACGCCGCCGAGGCGAAGGCGCGGATCCTGGCGGCGATCCGGGCGATCCCGCGTGGGCAGGTGGCCGGCTACGGCGAGGTCGCCGCGCGCGCGGGCCTGCCCGGCCGCGCGCGCCTGGTGGCGCGGATCCTGGGCGGCAACGATGATCCGGAGCTGCCCTGGCATCGCGTGCTGCGCTCGGACGGCCGCATCGCGATGCCGGAAGGGTCGCGCGGCTGGCGCGAACAGAGCCAGCGCCTGCGTGCCGAGGGGGTGCGGGTCGAGCGCGGACGGGTGAAGCGCGCCAAACCGGAAGCCGGGCTCGACGCGGCGCTGTGGGGTCCGCGCTGAGCCTGCGGATATGATGTGCGGCAGGTTCCCTGGATGCCCCCATGTTCCCCCGACTTCCGACCGTCACCAAGGCCTTGCTGATCGCCAATGGCCTGATGTTCCTGCTGCAGTGGCTGCTCGGCGACGGCACTTTCGAGCCGCTGATGCTGTGGCCGGTCAGCGACGCCGGTTTTGATCCGTTCTCGCCGGGCCAGAATTTCCAGATCTGGCAGCTGCTGACCTATGGCTTCCTGCATGGCAGCTTCAGCCATCTGTTCTTCAACATGTTCGCGCTTTTCATGTTCGGCGCGCCGCTGGAACAGACCTGGGGCGAGAAGCGCTTCCTGACCTATTACCTGGTCTGCATCGTCGGCGCCGGCCTGTGCCAGCTGGCGGTCGGCTGGTGGCAGGTGTCGCAGGGCAATCCGGGCTACCCGGTGGTCGGTGCCTCCGGTGGCGTGTTCGGCCTGTTGCTGGCCTACGGCATGCTGTTCCCGCGCCAGCAGGTCATGCTGTTGTTCCCGCCGATCCCGATGAAGGCGCGCACGTTCGTCATTCTCTATGGCGTGGCCGAGCTGATGCTGGGCGTGACCGGCTGGCAGCCGGGCGTGGCGCATTTCGCGCATCTGGGCGGCATGCTGTTCGGTTGGCTGCTGATCCGCTACTGGCGCGGCCAGCCCCCGTTCGGCGGCAGTGGCCGCAAACCGCCGCATTTGCGAAGGGTGAAGTAGCGGGGTGATCCATCCCGCTACGCGGCTGACGCGTCGGCAGTTCGGTACGCGGCCTGGCCTATCGCGCGGCTGTCGCCGTGCCCTATTAACCGGTTCCTCTCGCGTCAACGGGACGCGCGATCTTTCGCGGCTGGGGGGCGAGGGGGCGCGTGCATTGGGCGGTGGTTGGTGTCGGCTTACGGTGCGGGCACCGCCCTGACGGGAGGGGGCTGGCCCGGCTCGGTTGGACATCCTGTCCAACTCGCCTAGCGCGGCCATCCATGGCCGCTGGCCACCCCCTCCCGCCAGG
>Ga0160434_100050_pt1 | contig 88367 bp, 75 predicted proteins | sample HID1973I_E0MG_FD_108273 | JGI IMG/M metagenome (GOLD analysis project Ga0160434, IMG submission 108273) | Enriched mosquito-associated microbial communities from UW Madison campus, WI, USA - HID1973I_E0 MG | ecosystem: Host-associated > Arthropoda: Insects > Digestive system > Unclassified ... | reverse complement strand
GGCCGGGGGGAGCTCGCGGGGGGTGGGGGGGGGCAGCGTGGGTCCCGTGGGCGGGGGGGGGGTGCCGGGCGAGTGGCATGGGCGTGGGGGGGCTGCTGGTCGAGTGCCTCGGGCGTGGGGGGCCTGCTGGTCGAATGCCTCGGGCATGGGGGTCTTGGTGTTCGCAGGCCTCGGGCATGGCCGCGGCGATGCCGCACCGGCGCGGCTCTCGTCGGCTCGCGCGTGAGGAGCGCGCCTTCCGCGCAGCACGTCGTCAGGTGGGTGCGCAAGTGCCCGGTCTGCAGGAGGACTCGGGTCGATCCGCATGAGCATCGTCGGCCACGTCCGAGCGACACCGCGCTCCCTGCCCCCGCGATGGCCGAGCATCGGCCCGTGCCGCCGACCGCGTCCCGGGATCGACGCTCACGACCCCGACCGAGATCGAGCCCACGCGCGATCAGCCGGTTCGCGGCCGTCCGGAATCCTCCTGATGCGACGGAGCTCGGGAGCCCCGTGCCCCGTGCCCCGTGCCCCGGGCCCGATGCCCGCGAACGATCGGTTTCTTGACCCGCCGGGGGATCACGCCGAGCGTGAGCGTGTCGCAGCCCGCGACATCAACGGACCGATCTGCTCACTGCTGCTCTGTCGGCGCGGGGTACGAATCATGACCGGAGACCCCGCGACAGACGTGGCGACGCGTCATAGAGACACGATGCGCGGTGCACACGGCCGCCAGAACGTTCCAGGCGTGACCGGATTCACGTCCACTGGTTCCACGTGAAACAGCAGCCCGCGACGCCACGCCGGTGGGCATGCGCATGCGCCGTGCGCCGTGCGTCGCGCGCCGTGCGTCGCGCAGCGTTCGTCGCGCAGCGTGCGGCGTGCGCTCGCTAGGCCGTGGCGTGGACGTCGACGAGGGAGCGGTAGAGCGCTGCGAGGTCGAGGCCGGCGGCGCGGGCTGCCTGGGGGAAGAGGGAGGTCTCGGTCATGCCCGGCGCGACGTTCACCTCGAGGAACTGCACGACGCCGTCGGGGTCGACGATGACGTCGGTGCGCGAGAGGTCGCGCAGGCCGAGGGCGCGATGGGCGCGGACGGCGACGTCCTGGACGGCGTCGACGACCTCGGCGTCGAGGCGTGCCGGAGCGAAGTACTCGGTGCGGCCGGGGTTGTAGCGCGCGTCGTAGTCGTAGGGTCCGTCGGTGACGATCTCCACCGGCGGCAGCGCTGCCGGTCCGTCGCCGAGGTCGACGACGCTCACGGCGAGCTCGACGCCGCGGACGGCCCGCTCGATGAGCGCGACCTCGCCGTACGCGAAGCAGTTGACCATCGCGCGGGGAAGGTCCTCCACGCGCTCCACGAGGGTGACGCCGAGCGCAGACCCCCCGTGCGTGGGCTTCACGACGAGCGGGAGCCCCAGGCGGGCGACGAGCGCGTCGAGGACGGGCTGGGCGCCGAGCTCGCGGAACAGGCTCTGGGGGAGCGTGGCGTACTCGGGTGTGGCGATGCCGGCACCGAGGACGGTGCTCTTCGCGACGGGCTTGCTCCAGGCGGCGCGGCTCTCACGCGGCCCGGTGCCGACGTAGGGGAGGCCGAGCAGCTCGAGGACGTCGCGCAGCGAGCCGTCCTCGCCGCTCGCGCCGTGCAGGAGCGGCCACACGACGTCCGGGCGGTGACGGTCGAGGAACGGCAGGAGGTCGGCGTCGACGTCGTGCACGGTGACCTCGACGCCGGCCGCGCGCAGGCTCTCGGCCACGCGCCGGCCCGACCGCAGCGAGACGTCCCGCTCGTGCGAGAGGCCGCCGGCGAGGATGACCACGTGGCCGGGAGCGGGCGCGGCGTCGCGCGGGGCGGAGAGGCGACGTCGCAGGTCGGAGGCCTGGCGAACGCCCGCGGCCCCGTCGGTGGCGCCGATGGAGACGTCCGAGGTCGGCGGCGTCGCGGCTCCCGGGGTGGGGGCGGTGGTCGGTCCCGGGGTGCCGGTGGTGGTGTCCACGGACGGGCTCCTTGTCGCAGCGCCGTGTCGTCCCGTGGTCGGGGTCTCGACGGCGGGGTGGGCTGGGTCAGGCGAGGTCGGGGGAGGGGTTCTCGACGTCCGTCAGGTCCGGGTCGAGCGCCGTCCCGGTGCCGAAGATCTCGACGAGTTCGCGCTCGGCGTTGACGACGCCCGCGAGGCGGCGCACACCCTCGCGGATGCGCTCCGGCGTGGGGAAGCAGAAGGAGAGCCGCACGTGGTCGGCCCCGGTCCCGTCGGCGTAGAACGCGGTGCCGGGCACGTAGGCGACGCGGGCGGTGACGGCGCGCGGGAGCATCGAGCGGGCGTCGAGCCCCTCGGGGAGCCGGACCCAGGTGTAGAAGCCGCCGTCGGGCACGGTCCAGCGCGCGGAGGGCAGGTGCTCGGCCAGCGCGCCGACCATCGCGTCGCGACGCTCGCGGTAGAGCTCGCGGAACTGCTTGATCTGGCCCTTCCAGTCCGCGGTGTCGAGGTACGCGGAGATGGCCATCTGCGACGCGTTGGACGGGCACAGGATGGCGGACTCGCTCGCGAGCACGAGCTTCTCGCGGACGGCGTGCGGTGCTACGACCCACCCGACGCGGTAGCCCGGCGCGAAGGTCTTGGAGAACGAGCCGAGGTAGAGCACGCCGTCGTCGTCGAGCGAGCGCAGCGCGGGGAGCGTCTGGCCGTCGAAGCCGAGCAGGCCGTACGGGTTGTCCTCGATGACGAGCACGCCGTGCCGGCGCGCGATCTCGAGCACGCGGGGCCGCCGCTCCGCCGTGAGGGTGACGCCGGCCGGGTTGTGGAAGTTGGGGACCGTGTAGAGCAGCTTGACCCGTCGGCCCGCGGCGGCGAGCGACGTGAGCGCCTCGTCGAGGGCCTCGGGCACGAGCCCGTGCTCGTCGAGGGGCACGTGCACGACCTCGGCCTGGTAGGACCGGAAGACGCCCAGCGCCCCGACGTAGCTCGGCGCCTCGGCGACGACCACGTCGCCCGGGTCGATGAAGATGCGGGTCACGAGGTCGAGGGCCTGCTGGGAGCCGGTGGTGACCACGACGTCGTCGGGGTGGCACTCGATGCCCTCGAGCCGCACGATGTCGAGGATCCGCTCGCGCAGGGTCTCGTCGCCCTGGCCGGAGCCGTACTGCAGCACGGTGGAGCCGCGCGTCGCGACGAGGCGCTGCATGGTCTCGGCGATCGCGTCGAGGGGAAGCCCTTCGAGGTAGGGCATGCCGCCGGCGAGGGAGACGACCTCCGGCCGGTTCGCCACTGCGAAGAGCGCGCGGATCTCCGAGGCGCGCATGCCGTGCGCTCGCTCCGCGTACGCCCCGAACCACGGGTCGAGCCGGGTGCCGCCGGGGGCGGGCTGCTGCGGAGGAGTCGTGGGCGAGGTCACGATCCCCAGTGTGGCACGGCGGATCAGGGGATCCCGTGAAGACGCCGAAGGGCGGACCACCGAGGTGGCCCGCCCTGCGAGCGGATCCGGTCCTGGACCGGACGGGGTGCTCAGACCGTGGTGGCGAGGACCGCGTCGATCTCCTCGGTGAGCGCGCGCTTCGGCCGCGCACCGACGATCGACTTCTGGAGCTCGCCGCCGACGTAGACGTTCAGCGTCGGGATCGACACGATGCCGTAGGCACCGGTGGTCTCCGGGTTGGCGTCGGTGTCGAGCTTCGCGATCTTGATCCGGTCTCCGTACTCCTCGGAGAGCTCCTCGAGGATCGGGGCGACCTGGCGGCACGGGCCGCACCAGGTGGCCCAGAAGTCGACGAGGACGGGGACGTCGGACTCGAGCACCTCGGTGCGGAACGTCGCGTCGGTGACGGGGACGGTGGCCATGGGCGACCTCCTGGGAAGGGGCGGCGGGTCGGTCCCGCCGCGGGTGGTGGTGTGGTGGTGCCGGACGTCAGGCGCGGAGCTCGGCGAGCGCCTCGGGCAGCTCGTCGGGGTTCGGGGCCTCGGGCGTGCCGGCCAGGCCCTCGAGGCCCGCGGCGTCGGCGAGCTCGGTGAGGTAGCGCTGCGCGTCGAGGGCGGCCGAGCAGCCCGAGCCGGCGGCGGTGATGGCCTGCCGGTAGGTGTGGTCGACCAGGTCGCCGCACGCGAAGACGCCGGGGAGGTTGGTGGCCGTGGTGCGGCCGACCACCTGGACGTAGCCCTCGTCGTCCAGGTCGATCTGCCCCGCCAGGAGCTCGCTGCGCGGCTCGTGGCCGATCGCGACGAACAGGCCGGTGGCGGGCAGCACGCGCTCCTCGCCGGTCACGGTGTCGCGCAGGGTGACGGACTCGACCTTGCTCTCGCCGCCGATGCCCGTGACCTCGGAGTTCCACGCGAACTCGATCTTCGGGTCGTTGTGGGCACGGTCGGCCATGATCTTCGAGGCGCGCAGCTCGTCGCGGCGGTGGACGATCGTGACCTTCTCCGCGAACCGGGTAAGGAACGTCGCCTCCTCCATCGCGGAGTCGCCACCGCCGATCACGGCGATGTGCTGGTCGCGGAAGAAGAAGCCGTCGCACGTCGCGCACCAGGACACGCCGCGGCCGGAGAGGCGCTTCTCGTCGTCCAGGCCGAGCTCGCGGTAGGCGGAGCCCGTGGCGAGGATGACGGCGCGCGCACGGTAGGTGTCGCCGTTGCCGGTCACGACGGTCTTGACGGGGCCGGCCAGGTCGAGCGACGTGGCGTCGTCCCACTCGACCCGGGCGCCGAAGCGCTCCGCCTGCGCGCGCAGGGACTCCATGAGGTCGGGGCCCATGACGCCCTCGGGGAAGCCCGGGAAGTTCTCCACCTCGGTGGTGTTCATCAGGGCGCCGCCCGCGGTGACCGAGCCTGCGAGGACCACGGGCGCCAGACCGGCGCGGGCCGCGTAGATCGCCGCGGTGTAGCCGGCAGGCCCGGACCCCACGATGATCAGGTTCTCGACGGTCTGCTGCTCGGTCACGTGATGCTCCTCGGTGTCGGTGCGTGGCGGTTCCGGCCACGCGATCGTGTGAACGCCGGCGGTGCCACTTCTGTTCCACGGTACGCGAGGCCGCGCGGCCCGCCGTGCACGACGCGAGGCGCGCGGTCGGGCCCCGCGGACGGACGGTACCGCCCGGTCCGGGGCGACGCGACCGGCGTCCGTCACGGGGCGGTCACCGGTCGCGGCGCGGTCAGGACAGCGCGATCTCGTTGATCTCCATGCGGTTCTCGCCCGCCGAGTTCTGGGGCAGCTCGGTGAACCACAGGACGATCGACTCCGCCTCGACGGGCTCGTCGAACGTGAACTCCGCGCCCGGCTCGAGCGGTCCCGACGCGAGCACCTCGCCCTCGAGCGGGGTGTCGGGCGACGTCGCGCGGATCACGACGTTGCCGCCGTTGACGGACGTGTCGAGCACGACGGTCTGGACGGGCGCTTTCTCCTCGAGGGTGACGGCGAAGCCGATGCCCTCCTTGAGCCCGGCGAACTGCGGGGAGTTGTAGCGGCGCGTGTACCAGAAGGTCTCGGGCTGCGCGTCGTAGGCGAGCTGGACCAGCTCGGGGTGCTCGCCGGCGTTGTTGGGGTCGGCCGCGTCGCCCTCGGGGTCGAGCGCCTGCGCGGAGGCGATCACGGGGCGGACCTCCGGAGCGGGCTCCGGCTCGGCCTCGTCCTCGCCGCCGGTCGCCTCGTCGCCCCCGTCGGTGCCCGTCTCGGCGCCGTCCGTGGGACGGCCGTCGGACTGCACGGCGGGCGAGAAGCCCTGGAAGGCGGTGTTGGCGGCCCAGTAGACGCCGAACCCGACGAGCAGGAGCACGAGCACGAGGACGAAGGGGGTCGCGTTGAACCGTCGCGGTCCGCGGCGCGGGGCCGGCTCGCTCCACGAGCCGTCCGGCGGCGCCCCGGCACCTGCGGCCTGGTCGGCCTCCTGGGCGGCCGCGGGTGCGTACGCCGCGGGAGCCGCGGACGTCGCGTAGGCGGTCGTCGCGGGGTCGGTCGCGTAGCCCGGCGCGGGCGCGTACCCGGCCGGGGGCGGTGGGACCGCGGGCGCACCGACGGCCGTCGGGTCCCCGTACGCGACCGCGCCGACGCCGGCGTAGCCCGCGTCGTCCGCCGAGCCGGGGACGGCGCCGACGCGGTGGATACGACCCGTCGCGGGACGGCGCACGGGCGGGGCCGGGGGCGGCGTCCCGGGAGGCGCGGCGGCGACGCCGTCGAACGCGCTGCGCACGGACTGGCGGCTCACGCCCGCCGGTGCGGCGCCGGGCTGGACGAAGGCGGGCAGCGCGGCGACGACCGAGACCTGGCCCCAGGGCTCGAGCGCGGACACGACGTCGGCGGGCGTGCTCGGCCCGCCGCCCTCGACGGGGGCGCTCCACGCCGCGGCGTCGGCGGTGGCCGGCGTGAACGTGGCGGCGCACAGCTGGTCGATCTCCGCGGGCACGTCGGAGCGGACCGCGGAGGGCGGGAGCACGCCGTCGCCCGCGGGCTGGGCGGGCAGGGGGTGGATCGCGTCGGCGGAGATCCACGGGACGTCGAGCGACGGACCGGCCCAGCGGGCGGTCATCGCGTAGTAGAGGAGCGCGACGAGCCCGACGGCGTCGGCGCGCGACGTGCGGTCGGGGTCCTGCTGGTCCTGCCCGGCGACCCCGGCGTCGAGCCCGAGACCCGTCACGACGACCCGGCTGCCGTCGACGCGCACGGCGTCCGGTCGCACGGCGAGGTGGTGCACGCCGCGCCGGCGCGCGGCCTCGAGCGCCGCGGCGGCCTCGCCGACGATCGCCCGCGCCTGCTGCGGGTCGACGATCCCGCCCGCGACCACCTCGGTGAGCGTGGATCCCACGTACGGCTCGGTGACGACGTACGCGACGCCGCCCTCGGAGCCGACGTCGAGGACGCGCGTGAGCCGCGGGTCCGCGACGAGCGCCGCGCGGCGCGCGGAGTCGAGCGCCTCGGCGACGTGCGCGCCCCCCACGAGGGACACGCGGACCGGCCGGTCGAGGATCAGGTCGTACGCCGACCAGGCCGTGACGTCGGCGAGGTCGGACCTGAGCTGCTCGTCCAGCCGGTAGCGGGCGACGAGTGTTGTTCCTGGGGCCACGCCGTTCACCGGACCTCCTCCGCGGGACTCGTGGTCGACACCCCCACATGGTACGCGGGCCCGGATTGCCCAGGTATACACCGGTACCTGGCCGGACGCCCGGGCGGGGCGCCCGGTCCGCGCGTCATCGCCGCACCAGCCGTCGCACGCGCCCGACGACCGGTGCCGCGAGCTGGTCGAGCTCGCGCACGCGCAGGACCCGGAGGCCGACCACGTAGACGCCGGTCATCGCGAGGCCGACGACGCCCACCACGGCGACCGCGCTCCACCAGGACAGGCCGTAGACGTCCCCGACGAACCGGGCCCAGAGCTGCAGCAGCCCCCAGCCGACCCCGGCGCTCACGAGCGCGGCGGTCGCGGCCTTCACGTGCATCCGCACGATGCGGTAGCCGTCGAGCCCCTGGAGGGTGCGGCGCAGGCCGACGGTCCGCAGCGCGACCGCGACGAGGTTCGACAGGCTCATCGCGGCGCCGACGCCGACGACCCACCAGTGCGGGTCGAGCGTGCGGGTCGCGAGCCACGACACGCCGACGAGGACGATCGTGCCGGGCACCTGGATCCAGAAGACGGTCCGGCCGTCCTCGAACGCGTAGTAGACCCACTTCATGAGCACCATGCCGCCGAGTGGGACGAGCCCGAACGCCATCGCGACGAGCACCTGCGCGACGGCGGCGCCCGACGCCGGGTCCACGGACGGCACGAGGAGCTTGGTGATGGGCAGCGCGAGGACCACGAACACGGCGGTCGCGAAGACGGTGAAGACGCCCACGGTCCGCACGCCGCGCGACAGGTCGTGCCGCACGCGCGCGACGTCGCCCGCGTGGGCGGCGGCGCTCATGCCGGTGAAGAGGGCGGTCGCGATCGACACGGTGACGAGCGAGTGGGGGAGCAGGTAGATCATGAGGGCCTGCGTGTAGGCCGCGTTGCCGGCGACGGTGAGCGCGTCGGCGAACGACTCCGGCGCCCCGACCGCGAGGCCCGAGACGACGCCGAGCGAGCCCGGGTCGGCGGCGTAGTCGCCGAACCGCTGGGCCAGCGCGGCCCGTGGCGCCTCGCTCGCGAACCGGGTCGTGAACAGCACGCCGACCTGCTCGAGGAGCACGGCCGCGAACGTCCACAGCGCGACCTGCCCGGCGGAGCGCAGGCCGATCCCGCGCAGCCCGAACCGCACGTGCCAGCGGAAGCCCGCCCGCCACAGCGGCACGACCAGGATGAGCGCCTGCGCCGCGACGCCGAGCGTCGCGGTCCCGGCGAGCAGCGCGATCTTCGGGGCGTCCCACTGCGTGAGGTCGTCGACGTTGCCCGTCGCGGCCGGCCCGTACACCGCGATGAACGCCGCGAACCCGACGATCGAGACCACGTTGTTGAGCACGGGCGCCCACATGAACGGGCCGAACTGCCCGCGCGCGTTGAGCACCTGCCCCAGCAGCGTGTAGATGCCGTAGAAGAAGAGCTGCGGCGTGCACCAGAACGCGAAGGCGACGGCGAGCGAGGTCTGCGCGCCCGTCCACCCCGGGCCCGTGTACAGCGCGACGAGGATGCTCGACCCGGCGGTGAGCAGCGCGGACAGCGCGAGCAGGATGACGCCCGAGAGCGTGAGGAGCTTGTCGAGCCGCTCCTGCGTGTTGCGCGCCCGGTACGCGCGCACGATCTGCGGCACGAGCACGGCGTTGAGCACGCCGCCCGCGAGGATCGCGAAGAGGACGTTGGGGATCTTGTTCGCGACGTCGAACGCGTCGGCGACGAGGCCCGTCGTCCCGATCGCGGCGACGAGCAGGACGTTGCGCACGAGGCCGAGCCCGCGCGACACGAACGTCCCGGACGCCATGAGCGCCGACGACCGCCCGAGCCCGCCCGTGCGCGCCGGGGCGGGTGCCTCGGAGGGCGCCTCGGTCGCCCCGGCCTCCGCGACCTCGTCGGGGGTGGTCGACGACGCGGGGTCGCCCGGCAGGGTCGACGCGCCCGGGCCCTCCACGCGGCTGCTGCCCGGACGGTCCCCGTGGGCCTCCCCGCGCGGTCGGACGTGGCGCGGCACGCCCGGCGTCACGAGCGCTGCTCCGCGTCGACGGGGGGCGCGGGCTGGTCGACGGCGGCGCCGGCGACGCGGTGCGGCGACTTCCCGCGGCGCACGGTGCGCCAGATGCCCCCGAGCATCGCGACTGCGAGGAGCGCCCCGACGACCACCGTCCCGACGGACTCCCAGTCGGCGCGCACGCGCACGACGAACTGCTGCGGCTCCGCGACGCGCACGTCGGGCCGTGCCGCGCTGACCGCCTCGACGTCGACGACGACGTTGACGCTGCCCGCCGCCTCCACGGGCACCATCACGGTGACCTCGGACCGCGCCGGCACGGTCGCGACCGGTCGCGACGGAGCCTTGAGGCGCGAGTCGTCGGGGCGCAGCACGACCTGCACCTCGACGTCCTGCCCGAGCTCGTTGCTCACGCGGATCGGCAGGCTCTGCTCCTCGGCCAGCAGCAGGATGGACGAGCCGCGCAGGATCGACACCCCGTCCATGACCGTGCGGGCCGCCTGCTCGGCCCGCACGACGGCGCGCGTCCGCGCGTCCGTCGACGTGCGGTACGCGACGGCCGACGGCGTGACGAACCCGGTCTCGAGCGAGCGCGTGAGCGCGGCGGGGTCGGCGGCGACGGTCGCGAACGCCGCGAGGTCCCGGCGCGTGCGGTCCAGCGAGCGCAGCTGGGCGGCCGAGATCTCGTCGTCGGCCGGCGTGGTCTCGGGCAGCGGGTCGCGGGGGACGTCGGGCACGCGTGCGTCGAGCACGTCGTCGACCGTCACGAGGTCGACCCAGGACGCCGCGCGCAGCGCCTCGACGCGCGTCGTGAACGATGCGGTGTCCGGCTCCCACGTGCGCGGCAGGGCGACGAGGATCGTGCGCTGCTCCGCGGGACGCTCGCGCGCGATGACCGAGGTCTCCGCGAGCAGGCGCTGCGTCGTCACGGGGTCGGTGCCCGCGCCCGCCGCGACGAGGCCGGTGACGACGGGGTCCGGGACGAGGGCCGTGAGGTCGCCCCCCGCGGTAGCGACGCGCGCCGAGCCCGTGGGCGTGTACGTGAGGCGGCCGTCGGGCACGAGCGCCTCGCCCCCGACGACGAGCGTCGTCGCGCCGGACGACGCGGCGAGCGCCGCGGTCTCGAGGTCGGGCACGGGGTCCGCGGGCCAGGCGAGGTCGGTCCGCCACGACGCGCTCTCGGCCTCGGCGCCGGTCGTCGTCCCCTCGGGTCGCGGCAGGGGCGTGTCCTGCGGCAGTGCGAGGCCGGCGTGGGCGTAGGCGGCGACGTCGGGGTCGTAGGCGTGCAGCGCGAAGGTCGACCGGTCGGACGTCGCGGCGACGGCCCGGTCGGCCCACGTCGCGGTCGCGGGGTCGGGGGAGGCCTGCGCGGCCGCCAGGAGCGCGGGGTCGACGACCCAGCCCACCTCGGGCACGTCCTGCGTGGCCTCGAGCAGCCGCCCGAGGCGCCCCTCCTCGCCCGTGGCGGCGGAGAGCGCGTCCGTGTACTCCTCCGGGTCGGGGTCGACGGCGGGACCGGTCACCGCGGCCACGAGCCCGACCTGGACGGTCGGGACGTCGGAGGACGGCGCCCACACGACGAACGAGCGCTGCACCGCGACGTGCTCGAACCCGTCGGACAGCCGCACCGCGATGCCGCGCGGTCCCCAGTCGCTCGCGGCCGTGAGGCCGAGCGTCGCCGCGGGGACCGAGAACGTGACCTCGGTCGTCTCGCCCGGGGCGAGGGGGTCGAGCTCCTCGCGCTCGACGGTCTCGCCGATCCATGCCGACGCGTCCGCCGTCGCCCAGCCCTCCAGGGTCGACCGGGTGGCGATGGCCGTGCGCTCGGACCCCAGCACCGCGACGGGCTCCTCGAGGACGTCCGTCGTCCCGTTCGCGACGGTCGCGGTGACGCGGAGCGTGCTGCCGGGCGTGAGCGAGGCGGGCGCGACCTGCGTGAGCGTGACGGTGACCTCGTCGTCCGTGGGCTCGACGTCGGCGGAGGCCGGCGCGGCGAACGGCGCCCCGAGCAGCACGGGCGCGACGACGGCGAGCACGAGCAGGAGGTGCAGCACGGCGGGTGCGACGCGGTGGGCGCGCGCGCCGCGAGGGGCGGAGGACGTCATGGGCGGTCGGTGGGTCTCCGTGGGACGTGCGGTGGCGGACCGCCCGGGTCGTCGGTCGGCCGGTCGGGCGAGCGGACGATCGTCCGGGTCACCCTACTCGTGATCGTCCCGTGGAACCGCGCCGGTCGGCCGTCGAGCACGCTGTGCGCGACGGCGGCGATCCGCCGCTCGTTCGGGTACGCGAGCCGCTCCGGGAGGTCCACGACGGGCACCCACGCGACGTCCTCGGCCTCGCCGTCCGGGTCGCCCTCCACGGTGAGGACGCCGCCCGTCGCGCGCAGGAGGAAGTGGTGGACCACCTTGTGCACGCGGCGGTCGTCGCCCGTGAACCAGTAGTCGATGACGCCGAGGGGAACCCGGACGACGCCCTGGATGCCCGTCTCCTCCGCGATCTCGCGCACGGCGGCCTGCTCGGGCGTCTCGTCGCCCTCGAGGTGCCCCTTCGGCAGGCACCACTCGAGGCGTCCGCCGCGGTTGCGCCGCGCGATGACGGCCGCGCGCAGGCCGTCCGCCGCGGCGTCGATGACGAGCCCGCCCGCCGACACCTCCTCGACGACGGGGAGCGGAGGGACCGCCGGGGCCGCGCGGCGCCGCGGGTCGATGTGCAGCGCGTGCCCTCCCGGCGGCGCGGGGACCGGCACGGGCCGACCGCGGGACGACCCCGCGTCCTCGCGCGTCCGACGCCCACCCGGATCCCTCCGGGGCTCGTCGGCATGCGCAGGGGTGGACATGCACCAACACTACCGAGTGCGCCGTGCCCGGCCGGGGAGCCGGCCGCCGCGCCCCCGGGGTGCGCGGATCTGGCAGTCTTGGGTGTCGTGCCCACCCCACCGTCCTCCCAGCCGACCCCGGCGTCGCTCGAGCTGCAGCGCCGCGCGCTCGCCGTGCTCGCCGAGCTCGCGCCCGCCGCGATCGAGCTCGGCGAGGCGTTCCGCGCCGCCGGCCACGAGCTCGCGCTCGTCGGCGGGCCCGTGCGCGACGCCTTCCTCGGCCGGGCGAGCAACGACCTCGACTTCGCGACGTCGGCGACCCCCGACGAGACGCAGGCGATCCTCGCGCGGTGGGGCGACGCGCACTGGGACATCGGCAAGGAGTTCGGCACGATCGGCGCCAAGCGGTTCTCCCCGGAGATCGTCGTCGAGGTGACGACGTACCGCACCGACGAGTACGACCCGGCGTCGCGCAAGCCCGTCGTCGCGTTCGGGGACACGCTCGAGGGCGACCTCTCGCGCCGCGACTTCACGGTCAACGCGATGGCGGTGCGCGTGCCGGAGATGACGTTCGTCGACCCGTTCGACGGCCTGGAGGACCTCGCGCGGCGCGTGCTGCGCACGCCGATCGCGCCCGAGCGCTCGTTCGACGACGACCCGCTGCGCATGCTGCGCGCGGCCCGCTTCGCCGCCCAGCTCGGCTTCGCCGTGGACGGCGGGACGCTCGCGGCGCTCGTGCTCATGACGGAGCGCATCGAGATCGTCTCGGCCGAGCGCGTGCGCGACGAGCTGTCGAAGCTCCTGTGCGCCGCCGCGCCGCGGCTCGGCCTCGAGGTGCTCGTGGACACGGGCCTGGCCGACCACGTGCTGCCCGAGCTCCCCGCGCTGCGCCTGGAGATCGACGAGCACCACCGGCACAAGGACGTCTACGAGCACTCGCTCACGGTCCTCGACCAGGCGATCGCGCAGGAGACCGGCCCCGACGGACCGGTCCCGGCGCCCGACCTCGTGCTGCGTCTCGCGGCGCTCCTGCACGACGTCGGGAAGCCGCCGACGCGACGGTTCGAGCCCGGCGGCGGCGTGAGCTTCCACCACCACGAGGTGGTCGGCGCGAAGATGGTCGCGAAGCGGCTCAAGGCGCTGCGGTACGACAAGCAGGTCGTGAAGGACGTCGCGCGCCTCGTCGAGCTGCACCTGCGCTTCCACGGGTACGGCGACGGCGCGTGGACCGACTCGGCGGTGCGCCGCTACGTCACGGACGCCGGCCCGCTCCTCGAGCGCCTGCACCGCCTCACGCGCGCCGACTCGACGACGCGCAACCGCCGCAAGGCGCAGCGACTGCGCGAGTCGTACGACGACCTCGAGCGGCGCATCGCCGACCTCCAGGCGAAGGAGGAGCTCGACGCGGTGCGCCCGGACCTCGACGGCCAGCAGATCATGGCGATCCTCGGGATCCGGCCGGGACCGGTCGTCGGGCGCGCGTACAAGCACCTGCTGGAGCGGCGCCTCGACCGCGGCCCCGCGACGGAGGACGTCGCGCGCGCGGAGCTCCTCGCGTGGTGGACCGAGCAGCCGGAGTCCTCGGACGCCTGACCTCCCCGGCGCCACCCGCTTCGCGCCGACCATGCGGCTGTGGCCCGTCCTGACGTCAGGACGGGCCACAGCCACATGGTCGGGAGGGGCGAACCGCATGCTCGGGCCCCCTCAGGGCCCGGGCGTCCGGCCCGAGGGTCAGTGCCCGGGCGGCGGGCCGTCCGGCGACGACGGCACCCGGCGCAGCAGGAACGACAGCCCGACCGCGACGAGCATCACGGCCGTGCCCCAGACGAACGCGTCCCCGACGCCTTCGGCGAGCGCGACCTGCGCCGACGCGCCGTCCGCCGCGTACGCGAGGGACCGCGTGGTCATGACGGCGACGAACATCGCCGTGCCCGCCGCGCCGGCGAGCTGCTGCACGGTGCCGATCGACGCCGACCCGTGCGAGTACTGGTGCGGGGCCAGCGACGACAGTGCCGAGGTGAAGAGCGGCGTGAACATGAACGCGAGGCCCAGGCTCAGCGTGACGTGCAGGCCGAGCACGAACCACGGCGAGGAGTCCGCGTGGATCGTCGTGAACGCCGCGAGGGCGACCGCGACGACGCTCACGCCGGGGATGACGAGCGGACGCGGGCCCACCCGGTCGTAGAGGCGGCCGACGGTCGGGCCGAGCAGACCCATGAGCAGACCGCCCGGGAGCACGATGAGCCCCGTCGCGAGCGGCTCGAGGCCCATCGCGTCCTGGAGGAACAGCGGCAGGAGGATGAGCGAGCCGAACATGGCGACCATGCCGACGGCCATGATCCCGAGCGACACGCTGAACCCGCGCGAGGTGAACACGCGCAGGTCGAGCAGCGCGCGGTCCTCGCGCTGGAGCACGAGCTGGCGCCACACGAACCCGGCGAGCGCGAGCGCCCCGAGGACGATGGGCACCCACGGCGGGACGACCGGCGTGTGCCGCGCGGCCTCGCCGATGCTCGACAGGCCGTAGACGAGCCCGCCGAACGCCAGCGCCGCGATGACCAGCGACGACGGGTCGAGGCGCGAGTGCGTACGGTCGGCGACGTCGCGGATGTACAGGAAGCCGAGCGTGAGCGCGACGAGCCCGATGGGGAGCACGATCCCGAAGACCCAGCGCCAGCTGAGCGTGTCGAGGATGAGGCCCGAGATGGACGGACCGAGCGCCGGGGCCGCGGCCATGACGATCGAGATGTTGCCCATGACCTTCCCGCGGATCGCCGGCGGGACGAGCGTCATGATCGTCGTCATGAGCAGCGGCATCATGATCGCCGTGCCCGAGGCCTGCACGACGCGCCCCGCGAGCAGCCACGCGAACCCGGGGGAGAGCGCGGCGAGCAGGGTGCCCGCGCTGAACAGCGACATCGCGAGCAGGTAGGCGCCGCGCGTGCCGAGGCGCTGGAGCAGGAAGCCCGTCGCCGGGATGACGACGGCCATCGTCAGCATGAACGCGGTCGTGAGCCACTGGCCCGTGCTCGCCGTGATGCCGAGGTCGGACATGAGCGGCGCGAGCGCGACGCTCATCGTCGTCTCGTTGAGGATCACGACGAACGCCGAGACCAGGAGCAGCGCGATGACGAGGAAGTCCTCGCGCGGCAGCTTGTCGGCGACGCGCGGGGCGGTGCCCGACGGCGCGTCGGCGACGGGTGCGTCGGCGACCGGCGCGTCGGTCACGGCGCCGAGCGGTTCGGGCGGGGCGGAGGTGTCGGGTGAGGGGGAGGCTGTCACGGTGTTCTCCGCTCGCGTCGGTCGGCGCCGGTCAGGTTCTTGGCCGGCTGAGGGTCGGGCGGCTGCGGCGAGGCAGCACGGTGGTCGCGCGCACGAGGCGCGCGACGACGGTGTCGGTGGAGGTCGGGGGCCACGCGGGGGAGCGTCTCGGCCGGGCCGGCCCCGCGGCCTGCGCCACGAGGATCCGTACCCTGTACGACCATTCGCCATCCTGCGTTATTCCCGCACGCGATGACGACTCCTTTTCGCCACGGGAGTCATCGGTGCTGCCGACAGCAGAAAGCCGCCTGGCCGGACCGAGCACCGACGACGTCGCGCCGGCCGCGTGCGCACCCGCCTCGCGCGCGAGGGACGACGCCGGGCCGTGCGCTCCGCCCGTCCGCGCTCCGGCCCGTTCGGACGGCTCCGGACGCCGGGTGCGACGCGTCAGGCGGGACGCGCGGGGGAGGAGGTCGCGCCGTCGGGCACGAGGCCGTCGCGCGGGCCGACGTCCGCGGGCGTTCGGGCACCGCGCGTCCACAGGACGAGCGCGGCGAGGGTGTACGCGACGGCGAGCGCGACGAACACCCCGCGCGACCAGCCGGTGTCGGGGAGCGTGAACGCGGCGAGCGCCGCGGCCCCGACGAACGCGGCGTTGTACAGGACGTCGTAGAACGCGAACGCGCGGCCGCGGTACCCGTCCTCGGTGTCGCGCTGGACGATCGTGTCGACGGCGATCTTCGTGCCCTGCGCGGCGAGGCCCAGGAGCGCGGCGCCGGTGTAGACGACGGCGCGCGTCGGCGTCGTGACGAGGAGGAGCTGGCTCGCGGCGGCGAGCAGCAGCATGATCGCGATCCAGGCCTGGGGCCCGGTGTACCGCGAGAGCGTGGGGGTGAGCACCATCGCGCCCGCCCCGCCCACGCCGGTCAGCCCGACGACGATCGCGAACGTCGCCATCCCGGCGTCCTGGTTGCCGGGGTCGAGGAGGTTGCGCGAGATGAGGATCGACGCGATGAACACCACGCCGTAGAGGAAGCGGTGCGTCGCCATGGCGAGCAGCGCCTGGCCGGGGGTGCGGCGGGCCGCGAGGTAGCGGGCGCCGTCGACGAGACCCCGCGCGACCTTCGCCACCTCGCTGCGCACGGACGCCTCTGCCGGCTGCTCCGGGCCGAGCTGCGCGCGACCGAGCCGGAGCGCGAGCAGCGACGCGACCCCGAACACGACGGCCGCGCACAGGAGCGCGGACGAGTCCTTGACGCGGCCGGGCTCGAACGTCAGGCCGAGGAGGAAGCCGATGCCGCCGCCGAGGAACGCCGCACCGGCGCCGAGCGTCGGGGTGAGGGAGTTCGCCGTGAGCAGCAGCGGGCCGTCGACCACGCGCGGGAGACCCGCGGACAGGCCCGCGAGGAGGAAGCGGTTGACGGACAGCGCGGCGAGACCCACGGCGTAGATCCAGCCGCTCACGCCGCCCGCGAGCATGAGGCCGGCCATGCCGAGCGTGAGCACGACGCGCACCGCGTTGCCCCAGACGAGCACCTGGCGGCGCGACCAGCGGTCGAGCAGCACGCCGGCGAACGGCCCGACGATCGTGAACGGGGCGAGCATCACCGCGAACGCGCCCGCGATGGCGGCGGCGGTCCCCTGCGACTCGGGGGAGAAGAAGAGGAGCGACGCGAGGCCGACCTGGAACATGCCGTCGCCCGCCTGCGACACGAGGCGGACCGCGAACAGCCTGCGGAAGCCCTCGAGGCGCAGCAGCGCCCGGAGCTCGGAGATCACACCCACGCGTTCACCCTACGTTTTCGTCGTCCGCGGTCGGGGGCCCTGCGGTGGCCGACCGCGAGGTAGAGCCCTGGTGGCGCGAGGTAGAGCCCCGGTCGTCGACCAGGGCTCTACCTCGAAGGATCAGCGCTCGAGACTCGTGGTCGCGCCGGTCCTGCGCTCCGTGCGGGGCGAGTGCCTCGTTCCTCGGCCCTCACCCCGCACTGCGCTCCGGATCAGCGCTCGAGACTCGTGGTCGCGCTGATCCTGCGCTCCGTGCGGGGCGAGTGCCTCGTCCCTCGGCCCTCACCCCGCACTGCGCTCCGGATCAGCGCTCGACGTCACCGGCGATGAAGGCCTCCAGCTGCGCCCGGCCCTTCGTGTCCTCCATCTGGACCGGCGGGGACTTCATGAAGTACGTCGACGCCGAGAGGATCGGGCCGCCGACGCCGCGGTCCTTCGCGATCTTCGCGGCGCGGACGGCGTCGATGATGATGCCGGCCGAGTTGGGGGAGTCCCAGACCTCGAGCTTGTACTCGAGGTTCAGCGGGACCTCGCCGAACGCGCGGCCCTCGAGGCGCACGTACGCCCACTTGCGGTCGTCGAGCCACGCGACGTAGTCCGACGGGCCGATGTGGACGTTGCGGTCCTCCTTCTTGCCGCCGAGCGGGCCCTCGAGGTTCGAGGTCACGGCCTGCGTCTTGGAGATCTTCTTGGACTCCAGGCGCTCGCGCTCGAGCATGTTCTTGAAGTCCATGTTGCCGCCGACGTTGAGCTGGTACGTGCGGTCGAGCACGACGCCGCGGTCCTCGAAGAGCTTCGCGAGCACGCGGTGCGTGATCGTGGCGCCGACCTGCGACTTGATGTCGTCGCCGACGATCGGCACGCCGGCCGCCTCGAACTTCGCGGCCCACTCCGGGTCGGACGCGATGAAGACGGGCAGCGCGTTGACGAACGCCACGCCGGCGTCGATCGCGGCCTGCGCGTAGAACTTCGCGGCCTGCTCCGAGCCCACGGGGAGGTAGCAGACGAGCACGTCGACCTGGGACTCGCGCAGCGCGGCGACGACGTCGACCGGCTCGGCGTCCGACTCCTCGATGGTCTGCGCGTAGTACTTGCCGACGCCGTCGAGGGTCGGGCCGCGCTGGACGGTCACGCCGAGCGGCGGGACGTCCGCGATCTTGATCGTGTTGTTCTCGGAGGCGTTGATCGCCTCGGAGAGGTCGAAGCCGACCTTCTTCGCGTCGACGTCGAACGCCGCCACGAACTCGAGGCTCGACACGTGGTAGTCGCCGAACTGCACGTGCATGAGGCCGGGGACGGTCCCGCTCGGGTCGGCGTCACGGTAGTAGTGCACGCCCTGGACCAGAGACGATGCGCAGTTGCCTACGCCGACGATGGCGACGCGGATGGAGGTCATCCTCGCTCCTTGGTGTTCGAAGTTCCAGGGTCCTCGGGTCGCCGGGCGCCGTCGGGCTCCTGCTCGGGTGGTTCCGCAGGATGCGGGGTGCTGCTGGGTCGTACGCGGCTGCCCGCCCGGGATGCCCCGGTCGTGCGGTCGCGCTCGGTGGTGATGAGACCGTCGAGCCAGCGCACCTCGCGCTCGACCTGCTCGAGTCCGTGGCGCTGCAGCTCGAGCGTGTACTCGTCGAGCCGCTCGCGGGTGCGGGCCGCGGACTCCCTGACCGCCTCCAGCCTCTCCGTGAGCCGGGTACGCCGGCCCTCGAGGATGCGGATGCGGGTCTCGGCGTCGGTCTGCGCGAAGAACGCGAACCGGACGTCGAAGCTCTCGTCCTCCCACGCGGCCGGCCCGGACGAGGCCAGCACGCTCTGGAGGTGTTCCTTGCCCTCGGCGGTGAGCTCGTAGACGATGCGCGCCCGCCGGCCCGAGAGGGCCGGGGCGAGCGCCGTCTGCGCCGCCGTCTGCTCGGTGCCCGTGATGAGGCCCCGTGCGACGAGCGACTTCAGCGCCGGGTAGAGCGACCCGTACGACAGCACGCGGAACGAGCCGAGCATGATGTTGAGCCGCTTGCGCAGCTCGTACCCGTGCAGGGGCGACTCGTTGAGCAGGCCGAGGATGGCGGTCTCGAGCACGGGTGTCTTGCTGCGCACGGTCCCTCCTCCTGGCCGACCTGCCCCGGCGGCGTGCGGCCGGAGGATCCGATGTATCGAGTCGATACATCGACAGGTTAGGTCTTCTCGATGTGTCGTGCAACGTACCGGACGCACGCGCACCGCGCACCGGGGACGGCGGGCGTCCCGCGCGGCGAGATGTGAAGGACCGGGGGAGGGGGCGGGACGCCGGGGCGAATCAATGGCGCAGCATCGCGTCGCCGGGCCTCCGGGACCTTGTGCCGACAGGGCGACGCCCTATTGTTCAGGGTGGTCCGCCCTGCGCCGGTCCGTGCCCGACGACGTCCCGCGCCTCAGGCGGGTCGCGACGCCGGGTCCCGGGCGCGACGTCGGGCAGACCGCGTGCGACGCCGGAGGCGCCGCCTCCGAACGCCCCCCAGAGGAAGGTAGACCGTGGCGCGATCCACGAGGACGAAGGGACGGACGACCGCGGGACCGCGGGGCCGCCGTCGCTTCTTCGACTACCCGCGCTCGCGCGTCAAGGGCTTCCGCCGCTGGCTGCCGTCGTGGCGCGTCGTCGTCGGGACCATGCTCACGGGCGTCGCGCTCGTCGCGGGCGTCGTCGTGGCCGCGTGGTTCACGACCGAGGTGCCCGACGAGCTCCCGAGCGTCAGCTCGCAGACCTCGACGGTCTACTGGGGCGACGGCGAGACCGCGATGGGCACGTACGCGGCCGAGAACCGCGAGATCGTCGAGTACGACACGCTCCCCGACTACGTCGGCGACGCGGTCGTCGCGTCCGAGGACCGCACGTTCTGGTCGAACTCGGGCGTGGACGTCAAGGGGATCCTCCGTGCGGTCTACAACAACGTCACGGGCGGCGGGCGCCAGGGCGCCTCGACGCTGACGCAGCAGTACGTCGAGCGGTACTACACCAACACGGTCACCGACTACGCGGGCAAGGCCCGCGAGGCGATCCTCGCGCTGAAGATCACGCAGCAGCAGGAGAAGTCCGAGATCCTCGGCAACTACCTCAACACCATCTACTTCGGCCGCGGCGCGTACGGGATCCAGATGGCGGCGGAGAAGTACTACGGCAAGCCCGCCGCGGAGCTCACGCTCTCGGAGTCGGCCGTCATCGCCGGCCTGATCCCCAGCCCGACCAACTGGGACCCGGCGAACAACCACGACCAGGCCGTGCACCGCTGGGAGCGCACGCTCGACCTCATGCTCGAGGACGGCCACATCTCCGCCGCGGACCACAAGGCGGCCGTCGACGCAGGGTTCCCCGAGGCCGTCGAGTACACGAAGTCGGAGAAGTACGCCGGCGAGACCGGCTACCTGCTCAACCTGGTCGAGCTCGAGCTCGAGAAGCACGACATCTCGATGGACGACCTCCAGACCAAGGGCTACAAGGTCACCACGACGATCGACGCGTCGATGCAGAAGGCGGCCGTCGCCACGGCCGACAGCATCCCGCGCTCCGAGGAGGACGACCCGAACCCGGCGTCGAAGAACCTCCGCGTCGGGCTCGTCTCGATCGACCCGGCGGACGGCTCGATCCGCGCCCTCTACGGCGGGCACGACTTCATCAAGCAGTCGTACAACAACTCCACGCGCGGCGCGGCCCAGGGCGGCTCGACCTTCAAGCCGTTCACGCTCGTCGCCGCGCTCGAGGACGGGCACACGCTCGACGAGCGCTACGACGGCAACCAGCCCAAGACGTTCCCCAAGGCGAACGACGGCGCGGACTGGAAGGTCACGAACTTCGGGTTCAACTCGTGGGGCAACATCGACCTCGTCACGGCGACCGCGAACTCGGTGAACACCGTCTACGCGCAGCTCAACATCGACGTGGGCCCGGCCAAGACGGCCGACGTCGCGACGCGCGCGGGCATCAAGGAGGGCGCGGTCGGGAACAACGCGGCGAACGTGCTCGGCACCGCGACCGTCACGCCGCTCGAGCTCGCCAACGCGTACGCCACGTTCGCCGCGCAGGGGCAGAGGTCGACGCCGCACATCGTGGCGTCGGTCGTCGACGCCCGGGGCAACCTCGTCTACGAGGGCCCCGGGGGCGACAAGCGGACCAAGGAGTTCGAGCCGGACGTCATGGCGGGAGCGACCTACGCGCTGACGCAGGTCGTCGAGCAGGACGGCGGCTCGGGCAACCCGGCGCGCGCCCTCGAGCGGCCCGTCGCCGGCAAGACCGGCACGTCGAACGACAACAAGTCGGCATGGTTCGCGGGCTACACGCCGCAGCTCGCGACGGTCGTCGGTCTCTACCAGTCGGGCGAGGAGGGCGAGCAGGAGTCGATCACGCCCTTCGGCAAGTGGGCCACGTGGAGCCAGCCGGCGATGACCGGTGGTACCTGGCCCGTCGAGGCCTGGACGTCGTACATGCAGTCCGCGCTCGACGGCATGCCGGTCGAGGAGTTCCCGGAGTACACCCCGCCGAAGCCGGCGCAGCCGACGCAGACGCCGACGGAGACCCCGACCGAGGAGCCCGAGGAGACCGAGGAGCCCGAGGAGGAGCCGACGCCGGAGCAGCCGGAGAACGTCACGGTGCCGAACGTCGTCGGGATGGACCAGGGTGCCGCCCGTGCGGCGCTCCAGGCCCAGGGCCTGCGCGTCGCGGTCACGGAGGAGTTCTCCGACCAGCCGCGCGGCACCGTGCTCAGCCAGTCCTCCATGGCGGAGGTCCCGCCGGGGTCGACGATCTCGATCGTCGTCTCGAAGGGACCCGACCCGTCGACGCAGCCCACGGAGGAACCCACCGAGCAGCCGACCGAGGAGCCGACGGACGACCCGACCGACGGCGGGACCGAGGGGCCGGGCAACAGCGGCAACCCCGGAGGGGGCGGCGGCGGCGGAGGGGGCGGCGGCGGCGGCAACGGCTGACGCCCGCCCGAGGCCACGGATTTCCGGGGGCCCGCGTCGTGCGGGTACCCTGGGGAGCTGCTGTCAACGCCTCCGCACGCCCGCCCGGGCGGCGCGGCGTCGGGCAGCGGGTGCGCGAGAGCGCACCAGCAGTGCATGAACCCTCCTGTCACGGAGAGACCGTGACCGCGAAGACCAGAGGAGGTGGGTTACCCGCATGCGCCAGTACGAACTGATGATCATCCTCGACCCCGAGATCGAGGAGCGCACCGTCGCCCCGTCGCTCGACAAGTACCTGTCGGTCATCAAGACCGACGGCGGCTCCGTCGACAAGGTGGACATCTGGGGTCGTCGCCGCCTGGCGTACGACATCAACAAGAAGTCCGAGGGCATCTACGCGGTCGTCGACTTCACGTCGACCTCCGACACCGCCAAGGAGCTGGACCGTCAGCTCGGCCTGAACGAGGCCGTGCTGCGCACCAAGATCCTGCGCACGGACGCTCGCTGACCTTCCCCGCACCTCCCTCTCGGCCCCGTCCACCGGCCGCCGGCACGCCGTAGCGCGTGTGGGCGTCGCGTGATGGGATGGGCCGACGCGAGAGCGGCGAGACCGTACGAGACGACGCGACGATGCTGACGACACACGAAGGAGCAGGCCATGGCAGGTGACACCGTCATCACGGTGATCGGGAACCTCACGGGCGACCCGGAGCTGCGCTTCACCCCCGCGGGTGCGGCGGTGGCCAACTTCACGGTGGCGTCGACGCCGCGGACCTTCGACCGCCAGTCGAACGAGTGGAAGGACGGGGACACCCTGTTCATGCGCTGCTCGATCTGGCGCGAGGCCGCGGAGAACGTCGCGGAGTCGCTGACGAAGGGCATGCGCGTCATCGTGCAGGGCCGCCTCGTCCAGCGCTCGTACGAGACCCGCGAGGGGGAGAAGCGCACCGTCGTCGAGCTGCAGGTGGACGAGATCGGTCCCTCCCTGCGCTACGCCTCCGCGAAGGTCACCCGGGCCCAGCGCTCGGGCGGCGGTGGCGGCGGCAACTTCGGCGGCGGCGGTGGCGGCTTCGGTGGCTCCGGTGGAGCCTCCGGCGGCGGATTCGGCGCCTCGGGCGGCGGTCAGCAGAACGACCCGTGGGCCACGGCCGGCCCCGCGTCGTCCGGTGGTTCGTTCTCGGACGAGCCCCCGTTCTGATCGCCTGCCTCACCCAGAACACCCGACATCTCCTGCCCGACGCCGCGTGAGCGGCCCGGCCGGGGATCGCACCTTGTAGAGGAGCAACACCATGGCGAAGCCTGTGGTGCGCAAGCCCAAGAAGAAGTCCAACCCGCTGAAGTCGGCCAAGATCGAGTCGGTCGACTACAAGGACACCGCGCTGCTGCGCAAGTTCATCTCCGACCGCGGCAAGATCCGCGCGCGTCGCGTGACCGGCGTCTCCGTCCAGGAGCAGCGCCAGATCGCCCGTGCGGTGAAGAACGCGCGCGAGATGGCCCTGCTGCCGTACACGTCGACGGCTCGCTGAGCAGGGAGAGGAAGAACTCATGGCCAAGCTGATCCTGACCCACGAGGTCACCGGTCTCGGTGAGCCCGGCGACGTCGTCGAGGTGAAGGACGGGTACGCCCGCAACTACCTCGTCCCGCGCAAGCTCGCCACGCCGTGGTCCAAGGGCGCCGAGTCGCAGGTCTCCGCGATCCGCAAGGCGCGCAAGGCCCGCGAGATCGCGTCGCTCGACGACGCCAAGGCGATCCGCGACTCGCTCCAGGCGAAGCCCGTCGTCGTCGAGGCGAAGGCCGGCGCCGCCGGTCGCCTCTTCGGCGCCGTGACGACGGCGGACATCGCGTCCGCGGTCGCCGCTGCCGGCTCGTCGGTCGACAAGCGCAAGATCGAGATCGCGCAGCCGATCAAGTCGACGGGTGACTACACGGTCTCCGTCCGCCTGCACCCCGAGGTCTCCGCGACCGTCGCGGTGAAGGTCGTCGCTGCCTGATCTGCCAGCACGCTGACGGCCCGGTCCCTCCTCGGAGGGGCCGGGCCGTCGTGCTGCACGGGGTGCCGTGCCGCCCGGCGGTCACCCCGCGCCGGTGACCATCCACCGGGTGCCGCGGGCGCGCAGGCCCGTCGTCGCGGCGCGGGCCGCCATGAAGACCCCCGCGAAGGCGAGCCAGAGCCACGCGAGCCCGGCGGCGCCGTCGGGCGCCCAGTGCCGGACGGCGAGCGCGAACGGCGCGTAGACGACGAGCGTGAGCATGCCCGCCCAGGCGAGGAACCGGCCGTCGCCCGCGCCGATGAGGACGCCGTCGAGGACGAACACCCAGCCCGCCACGGGCAGCAGCGCGCCGCACACCGCCATGCCGAGCGCGACGGCGGTGCGGACGTCCGGGTCCGTGGTGAACAGGAGCGCGAACCACCAGCCCCCGGCCGCCATGACGACGCCGAGCGCGGCGCCCGCGGCGACGCCCCACTGCAGGGTGCGGCGCAGGACGGCGCGCACGCGCGGCAGGTCGTCGGCACCCAGGCCGTGCCCGACGAGCGCCTGCGCCGCGATGGCGAGCGCGTCGAGGGCGAACGCGGCGAGCGCCCAGACCGACGCGACGACCTGGTAGCCGGCGAGCGTCACCTCGCCGAGGCCGGTCGCGACGAACACGGTGAGGAGGATCGCGAGGCGCAGGGAGAGGGTGCGGACGAAGAGCGGCGCGCCCGCGCGGGCGTTGGCCCAGATGCCGCCCGCCGCGGGGCGCAGGGTGGCGCCGCGCGCGCGGGCCCCGCGCACGACGACGGCGACGAGGACCGCGCCCATCGTGAGCTGCGCGATCGCCGTGCCCATCCCGGAGCCGGCGATCCCGAGCCCAGCGCCGTAGACGAGGACGACGTTGAGCACGGCGTTGAACGTCGCTCCGCCGGCGGCGACCCACAGGGGTGTGCGGGTGTCCTGGAGGCCGCGCAGCACGCCCGTGGACGCGAGCACGAGGAGCATGCCGGGCAGGCCGAGCGCGGACCAGCGCAGGTACACGGTGGCGTGCTCCGCGACGGCGCCCGCACCGCCCATCGCACCGACGGCCCACGGTGCGGTGATCCACAGGGTGGCGGCGAGCGCGATCCCCAGGCCGAGGGCGAGCCACAGGCCGTCGACGCCCGACTGCAGCGCCTCGCGCTCCTGGCCCGCGCCGAGGCGGCGCGCGACGGCTGCCGTCGTCGCGTAGGCGAGGAAGACGCAGAGCCCGACGAGCGTGACGAGGAGCGTGGACGCGAGCGAGAGGCCCGCGAGCTGGGCGGTGCCGAGGTGCCCGACGACCGCGGAGTCGACGAGGACGAACAGGGGCTCAGCCACGAGGGCGCCCAGCGCGGGGACGGCGAGCGCGAGGATCTCCCGGTCCAGCACGGACCGGCGACGGCGCCCTGTGGACGACGGCGCGGGGTCGTCGCCGGCGGGTGACGACGTCGTGTCGCCGGGCTGTCCGGTGGGTGTCCGGCGTGTCGTCGGCGTGTCGTCGAACATTCTTTCGTCCACACCCCTGAGGGTAATGAAGGGGCTGGTCAGCCGGTCCGCCAGACGCTGTACACAGGGACAACCCGTTGTTGTCCACATGGTTTTCCACCGGGTGTGCACAGCCTGCGGGCCGGTGTCCACAGGTTGTCCCGAGCCTTTCCACCGGCCCGTGCACAGGCTCGTTTGCGGCCTCTCCGGGCGGGATCTAGTGTCACGGAGTCGTGCCTGTCCGGACCGGGCGGCGCGGCCACCGGGACAGTCGTGTGGGTGGCCCGCTGTAGAACAGGTGTACGACGCGGGTGGTGCCCGGGGCTCACGGCCCGAGCAGGACGTGAACCGCGGGGGAGCGAGGGGCGCATGTCGATCGAGGAGCTCGAGGAGAGCTACGGGGGACCGGGCCCGTCCGGGTTCGACCGCACGCCCCCGCAGGACGTCGCGGCGGAGATGAGCGTCCTGGGCGGCATGCTGCTCTCCAAGGACGCGATCGCCGACGTCATCGAGCAGATCCGCGGCAACGACTTCTACCGCCCCGCGCACGAGATCGTCTACGACTCGATCATCGACCTCTACGGTCGCGGCGAGCCCGCCGACGCGATCACCGTCGTCGCGGAGCTCACGAAGCGCGGCGAGCTCCAGCGCATCGGCGGTGCGCCCTACATCCACGACCTCATGGCGGGCGTCCCCACGGCCGCCAACGCCGGCTACTACGCGCGCATCGTGCGCGAGCGCGCCGTGCTGCGCCGCCTGGTCGAGGCCGGCACGCGCATCGTCCAGCTCGGCTACGCGACCGACGGCGGCGACGTCGACGACATCGTCAACAACGCCCAGGCCGAGGTCTACGCCGTCACCGAGCGCCGCACGACCGAGGACTATGCCCCGCTCGCCGACATCCTCGGCCCGACGTTCGACGAGATCGAGGCCGCGCAGGGTCGCGGCGAGGGCATGACCGGCGTCCCGACCGGCTATTCCGACTTCGACCGCCTGACGAACGGTCTGCACCCCGGACAAATGATTGTCGTGGCCGCACGTCCTGCCATTGGAAAATCCGTGCTAGGAATCAATGTCGCGACGCACGCCGCGGTGCATCATCAGATGACGTCGGTCATCTTTTCACTGGAGATGAGCCGCAACGAGATCACCATGCGTCTTCTCGCTGCGGAGGCCAAGGTTCCGCTGACGCGCATGCGGTCGGGAAAGATGGACGACGGCGACTGGCAGAAGCTCGCCGGGACGATGGGCAAGGTCTCCGAGGCGCCGCTCTTCATCGACGACTCCCCGAACATGTCGCTCATGGAGATCCGCGCGAAGTGCCGGCGCCTCAAGCAGCGCCACGACCTCAAGCTCGTGGTCATCGACTATCTCCAGCTCATGACGTCCGGCAAGCGCGTGGAATCGCGTCAGCAGGAGGTCTCGGAGTTCTCGCGAGCGCTCAAGCTGCTCGCGAAGGAGCTCGAGGTCCCGGTGATCGCGATCTCCCAGCTGAACCGTGGTCCGGAGCAGCGCGGCGACAAGAAACCACAGATGAGCGACCTTCGTGAAAGTGGCTCTATAGAACAGGATGCAGACGTTGTTATTCTTCTGCATCGCGAAGACGCGTACGAGAAAGAATCGCCGCGAGCGGGCGAGGCGGACCTCATCGTCGCCAAGCACAGAAATGGTCCGACGGACACCATCACCGTCGCATTCCAGGGTCATTACCAGCGGTTCGCCGACATGCAGATGTAGGTATTTCTGGGTCCAGCGCCCCGTACGTCTGCCCACGGCGAGAACCGCCGCGACCCGCACTCACTGGCTCTGGCTGTTCCCGATGACCCCCGTCGCGACGGCGAGCCCGATGACCGCGTTGGCGGCCGCGGCCTGGGCGATCGCGGCGCCGACGGCGGCGGCTCCCCAGTCGCCCTCCTGGTAGCGGCGGGCGCGGCTCGCGACGGCGCCGGACCAGCGGATCGCGGGGTGGAACTGCGGGAGGGTCCCGCTCGCCGCGAGGATCGCGACGAGGGCGGCGGTCCGCGCGTCGGGCACCGCGTCGTCCTCGAGGACGGCACGGACGCGCTCGAGGAGCGCCGCCTCGTACGCGAGGTCCTGCGCGGGCATCCGGGTGGTCGGGATGAACCCGAGGAACCGCGCGCGCTCGCGACGGAGGAGGCCGCGCTCGAGGAGCCGGTCGAGCACCTGCTCGCGCAGCCGGACGCCGATCTCGACCACGACCGTGCCGACGTAGCGGGGACGTCGTGCGACGACGGTGGCGGCGTCGTCGAGCAGCGGGTCGCCGAGCGGCGGACCGTCCACCGCGTGCACGACGTGCTTGCGCCCGATCTCGACGCGTCCCCGCAGAGCCAGCTCCATGAGGACGGCGCCGCCGAGGATCAGGTGCAGCGATCCTTCGCCCCGGATGTGGCCGGTCGTGTCGTCGAGCAGCAGGAGCAGGAGGTCCTCGACGAGGAGCAGGTCGTGCGTCGTCGGCGGTGCGGTGCGGTGGTCGTCCATCGTGGCCTCCGGTCGGTGCGGGCGGGTCCCCCGAAGGACCCTGCGGATCAGGGCGGATCAGAGCAGGTCGGTGCGGCACGTGCGGGTGCGGGTGCGGCGCCGTGCGGGTGCGGCGAGCGGTGCCGGAGCGGACGGCCGGTGGTGTGTGCCGGTGCGGAGGTGTCAGCTCCGAGGCTCCCAGCGGAAGAGGCGCGCGGCGAGCGCGACGGCGACGACGAGCCACGCCGCCGTCGGGGCGAGGAGCGCGAGGGAGCCGCCGAGCGACAGCCCGCCGTCCCAGGCGCCGACGACGAGCTCGGTCGCGGCGCCGCCCGGCAGCAGGCGCTTGAGCAGGGTGAGGCTCTCGGTGCCGGTGATCCCGACCCACGACGCGACGGCGATGACGCCGAGGCTCACCGGCAGCGCCGTCACCTGGGCGTGGTCGGGCGTCCTGGTGAGCCCGGCCGTGGCGAGGCCGAGCCCGATCATGAGGGCGATGGTGGACGCCACGGCGACGGCGAGGAGCGCGACGTTCTCCGGCCCCCCGGTGACGACCCCGAGCACGACGAGGATCAGGGTGACCTGGACGAGCGCGATGACGGTCGCCGGCAGCACGAGGCCGCTGAGGATGCCCGGGTCGCTCGCGGCGGTGGACCGCAGGCGCTTGAGGAACAGCGTCTGGCGCCGGTCGACGAGCGTCGTGACGGTCGTCGAGTACAGGCCGAACACGGTGACGGTGAACATGACGATCGCGGCGATGTAGCCGAGGCTGCCGATGCTCGCGAACAGCTCGTGCTGGTAGATGAAGAACGCACTCACCGCGACGGGGACGAGGAAGCTCGTGATGAGCACGGTCCGGTTGCGGAAGATCTGGGTCAGCTCGCTCTGGGCGATGGGGAGCACGGGACGGTCCCTTCGGGTCGGGTCGGGTCGGGAGAGGGGTGCGGCCGCGGTCGGCAGCGCCGGTCGGCGTCAGTCGGCGTCGAGCGCGCGGAACACGTCGTCGAGGCGCGTGGGCCCGGCGTCGAGGTCCGCGAGCTCGAGCCGGTGGTCGTGGGCCCACGCGAGCAGGGTGTGGAGGTCCTGCTGGAGCGCGAAGGTCTCGACGACGGTCCGCTCGCCGGTGCTCGACGCCTCGAGCGGGAGCGGGGGCGCCGACGCGGGGAGCCCGAACGTGATGACGGCCGGGAGGGTGCGCGTGAGCTCGGCGACGGTGCCCTCCTGGCGGAGGGTGCCGCGGTGCATGAGACCGATCCGGTCGGCGTGCTGCTGCGCCTCCTCGAGGTAGTGCGTCGTGAGGACGACGGTCGAGCCGTCCTCGCGCAGCCGGTCGACGGCGTCCCACAGGGCGTCGCGGGACTGGATGTCGAGGCCGGTGGTCGGCTCGTCGAGGAACACGAGCTCGGGGCTGCCGAACACGGCGGTCGCGAAGTCGAGGCGCCGCTTCTCGCCGCCGGACAGCTGGGACACCGTGACGTCGGCCTTCCGGCCGAGGCCGACGACGTCGAGCACGCGGTCCACGGAGTCGGTGCGGCCGCTGAGCCGTCCGACGAGCCGGACCGACTCGCGTGCGGTGAGGTCGTTGGCGAAGCCGCTCTCCTGGAGCATGATCCCGGTGCGGGGGCGGACGGCGCGGCGGTCGTCGGGTCGCTCGCCGAGGACGCGCACCGTGCCCGACGTGGCGGGGCGGTGCCCCTCCACGACCTCGAGGGTCGAGGTCTTGCCGGCGCCGTTCGTGCCGAGCAGCGCGTAGAGCTCGCCGCGGCGGACCTGCAGGGACAGGTCCGAGACCGCCTCGAACGTGCCGTAGGAGACGTGGAGTCGTTCGACGTCGATGACGTGGGTGGAGGTCATGCCTCGATTCCACCCGTCGTGCGCGCCGCGCGGCAGTGCCGTCGCGTCAGGAGCGGACCGTGACATCCGTCGGGCCCGGGCATGACGTGGCGTCACTGGTGCGGCGCGCGGGGTCGGGGAATGCTGGGAGCGGATCCCCGCCGTCCGACCCCGGAGCCCGCCCTCATGGACCACCCGCCGCCGCGCCCCTCGACGGCGTCGTCGGAGCGCTCCGAGGCGACGCAGCGGCGCTTCCGTCACCTCAACCTCACGATGATGCTGCCCGTGCTCGTCGCGGCGGGGGCGCTCGCCGTCGCGGCCGAGGCGAGCACGTGGACGGAGGCGGTGGTCCTCGGGCTCGGGATCGTCGCGGCGCTCGTGGCGTTCGTGCGCTGGACCGCGGGGAAGCTGTTCACGGTCGCCGTGCCGTGCCTCGTGGTGACCGCCCTCGTCTGGCCGTACGGGGCGCTGGTCGCCGACAGCTCGACCGCGTTCTTCGGGCTCGCGATGGTCGGCGCGATGGTCGCGCCGCGCCTGCCGCGCCACCGGGCGGCCGCCGCGGTGACGCTCGTCGGCTACGTCGCGGCGGTGGGCGTGGGGCGCCTCGTCGTGACGGCGCCGGTCACCTCGGGCGAGCTCATCGCGTACGTCCTCGTCCCGACGGGCGTCACGGCCGTGGTCACGGGGCTCATGTTCCCCAACAAGCGGTTCTACGACGTCGTGCACGAGCTCGAGGAGTCGCGCGAGCGCGAGGCGGAGCTCGCCGTCGCGCGCGAGCGCATCCGGTTCGCGAGCGACCTGCACGACGTGCAGGGTCACACCCTGCACGTCGTGAAGCTCAAGGTCGCGCTCGCGCGCCGGCTCGTGCACACCGACGCGGACCGCGCCGACGACGAGCTCCGCGAGATCTACGCGCTCGTCAGCGAGACCATCGCGCAGACGAAGGAGCTCGCCTACGCCCAGCGCCGGCTCAACCTCTCCGCGGAGCTCGAGAACGCCAAGAACCTCTTCGAGGCCGCGGGGATCCGCGTGCGTGTCGACCGGGACGCCGAGCCGGACGAGCAGGAGGGCGCGCTCCTCGGCCAGGTGCTGCGCGAGACGACGACGAACATCCTGCGGCACGCCCAGGCGACGCACGTGGGCGTCACGCTCTCGGCGTCGGGCATCGCCATCACCAACGACGGCGCGGCGCGCGAGCCGCTGCGCGAGCTCCGCGGGCTCGCCACGCTCGGGGACCGGGTCGCGGGCGCGGGCGGCCGGCTCGACGTCACGCAGGAGGACGGGCTGTTCGTGACCTCGGCGGTGTTCCCCGACGCCGCGTCCCGCCCGGCGCCCGCCCCGCGACGGGAGGCACGATGACGACCGTGGTGCTCGCCGACGACGAGGCCCTGCTGCGCAAGGCCCTCGCCGCGCTCCTGCCGCTCGAGGGCGACATCACCGTGCTCGCCGAGGCGGAGGACGGCGAGGCGGCAGTGCGTGCGACGGTCGAGCACGAGCCCGACGTCCTGGTCGTCGACCTCGAGATGCCCGGCGTCGACGGGCTCGCGGCCGTCGAGCGCATCCGCGCGGTCCGACCCGGGCAGGTGATCCTCATGCTCACGCGCCACGCGCGGCCGGGGGTGCTGCGCAAGGCGCTGCGCCTCGGCGTCCAGGGGTTCGTGAGCAAGTCCGCCGAGCCCGCGCACATCGCGTCCGTCGTCGCGACCCTCCACGCGGGCCGCCGCTGGGTCGACCCGGACGTGTCCGCGCTCGCCCTCGTCGACGACTGCCCCCTCACCGAGCGCGAGGTCGACGTGCTGCGCGCGACGTCGGACGGGTACTCCGTCGCGGACATCGCCGTCCGGCTGCACCTCGCGCAGGGCACGGTGCGCAACTACCTGTCGAACGCGATGCAGAAGACGCAGACCCGCACGCGCCACGAGGCGGCGCGCTACGCGCGCGAGCACGACTGGCTGTAGGCCCCGGCGACCACGCCGCGGGTCAGGAGCCGGCGGCGTCGGCCCCGAGGACCGTGAAGGCGCTCTCGCCGAGGTCGACGAGCACGGCCGGGTTCGCGACGGCGAGCGGGTCGTCGGCGGCGAGCTGGACCGTCACGACCCAGGCGGTGCCGTCGGCGTCCTCCGCGAGCCAGGAGCCGGCGAGGACGCCGGGCGCGCTGCCGCCCTTGAACGCGAGGTACGGCCAGCGCTCGGTGTCGACCTCGATGCCGGGGTTCGCGGAGAGGATCTCGCGCACGGGCTCGCCGGCGTCGGTGCCCGCGGCGTCGTGCAGCCACGCGTGGGCGGCGCACAGGTCGGCGGACGTCGCGAACCAGTCGAGGTCGTCCTGCCACACCGGGTCGGTCACCGCGCCCGGGTCGACGTCGAGGACCCCGCCGGGCAGGTCGTCGAGGAGCGCGCGCCGCTCGGCGGCGTCGCCGTCGGCCCACGCGCCCCGCAGCGCGGGGTCGCCCCAGCCGACCCGGAACAGGTCGCGCGTCGTGAGCAGCGGGGTGTTGAGCGCGGGGTCGTGGTGGCCCATCGCGGCCTGGGCGTCCTCGACGGCCTCGCGGCCGACGGTGTCGACGAGGAGGTCGGTCGCGGTGTTGTCGCTGATCGAGATCATGAGCTCCGCGGCCTCGCGGACGGTGAGCGTCGTGCCGACGGGCTCGTCCTGGAGCCGGCCGGACGGGAGGGACCGCACGTCGTCGGTGAGCTCGAGCTCGTCGTCCCACGCGAGCGACCCGTCCTCGACCGCGGCGACGACGGCGCCCAGCACGTAGAGCTTGACGATCGAGCCGAGGGGGAGCGCGGCGTCGGGGTCGCTGCCCGACGGCGCGCCCTCGACGGGCGTGCACGTCCCGTCCGCCCCGACCTGCGCCACGAGGACGGCGCTGCGCGCGTCCACCTCGCCGACGCGGTCCTCGAGCCCGGACCAGGTCGTCGCGGGCTCGCGCGTCGGGTCGGTGCCCGGCCCGAACAGCAGGCCCTCGACGAGCCCGTCGTCGTCGAGCGCGACCTGCATCGCGAGGAACTGCCCGCTCGTGCCGACGATCGTCACCTCGGCGGCGGTCGTCGCGTCGGCGGGGGTAACGCCCACCACCGTGTACGGGGCGTCGGCCTGGAGCTGCGCGAGGACGGGGACGAGCTGGTCGGCGGGGACCTGCTCGAGGAACGACGGGGCGAACCGGGCGGCGAGGTCGTCCGCGGCCGGCGCCGCGTCGTCGTCGAGCACGGCGAGGATCCAGGCCGCGGCCTCGCCGACCGGCGAGTCGGGGAGCTCCGTGGCGACCGCCGAGGCGCTCGCGGACGGGCTCGGGTCGTCGGTCCCGGACGGCCCGTCGTCCGCGGAGCAGGCCGCGAGCGGTGCCGCGAGGAGCGCGAGACCGACGGCCGCGGTGAGGCTGCGGCGGGCGCGACGAGGGGCGGGCGAGGGCGGCGAGAGTCGTGACGGCGCAGGTCGGAGCATCGACACCACCCTAGCCGCCCGCTCGCGATCGTCGAATCGGTTCGCAACCACGCCGCGAAACCGGCCAGAACAGGGGGTTGCGTTCCACGGCGTGCTCCGTCTACTGTCGAACCGGTTCGCAAGGAGGAGGCACAGTGGCCACCATCGGAGATGTCGCCCGGGTCGCGGGCGTCTCGCGCAGCACGGCGTCGTACGCGCTCTCGGGGAAGAGGGCGATCTCGGCCGACGTGCGTCGCCGCGTCGAGGACGCGGTGCGCTCGCTCGGGTACACCCCCAACGCGGGCGCCCGGGCGCTCGCCACGACGCGCACGATGGTGATCGGGCTGCTCGCCCAGTTCCTGCCCGACGAGTTCGCGCCCGCGATGCTCCAGTACATGCTCGGCGTCTCGGACACGGCCCGCGAGCACGGCTACGACATCCTGCTCGCGACCGACGCCGACGGCACACGCGCGCTGCGCCGCATGACCGACTCGCGCATGGTCGACGGCGTCGTGCTGCTCAACGTCGCCGAGCACGACGAGCGCCTGCCGATCCTGCGCGCGGCGCAGCAGCCGGGCGCGCTCGTCGGCCTGCCCGCCGACTGCACCGGCGTCGACGTCTTCGACCTCGACTTCGAGGAGGCGGGCCGCCTCATGGTGGACCACCTGCACCGCCTCGGGCACCGCGAGATGCTGCTCGTCTCCCAGCCGGAGCACGTCGTCGAGCGCGGCGGCGCGTACGTCTGGCGCCTGCAGAACGCCGCGCTCGAGGCGGCGCGGGCCCGGGGCGTCACGCTCCACGCGGCGTACGGCTCGTCGAGCCAGCCCGAGGTCGGGCGCGACCTGCGCGCGCTCCTGGACGCGCACCCGCAGGCCACGGGCCTGCTCGTCAACAACGAGGCGGCGGCCGCCGCGCTGCCGACCGTCCTGCACGAGCGCGGGCTGTCGGCGCCGGAGGACCTGTCCGTCGTCGGGCGCTACTCGGACGAGTTCGCCCGCACGTTCTCGCTGCCCTTCTCCTCGGTGGAGTCCGCACCCGACCGGCTCGGCCGCATGGCCGTGCGCCAGCTCGTGCGACGCATCGAGGGCGAGGTCGGGCCCGACGAGCCGCACGTCGTGCGGTTCGTCTCGCCCGAGCTCGTCGACCGGGGCAGCACGGGGGCGCCGCGCCGGCGTCCGCAGGGGTAGCGGCACGACACAGCCGACCGGCCACCGACGGCCGGTCGCACCATCCGGTCGCCGACGCCGTCGGCCGCCACCGTTCAAGGAGGAACTCAGATGCAGAACCCGAAGCGCCGGCCGCTCGTGCTGGCGTCGACCGCCGTCCTCACGACGGCCACGCTCGCGCTCGTCGGCGCGTGCTCGTCCGCGGGCGGGACCGGCGGCGGGGGCTCGACCGGCAGCGCGACCACCTTCACGTGGTGGGACCCGTACCCCCAGCACGACGCGTCGTCCGACTGGGAGGCGCGCGTCCAGCAGTGCGGCGAGGACGCCGGCGTGACGATCCAGCGCACCGCCTACGACACGACCGCCCTGACGAACCAGGCGCTGCTCTCCGCGCAGGAGGGCACGTCGCCCGACGTCATCCTGCTCGACAACCCGGCCGTCTCGACCCTCGCCGACACGGGGATGCTCTCGACGACCGAGGAGCTCGGCCTCGACACGTCCGACGTCGACGAGAACCTGCTCGCGGCGGGCGTCGTGGACGGCGCGGAGTACGGCATCCCGATCGGTGCGAACACCCTGGCCCTCTACTACAACGCGGAGATCCTCGACGACGCGGGCGTGGACCCGGCGTCGATCACGGACTGGGCGTCCCTCACCGCGGCCCTCGCGTCGGTGACGGACGCCGGGCACAAGGGCATCACGTTCGCGGGCATCGGGACGGAGGAGGGCTCGTTCCAGTTCCTCCCGTGGTTCTGGGGCGCAGGCGCGGACCTCACGCAGCTCGACTCGCCGGAGGCCGTCGAGGCCCTCGAGCTGTGGACGGGCTGGCTTGACGCGGGCTACGCGCCGAACTCGGTCATCCAGAACTCCCAGAACACGACGTGGGAGGAGTTCCTCACGGGCGACTTCGCGTTCGTCGAGAACGGCACGTGGCAGGTCAACAGCGCGGCCGAGGCCGGGTTCGAGACCGGCGTGATCCAGCTCCCGGCGAAGGACGGCGGTGTCGCGCCGGCGCCGACGGGCGGCGAGTTCATCGTCGCGCCGGTCCAGTCGGACGAGGGGCGCTACGAGACGACGCGCGAGATCGTCGAGTGCATGACGACGCCGGAGGGCTTCGTCGAGACGGCGAACACGTTCGCCTACTACGTCCCGCCGACGGCGGCCGGCCAGGAGCAGCTCCTCGCCGAGAAGCCCGAGCTCGAGACGTGGGTCGAGGCCGTGCGCAGCGCGAAGGGCCGCACGAGCGACAACCTCGGCACGGACTACCCGAAGATCTCCGAGGCGCTGTGGACCGCCGTCCAGAACGCCCTCTCCGGTGCCGCCACGCCGCAGGAGGCGCTCGCGACCGCCCAGGCCGACGCCGCGTCGGCGACGAGCTGACCCGCACGGCGACCCGCGTGATGTGAGCGATCACATCACCTGAGCGAAGGACGACCCATGACTTCCCTCCCGACCGCCGTCGGGACGCACGAGAGCACCTCGGGAGCGGCGGGCACCACGCCCGCCGCCCCCGGGGGCCCGCGCCGCCGACGGGGACCGAGCACGAGCCAGTGGGCCGCGGTGGGCTTCGCCGCGCCGCTCCTCGTCTACCTCGTGCTGTTCTACGCGTACCCGCTGTGGCGCAACGTCGACCTCTCCCTGCACGACTACACGATCCGCGCGTTCGTCCAGGGGAACGCCGAGTTCGTCGGGCTCGACAACTTCGCGGACGTGTTCGCGTCGTCGACGTTCCCGACCGCGGCCTGGAACACCGCCGTCTTCACCGTCGTGTCGATCGTGTTCCAGTTCGCGATCGGCCTCGGCCTGGCCGTCTTCTTCCGGTCGAGCTTCCGGCTCTCGGGCGTCCTGCGCGCGCTGTTCCTCGTCCCATGGCTCCTGCCGCTCATCGTCTCGTCGTCCACGTGGGCGTGGATGCTCAACAGCGACAACGGGATCGTGAACTCGGTGCTCGGCGCGTTCGGCGTCGAGCAGATCAACTGGCTCACCTCGCCCGACACGGCGCTCCTCGCCGTGACGATCGCCAACATCTGGCTCGGCATCCCGTTCAACCTCGTCATCCTCTACTCCGGGCTGCAGAACATCCCCGGGGACGTCTACGAGGCGGCGTCGCTCGACGGCGCCGGCGCGTGGCGCCAGTTCCGGAGCATCACCCTGCCGCTCCTGCGGCCCGTCTCCGCGATCACGATCCTGCTCGGCCTCATCTACACGCTCAAGGTCGTCGACGTCATCTGGATCATGACGACCGGCGGACCGGGCGACGCGTCGACGACGTTCGCCGTCTGGTCCTACCGCGAGGCCTTCGGCACGGGGCAGCCCGACTTCTCGCCGGCGGCCGCGGTCGGCAACATCCTCATCCTCGTCGCGCTCGTCTTCGGGTTCCTGCACCTGCAGCTCCAGCGCCGTCAGGAGGCGTCATGACCTCGACCCGCCCCTGGTGGAAGACCGGCCTCGGCGTCGTCTTCACCGCCCTCATGCTGTTCCCCGTCTACTGGATGGTGAACGTCTCGCTCACCCGCACGGGCGACCTGCGCTCGGACCCGCCGCACTGGTTCCCGTGGGAGCCGACGTTCGAGGGGTACGAGGCGGTGTTCGCGCAGCAGTTCCCCGCGCTGGGCACGAGCCTGCTCGTCGGGCTCGGGTGCGTGGTGCTGACCGTCCTCATCGCCGCGCCGGCCGGGTACGCGATCGCGCTGCTCAACCTGCGCGGGCGGCGCACCCTGAACTTCCTGCTCCTCGTGGCCCAGATGATCCCGGCGGTCGTCATGGCGATGGGCTTCTACGCGATCTACGTGCGGCTCGGGCTGCTCAACACGGTCGGCGGGCTCATCGTCGCCGACTCGACGATCGCCGTGCCGTTCGGCGTGCTCCTCTACACCGCGTTCATGTCGGGCATCCCGCGCGAGCTGCTGCAGGCCGCGCGCGTCGACGGCGCGGGGACCTGGCGCACGTTCGTCTCGATCGTGCTCCCGGTGAGCCGCAACTCGACGGTGACCGTCGCGCTCTTCGCGTTCCTCTGGGCGTGGTCGGACTTCATCTTCGCCTCGACGCTCAACCGCAACGGCTCGCTCATCCCCATCACGCTCGGCATCTACAACTACATCGGCAACAACACGACGCAGTGGAACGCGATCATGGCGACCGCCGTCGTCGCGTCCGTGCCCGCCGCCGTCCTCCTCGTCCTCGCGCAGCGCTACGTCGCCGCCGGGGTCACCGCGGGCGCCGTCAAGGACTGACCGTCCCCGACCGCCCGCCCCACCGAACCGAAGGACCTCACGTGACCCAGCACGCCCCGGCGACCCTGTCGCCCACCACCTCGCCGCACGGCGCGGCGCCCGACGCCGCCCGGGCGCGGCCCGTCGTCCCGGCGTCGTCGGCGCGGCGCGGCACCGGGATCGGGGAGAGCCGGCTCGTGGGCGGGTTCTGGGGACGGCTCCAGGAGACCAACGCCGAGGCGACGCTCGACCACTGCCTCGGGTGGATGGACCGGCTCGGGTGGCTCGCGAACTTCGACGCGGTCGTCGCCGGGACGACGGGCGGGCACCGGCCGGGCTGGCAGTTCTCCGACTCCGAGGTCTACAAGCTCCTCGAGGCGATGGCGTGGGAGCTCGCGCGGTCGGGCGACCCGGCGCTCGCGGCCCGCTACGACGCGCTCGTGGCGCGCGTCGCCGCGGCCCAGGACGACGACGGGTACCTCAACACGTGCTTCGGCCACGCCGGGCAGGCGGGCCGGTACACAGACCTCGAGCGCGGGCACGAGCTCTACTGCACGGGCCACCTGCTCCAGGCCGCCGTCGCGCGCGTGCGGACGGCGGGGGAGGACCGCCTCGTCGAGGTCGCGCGCCGCGCGGCCGACCACGTGTGCCGCGCGTTCGGCCCGGGCGCTCGCGACGGCGTGTGCGGGCACCCCGAGATCGAGGTCGGCCTCGCCGAGCTCGGGCGCGCGCTCGGCGAGCCCCGGTACACCGAGCAGGCGCGCCTGTTCGTCGAGCGGCGCGGACGCGGCACGCTCGCGCCGGTCCCGCTGCTCAGCAGCGCGTACTTCCAGGACGACGTCCCCGTCCGCGAGGCCGAGGTCTGGCGCGGGCACGCCGTCCGCGCGCTCTACCTCGCCGCGGGCGCGGCCGACGTCGCCGTCGACACGGGCGACGCGGAGCTCCTCGACGCGGTGCGCGGCCAGTGGGAGCGGACCGTCGAGCGCCGCACCTACCTCACGGGCGGCATGGGGTCGCGCCACCAGGACGAGGGCTTCGGCGACGACTGGGAGCTGCCCGCGGACCGCGCGTACTGCGAGACGTGCGCGGGCGTCGCGTCCCTCATGGTGTCGTGGCGCCTCTACCTCGCGACCGGCGACGTGCGGTACGCGGACCTCATGGAGCGCACGTCCTACAACGTCGTCGCGACGTCTCCCCGCTCCGACGGGCGCGCGTTCTTCTACGCGAACCCGCTCCACGTGCGGGTCCCCGGGCAGGACGTCGAGGCGGACGCCGAGAACCCGCGCGCCGAGGGCGGCGTGCGCGCGCCGTGGTTCGACGTGTCGTGCTGCCCGACGAACGTCGCGCGGACCCTCGCGTCGTGGCACGCCTACCTCGCGTCGGTCGAGGGCGACGTCGTGTCCGTGCTGCAGCACGCCCCCGCGGAGCTGCGCGTCGCGCTCGACGGCGGCGGCGAGCTCGCGCTGCGCGTCGTCACTCAGTACCCGGCGGACGGCGTCGTGCGCGTCGAGGTGCTCGACGCGCCCGACCGCGAGGTGACGCTGCGCCTGCGCGTCCCGTCGTGGGCGCACGGGGCGACGCTCGCCGCGCCCGGGGCGGGGGAGCGGCCGGTCGCGCCGGGCTGGGCGCAGGTGCGCCGGGCGTTCCGCACGGGCGACGTCGTCGTGCTCGACCTGCCGGTGGCGCCGCGCCTGACCTGGCCCGACCCGCGGGTCGACGGGCTGCGCGGGACGGTCGCCGTCGAGCGCGGGCCGCTCGTGCTGTGCCTGGAGTCGACCGACCTGCCCGCGGGCGTCGCGCTCGACGAGATCCGGGTCGACCCGGCCGTCGCCCCGCGGGCGCACGGCGACGGCGCGCTCGCGCGCGGCTCGGTCGTCGTGCACGACGCCCGCCGCGGCCTCCCGTACGGGGGCGCGCCGCGCGACGTCGTGCCCCGCCGCGAGGTCGACCTGCCGCTCGTGCCCTACCACCGCTGGGCCGAGCGCGGCCCGTCGACCATGCGCGTCTTCCTGCCCGTCCTCTGACCCCCGCAGCACCCCCGCGGTACCCCCCGCAGTACCCCCGCTCGACCCCGCAGCACCGTCCGCACCACGCGTCGAAGGAGACACCGTGAGCACCGTCGCCAGTCCCGTCCGTGCCGAGGGCACGCGCCTCGTGTGGCGCGGCGGCGGGGAGACCCTCGTCGTCGACCCGTGGGGCGCCGACTCCGCGCGCGTGCGGGCGACCGTCATGGGCGACGTCGTCGACAGCGAGCACGCGCTCCTGCCGGCCGAGCCCTCGCCCGACGCCCGCGTCGAGCTGCGGCCCGACGGCGCGACGCTCGTCAACGGCGCGCTGCGCGTCGAGCTGCGCGTGACGACGTGGTTCCACGAACCGGTCGGCTACGAGCGCTCGACGTGCGAGGTCTCCTTCCACGACGCGCAGGGCCGCCTGCTGCTGCGCGAGCACGGGCGCGGCGGCTCGCTCGACCTCCAGGCGCGGCGGTTCCGGCCGCGCCTCGGCGGCGACCTCGAGCTCACGGCGTCGTTCGAGGCCGACCCGGCGGAGAAGCTCTACGGGATGGGGCAGTACCAGCAGCACGTGCTCGACCTCAAAGGGTCGACGTTCGAGCTCGCGCACCGCAACTCCCAGGCGAGCGTGCCGTTCGTGCTGTCGAGCGCGGGGTACGGGTTCCTGTGGAACGACCCGGCGATCGGTCGCGCGACGTTCGCCCGCAACCGTACGGAGTGGCACGCGGAGTCGACCCGGCAGCTCGACTACTGGGTGACCGCGGGCGACACCCCCGCGCGGATCAGCCGCGCGTACGCCGACGCGACCGGGCACGCGCCGATGATGCCCGAGCGCGGCCTGGGGTTCTGGCAGTGCAAGCTCCGGTACTGGAACGCCGAGCAGCTCCTCGACGTCGCGCGCGAGCACCGCCGTCGCGGCCTGCCGCTCGACGTGATCGTCGCCGACTTCTTCCACTGGCCGCGCATGGGCGACTACCGGTTCGAGGACGAGTTCTGGCCCGACCCGGCCGCGACGGTCGCGGAGCTGCGCGAGCTCGGCGTCGAGCTCATGGTGTCGGTCTGGCCGCAGGTCTCGCTCGCGTCGGAGAACTACTCCCACCTGCGGCGCGAGAACCTGCTCGTGCGCGCCGAGCGCGGTCTCGACGTGCAGATGGCGTTCCAGGGCCCCAGCGCGTTCCTCGACGTCACGAACCCCGAGGCGCGGCGGTGGCTGTGGGAGACGTGCCGCCGCAACTACGGCGAGCACGGCGTGCGCACGTTCTGGCTCGACGAGGCCGAGCCGGAGTACGGGGTCTACGACTTCGACGCCTACCGCTACCACCTCGGCCCGAACCAGCGGGTCGGGAACCTCTACCCGCAGCTCTTCGCGCGCGCGTTCTGGGACGGGCAGCGGGCCGACGGCGAGGAGGAGGTGGTGAACCTCGTGCGGTGCGCCTGGGCGGGCAGTCAGCGGTACGGCGCGCTGGTGTGGTCCGGCGACATCAGCTCGACGTTCGAGGACATGGCCCGCCAGGTCACCGCCGGCATCCACATGGGCGTCGCGGGGATCCCCTGGTTCACGACCGACATCGGCGGGTTCCACCACGGGGACGTCGCCGACCCGGCGTTCCACGAGCTCCTCGTGCGCTGGTTCCAGCTCGGCGCCTTCAGCCCCGTCATGCGGCTGCACGGCGACCGCCTGCCGTACGAGGACGTCGTCGCCACGGACGGCTCGCCCCGCCTGCGCTCGGGCGGTCCCAACGAGCTGTGGAGCTTCGGCGACGACGTGTACCGCGTGCTGGAGCGCTACGTGCACCTGCGCGAGACGCTGCGCCCGTACGTGCGCGAGGCGATGCGCGCCGCGCACACCGACGGCCAGCCCGTCATGCGCGGGCTCTTCCACGAGTTCCCCGACGACGCGCGGAGCTGGGAGGTCGACGACCAGTTCCTGCTCGGCGCGGACGTCCTCGTCGCGCCCGTCCTCGCGGCGGGCGCGCGCGAGCGCGACGTCTGGCTGCCCGCCGGGGCGCGCTGGACCGACGCGGCGTCGGGCGCGGTGCACGACGGCGGGCGGACGGTCCGCGCGGACGCGCCCCTCGACGTCGTGCCGGTGTTCCTGCGCGACGGCGCGCTGCCCCACGTCGTGGGGCGCACCACGGGCGCGGTGGCGCCCGGAGCACCCACCCCCTGACCCGCGGGCGCGGCACGCGCCCGCACGCCCGTCGGCGAACCGGTTCGACGACCCGGGCGCCGCCCGGCCGCCCCGACCTGCACCATCACCGGCACCACCCGCACGGAAGGAGGACCGCCCCGGGAGGGGCAGAGCTCGAACGACGACGTCCGAGCGTGCGCCGCACGGCGCGCGACGACGAGAGAGGTACTCGATGATGAGCACGACATCCTCGCGGCGCTCGCCGCGACGGACAGCCGTCGCGCTGTCCACGACCCTGGCGCTCACCGCGGGCACGATCGGCGGGGCGCTCGCCCTGCCCGCCGCCGCGGCGACGCCCGAGCCCGACCTGCACTACACGATGGACGACGTCACGGGGACGACCGTCCCCGACGCGTCCGGCAACGGCCTCGACGGCCGGATCTCCGGCAGCGCCGCGGTGGTCGACGTCGACGGCGGCTCCGCGCTCGACCTCGCGGGGGGCACCGGCGGCGGCTACGTCACCCTCCCGCGGGGCGCGATCGCGGACGCCACCGACCTCACCGTCTCGACGCGCGTGCGGTGGGACGGGACCGGCGGGGCGTGGCAGTGGATCTACGCGCTCGGCACCAACAACACGCGCTACCTGTTCTCGACGCCGTCGAACGGCGAGGGCCGGCTGCGCACCGCCGTGACGACGGGCGGCGGCGGCGCCGAGGCCCAGGTCACCGGGTACGGCGCGCTGCGCGCCGGCGACTGGGTGACGCTCACGACGACGCTCGACACCGAGGCCGACCGCGTCACGACGTACCTTGACGGCGTGGCCGTCGCGTCGGCGCCGACCACGATCGCCGCGCGCGACCTGCTCACCGCGAGCGCGACGAGCGCGGGCTACATCGGCCGGTCGTTCTACGCCGACCCGCTGTTCGACGGCGCGGTCGACGACTTCCGCGTCTACCGCGCGGCGCTCACCCCCGAGCAGGTCGCCGAGGTCGTCGGCGACGACGTGCCGGCGCTCGAGGCGCTCGCGGACGACGCGTTCGACGTGCGCACGTCCGTCGGCACGGCGCCGACGCTGCCGCAGGCGGTCCGCGCGTCGTTCTCGGACGGCTACGACCGAGACGTGCCGGTCGTGTGGGACGAGGTGGCGCCCGAGCGGTACGCCTCGACGGGGACGTTCACCGTCGCCGGCGACGCGGCCGGGCAGGCCGTCACCGCGACGGTCACCGTGCACCGCGGCGAGCTGCGCGTGGACCTCGGCTCCGACACGGGCGCGTTCCTCGGCGGGGCGTCGGGCCTGCTCTACGGCCTGTACGGCGACGGCATGCCGTCGGAGAACCTCATCGAGGGCATGAACGTGCGCACCATCGCGACCAAGGCGCAGGACGGGGCGCAGCACCCCGGGTCGGACGCGCTCGAGGTCGTCAAGCCGCTCGCCGACACGACGGACGGCGACGTGTACCTGCGCGTCACCGACTGGTACCGGGGCTTCCCGTACCAGTGGCCGGGCAGCACGCCCGAGGCGAAGCTCGCCGACTATGCGCGCGTGCTCGACGAGCAGCTCGCGATGATCGCGGAGCTGGAGCCGGAGTATCGGGACAACATCGTCGTCGAGCCGTTCAACGAGCCCGAGGGCAACATGTTCGGCACCGGGCAGTGGAGCCTCGACCGCACGTCGTGGCTCGACGACCCCACGGACTACTTCGCCGCCTGGGACGAGACCTACCGCACGATCAAGGCCGCCGACCCCGACCTGCGCGTCGCCGGGCCGGGCACCAGCATCCTCTTCGACCAGGTCCAGGGCTTCCTGGAGCACACGGTCGAGGCCGGGACGGTGCCGGACATCATCACGTGGCACGAGCTGACGCACCCGCAGGCGATCCGCGACTCCGTGGAGACGTTCCGCGGGTGGGAGGCGGCCGCGTTCGAGGGCACGGAGCTCGAGGGCACCGAGCTGCCGATCAACGTCAACGAGTACGCGTTCAACTACCACACGTCGGTCCCGGGCCAGATGATCCAGTGGATCTCGGCCATCGAGGACTCGAAGATCGACGCGATGATCGCGTTCTGGAACATCAACGGCAACCTCTCCGACTCCGCCGTGCAGTCCAACCGCGGCAACGGGCAGTGGTGGCTCTACAACGCGTACGCGCAGATGAGCGGCCGCACGGTCGAGGTCACCCCGCCGAACCCCGGCGAGAACTACACGCTCCAGGGCGTGGCCACGCTCGACGAGGACCGCGCGGTCGCCCGGACGATCCTCGGCGGTGCCGACGGCGCCGCCCCGGTCGAGCTGGTCGACGTGCCGGCCGACGTGTTCGGCGACGAGGTGCGGGCGACCGTCCGGGAGATCCCGTGGACCGGCCAGCTCGGCGACTCGGCGCAGCCGCGCCACCTCGCGGACCTCACGCTCCCCGTCGTGGACGGCACGGTCGTGGTCGAGTTCGACGGCGAGACGCTCCCGCTCCTCATGGAGTCGTCGGCCTATGAGGTCGTCGTGACGCCCGCGGGCGCCGGCACGACCACGGCCGTCGCGCCCACCCTCTGGGAGGGCAGCTACGAGGCGGAGGACGCCGCGCACACCGGCACGGGCTGGACGCGCAACGGCCCCGAGGGGTCGCCGCAGGACGTCGGCAAGTTCTACACCTCGGGCGGCTACGACGTCGGCGGCCTGCGCACCGGCTCGGACGTCGTGCTCGACTTCGAGGTCGACGTCCCGCAGGACGGCACGTACGACCTGTCGGTGTTCGCGAACAGCCTCAACACGTACTCGCTCGTGCAGGAGAACGGCCCGACGAACGTGTTCGTGCGCGTCGACGGCGAGGCCGAGCAGGAGATCCACCTCCCGCTGGGCTACAAGTGGGTCGTCTGGGACCACACCGACACGACCGTCGAGCTCACCGCGGGCACGCACACGATCTCCCTCGCGGCGCGCAGCACCGAGGGGAACGGAGCCACCGCGGGCGACGCGATCGTCGACCGCATCACGCTCTCCCTCGCGAACCCCGACGCCGCGGCCTCGGTGTACGAGGCCGAGCTCGCGGACGTCGACGGCGGCACCGTCGTCTACGAGGCGCCGGACGGCGTCGAGGCCGCGGACGTCTCCGGTGCCGGCGGCGTCGACCTCGCCGAGGGCGAGAGCGCGACGTTCTGGGTGTACGGCGCGCACGACGCCGAGGCGGTGCTGGGCGTCCACGCGCTCGGCTCGGGCGACGGCACGCTCACGGTCAACGGCCGCGACGTGCTCGACCTGGCCGACGCGGAGGAGGTCGCGGTGCACCTCGAGGGCGGCGTGAACAAGGTCGTCGTCACGGGCGGCGGCGCGGGGGTCCTGCTCGACCGGCTCACCGTCGGTCCCGGGCAGGACGTCCTCGCGACGACCGACTACCAGGCGGAGGACGCCGAGCTCGCGGGCACGACCCGGGTCGAGGAGCTCTCGCTCGCCGAGGGCGGCCGGGCCGTCGCCGGCATCGGCGGGGCGCCGGGGAACGGCAACACGCTGACGTTCCACGTGGACGCGGACGAGGCCGGGCCGCACGCGGTCGTCGTGCGGTTCTCCAACCCGGAGCAGGTGGACGGGACGCACTACAACCCGAACCCGGTCGCCCGTCACGCCGACATCTCGGTGAACGGCGGGGCCGCGCAGCGCGAGACGTTCGTGCCCACGTTCCACGCGAACAACTTCTGGGAGCGCACGATCGTCCTCGACCTGGAGGAGGGCGAGAACACGGTCGAGCTGCGCTCCGAGGAGGCGACGAACTGGGACGGCGAGACGTACGCGTCGCAGACCTGGCCCGCGGACTACCTGCTGCGGGCCGACGAGGCGCCGGTCGTCGACCGGATCACCGTCTCGCCGCTCGCCGCGCCGACGACGGGCACGACCAGCCCGGTCGAGGTGACGGTCGCGCCGCGGTGCCTCGCGGGCAAGGCCTACCTCGCGGTCCGCGCGACGAACGTGGGCGACGCCGCGGTGCCGGTGTCCCTCACGACGCCGTTCGGCGCGAAGGCGGCCGACGCCGTCGCCCCGGGTGCGAGCCTCTACCAGTCGTTCGCGGTCCGCGCCGCGAGCCTCGACGCCGGTGAGGTGAGCGTGGTCGCCGCGGGCGTGACGACCACGCACGCGTACGAGGGCACGAGCTGCGGCTAGCCGTCTCGTGCACGCGCAGGAGGCCGTCGGGAGCGTTCGTGCTCCCGGCGGCCTCCGTCGCGTGAGCGTGGTCTAGGGTGTCGACCATGGACCCGATGAGCTGCCACCTCTGCGCCGCTCGCAGGGGTCCGAACCCCGAGTAGCAGGACGCCTCCCGCGGACCACGACGTCCGCGGTCGACGCCGTCCTGCGCAGGTCGTCCTCTCCTCCGCCGGGCACCGCCCGGCTCGACCTCTCGGGAACACTCATGTCTCTGCTCCGTCCGCTCCGTGCTGCTCACCCGCGCTCCGGCCCGCTCCTGGCCCTGGGGTGCGTCGTCGTCGGGTCGCTGAGCATCCAGCTCTCGGCCGCCCTCGCCTCGTCCCTCTTCGCGACCGTCGGGACGCTCGGCGTCAGCGGCCTGCGCATGGCGGTCGCGGCCGCCGTCCTCCTCGCCGTGGCCCGCCCGTCGCTCCGCGGGCGCCCGGCGCGCGCCTGGGCGGGCATCGTGGCCTACGGCGTCGCGATGGCCGCGATGAACGTGCTCTTCTACAACGCCGTCGCGCACCTCGCGCTCGGCGTCGCCGTGACGCTCGAGTTCCTCGGCCCGCTCGCCGTCGCCGCGCTCGGCGCGAGGCGCCGCCGCGAGATCGCCCTCCCGGCCGCCGCGCTCGTCGGCGTCCTGCTGATCGGCGGCCCCGGCGGGGCGCTGAACCTGCCCGGCGTGCTGTTCGGCCTCGGCGCCGCGGTCGCGTTCGGCGCCTACACGCTCCTGGCCGGCCGGGTCGGCGACGACACCGGCGGCCTGGACGGCCTCGCACTGTCCGTCGCCGTCGGCGCCGTCGGGCTGCTCCCGTTCTCGCTGACGGCCGCGCCGCGCGTCGACGCGCCGGGCTGGGGGCTCCTCGCCGCCTCGGGCGTGCTCGGTGTGGCGCTCGCGTTCAGCCTCGACTTCCTCGCCGTGCGCCTGAGCTCGCCGCGCGTCGTCGGCACGCTCTTCGCGATGGACCCCGTCGCGGGCTCCCTCGTCGGCGCGCTCGCGCTCGGGCAGGGGCTGACGCCGGTCGCGGCCGCCGGGATCCTCCTCGTCTCGGCCGCCGGGGCCGCGACCGTCTGGCTCGGCGGGCGGGACGGGACGCCGGCGCCCGACGGCCGGGCGGCCAACCCGGACGGCGGGGCGGCCGGACCGGACGACCGCGCTGCCGAACCCGTCGACGCGCGGGGCTGAGCGCGCCGCGCTCGGCTCGGAGCGTCGCGGCCCGCCGTCCCCGGGAGAAAAACCCGGTGGTGCGGCGGGCCGCGGCGGCTACGGTCGGCGGACCGACGACACAGGAAGCAGGTCATGGGCCTTCCCCGCATCTTCACGATCCGCGAGAGCGCGCACCGCATCCACAACCCGCTGACCGCGGCGCAGTACGCCACGCTGGGCGAGGCGCTCCGGCTGCCGCCGGGGACCCGCGTGCTCGACCTCGCGAGCGGCTCGGGCGAGATGCTGTGCACGTGGGCCCGCGACCTCGGCTTCACCGGCACGGGCGTGGACCTCAGCACGGTGTTCACCGCGCAGGCGCAGGCCCGGGCGCACGAGCTCGGCGTCGCCGACCGCGTCGCGTTCGTCCACGGCGACGCGTCCGGTCGCGTCGCGGACGAGCCGGTCGACCTCGCCGCGTGCGTCGGCGCGAGCTGGATCGGCGGCGGTGTCGCCGGGACGGTCGAGCTGCTCGCCCGGAGCCTGCGCCCGGGCGGGACGATGCTGGTCGGCGAGCCGTACTGGCGCCGGACCCCGCCGGACGAGGAGACCGCGGTGGCGTGCCACGCCTCCGCGGTGTCCGACTTCCTCCCGCTGCACGGGCTCCTCGAGCAGCTCGGCGGGCTCGGGTACGACGTCGTCGAGATGATGCTGGCCGACGAGGCGAGCTGGGACCGGTACGTCGCGGCGCAGTGGCTCTCGATGCGCCGCTGGCTCGACGCCCACCCCGACGACGAGCTGGCCCCCGAGGTGCGTCACGAGCTCACCACCGAGCCCGCCCGCTACGCGCGGTACCAGCGCGAGCACCTGGGCTGGGGCGTCTTCGCCCTCGTGCGGCGCTGACCGGGACGGCGCGTCGCGGGGTCGGTCGGCGCCGGGGCGTGCTGCCCCGGCGCCGACCGCCGGCCGGTCAGGGCGCGTCAGGACGCCTGGGCGTACGTCTGGATGCGGTCGATGCGCAGCGGCGGTGTCTTCTCGCCGGCCGTCACGGCGACGGGGAGCCGGTTCTGCGGCGGCGCGAGCGGGCACGTGACGAAGTTCGTGAACGCGCACGGGAACGAGAAGGCGCGGTTGAAGTCGACCACGGTGTCGCCGTCGGCCTCGATGTCGGGTACGCGCACGAGGCGACCGTTGCCGTAGGTCTCGCGGCCGCTCGTCGTGTCGGTGAAGTGCGCGTTGCCGCGCTCGATGCCCGTGTCGTCGTCGGGGCGTCCCGCGACGGCGAGCGAGTACTGCGTGCCGTCGAGCTCGAACGTGACCGTGCCGATGACGCGCTGCTCCTCGAAGACGCCGCGCTCGACCGTGGGGTAGTCCGACGCCTGCTCGGGCGTGCGCGTGAAGCGCGCGGGCAGCACCCAGCGCTCGTCGAGCGGGAAGGTCTCGATGTCGTCGAGGCGCTTGCGCGCGGCCTCGCGCGGGTCCCGCACGCGGACACCGAAGATGTGCCGCCCGGTCGCGTCGGTGCGCTTGATCGTCTCGATCCGCAGGTCGCCGTAGTACGCCGGGACGAGCGAGTACTTGTGGCCCGTGGAGACCGGCGTCGGCACGGTGACGGGCGCGCCGTCGAGCGTGACGGTCTCGCCGCCCTCGTCCGGCGTGTGCACGACGTCGCCGTCCTGCACCGACCACGTGCCGGGGATCCCCTCGACGCGCAGCGGCTCGCCCTCGACCAGCCAGTCCTGGCTGACCATGGACATCCAGCCGTGCGGGCTCGTGAGCTCGTCGAGGCGGGCGCGGTGCCACCGCTCCCACTCCTGGCGGTACTCCTCGGTCACTGCGGTCATGGCGGTCCTTTCGTCGGTGGGGGCGTGAGGTCTCTGAGGTCTCGGAGGGCGCTGCGGCCGAGGGCCGGCCGGGCGCCGGTCAGGGGAGCGGGACGGGGGCGTCCCGCGTCGCGCGCTCGACGAACGCGCGCACCTGCGCGAACGAGTCGGCGTCGGCGTGCGCGTTGCCCGCCGGCGTGCCGCCCGTCGTGTACTCGATCCCCGACACGGGGTGGCGGGTCGGCCCCTGGGCGACGGGCAGGTGCGGCAGCGCGATCGAGTGGCCGGCGTCGGGGTAGTCGAGGAGCAGCGTCTCGTGGGGGTGTCCGGCCTCGCGCAGGGTCTCCACGACCTGGCGCGAGTACATGCTCGACGGCCACAGACCGTCCGCCGTCCCCGCCACGCACGCGACCGGTCCGGCGATGCGCTCCACGGGGATCCGTGAGGCCGCCGCGAAGGCGCGGTCCCGGAGCCCGTCGACGTACACGTTGCGGTGCCGCTCGGGCGGCGGGCCCCCGGTCCACGGCTGCCAGGTCACGCCGGGGTTGTGGTCCCAGAGGTGCTCGAGGGGCTGCCCGCCGAGCGTCCAGGTCGGCGAGTCCCAGCCCTGCGCGGGGTCGGCGGCGCCCTGCGCGCCGTGCACGTGGGCGCCCGGCACGTACGCGACGACCGCCCCGACGAGCTCCGGGTACGTCGCGCCCAGCAGCAGGGCGAGCTCGCCGCCGCGGGACTGCCCGCTCACGACGACGACGCCCGCGCGCGGCGCGAGGTCGCGGTGCACGTGCCGCAGGGCCGTCTCGAAGTACTCGAGCGGCATGCGGGTGATGTGGTCCGGGAGGCCGGGCACGCCGAAGTACCCGAGCGCGAGCGCCTGGATCCCGTGCGACGCGTACAGCGCGCCGCGCTGCTCGTTGATCCCGCCGCCCGAGCCGTTGAGCACGACGATCGTCGGGTGCGGGCCGTCGCCGGGCGGCGTGAACAGGGTGCCGACGAGGCCGTCCTCGCGGACCTCCGTCCGCCGGACGCCCGGCCCGGTCCAGCGCTGCACGAGCTCGGCGTCCGCGCGGCGCGCGGCGTCGTGCTCGTCCCACGCGTCGAGGCGCGTCACGAGCGGCACCGTCACGTCGGTCGCGCCGGGTCGGTCCGGTCGCTCCGGCCGCTGGGAGGTGAGGAGCGCCATCCCGTCGACGCGGCCGTAGTCACCGAACGCGGGCGGGTCGCGGTCGAGCCGGACGACGCCCGCGCGGTCGGCCCGGAAGGTCGCCTGCGCGGACCACGGCACCCCCGCGCGCTCCGTGGTCGTGCGGACCGTGACCAGCGCGCCGGGTTCCGCGCCGGAGACCTCCACGACGCGGTCGACGTCGAGCAGGGCGTCGGCGGGGGCGACGGTGAGGCGGAGCGTCATGCGCCGGCCTCCGCGAGCTCGCCGAGCGCGTCCCACACGTCGCGGTCGACGTCGAACTCCGCGGCGTCCGGGCGCGACCCGGGGACGTGGCCGCCGGCGTCGGACCAGTCCCGGACCAGGTGCTCCGCGCGGTCGGCGAGGTCGTCGGTCCCGAACGCGCGGGGGTCGAGGGCGAGCACCCACAGGCCGCGCCCCCCGTCGTCGCCGCGCGCGCCGGTGACGAGGCCCGCGAGGGCCTCGACCGTGAGCCCGAGCAGCGAGCCGAGCAGCCCGGCGGGCAGGATCGCGGCGATCTCGCCCGCGTCGCGCGTGGGACGGCCGGCCGCGTCGAGCGCGGCGTCCTCGGGCAGCGGCGAGCCGTCGCGCCCGTGCCGCCGCACCCCGGCCAGGGTGAGCGCGCTCGTCGCGGCGTCGAGCACGAGCGCGCCGTCCGCGCCGGTGCGCGGCACGGCGACGGCGACCGGGTTCGTGCCCACCACAGCGGCCGTCCCCCCGTAGGGGGCGACCGTCGGGCCGGAGTGCGCGAGCGCGACGCCGACGAGGCCGCCCTCCGCGAGCGCGCGCACGTACGCGCCGACGCGCCCGGTGCCGCCCGCGTGCCGCACGGCGACGACCCCGACACCCTGCCGGCGCGCGCGGTCGCCCGCGAGCCGCGCCGCCGCGGCGAGGGCGACCGGGCCGGGCACGTGCCGCGCGTCGAGGGTCGCGGTCGCCCCGGTGGAGAGCACCGGGTCGGTGCCCGCCGCGACCCCTGTCGACGGGCTCCCCGGCGGGGCGGGGTGGGCGCGCAGCTCGCGGACCAGGAGCCCGAGACCGAACTCGGGCCACCCGGACGCGTCGCCGGCGACCACGGCGCGGGCGGCCAGGTCGGCGTCGTCGGCCGCGAAGCGCGCGAGCGCGGCCCGCGCCCGGGCGCGGGCGTCGGCCGTCCCGACGTGCACGGTGCTGCTCGGGGGCACGATGGTCCTCTCGGGGGTCACGGGTCTCTCAGGTGCTGCGGGGTCTCAGGTGCCGCGGGGTCTCAGGAGTCGCCGAAGAACGCGCCGGAGGCGATGGCCAGCCCCATGACGACGTCGCGGCCGCGGCGGATGTGCTCGAGCTCGAGCTGCGCCGCGCGCTCCCCGTCGCCCGCGCGGAGCGCGGCGATGAGGTGGCGGTGGTCGTCGAGCGGCGGCCCGGGCTCGAGCGGCTGGCGACCGCTGAGCCGGAACGCGCGCTCGAGGTCCTCCAGGGCGAGCTCGGTGATCGAGTGCAGCCGCTGGTTGCGCGAGTACTTCGCGACGCGGCAGTGGAACAGGTGCGACGCGGAGAGGATCGACTGCACGTCCTGCGCGCCCGAGTAGCTGCCCTCGGCGATCGCCTCGAGCTCGTCGATCTCCGCGGCGCTCGCGTGCGTCGCCGCGAGGCGCGTCGCCATCGGGCCCGTGGCCTCGCGGACGTCGAGCACGTCGACGAGCGTCTTGAGCGTCACGGGCGCGACCCGGCACAGGGCGCGCGGCCGCACGTCGACGAGGCCGTCGTGGTCGAGCCGGTGCAGGGCGTCGCGCACCGGCGTGCGCGACGTCCCGAACTCGGACGCCGTCTCGTTGACGTCGATCTCCTCGCCGGGCCGCAGCTCCGTGAAGATGATCCGGCGCCGGAGCTCGTGGTAGATCCGGTCGGCGGCGGGCACGACGCTCATGCGACGGCTCCCCGGCGGGTGGTGGTCTCGGACGGCTTCATTGCTCCTCCTACTGGCGGGACCAGGGCACGAGTCGACGTTCGAGCAGCGTGACCAGGGTCGTGGAGAGGTATCCCAGCACGGAGATGGTGACGATGCCCACGAACATCTTCGCCACGGCGAACGTCGTCCAGGAGCTCCAGATGAGGTAGCCCAGGCCGTTGCGCGACCCGACGAACTCCGACGCGGCGATGATGACGAACGCGCCGCCCACGGCGAGCTTGAGGCCGGTGAAGATGCTCGGCAGCGCGGCGGGCAGGGCGACGGTCCGCCACCGCTGGAGGCGGCCCGCCCCGTTGGCGGCGGCGACGTCGAAGTAGATCTGCGGGGTCTGCAGCACGCCGCCCATCGCGTTGTAGAAGACGTAGAAGAACACGCCGATCGCGACGATGACGTACTTGCTCGCCTCGCCGAGCCCGAAGACGAGCAGCAGCAGCGGGAAGATCGCGACCTTGGGCACGGGGAGCAGGCTCGCGAAGATCGGCCCGAGCAGCGTGCGCAGCGTCGCGACCGACCCGAGCGCGATGCCCAGGACGAGGCCCGGCACCGCGCCGAGCACGAACCCGACGGCGATGCGCGTGAGGGTGATGCCCGCGTGCTCGAACAGCTCCCCGCTCGCGACGAGCCCGCCGAAGGTCTCGGCGATCGACGACGGCGCGGGGAAGAACCGTGCGTCGAGCAGGTTCGTGCGGCTCGCGACCTCCCAGACCGCGAGGAGCAGCAGGGGGGTGAACGGGCCGACGATCGCGACGACGCGGCCCTTGCGCGACCGGCGCAGCCTCTCGGTGAGCTCGCGCGTGATGGACTCGGTCGACGCGTCGGCGGCCGGTCGCTGCGGGGCGCCGGGCGTGCCGGCGTCCGGGGTCGCGTCCGCGGGGGACCCGGACGCGACCCCGGAGGCCTGCTCCGGGGTGCGGTCGTCGGTCACGGCCTTCATGCGATCGCCTCCTCGGCGGCTCGGGGGTCCTGCGCCTCGGCGTCGCGCAGGAGCCGCCAGAGCTCGTAGGTGATCTCCGCGTGCCGCGGGTCGCGCCGCAGCTCGAGGATGTCGCGCGGGCGCTCGAACGGGATCCGCACGTCCGCGAGGATCCGGCCCGGGCGGGCCGACATGACGATCACCCGGTCGGCCAGCACGAGGGCCTCGTCGACGCTGTGGGTGATGAACAGGACGGCCTTGGACGTGCTCGACCAGATCTTCAGCAGCTCCTGCTGCAGCACCACGCGGGTCTGCTCGTCGAGCGCGCCGAAGGGCTCGTCCATGAGCAGCGTCGAGCCGTCGTCGGCGAGGGCGCGCGCGACCGACGTGCGCTGGCGCATGCCGCCCGAGAGCTGGTGCGGGTAGAACCCGCGGAACTCGGTGAGCCCCACCATCTCCAGCAGCGGCGCCACGCGCTCGCGGCGCTCGGCGCGCCGCACGCCCCGCAGCCGCAGCGGGTACTCGACGTTCTGCTCGACCGTCATCCACGGCAGCACGCCGTGGTCCTGGAAGACGACCGACGGGCGCGCGGCCATCGTCGTCGTCCCGCGGTCGGCCTCCTCGAGCCCGGCGAGGATGCGCAGCAGCGTGCTCTTGCCGCACCCCGACGGCCCGAGGACGCACACGAACTCGTGGTCCTCGATGGTCAGCGACACGTCCTGGAGCGCGACGAGCACGTCGTCGCGACGACGGTCGTAGAACCCCTTCCACAGGCCCTCGACGGCGACGGCCGTCACGAGCCGAGCTCCGCGGCCTTCTCCTGCGCCTGCTCGAGGAGGTCGGAGCGGAAGATGCCCTCGACGTCGGCCTCGCCCTCGTACTCGAGCGTGCCGCGGTCGCGGAAGAACTGCTCCTGCGCGTGCACGTCGGCCCAGTCGATCTCGCCCGTGGGGTCCTGCTCGGTCAGCGCGAGCGAGGTGAGCGTCTCGACCGGCAGCTCGGTGTACTTCGCGATGATCTCCTGGTTGGCCGGGTCGTCCCAGCCCCCGTCCTGGAGCTCGGCCGCCGCGCGCAGGTAGGCGGCGGTGAACGCGACGACGGCGTCGGGGTGCGCGTCGACGTACTCGGTGCTGAACACGAGCGCGCCCAGCTCGGTGCCGGCGTGGTAGTCGATGGGCAGGATCTCCTGCGCGATGCCCTCGCTCTCGAGGGACGAGGAGATGGGCTCGATGGACCACGCGGCGTCGATCGAGCCGCCCACGAGCGCGGGGCCCGTCTCGGGCGGGCCGACGTTGACGAGCTCGACGTCGTCGAGGTCGAGGCCGCCGGCCTCGAGCGCCTTCGCGACGGAGTAGACGCCGAAGCCGCCGTCGCCCGGGATGCCGACGCGCTTGCCCGCGACCTGCTCGACCGAGGTGATCCCCGAGTCCGCCGCGACGACGAAGGGCGCCGGGTTGGGGCCGGACTCGGGCACGCGCGAGACGCTCGCGATCACGGAGAGCGACGCGCCCGCCTCGGTCGCGTTGAACAGCCCCGCGCCCCAGGTCGCGCCGCCCGCCGTCACGTTGTTGGTGCTGACGAGCTGGTAGGTCTCGCCGGACGTCCCGCCCTTCGCGAGGAGCTCGACGTCGACGCCCGCGTCCTCGAAGTACCCCTTGTCCTCCGCGAGGAAGAACGGCGCGTAGTCCGCGTACGGGGAGTAGAGGAACGAGATCTCGGGAGCGGCGCTCTCCTCGCCCGAGCCGGCCGGGGCGCCCTCCGCCGCGCACCCGGCGAGGATCCCCGCCGCCGCGACGAGCGAGATGGTGACCGACGAGCGGCGTGAGATGGCCATGAGTCCTCCAAGCGGGCGACACGAGAGCAGGGTGCTCTCTGATGTGCTTGTCACTATGCGCTAGTGCATCAGTTGGTCCCAGCGTGACCCGGATCGTCTCGGCATCCGGGACGATGTAACGGAGCCGCAGGCCGGACGCACGACGGCGCCGCGTGCCCGAGGGTCACGCGGCGCCGACGGGACGTGCTCAGAAGGCGGCGAGCACCTCGCCCGCGGGCCAGCGCTCCTCGACGAAGGCGCGCACCTCGTCGGAGTGCAGGAGCTCGTCGAGGGCGACGAGCTCGGGCCGGTCGACGTCCTCGCTGCGCACGGCGAGGAAGTTGGCGTAGGGGTTGTCCTCGCCGGACTCGATGAAGAGCGAGTCCTCGACCGGGTTGAGCTCGGCCTCGAGCGCGTAGTTGCCGTTGATGATCGCGAGGTCGACGTCCTCGAGGGCGCGCACGAGCGACTCCGGCGCGGTCTCGATGAACTCGAGGTCCTTCGGGTTGTCCTCGACGTCGAGCAGGGTCGGGTCGGCGTCGCCGGTGTCCGCGAGCGTCACGAGACCGTTGGCCTGGAGGAGCTCGAGCGCGCGCGCCTGGTTGCCCGGGTCGTTCGTGATGCCGAGCAGGGCGCCGTCCGGCACGTCGTCGAGGCTCTCCCAGCGGGACGAGTACGCGGCGTAGGGCTCGATGTGGACGCCCGCGTAGTGGTCGAACGCGTAGCCCTGCTCCGCGACCTGCGCCGTGAAGTACGGCAGGTGCTGGAAGTAGTTCGCGTCGAGCTCGCCCTCGGCGAGCGCGGTGTTCGGCAGGACGTAGTCGTCGAACGTCACGATGTCGAGGTCGAGCCCGGCGTCGGCGGCCAGGTTCTCCTGGACGAACTCCAGGATCTCCGCGTGCGGGGTCGGGCTCGCGCCGACGGAGAGCGTCACGAGGCCGCCGTCCGCGGGCGTCTCGCCCCCGGCCGAGGGCTCCTCGGCGGCGGAGCCGCCGCACGCCCCGAGGGCGAGCGCGGCGGAGGTGGCGAGCGCGAGCGCGCCCAGGGTCTTCTTCATCGGTTCTCCTTCGGTGGTGCGGTCGGTGCGGTCGGTGCGGTCGGTGCGTGGCGGGCCCGGACGGCCCGGTCCGGCCGGGAGCGTCAGCGGTGGTCGACGAGCCGCGCGAGGCGGTCCCCGACGGCCTGGAGCGCGACGACGATCACCGCGAGGACGACGACGCACGCCGCCATGACGGTCGTGTCGAAGCGCTGGTAGCCGTACGAGATGGCGAGGGCCCCGAGGCCCCCGGCACCGATGACCCCGGCCATCGCGGAGTACCCGAGCAGCGCGATGAGCGTGATGGTGAAGGACGACACGAGGGCCGGCAGGGCCTCGCGCAGCAGCACGTGGTAGGTCACGCTCGAGCGCGTCGCGCCCATGACTTGCGCCGCCTCGACCTTCCCCGAGGGGACGTCGCGGAAGGCGGTCTCGACGAGCCGCGCGTAGAACGGCACCGCGCCGACGGTGAGCGGCACGACGGCCGCCTCCCACTGGAGCGTCGTCCCCACCACGAAGCGCGTGAACGGCAGCAGCGCGATCATGAGGATGAGGAACGGCAGGGACCGCACGACGTTCGCCACGAGGCCGACCACGGCGTTGAACGAGCGGCTCGGCGTGATGCCGCCCGTCGACGTCGCGTGCAGGAGCACTCCCAGCGGCAGGCCGAGCACGAGCGTGAGGGCGCCCGAGACGCCGACCATGAGCAGCGTCTCGACGACCGCCTCGGGCAGCATCTGCTGCACGACCCGGTTGGTCGACAGCTCCTCCCACCAGCTCATCGCCGGGCCTCCTCGTCGTGGACCGGCCCGTCGTGGACCGACCCGTCGTCGAGCTGCGGGTCGCGGGCCGTCCCGTCCTGCGCCGTGTGGTGACCGGTCGGGCCGCCCGTGGCGACGGCGTGGGCCGACCGGGCGTCGAGCGCGAGCCCGAGCGCGTGCAGCCGTCGGTCGACGGCGTCGACGTCGGACGGCGCGACGGCGAGGCGCAGCCGGCCGACCTGCCGGTCCGCGACGGTCTCGATGGTCCCCGCGGCGACGTGCGCGAGGTCGCCCAGGCCGGCGATGACGCGCAGCACCTCGGCGGTCGCGACGTCCCGCGTGCTGTAGACGACGTCCGTCAGCACCCTCTCGTCGCCCACCGGCAGGTCGGGGACGGGGACGAGCTCGCGCGCGAGGCGCGACCCGGCGCGGCCGGCCACCTCCGCGACGCGCCCGTGCTCCGCGACGACGCCGTGGTCGAGCAGGCTCACGGTGTCGCAGACCTCGCGCACGACGCCCATCTCGTGCGTGATGACGAGCACGGTGAGGGCGAGCTGGTCGCGCAGGTCGCGCACGAGCGCGAGGATCTGGCGCGTCGTGGTGCCGTCGAGCGCGGACGTCGGCTCGTCGCACAGCAGGACGGCGGGGTCGACGGCGAGGGCGCGCGCGATCCCCACTCGCTGGCGCTGGCCGCCCGAGAGCTGGGCGGGGTGGGCGTCGGCGCGGTCCGCGAGCCCCACGAGGTCGAGCAGCTCGCGCGCCCGGGCCCGGCGTGCGCGGCGCGGGACGCCGGCGATCTGGAGCGGGTACTCGACGTTGCCCGCGATGGCGCGCGAGTCGAGGAGGTTGACGTGCTGGAAGACCATGCCGATGCGGCGCCGGGCCGTGCGCAGGCGACGTTCCGGGAGCGACGCGAGGTCGAGCCCGTCGATCTCGACGACGCCGGCCGTCGGGCGCTCGAGCAGCGTGAGGCAGCGGATGAGCGTCGACTTCCCGGCGCCGGACCGCCCGACGACCCCGTGGATCTCGCCGGCCGCGACCTCGAGGTCGACGCCGTCCAGGGCGACGACGGCGCGCTCGCCCTCGCCGTAGACCTTGCGCAGGCCGGCGACGCGCACGCGGGGTGCGGCGTCGGTGGGCGCGGTCGTCACGGGTGCCTCCGGGGGCGGTCGGGCTCGGGCTGCGTCGGGCAGGCGGCATCGAAGCATCCGGGGCGAGCCATCCCCATCCCGACCAGCGACGTCTCGCATGGTGAGACGCCCGCTGGTCGTCGCGCCGGTCCGGGACGCCGTGGCTAGGGTCCCCGGCATGACGACCCGGGGACGTGGGCAGGAGCGGCGATCGGTGCTGCGCCGTCTGCGCGTGCCCGGACGCGTCGTCGGCGGCCGTCGCTGTCGCCCCTGACGACCTGGTGACGCGGCGCCACGGCGCCGGTCGCCACCCCCGGTGCCACCGGCCGTACCCGGCCCCGCGCCGCCGGACCCACCGTCCGGCGCACCCGACGCACGCCCTCCTCGACCGCCGCGCGGCGATCCCGCACGTCCTCGAGGCAGTCCGACGTCCCGACCCCAGAGAGGTCACCCGCCATGTCCCGTCTCCACCCACCGCCCGCCGGCGTCTCCCGCCCGCTGCTCCGCGCCGTCCTCGGCGGCGCGACGGCCCTCGCCCTCGCGGCGAGCGTCGCCCTGCCCGCGCACGCGACCGACGACGACGAGGTCGCCGTCCTCACCGTCGAGCCGGGGGAGGCGACCGCCGCCGACGTCGCGCGGGCCCTCGCCGGGCTCGACGTCGTCGCGTCCACGCCCGACGACGCGACCGTGCTCGGCGACGCCGCCACGGTCGACGCGCTCGAGTCCGCGGGGCTCGACGTCGTGCGGGCGCAGCCGTACGGCGACACCCTCGGCGGGTCGTCGGCGCGGGTCGCCCCGCTCGCCGCCGACGCGGGGTACCCGCTGCCCGAGCGCCTCGCGGGCACGGGGTACGACACCTTCTTCGGCGGCTACCGGACCGTCGCGGCGCACGAGCAGTTCCTCGCCGACGCGGCCGACGCCTACGGCGAGCTCGCCGAGCTCGTGGACTACGGCGACTCGTGGCTCAAGACGCAGGGCCGCGGCGGTCACGACGTGTGGGCGCTGCGCATCACCGCCGGTGCCGACGCCGACGGCGACTGGCGCGAGCACGCGAACGCCAAGCCGCGGTTCTTCCTCACCGCGCAGGCGCACGCGCGCGAGATCATCACCTCCGAGCTCGCCTGGCGGCTCGTCGTCGAGCTGCTCGACGGCTACGGCACGGACCCGCAGATCACGCAGCTCCTCGACACCACGGAGATCTGGGTCGCGCCGCAGAACAACCCCGACGGCGCGGCGCTCGTCGAGGAGGCGCTGAGCGGCGACGTGCGGCTCACCGCGGCGGGCGACGGGAACCCGGTCGCCACCTCGAAGGCGTGGCAGCGCAAGAACCTCAACGACACGCTCTTCGTGCCGCCGACCAACCCCAACGCGTCGTACTCGGGCAACCACCCCGGCGTCGACCTCAACCGCAACTTCGCGACCGCGTGGGGCGGGGCGTCGACCTCGACGAACCCGAACGCCGCGACGTACCTCGGCACCGCGCCGTTCTCCGAGCCGGAGAGCGCCTCGCAGGCCGAGCTCCTGCGCGAGCTCTTCGGCGAGCACGAGACCGGCACCGTGAACGCGGCGCCCGACGACCGGCAGGGCGTCTTCGTCAACCTCCACTCGTACTCGGACTACGTCATCTACCCGTACGCGTACGACGCGACAGCGAACGTGCCGAACCTCGAGCCGATCAAGGCCCTCGGGTTCCGGCAGAGCCACTTCAACGGCTTCGACACCGGCAAGGCGGGCGAGATCCTCTACGACAACGCGGGCAACGACATCGACTGGGTGTACGACCAGATCGGGATCCCCGCGTACACGTGGGAGATCGGAACGGGCGCGACGGGCGGGTTCTTCCCGTCCTACGCGCGCGCCGGGACCTTCTGGGACAGCGCGCGGCCCGCGCTGCTCTACGCGGCGGGCGCCGCCGGCGACCCGTACCGCTCGCCGCTCGGGCCGTCCGTGACGGACGTCGAGGTGGCGCACGCCGACGACGGCACGGTGACCGTCGCGGGCACGGCGAGCGACGAGACCCTCGGCGCCAACCCGCGCTCCGCCGCGCGCCGGCCCGCGGTGCACGACGTCACGGCCGTCCAGGCGGTCGTGGGCGACGCGCCCGACGGCGCCGCGGCGGTCGACGTCCCGGTGACGTCCGACGGCGCGACGGCCACGTTCGCGGGCGTCCTCCCGGCGGTCGACGAGCCCGGCGAGCGGCACGAGGTCCACGTCCGCGCGCGCAACGCGGCCGGCCACTGGGGGCCCTGGCAGACGCGCTGGCTCGAGCCGGTCCCGGGGCCGCAGGTCGAGGTCACGGTCGACGCGCGCTGCCTCGCCGGGAAGGCGGTCGTCGCGGTCCGCGTGCTCAACACGGACGACGCGACGGTCGACGTCGACGTCACGACGCCGTTCGGCAGCCGCTCGTTCGCGGACGTCGCGCCCGGGCGGAACGCCTACCAGTCGTTCGCGACGCGGCAGGCCGCCGCGCCGGCGGACGTCGTGACGGTCCGGGCCGCCGCCGGCGGGGCGACCTCGACCCACGAGGTGGCCTACGAGGCGCGCGCCTGCGCGTGACGCACCGCCCGTCGCCGTCCGGCCCGGACGGCGACGGGCCGGGGCGTGCCCCGGTGCGGTCCGACGGCACCGGGGCGCGCCGCGGGCGCCCGCGAGGGCCTGCGCGCGCACGCCCCGCTCCGCCCGGCGGTGGACGACGGAGAATGGACCCATGCCCCCGCTCACCACGCCGCGCGCGGCCGCCCACGACGGGCGTGCCGCGGCCCCCGGACTGCCCTTCGCCGAGCTGCACCTGCACGTCGAGGGCACGCTCGAGCCGGAGCTCGTCCTGGCCCTCGCCCGACGCAACGGCGTCGACCTGCCGTACCGCGACGCCGAGGAGCTCCGCCGCGCCTACGCGTTCGGCGACCTCCAGTCGTTCCTCGACCTCTACTACGAGGCGATGTCCGTGCTGCGCCAGCCGCAGGACTTCGCGGACATGACGCGCGCCTACCTGCGGCGCGCGGCCCGGGCGGGCGTGCGGCACTCGGAGATCATGTTCGACCCGCAGGCGCACCTCGTGCGCGGCGTGCCGCTCGAGACCGTCGTCGACGGCATCGCGTCCGTGCTCGCGACGAGCGAGCGCGACCACGGCGTCTCGACCCTGCTGATCGCCGCGTTCCTGCGCGACCGCGACGAGGACGAGGCGCTCGACGTGCTCGACCGGCTCCTCGCGACCGACGCCCCGATCGTCGGGATCGGCCTCGACTCCGCCGAGGTGGGGCACCCGCCCGCGAAGTTCGCGCGCCTGTTCGAGCGCGCCGGCCGCGCGGGGCTGCGCCGCGTCGCCCACGCGGGCGAGGAGGGCCCGCCCGGGTACGTCACCGAGACGCTCGACGTGCTCGGCGCGGAGCGCATCGACCACGGGATCCGGTGCCTCGAGGACGACGCGCTCGTCGCGCGCCTCGTCGCGCAGGGCACGCCGCTCACCGTGTGCCCGCTGTCGAACGTCGCGCTGCGGGCCGTCCCGTCGCTCGACCGGCACCCGGTCCTTGCGATGCTCGAGCGCGGCCTCAACGTGTCCGTCCACTCCGACGACCCGGCCTACTTCGGCGGCTACCTCGACGACACGCTCCGGGCGCTGGAGGACGTCCTCGGGCTCACGGCGGAGCAGCGCGCGACGCTCGCGGCGAACTCCGTCCGGTCGTCGTTCCTGCCCGCGGAGCGCCGCGACGCCCTCCTCGCCGAGATCGCCGAGATCGCCGAGCTCGCGGAGACGGCCGAGACCGCCGGGGGCGCGACGACCTGACGCGCGACGACCTGACGCGCGTCCCGTCGCTCCCGCGGCTCAGTCGTCCCGCGCGACCCTGCTGAGGCGCAGCTCCTCGACGTCGAGCCGGGCCTGGACCTGGCGCAGCACGGTGTCGTCGATGTCCCGCCGGTCGCGCAGCCGGATCACGGTGGCGCGCTTGCGGGCGAGCAGCGCGAGGCGCAGCTCGGTGTACTCGTCGTCGAGGTGCAGCGCGGGGTCCGGCTCGCCGGTCCCCGCGTCGCGGGCGCGCAGGATCTCCAGGTGCTCCGCGTACTCGCCGCGCAGGCGCTCGACGACGGCGGGGTCGGTGCCCAGGCGGGCGGCGACGTCCGGCAGCGCGTCGAGCGCCTCCTCGGTCGCGGTGGTCTCGGCGAGGTGGCGCTCGCGGCGCACGCCGTCGTCGTCGGGCAGGTGCGCCCACCGCACGGTGGGGCCGAGCAGCAGTCCCTGGACCACGAGCGTCGCGACGACGACGCCCGCCGTGACGAAGACGATGAGGTCGCGGTCGGGGAACGGCGCCCCCGACCCGAGCGTCGCCGGCACGGAGAGGGCGACGGCGAGCGACACCGCGCCGCGGAAGCCGGCCATCGTCGACACGACCCGCGCGCGGTTCGACACGCGCCGCAGGCGCTGGGAGGGGCGGCGGTCGAGCAGCCGGATCGTGTACGCGCTCACCACGAGGAACGCGAGGCGGACGACGACGAGGACGACGAACACCACGCCCACCGCGAGCAGGCCCGTGCGCAGGTGGTCGGCACCGAGCGTGCGCACGGACGCCGTGACCTCGATGCCGACGAGGACGAACAGCGACGCGTTGATGAGGTACGTCGCAAGGCTCCAGAAGCCCTCCGTCTGCTGCCGTGCCGCGGGGGTGCCGACGCGCGGCCCGACCTGGCTCATGACGAGGCCCGCGACGACCACGGCGAGCACGCCCGACGCCTCGACGAGCTCGGCGAGCAGGTAGGCGGTGAACGGGATGAGCAGGATGAGCACGTTCGTCAGGAGCGGGTCGCGCAGGCGCCGTCGGGCGAGGCCGGCGAGCGCCGCGACGACCGCCCCGACGAGGACGCCGCCGGCGTAGGCGACGACGAGCAGCCACGTGACGTGGCCCGCGGTGAGCGTCTCCTCGCCCACGGTCACGCCGACGGCCACGCCGTAGACGACGAGCGCCGTGCCGTCGTTGACGAGGCTCTCGGCGCGCAGCACCGTCACGGTGCGCCGGGGGAGCGACCGGGCGAGGGCCCCGACGGCGGTCGCGTCGGTCGGTGCGACCGCCGCGCCGAGCACCCAGGCGGCTCCCCAGGGCATCCCGAGCGCGTGGGCGGCGACCGCGACGGCCGCCGCGGTCGCGACGACGAGGAGCGTGCTCGTGAGGACGATGCCGCGGAACGTCGCGCGGATCTCGCGCAGCGACGCGCTGATCGCCTCCCAGTACAGGAGCACGGGCAGGAACACGAGCAGCATGAGCTCGGGCGGCAGGTGCACCTGGCTGAGCGCGGGCACCAGGCCGAGCGCGACGCCCGCGAGCAGGAGCAGGATCGGCCCGGCGATCCCGGTGCGGCGCGAGAGCACGCCGCACGCGAGGACCACCGCGCCGAGCACGACCACGAGCTCGAGACCGAGCATGGGTCCCTCCCGTCAGCGACGACCCGCCGGAGCATCGTCGCCCCGCCGCGGCGGCGCGGCACGTCGGCCGCGGGCGGCGCGCCGGCGGAGCCGCGCCACGGCGTCGGCGACGAGGTCGCCCGCCGAGACGGCCTGGGCGGTGAGGTCGCCCGCGAGGACGTGGTCGACCGTCGCGGCGGTGCGCTGGTCCCGGCGCGCGACCCGCGCCGCTCGCGCGGACCGGCCCGTCACGCGCGCGGCTCGACGCGCAGCGTCGTGGCGCGCGCGGTCTCGCTCGTGATCGCCCGTACGGACGACCCGTCGCCGTACTTGGCGTGGTAGGCGCGGTCGACCGCGTCGTCGTGGTCGGCGTCGGGCGTGAAGGCCACCTCGGCGCGGACGCCGCCGGACTCGACCACGCCGGTCCCGGTGCGTCGCACGCCGCGGTACCACGCGCCGTCCTCCCCGCGCACCGAGCGCAGGAACAGGTGGCCGTCGACCACGACGTGCCACACCGTGCGGGGCGAGCGCAGCGTCCCGTCGGGGCGGTGCGCGGCGACGCGGAGCTCGCCGTCGCGGTCGATCGCGGCGAGGTCGTCGGGGTTCCAGTCGGACATGGTGGTCCCTCCTCGGTCCGGTCCTGCGGGGGTCGCGGACGCTCGACCTCCACGCTAGGAGGTGTCCGCCCGCGACGGGAGTCCCGGTCGTCACCGGTACCGCCAGTACCTCCCACGGCCGGGAGGCCGGACGTACCGTCGAGGCATGGACCTGAAGGCCGAGACCCGCGAGTTCCTCGCGTCCCGCCGCGCCCGCATCACCCCGGAGCGGGCGGGGCTGCCCGCGTGGGGCGGCAACCGGCGCGTGCCGGGGCTGCGGCGCGAGGAGGTGGCGATGCTCGCGGGCGTGAGCGTCGACTACTACACGCGTCTCGAGCGCGGGAACCTCGGCGGCGCGTCCGAGGAGGTGCTGGAGGCGCTGTGCGAGGCGCTGCAGCTCGACGACGCGGAGCGCGTGCACCTGTTCGACCTCGCGCGGGCCGCCAACGCCTCGGGCGCCGCGCGGTCCCGCGCGCGCCGGGCACCGGCGCCGACCCTGCGACCGGGCGTGCAGCGGGTCCTCGACGCCCTGGAGGGCGTCCCGGCGTTCGTGCGCAACGGCCGCCTCGACGTGCTCGGCTCGAACCTGCTGGGCCGCGCGCTGTACGCGCCGATGTACGACTCGCCCGAGCGGATCGCGCACCAGCCGGTGAACACGGCCCGGTTCCACTTCCTCGACACCCCGGCGGCGCAGCAGTTCTGGGGCGAGCGGTGGGCGAAGGTGGCGCACGACGCCGTCGCGATCCTGCGCACGGAGGCCGGGCGCGACCCGTACGACAAGGCGCTCACCGCGCTCGTCGGCGAGCTGTCCACGCGCAGCGAGGACTTCCGGCGCATGTGGGCGTCGCACGACGTTCGCCTGCACCGCACGGGCACGAAGGTCTTCCACCACCCCGCGGTGGGGCTGCTCGAGCTCGACTACGAGGCGCTCGTGCTGCCCGCGGACCCGGGGCTCCAGCTCAACGTCTACACCGCGCTGCCCGGGTCGCCGTCGGACGACGCCCTCAAGGTGCTCGCGTCGTGGGCGGCGACGACGCTCGCCGTCGCGCCGGGGTCCGTCCCGGGCCGGGAGCCCGACCCCCGCGCCGACGGGGTGAGCGCGCGCACGACCACGGCCGCACGACCCGGAGAGGACGACTGATGCGACGCCTGCCCAAGCCCCCGACGACGAAGAACCCGCCCGAGCTGTTCACGGGCGACGTGTGGCTCGACCCGGTCGCGTCGCCGCAAGAGGGCGACCAGCGCATGGTCGTCGCGCTCGTGCGGTTCGCGCCCGGCGCGCGCACCGCGTGGCACTCGCACGCGCGCGGGCAGACCCTGCACGTCGTGTCCGGGGTCGCGCTCGTGCAGTCGCGCGGCGAGGCGGTCGTCGAGGTGCGTCCCGGCGAGACGATCTACTGCCCGCCGGGCGAGGAGCACTGGCACGGCGCGACGCCGGACGACTTCATGGAGCACCTCGCGATGCTCGAGAACACCGACGACCCCGCCGCGACGACGACGTGGCTCGAGCACGTCACCGACGCGGAGTACGCCGCCCGCTGAGGTCCCCCCCCGAGGCGGCAGCGGGTGCCGTGCGCCCAAAGTCGTGGAACCATCCCGGTAGTCGCGCCGACCAGGGAGCGGGGTGGGGTCGTGGAGACCGACGTCGAGGGCGTCGAGCAGGCGGTGTCGACCGGATCGCTCCCGGGCTGGGAGCGCGTCGGGGAGCTCGTCGCGACGGCGCACGCGCGCTACCGCGACCACGACGGCGGCGCGGTCGCCGACTACATCCCCGTGCTCGCGGGCGCGGACCCGCGCCTGTTCGGCGTGTGCGTCGCCGAGTCCGGCGGCCGGGTGCACGCCGCCGGGGACGTCGACGTCGAGTTCTCGGTCCAGTCGGTCTCCAAGGCGTTCGTCTACGCGCTCGTGTGCGACGCGTTCGGTCACGAGGAGGTGCTGGAGCGCGTCGGCGTGGACAACACGGGGCTCGCGTTCAACTCCGTCATGGCCGTCGAGCTCCACGACGGGCACCCGAGGAACCCGATGGTCAACGCGGGTGCGCTCGCCACGACGGCGCTCGTGCCCGGCGCGACGCCGGCCGAGCAGTGGGAGAGCGTCCGCACGGGGCTGTCCCGGTTCGCCGGGCGCCCGCTCGAGCTCGACGAGACCGTGTACCGCTCGGAGTCGGCGACGAACGCGCGCAACAAGGCGATCGCGCGACTGCTCCAGAGCTATGGGCGCATCGAGAACGACCCGCTCGACGTCGTCGACGTGTACACGCGCCAGTGCGCGCTGCGCGTGAGCGCGCGCGACCTCGCCGTCATGGGCGCCACGCTCGCCGACGGCGGGGTCAACCCGCTCACGGGGGAGCGCGTCGTCTCGGCGCAGGTGTGCCGCGACACGCTCGCCGTGCTCGCGTCGACGGGCCTCTACGAGCGCTCGGGGGAGTGGCTGTTCGAGATCGGGCTGCCCGCGAAGTCGGGCGTCGCCGGCGGCATCGTCGCGGTCGCCCCCGGCAAGGGCGCGATCGGCACGTTCTCGCCGCGGCTCGACCCGGCGGGCAACAGCGTGCGCGGCCAGCGGGCCACGGCCTACCTCTCCCGCACGCTGGGCCTCAACCTCTTCGCGTCGTCGGTCCACGTCCCCGAGCGAACGGAGCGTCCCTCATGACGCACGGCACGACGACCGCGGAGCGGCGCTCGTGGGTCCCGATGGTGGGCCTCTTCCTCGCCCAGGTGCTCATGTCGTTCAACGTGGCGGCGCTGCCCGTCTCGCTCGGCGGCATGGTCGAGGAGTTCGGGGTCCCGCCGACGGTCGCGAGCTCGACGATCGTCGTCTACGGGCTGGCGGTCGCGGCGCTCGTCATGACGGGGGCCAAGCTCGGGCAGCGGATCGGGTGGGTCACGGTGTTCCGCGTCGTCGTCGCGACGTTCGCCGGCTCGGCGGTGCTCATGATCGTCTCGCCGACGATCGGCTGGGCGATCGCGGGCCAGGCCGTCGCGGGCGCGTCCGCGGCGATCATCGTGCCGTCGCTCGTGGCCCTCGTCGCGGAGAACTACCACGGCAGCCAGCAGGCGACGGCGATCGGGTCCCTCGGGTCCGCGCGCGCCATCTCGGGCGTGTCGGCGTTCTTCGTCGGCGGGGCGCTGGGCACGCTCGTCGGCTGGCGACCGGTCTTCGGCATCGTGCTGGCGCTCGCGGTCGCGGTCTTCGTGCTGAGCTTCCGGCTCCGCTCGGACCGCGGCGACCCGGGCGTCCGCGTCGACCTCGTCGCGGCGGTGCTCATCGGCGCGGCGATCGTGCTCCTCACGCTGGGGTTCAACAACCTCAACGCGTGGGGGCTCCTCGTCGCGACGCCGGACGCGCCGTTCAGCGTCGCCGGCGCGTCGCCCGCGCCGCTGTTCGTCGTGCTCGGCGTCGTGCTGGGCCAGACGTTCTTCTGGTGGACGCGGCGCCGCACGCGGTCCGGGCGGACGCCGCTCGTCGACCTCAGCGTGCTGCGCTCCGCGAGCGAGCGCGCGGCCGTGTACGCGATGTTCGTCGTCGTCGCGCTCGAGGCGGCGCTGAACTTCACCGTGCCGCTGTACATCCAGATCGTCCAGGGACGGACGCCGTTCGACACGGCGCTCGCGATGATGCCGTTCAACCTCACGGTGTTCGTCACGGCGACCCTGGTCGTGCGGTTCTACGGCCGGTTCAGCCCGCGCGTCATCGGTGTCTTCGGCTTCGTCCTGACCACCCTCGGGCTCGCGTGGCTGGCGCTCGTCGTGACCAACAACTGGGAGACCCTGCCGACGATCCTCGGCCTCCTGGTGTTCGGCGTCGGGCAGGGGGCGCTCGTCACGCTCGTGTTCAACGTGCTCGTCACCGCCGTGCCGAAGACGCTCGCGGGGGACGTCGGGTCGATCCGGGGGACGACCCAGAACCTCGCGTCCGCGGTCGGGACGGCCGTCGTGGGCGCGCTGCTCGTCACGATCCTCGGCATCGGCGTGGGACGCGCCGTGGTGGAGCACCCCGAGCTGCCGCCGTCGCTCGTCGCGCAGGTCGACCTGGACAACGTCAACTTCGTGAGCAACGACGAGCTCCGCGAGGTGCTCGAGGGCACCGACGCCGACCCCGGGGAGGTCGAGGCGGCCGTCGCGCTCAACGAGGAGGTGCGCCTCGACACGCTGCGGCTGGGGCTCCTCGTGCTCGCGGGCGTCAGCGCGACGGCGATCCTGCCGGCGAGCCGCCTGCCGCGGTACCGTCCCGCCGAGATCCCGGACCCGTCGCCCGAGCCCGCGGACTGAGCGCGGTCGACCCCCGCCGTGGCACGCGCGCGGGGGGCCGCCGGGCCGCCGGGCCGCCGGGGTCAGAGGGGCAGGTCGCCGACGTCGACCGGATCGCCCGGCAGCGGGTGGCCGGCCGTGGCGCGCAGGCCGTCGAGCACGAGGGCGTGCGCGCGCGCGTAGGCGTTGCGCGCGTCCTCCGTCCCGCGCGGCAGCGACCGGCTCACCGCGGCCATGAGCAGGACGACGTCGCCCGTCGACACGTCGGGTCGTAGCGACCCCTCGGCCTGCGCCGCGCGCACGAGGCCGCCGACGAGCGCGAGGAGCTCGTCGCGCACGGCGCGCGTCGTGGCGTCCTCGCTCAGCGTGCCGACGTCGGCCGGCGGCGCGACCGCCGTGAGCCGGAGCACGACCCGCAGCTCCTGCGACCAGCCGAGCGCGCGCGCGAGCGCGTCCCACGCGGAGGGCGCGTCCTCGGTGGCGGAGCGGATGTCGGCGAGGACGGCGGCGACGGCGTCCTGGACGACGGCGCGCAGCAGGGCGTGCCGGTCGGGGAAGCGCCGGTAGAGCGTGCCGATCCCGACGCGCGCGGCGCGCGCCACGGCGTCGAGCGCGACGTCGGCCCCCTGCTCGACGAAGAGCGTCGTCGCGGCGGCGACGATCCGCTCGCGGTTGCGCCGCGCGTCGGCGCGCAGGCCCGTGCCCGTCATGTCCCCTGCCCGTCCCCGGTGGTCGTCTTCCGCCGCAGCGTACCGCGCGCTAGAGTCGAAGCGGAGGATCATCCTCCGGTTACGACCAGGGCCCGCGGGACGGTGCGCCCGCGCACGGAAGGAGGCTGCGATGGAGCAGTCGTGGGACGACGAGGTCGACGTGCTGGTGGCAGGGACGGGGGCGGCGGGGCTCGCCGCGGCGATCGCGGCGGCCGACGCCGGCGCGCGCACGCTCGTCGTCGAGGCGACCGACCGCTGGGGCGGCACGACGATGCGCAGCGGCGGCGGGCTGTGGATGCCGGCGAACCCCCTCATGGCGCGCGACGGCGTGCAGGACTCCGCCGAGGACGCGCTGCGGTACATGGACGAGGTGATCGCCGACGTCGGCCCCGCGAGCTCGCCCGAGCGCCGCCGCGCGTACGTCGAGGCGGTCCCCGAGGTCGTCACGTCGCTCGAGCGCCTCGGCGTGCGGTGGGCGCGCGCGACCGACTACCCCGACTACTACCCCGAGAAGCCGGGCGGCCGGATCGGCCGGTCCATCGAGGCCCAGCCGTTCGACGCGAAGCGGCTCGGGTCGTGGATGCAGCACTCGCGGATCAAGGACGGCGGCATGCCGCTCCCGCTGAAGACCGACGACGTGTGGCTCCTCACGCGCGCGTGGTCCACCCCGTCCGGGTTCGTGCGCGGCGCGCGGTTCGTGCTGCGCACCCTCGGCATGCTCGTCACCGGCAAGCGGCCCGTCGGCATCGGCGCGGCCCTGACCTGCTCGCTCATGCAGGTCGTGCGCGACCAGGGCACCCCCGTGCTCCTGCGCACCCCGCTCACGGACGTGGTCCTCGAGGACGGCGAGGTCGTGGGCGCCGTCGTCGGCACGGGCGACGACGAGCGCCGCGTGCGCGTGCGCGGCGGGGTGGTCGTCGGGGCGGGCGGCTTCGCGCACCGCACGGAGTGGCGCGAGAAGTACCACGGCGTCCCGGGGTGGAGCGCCGCGCAGGACGCCGACCTCGGCACGGGCATCGAGGTCGGCGTCCGGGCCGGCGGCGCGCTCGCCCTCATGGACGACGCGTGGTGGGGCGCCGGTGTCGACAAGGCGGGCATGAACGGGTTCGTGCTGTCCGAGCGGTCGATGCCGTACTCGATCGTCGTCGACCAGGCCGGCGACCGCTTCGTCAACGAGTCGGTGAGCTACGTCGACTTCGGGCACGCCATGCTCGAGCACGACGGCGCCGTGCCGTCCTGGCTCGTCATGGAGTCCCGCGCGAGCCGCCGGTACCTCAACTCGCTCACCGCGACGGGCGCGAAGGCGATGCGGGCGGACGGGACGATCGTCGTCGCCGACACGCTCGACGACCTCGCCCGGCTCCTGCACATGGAGCCCGCGCGCCTGCGCGCGACCGTCGAGCGCTTCAACGGCTTCGCCCGCGCGGGCGTCGACGAGGACTTCCACCGCGGCGACTCCGCCTACGACCGCTACTACGGCGACCCGTCGGTGAAGCCCAACCCGAACCTCGGCCCCCTCGAGAAGGGGCCGTTCACCGCCTACCGCATCGTGCCCGGCGACCTCGGCACCAAGGGCGGCCTGCTCACCGACGAGCACGGCACCGTCCTGCGCGAGGACCTCACGCCGGTCCACGGCCTCTACGCGGCGGGCAACACGACGGCGTCGGTCATGGGCCGGACCTACCCCGGTCCCGGGTCGACCATCGGCCCCGCGGTCGTCTTCGGCCACCTCGCGGCGCAGGACGCCGCGGCGAGGTCGCGGGCGAGGGCGGGGAGCGCCGTCTGACCTCCCGGTCGGACGGCGTGCCTCGGCAACGGCACACGGAGAGTAGGACAGCAGTGGTACAGGTCGCAGGATCGGTCGTCGTCGTCACGGGCGGCGGGAACGGCATCGGGCGGGAGGTCGTGCTCGACCTCCTGAGGAAGGGCGCGCGCGTGGTCGCGCTGGACCTCAGCGAGCCCGGGCTGGCGGAGACGGCGGCGCTCGCCCGGGCGGGCGCCGACCGGCTCACGACCCGCGCCCTCGACGTCACGGACCACGCCGCGGTCGAGGCGCTCGCGGCCGACGTCGTCGCCGCGCACGGGCACGTCGACGCGGTCGTCAACGTCGCGGGGATCATCCAGCGGTTCGTCCCCGTGGTCGAGCTCGAGCGCCGCGAGATCGAGAAGGTCCTGGGGGTGAACTTCTGGGGCGTCGTGAACGTCTCCACGGCGTTCCTCCCGCACCTCGTCGCGCGGCCGACGGCGGCGCTCGTCAACGTGTCGAGCATGGGCGCGCTCGTGCCGTTCCCGGGCCAGTCGGCCTACGGCGCGAGCAAGGCGGCCGTGAAGCTGTTCACCGAGGGGCTGCAGGCCGAGTCCGAAGGCACCGGCCTCGCGGTGACCATCGTGTTCCCGGGCGCGATCGGGACCGAGATCACGAAGAACTCGGGCGTCGAGACCCCGGGCGGCGGCGACGCCGCGGCCGCGGCCGACCGCACCACGTCGCCGCAGGAGGCCGCGCGCCGGATCGTCGCGGCGGTCGAGAAGGGCACGCCGCGCGTGCGGATCGGCAAGGACGCGGTGCTGCTCGACCGGCTCTCGCGCCTCATGCCGAGCCGGTCCGTGCGGATCATCGCCCGCAAGATGCGCTCGCTCACGCGCTGAGCGCCGGACCCGCGACGCGGGGCGTCACGCCCCTGGCGCCCCGCGTCGTGCCCTCGCCCGCGACCGCGCAGGCCGCCTCGGCCGGTGCGCCGGGAAGCGGTTTGCCGACCGTGCGGTCGAGTTCGCCCTCGCGCGCTCATGGGTCACACTGTTCGGGGCCCGCGGGTCGGGCCCGCTGTGGGCGCACGGTGATGGCACGGAAGTGGCTCGGATGGTCGGCAGGGGATGCGATGAGCACGTTGCGGTGGACCGCGCTGGACGACGACGCGTGGCAGGCGGGTTCCGAGGAGCGCTCGTACACGGTCCGCCCCGACGCCGCCCACGGCACGTGGATGCTCGAGACCGACGACCGGACGTGGCACGAGCTCCCGACGCGTGAGGTCGCGCAGGAGGTCGCCGAGCACGCGCACGAGGTGCACCGCAGCGACGCCGGCACGACCCGCTACCGCGTGGTCACCGCCGCCGGGGCCGTGCGCGGCGAGGTGTTCGGGGCGCTCGACGACGCCGAGGCCATGGAGGTCCTGCGCTCGCGCCTGCGCGCGGGGAACCTCCCGCTCGCCCCGTTCCGTCTCGTCACCGACGACGGCCGCGTCGTCGGCGCGTGGCAGCGGGCGCACGAGGTGCGCCAGGGCTGACGCGGCCCAGCCCGTCCAGGCCGTGCCCTACAAGGCGCTGCCCAGCGGCTCGACGACCGAGCGCTCGCCGGGCAGCCCGACGTCGTGCTCGACCGTCCGCCCGCGCCGGGGCCGTTCCCGGAAGGCGTGGAATGCCGTCGGGAGCCCGCGCGCCACGGCGAGGTCCGGGCCGTCGGTGACCTGCAGGTGCACGTGCGGCTGCGTCGAGTTGCCGCTGTTGCCGCACGCGCCGAGCACCTGCCCCTCCGCGACCTCCTCGCCGGGTCGCACCCGCACCGACCCGCGCCGCAGGTGCACGAGGGTCACCCACGCGGGCTCCGCGCGGAGCCGCAGGACCACGTGGTTGCCCGCGACCGCCGCGGGCCCCCGGCGCACGCGCCCCGCCTGACCGAGCGCGTAGGGGACCAGCGCGAGGGGCGAGCGCCGGGCCGCGTGGTCGGGCTCGCCGTCGTGCACGTGCACGACGACGCCCGCCCCCGGCGCGAGGACCGGTCGCCCGAACGCGACGAAGCGCTCGGGCGGCTCCGTCGCCAGCACGGTGCGCCAGTCGCGCACGGGGCTCGTGCGGTGCCGGGCGTCCACCCCGACGAAGTCGATCGCGTACGCCATGCCGTAGAGGTCGACGCCGTGGCTCGGGACGCGCCGCGCCGGGCTGTTCTGGACGAGCCACCGGCCCGTGAACGGCAGCGCGAGGACGACGGGCGCGGGCACGGGACCTCCGGACGTGGGCTGCTCCCACCGTAGGGCGGCGTGCGGGTCGCCGCGCCCCGATGAGTTCGGGACGCGGTGCCGGTCGGTGCTCGTGGGTGCCGGTGCGCCGCCGGACCCGCGGCCGCCGAGCGCCGCGGGCCGGGCGCCGGCGTCGAGCACACGGAGGTGCGGAGCATGGGCATCGTCACGACGAGCGCGAGCGTCTCTCTCGACGGGTACGTCGCGGGACCGCAGGGCGGCGGGTTCGAGCACCTCTTCGCCTGGTACGACGGCGGGACGCACGAGTTCCCCAGCGCGAACCCCGGCGTGTCGTTCCGGCTGTCCGCGGCCGACCACGCCTGGATCACGGCGACCATGGACCGGATCGCCGTGCTCGTCGTGGGCAGGCGCCTCTTCGACCTCACCGACGGGTGGGGCGGGGTGCACCCGCTCGACAAGCCGGTCGTCGTCCTCACGCACGTCCCGCCCCAGGAGTGGGTCGACGCGCACCCCGGGGCGCCGTTCCGGTTCGTCACGACGGGGATCGAGGACGCCGTCGCGGCGGCGCACGAGCTCGCGGGCGGTCGCGACGTCGCGGTCAACGCGGGCGAGATGGCGAGCCAGGCGCTCGCGGCCGGGCTGCTCGACGAGGTGGTGCTCGACCTCGTCCCGGTCCTGCTGGGCGGAGGCGTGCCGTTCTTCGACGGGATCGGCACCGCCCCGCGGCTGCTCGACGGGCCGGAGGTCGTGCCGGGCGAGCGCGTGACCCACCTGCGGTACACCGTGCGGCGCGACCCGGCCTGAGGGGGCGTCCCTCAGGGACGCCTCAGGGCGGGCGCGGGAACGGCGCGGGTCCTCAGGCTCGCGGCCCGCGCCTCAGCGCGCGCGCAGAGCCGCCGCACGCACCTCAGGGGCGCGCCGGAGAGCCTTGCCGGTCTCCTCGGGGGAAGCCGTGCCGGTCCTGGTCCGGCGCTGAGGCGGGCCGCACAGCCTGGTCGTCGACACCACAGGTCGACGATGGAGACCCCCGATGGACCAGGCACGAGGCACCGCGCACCGCCGCCCGCAGGACGAGGCCGCGCCGCGCGTCGTCGTGATCATCCCCGCGCACGACGAGGCCGACGCGCTGCCCGCGACGATCGCGTCGCTCGCGCTGCAGACCCGCCGCCCCGACCGCGTGCTCGTCGTCTCGGACAACAGCACCGACGCGACGGTCGAGGTCGCCCGCGCCGCGGGCGCCGACGTCATGGAGTCCGTCGCGAACACGGCCCGCAAGGCCGGCGCGCTGAACCAGGCGATCGCGACGACCACCGAGGACGTCGTCATGGTCCTCGACGCCGACACCACCATCGCGCCCACCTTCCTCGAGGAGGGCCTCGCGATCCTCGCCGCGCAGCCGGAGGTCGCCGCCGTCGGCGGCGTCTTCCAGGGCCGCCCGCCGCGCGGCGTGCTCCAGCGCTGCCAGGCGAACGAGTACACGCGCTACGGCGTGCAGGTGGACGTGACCGGCCGGACGGCCGTCCTCACCGGCACGGCGGCCCTGGTCCGCCGGACGGCGCTCGACGAGGTCGCCGCCGCGCGCGGCACCCGCCTGCCGGGCCGCGCGGGCGACGTCTACGACCGCGAGTCGATCACCGAGGACTCCGAGCTCACGCTCGCGCTGCGCACGCTCGGCCACGAGCTGCGCTCGCCCGCGTCGATGACGTGCACGACCGAGCTCATGCCGACCGCGGGCGACCTGCACCGTCAGCGCGTGCGCTGGTACAAGGGCATGCTCGACAACCTCGGCACGTACGGCCTCACGCGGACGACGGCGCGCTACGTCGGCCAGCAGGTCATGCTCGCGGTCGGGACGCTCATGATGGCGCTCTACCTCGCGCTGACCGTCCTGACCGTGGTGACGGGCACGTTCGCCCTCTCGCCGCTGTGGCTCGCCGTCGGCGGCGTGTTCCTCGTGGAGCGCGTCGTGACCGTGTGGTCCGCGGGCCGCCGCGCCCGGGCGCTGGCCGTGCTCGTCGTGCCCGAGCTCGTGTACGACCTGGCCCTCCAGCGCGCGTTCGTGCACGCGGTGGCGCTGTACGTGTCCCGCCGCCAGACGTCGTGGAACCACGTGGCGGCCCCTGCCTGACCCTCCGGCCTCACCGGCCGTCGTCGCGGGCCCGTCCCGCACTCCCACCCCACACCGCCGATCGGCGGACCGACCGGGCGCGAGCCCGGCCACGCTCTGTACACACAAGGAGACGCATCATGTACAACTCGACCCTCGCCCAGACCGCTCCCGTCCTCGCCGCCACCGGCGTGGCCACCGCGTTCCATGTCGTCGCGGCGTGGACCCTGCTCGTCGCCGGGCTCGCCCTGGTCTACACCGCGCGGGTCCTGCGCCGCCGCCGCCAGCGCGCGGCCGCCTGACCCCGACGGCGCGGCTCAGGGGCGCAGCAGCGCCTTGATCGCGCGCCGCTCGTCCATCGCCGCGTACGCCTCGGCCGCCCGGTCGAGCGGGAGGTCGAGGTCGAAGACCCGCCCCGGCTCGATGCTCCGGTCGAGGACCCGCGCGACGAGGTCGGGCAGGAGCTGCCGCACCGGTGCCGGCCCGCCCGACCAGTGCACGTGCCGGTAGAACATGTCGACGACGGGCAGCTCCACCCCGTGCGGCAGCCCGACGACGCCGACGTGCCCGCCGGGCCGCACGGCGCCGAGCGCCTGCGCGGTGGCGCCCGGGGTGCCGACGGCCTCGACGACGCCGTGCGCGCCGAGCCCGTCCGTGAGGTCGAGCACGCGCGCGACGCCCTCCTCGCCGCGCTCCGCGACGACGTCCGTCGCGCCGAACGCGCGCGCGAGCTCCTGGCGCGGCGCGTGCCGGCTCATCGCGACGACGCGCTCCGACCCGAGCTGCACGGCCGCGAGGACGGCGAGCAGCCCGACGGCGCCGTCGCCCACCACGACGACGGTGCGGCCCGGGCCCGCCTGCGCCGCGAGCGCGCCGAACCAGCCGGTGCCGAGCACGTCGGACGCCGCGAGGAGCCCGCGCAGGACGTCGTCGTCGGGGAGGGCGCCGTCGTCGTACCCGGGGACCGCGACGAGCGTCCCGTCCGCGAGCGGCACGCGCAGCCGCTCGGCCTGCGCGCCGCGCACCGGCTGACGGTGCACGCACGACGTCTGGTAGCCCGCGCGGCAGATCGCGCACGTGTTGTCGGACGCGAAGAACGACCCGACGACGAGCTGGCCGGGACGGACGCCGGTCACGTCCGCCCCGACCTCCTCGACGACGCCCACGTACTCGTGCCCCATCGGCACGGGGTGCGAGAGCGGGTTCTCGCCCCGGTACGTCCACAGGTCGGAGCCGCACACGCATGCGACGACGACGCGCAGCACGGCGTCGGTGGGCTCGACGACGCGCGGGTCGTCGAGCTCCTCGACGCGGACGTCGGACGGGGCGTGGATGACGGTGGCGCGCACGAGGGCTCCTCGGGTCGGGGGTGCTCCTCCGATCCTCTCGCGTCAGGACGCGGGCGTCGCGGGCGTCGGCGCCGGCTCGTGCGGTCCCGGGACGCCCGGGGCGGCGTGCTCGCGCCGGTCGGTGAAGGCGTCCTTCGGCACGACGAGCAGGAGCGCCGCCGCGACGAGCGCCGCGCCGCCGCACACGACCCACACCGTCACGTAGCCGCCGAACGCGCCCGCCGTGCCCTCCGCCGCGGCGCCCGAGAGGGCCGACCCGGCGAGCGCGAGCCCGAACACGCACGACGCGATCGCGCCGCCCACGGTCTTCACCGAGTTCGTCAGGCCGGTCGCGACGCCCGTCTGCGTGGGCGGCGCGGCCGCGGCGGCCGCCGACGGGAGGGCGGCGACGAGCGCACCCGACCCGATGCCGACGACGACCATGTTGACGACGACCTGCCCGTACGTCGCGTGGAACGGCAGGAAGAGGAAGAACCCGACCGCGACGGCCGCGGACGCGCCCACGAGCGTGACGCGCGGCGTCGCGAGGCGCGCGACGCGCGGGAAGCCCAGCGCGCCGACGATCATGCCGACGAGGTAGACGCCGATGAGCAGCGACGTCTGGAAGCCGCTCGTGCCCAGGCCGTAGCCGTGGACCGCGGGGTCGGTCCGCGCGAACGTCGACAGCGGCGCCTGCGCCCCCAGCACCGAGACCCCGAACAGGCCGGCCGTGACGAACACCGGCCCGAGCGCGGGGGAGCGGAACATGCGCACGTCGACGAGCGGGTCGTCGTGGCGCAGCTCCCAGCGCGCGAACGGCCACACGAGCGCGACGCCCAGCGCGACGAGCGCCCACGGCGCGACCGCCGCCACGCCCTCGAGGCGCAGGAGGCTCAGGCCGCCGGTGAGCGAGAGCAGGGCGAGCGAGATCAGCACGAGGCCGACCGTGTCGAGGCGGCCGCCCACCGGGGCGGGAGACTCCTCGACGCCGAGCAGGATCACCACGAAGCACGCGACGACCATGAGGGCCGGCACGAGCAGCACCGTGCGCAGCGGCAGCGCGTCGACGAGCGCGCCGCCGGCGAGGGCGCCCGCGATCGCCCCGACCTCGAGCGAGGCCACGAGGACGCCCGCCGCCTTCGCCGTGAGCCCCGCGGGGCTGCCGAGCGCGCGCGTGCGCGACCACACGAGCGCGATCTCCAGCGGCAGCCACACGACGTAGAACCCCTGCAGGGCCCACGCCACGAGGAAGACCGCGAACGAGTCCGTGAACGGCAGCACGAGCGACGCCGCCGCGGTGACCGCCGTCGACCACAGGAGGATGCGGCGGTGACCGACCATGTCGCCGAGCTTCGCGAGCGCCGGCACGACGAGCGCGGACAGCATGAGCTGCGAGCCCTCGAGCCAGTTCACGTCGGCGTCGTGCACGCCGAGGTGGCGGGCGATGTCGGTGAGCATGGGCGTGTAGTAGCCCTGGAGCACGCCGCTGGTCAGCTCGACGAACGCCAGGAGGCCGACGACGCCCGCGAGCGTCGACGTGGAGAGAGCACGCGGCATCGCTGCTCCTTCTCGTGCGGGAGGCGCCGCCCCCTCGCGTCGCCTCGTGCCGGGTGGTGCGGGGTCAGGGGAGGCGCTCGAGGAGCGCCCGGTGGAACGTCTCGCCGCGCACGAGCTCGGCGACCTCGACGCGCTCGTCGACGCCGTGGATGGTCTCGCGCAGCGCCTTCGTCATGGTGAGCGGCGCGAACCGGTACACCGCGGGCGAGAAGCGGTGGAAGTACCGCGCGTCGGTCGCCGCCATGACGACGTACGGCACGGTGAGCGCGTCCGGGTGGGAGACGCCGACGCACTCCGCGAGGAGCGCGAACCGCTCGTCGTCGACGGGCGACTCGGGCGACGGCTCGCTGCCCTCGACGACCTCGACCGTGACGAGCGGGTCGTCGACGCGCCGGCGCACCCGCTCGGCGGTGCCCTCGACCGTCTCGCCGAGCGCGATGCGGAGGTTGACCTTCGCCGACGCCTGCGACGGCAGCACGTTGTGCGCGGTGCCGCCCGCGAGCATCGTCGGGGCGACGGTCGTGCGCACGAGCGCGGCGGGCTCGCCGCCCATCGCCGCGAACGCCTGCGCCGTCGCCGCCGGCGTCGCGGCCAGCGCGCGCAGCGCGAGGCGGGCGGGGCCCTCGGCCTTCTCGGCGAACAGCCGCAGCATCCGCGAGATCGCCCGCGGCGTGCGCGCGGGGAACGCGCGCGGTCCGAGCCGGTCCACGGCGCGCGCGATGCGGCGCACCGCGGTCATGGTCGGCGGGGCGGACGCGTGCCCGCCCTCGCCGCGCGCGCTGAGACGCAGCGTCACGATGCCCTTCTCGCCCACGCCGACCATCGCGGACGTGCCCGGCACGAGCGGGAGGGGCGAGTCGGTGACGGCGCCGCCCTCGTCGACGACGAGCCACGGGACGATGCCGCGCTCGCGGAACAGGTCGGAGATCGCCTCGGCGGCGGCGCCGTGCGACTCCTCGTCGCCCCCGAACGACAGGTAGACGTCGCGCGCGGGCGTGAACCCCGCCGCGAGCAGGTTCTCGACGGCGTCGAGCACGACGACCAGCGGGCCCTTGTCGTCGAGGGCGCCGCGCCCGAACACCCAGCCGTCCTCGACGCGACCCTCGAACGGCGGGTACGTCCAGTCGTCGGACTCGTCGACCGGGACCACGTCGTAGTGGGCCATGAGCACGAGCGGACCGTCGGGCGCCTCGCGGCGACCGCGCCACCGGTAGACGAGACCCAGTTCCGTCACGCGCTCGAGCTCGAGGTGCTCGTGCACCAGCGGGTACAGCTCGGGCAGCAGCGCCGCGAACGCCTCGAACGGCTCGAGACCGCGCTGCGCGCGCTCTGCGGAGACCGTGGGCAGCCGGATCATCCGCGCGAGACGGTCCTCGATGCCGGGGCGGGGTGTCACCGCGTGCGACGGGGTCTCAGACATGGGCACACCGTAGACCCCTCGCGGCGCACCCGAGGACACGGTCCGTCGTCGGCGGCCGCGAGGTGTCGATCCGGGGGCGCGTCGCGCGTCAAGGAGGCGTCGGGCGCGCGGACGTGCTCGGCTGGAGCGACGTGACGACCGAGGAGACGACATGCGCTACCTGATGCTCGTGTGCACCGCCGACGACGCCGTGCCCGGCGACCGCCCGGGACCGGGGGAGCCGGACATCGACACGTGGGTCGAGACCCACGACGGCTCCGGCGCGCGGGTCACGGGCAACCGCCTGCGCCCCGCGGCCGAGGCGACGACCGTGCGGCGCCGCGGCGACGACCTGCTCGTCACGGCCGGCCCGTTCGCCGAGACCGCGGAGTGGATCGCGGGCTTCGACGTCATCGAGGCCGCGGACCACGACGAGGCGGTCGCGATCGCCGCCGCGCACCCCATGGCGCGCGGCGGCCGGATCGAGCTGCGCCGCTACTGGCTCGACGACGAGGACTGAGCCGGGAGCCGCCGTCCCGCCCGCGCGAGGGATGCACCTGCTGCGCGAGCGATGCACCGCCGCACGCGTGATGCGTCCGGAGGTGCGTCGCTCGTGCGGGGTATCAGCGGGGTGCGTCGTCGCAGCAGCCGTCGTCGCACGCGGGGGCCGGCGCGTCGTGCCCGACGAGCGCGCGGGCGGGCGTGCAGCACGCGTCGCCGCGCCACGCCCGGACGCCCTCGCGTACCGCGAACGCCGCGATGACGAGCGCGGCGGCGGGGTCGGCCCAGGCCCAGCCGAGGGCGAGGTGGAGCACGAGGCCGACGAGCAGCACCGCCGAGAGCCATGCGCAGAGCAGCGTCTGCTTCGAGTCGGCGACCGCCGACGCCGACCCCAGCTCGCGCCCGGTGCGGCGCTCGAACCACGACAGGAAGGGCATGACGGCGAGGCTCACGGCGGCGAGGACGACGCCCACGGCCGAGTGGTCGGGCTCGGAGGCGCCGAGCAGGGTGCGGACGGCGTCGACCGTGACGAACGCGGCGAGCCCGAGGAACGAGACGGCGATCAGCCGGAGCGCGACCCGCTCGCGCCGGTGCGGGTCGGGTGCGGAGAACTGCCACGCGACGGCGGCGGCGGAGAGCACCTCGACGACCGAGTCGAGCCCGAAGCCGACGAGGGCCGCCGACGATGCGGCCCGGCCTGCGGAGATCGCCACCACGGCCTCGACGACGTTGTAGCCGATCGTCACGGCCACGACGCCGCGGACGCGGCGCTCGAGGACGACGCGCCGCGCGGGCGTCAGGCCGGGGGAGAGCGCGAGGGACGTCACGAGCAGGTGCACCCGTCGGGCCCGCAGCACGTCGGGTCGACCGCGACGACGAGGCGCAGGAGGTCGTCGAGCGCGGGGGCGAGGTGGGGGTCGGCGAGCCGGTACCACGTGCGCCGGCCGTCCGGCACCGCCTCGACGAGACCGCACCCGCGCAGGCACGCGAGCTGGTTGGACATGACCTGGCGCGACACCCCGAGCGCGTCCGCGAGGTCCGACGGGTACGCCGGTGCCTCGCGCAGCGTGAGCAGCACGCGCGTGCGCGTCTCGTCGGACAGCGCGTGGCCGAGACGCGCGAGCGCGGCGGTGTGCGTGAGCGTGACGGTCCCGGTCATGGACCGACAGTACAGCGAAACGTGAATTCAGAACACCCTGTACCGCGATGTTCAGGTGCAACCAAGGGGTTGCGCTCCGAATCCTGATGTGCAACTCTGAAGTTGCACTGAAGTTCGCCAGACCCGGAAGGAGCACGACCATGACCACGACCAACGACCCGGCCGTCGTCGACCAGGAGACGTTCACGGTGACCCGCACGGTGCACGTGCGCGCGTCCGTGGACCGCGTCTGGGCGGCCCTCACGCAGGAGGACCTCCTCAGCCAGTGGTTCGGTCAGCGCACGTCGCTGCCCGACCTCCGCGTCGGCGGGGAGGGGACGTTCAGCTGGGACGACAACCCCGACCAGCCCGTCCGCATCGAGGAGTACGACGAGCCGTCCGTGTTCGCGTTCCGCTGGGCCTCGCCGAACGGCGAGCCGCTCCGCGAGGACAACTCGACGGTCGCGCGGTTCACCCTCGCCGCCGAGGGCGAGGGGACCGTCCTCACCGTCGTCGAGACGGGGTTCGAGCACCTCGCGGACGCGCGCGCCGCGCTCGAGGACCACCGGCAGGGCTGGACGAGCGAGCTCGACGAGCTCGTCGACCTGCTCGAGGGCGCGACCGTCCCCCCGGCGGGCGCGTCGGCGTGAGCGAGACGTCCGAGGGCGCGACGCTGACGCCCGTCTTCGCCGCCCTCGCCGACGACACGCGCTGGCGCATCCTCACCGAGCTGGGCCGCGCCGAGCTCTCGGCGTCGGGGCTCGCGGAGCTCCTGCCCGTGAGCCGGCAGGCGATCGCGAAGCACCTGGCCGTCCTCGCCGGCGCCGGTCTCGTCGAGGCGACCCGGGCCGGGCGAGAGGTCCGGTACCGGGCGCTCGGCGCACGGCTCGCCGAGACCGCCCGCGCGCTCGACGCGATCGGCGCGGGCTGGGACCGCCGGCTGGCCGCGCTGCGCCGCCTGGCGGAGCAGCCCGAGCCCTGACGTCGGTCCCGGCCGCGACACCGGCCCGTCCGTCGCGGCGTCGACCTCCCGCAGGTCGGCGCCGCGACCGGCGGGCCGGCGTCGAGCGCTCAGACGTCGAGCGGGCCCCGCACCACCGAGTCGCCGGAGTGCGCGGGGTCGCCGTCGAAGTGCTCCTCGGAGACGTCGACGACCGGGAACGCCGCGAGGTCGAGCCCGACCGGCACGTCGAACCGGCCCTCGGAGCCCTCGAGCACGCCGAGGCTCACGAGGCCGCTGACGTCCGGGGCGAGGAGCCACACCTCGCGGTACGTGCCCTCGGGGACGGGGGCGTCCACGGAGACCACGACCTGACGCCGCCCGTCGCCCGTCTCCTCGACGCGCGCCTCGCCGCTCGCGCCCTCCCAGCCCGGGAGCGGCGCGAGCTCGGCGGTCGCGACCGTCGTCTCCGCGGGCTCCACCTCGCGCCGCTCCCACCACACGCCGCCCGCGACGCCGAGCACGAGCGCGACGCACGCCGCCGCGGCGACGGGCAGCCACCGGCGCGGACGGCGCGACGCCAGCGGCGTGACCACCGCGCCGTCGTCGGAGCCCGGGTCCGCGGGCGCGGTGCCCGCGACGTCCGGGCCGGCGCCGAGCGGGCCGGCGCCGAGCGCGCGGGGACCGTCGGCCGCGGCGTCGGCACCCGCGGACGCGTCGAGGCCCAGCTCGGCGCGGACGCCCTCCCAGACCGCGGCGGGCGGCGCCACGAGCTCGATCCCCTCCCCGGCACGGGCGACGCCGACCACGGACGCGAGCTCGCGCACCGCCCCGGCGCACTCCGGGCACGCGTCGAGGTGCGCGGCCGCGTCGTCGTCGAGCACGTCCTCGCCGAGCGCCAGGAGCGCGAGGGTCTCGTCATCGATGTGCTGCACCGTCCACCTCCCATCGGTCGCGCAGCCGGATGAGGCTCCGTCGTACGTGGCTCTTGACCGTACCGAGCGGCAGGTCGAGCTCCTCCGCGATCTGCACGTGGGTCAGGTCGCGGAAGAACGCCATCTCGAGGATCGTGCGGCCCGGGTCGCCGAGCCGCCGGAGCGCGTCGGCGACGAGGACCTGGTCGGCGACCCGGCGCACGTCGTCCTCGGTCACGTCAGGGTTCGGAGCCGACGCCGCGGCGGCCTGCTCGGCGCGCCGGGCGCGTGCCCTCGCCTCGTGCGCGTCGGCCACGGCGTGGCGCGCGATGCCGAGGAGCCACGCGGGGAGCCGCGCGCGCCCGGGGTCGAAGCGGTGCCTCCCGCGCCACGCCGCGACGAAGACCTGCTGCGTCACGTCCTCGGCGTCGGTGCGGTCGCCGAGCGAGCGCAGCGCGACGGTGTGCACGAGCGTCGACCAGCGCCGGTACGCCTCGGCGAGGGCGTCGTCGTCGCCCGCGGCGAACCGGCGTCCGAGGAGCGCGACGTCGGCGTCGTCGACGGCTGTGTCCGTGGGCTTCAGCTCGGGTCCTCGGGGCTCGGGGCCGGCGGCGGTGCCGGCCGTGTGCGCGTGGGCCGATCGTAGGCGCGCACACGGCCGGGGTCCACCGTCGTCACGCGTCCGACCGCTCCGCCGTCACGACGACGTTCTCCGTGTACGAGCGCCGCTCCGGGTCCCAGGTGCCCCCGCACGTCACGAGGACGAGCCGCGGAGCGCCGGTGCGGTCGAAGACGCGGTCCAGGGGCAGGTCCGCCTTGGCGAACGACTCCGTCCCGGTCACTGTGTAGGTGTGAGTGGTGCCCGCGGCGTCGACGACCTCGACCGTCGCGCCCGGTGCGACGTCACGGAGCCGGGCGAACGGCCCCGCCCCGGCGAGGTCGTCCACGTGCGCGGCGACCACGGTCGCGCCGGCCGGGCTCGCCGGCGCGGGACCGAACCGGTACCAGGCCGCGGACTGCGCGTCGTCCGGCAAAGCCATGCGGCCCTCGGCGTCGACGCCGGCGGGCGCGACCTCGACGTCGAGACCCACCGCGTCGACGACCACCCGGGCCGGGGCGGGCGGCGACGCGGCGGGCCGGTCCCGCGCGGGACGGACGGGGACGTCCGGCGGTGCGTCCGCACGCGGCGTCACGCCGTCCGCCCCGGCGGAGCCCCCGCCCGGGGCGGTCCGGGCGGGGGCGTCCGTCGCCGGGGCGGGTCCTCCGGCGACGGTCTCGTCGGCGGGGGCGGGGGAGCACCCGCCGACGAGGAGGACGGCGCCCACGAGGAGGAGCACGAGCGCCGTCGGGCCACGGTGGTTCATGCCGGGTGGTGCTCCGTCGACCGCCCCGACTCGCGGACGCGCTGGGTGCGCACCGCGCGCGTGAGCATCACGGCGGAGGCCACCAGGAGCAGGCCGACGAGGGACGCCCCGACGGTGAGCGCGACGACCGTCGTGACGGAGCCGGTCGAGGCCGCGGCGCCCGTGAGGCCGCCCGGCACGCCGTCCGGCGCGGAGTGCAGCCCGTCGATCGTCTGTGTCGCGAGGGCGAGGGTGTCGTCGTCGAGGCTGCCCCACGCGTAGACGATGGTGTTGACGCCCTCGGCGACCGTGACGTCCGTCGGCCCGAGCACCGGGTCGGTGGTCCCGGCCGCGGCGACCGCCGCGGAGACCGTGCCCGCCGGCAGGTCGAGGACGTCCTCGTCCGGGTTCTCCAGGCCGCTGACCACGGCCGAGCCGTCGGCCAGGACGTCGACCGCGGGCGCCGCGGCGACGTGCCGGACGGTCAGCCGGCCCTCGCCCGCCGCCGTGGGCGACGTGTCGTTGGTGAACAGGGTCGCGGTGGGCGAGCCCTCGGCGTCGAGGTGCGCGACGGCGGTGTAGTTGCCGCCGGCCTCGAGCGGGAGGTCGACGGGCCCGATCACGGGGTCGCTCGTGTCGGTCGCGTCGGGCGCCGTGATCGCGACGCTGTACGAGCCCGCGGGCAGGTCGAGGGGGCCGGCGAGGTCGCCGGGCTGGAAGTCGTCGAGGGTGAGCTCGTCGTTCACCCAGACGTCGACCGGGGTGTCCGGTACGCCGTGCAGGACGGAGAGCGAGGCGTTCTCCGCCGTGTCGGCCGAGGCCGGGGCGGCGAAGGCCCCGAGGGCGACGAGCCCGGCGGCGCCCGCGAGCGCGGCGCTGCGTCGTGCGGTGCGGTGCATGGTGTCCTCCAGGTGCGGCCCGGGGGTGCCGGGCGTGGTCGCTCTGACACCTGTACTTCGGCACCAGGGCGCCCGGCGGATGCACCCGTGGGGAATGCGGTCGTGGCTCAGGCGCGGCCGAGGCCTGCCTCGTGGGCGAGGATCGCCGTCTGCGTGCGGTTGGTCGTGCCGAGCCGGGACATCGCGTGCGCGAGGTAGGCCTTGACGGTGGACTCCGCCAGGTAGAGCCGGCGGGCGATCTCGGCGTTCGACAGACCGTCGGCGAGGGCACCGACGACCTCGCGCTCCTGCGGCGCGAGCGCGTCGAGGCGCCGCCGTGCGTCCGCGCGGCGTCCCGGCAGGTCGTCGCCCGCGGCGGCCAGGAGGTGCCGGGCGACGGCGGGCGAGAGGATCGCGTCCCCCGCGACCGCCGCACGGATGCCGTGGTGCAGCTCGTCGGGCGTCGAGTCCTTGAGGAGGTAGCCGGCGGCCCCGGCGCGCAGCGCGGGCAGCACGTACTCGTCGGAGAGGAAGCTGGTCAGCACGACGACGGCCGTGCCCGGGTGCTCGCGGTGCACGGCGACCGTCGCGTCGAGCCCGTCCATCACGGGCATCCGCATGTCGACGAGCAGGGCGTCGGGCGCGAGCTCGCGCACGAGCCGCACCGCCTCCGCGCCGTCGCCGCCCTCGCCGACGACCTCGAGGTCGGGCGCGGTGTCGACCAGCCGGACGATGCCGGCGCGCAGCAGGGCCTCGTCGTCCACGACGACCACGCGGATCATGCGTCCCCCCTCGGGATCAGGGCGCGGAGGCTGAAGCCGCCGTCCGGTGTCGGTCCCGCCTCCAGCGTGCCGCCGAGGAGCCCGACGCGCTCGCGCAGCCCCGTGAGGCCGAAGCCGCCCGTCGACAGCCCCGTCGGGGGTGCCGCAGGCCGGGCGTTGCGCACGGCGACCTCGACGCCGTGGTCGAGAGGTGCGACGTCGACCGTGGTCGGCGCGCCGGGGGCATGGCGGACGGCGTTCGTCAGCCCTTCGGAGACGACCCGCAGCACGGTGCTCCCCACGAGGTCGGGCGGCGTCGTGAGCGGCACGCCGAGCCGGACGCGGACCGGCTGCCCGGCGCGGCGAGCCTCGCCGGCGAGGGCCTCGACGTCGTCCCCGCGGGTGCCCGCGGCCGGTGCGCCGACCGGCCCGGCGAGCGCGTGCAGCACGTCGCGCATCTCGGCGAGCGCCGCGCGCCCGCCGTCGGCGATCTCGCCGGCGGTCCGCCGCGTCTCGTCCTCGTGGGTCGTCGTGGCGATGACGCCCGCCTCCACCACGGCGTAGCTGATGCGGTGCGCGACGACGTCGTGCAGGTCGCGTGCGAGCGCGGCGCGCTCTGACTCGCGGGCCGCGGTCTCCGCGGCGCGGACCGCGCGCTCGTCCGCGTCCGCCTGCGAGCGTTCGAGCGAGCCCGCGAAGAACGCGGCGAGGAGCACGACCGTGCCGCCCCAGAGCAGGGCCGGGCCGGTCGGCGCGGACGTCACCAGCCAGCTCGGCCACGTGACCGAGACCGCGACCAGGGCGCCGACCACGCGCGCGCGGGGCGAGCGCACGTACCGGCCGACGCCGTGCAGCGCCGCGAGGGCCGCGACCACGGGGGCGACGAACGACAGCGCGGCGCACGCGGCGAGCACGAGGAGCGGGGCGCGACGCCGGGCGAGCAGCGCGGCCGCGGCGGCGAGCTGGGCGACGAGCTCGAGCCACGCCGGCGCCCAGCCGGGCGGCGCGGACGCGCGCAGCACGGTGAGGATCCCGCCGGCGACGGCGCACGTCGTCGCGACGAGCACGTCCGTCCGCGAGACGTCGGCGGCCACGGGCCCAGGCTAGCGACGCGGGACTCCCGCGGCGCGGCACCCGCCCGCGAGGAGTCGACTTTCGGAGGTAGCGGTCACCGCCGTCCGGGCGTGCCGGGGGCACCCCTCCCGGCAGGAACGTGGAGTCATCAGGAACGACCCCACCAGCACCGAGGAGCTCGATCATGAAGGTCCGTCGCACCGCCACCGTCTCCGCCGTCTCGGCCGCGCTCGTCCTGGGCGCCCCGCTCGCGGCCTTCGCGTCCGAGGGGGAGGCGGCCCCGGTCGCCGGACCCGGGACGACCACCGAGGCGCCGGCTCCCGACGTCGCCGAGGACGCCGCGCCGGACGCCGTCGAGGGCGACGAGGGCGGGGCTGGCGCCGCCCCCGCCGCCCCCGCGGACGACGCCGCACCGGCGCCCGTCGACCCGGTCGTCGCGCCGGCCCCCGAGGAGGTCGCGGACGCCGAGCCCGCCGCTCCCGCCGCGGAGGACGACGGCGCGGCCGACGAGCCCGCCGCCGAGGACGCGACTCCGGCGACCGGGGCCCCGGCCGAGGAGGGCACCACCGACGAGAGCGCGACGGAGGACGTCACGACGGGCGCGCCCGCCACGGACGAGGTCGCGGAGGACGCGGGCACGGAGGACGCGGGCACGGACGACGGCGAGCAGCCGGCCGAGCCGGCCGCCGCACCGGTGACGGGCGCGAGCGCGACGGGCGTCGCCGTGGCGAGCACCCTCCCCGGGGTCCACGCCGCCTACCCCGACGCCGAGTACGCGCCGCACTGGCACGACGGCTACTACGAGGGCTTCCCGTGCGACTACTGGTACTTCCAGGAGCCGTCCGAGGGCGGCTCGGGCAAGGACTGGAGCGGCTGGAGCGGGCAGCCGCAGCTGCACATCCTCCACCACGAGCTCGTGGACGAGGACGGGACCACGCACATGGTCTACGACCGGGACATCGCCGGCTCGTGGTGGCACGCGTGGAACGGCGAGGTCGCGCACGCCGACCCCGAGGGCATGCACTGGGAGAACACCGACGCCCACCAGACGATCCTCGTCAACGGGTTCACGGGCGGCGCCGACATGACGGCGCGCGCCGCGAACGCGACCGAGCTGCTCGACCGCGCCGGCGTCTCCATGGTTCCCGGCCAGTCGTGGGAGAGCTTCCTGGCGAACTACCAGTGGTCGCTCGACCAGGGCTACTACACCGAGGACCAGGTCCACGACCTGTGGGAGGAGCAGAACCAGCGCCGCGCCGAGTACACCGCGTACGAGGCGACGCAGTTCGCCGTCTGGTACTTCTCCACCGGGCACGACGTCATGGGCCTGTTCTTCGACGTGGACGAGGACGACCACGTCACGCTCTCCGACTTCGCGCTGCAGCAGTTCCAGGCCGACGAGTGGGGCAACGCCCAGTGGGGCTACGGGCAGAGCGACCGCAGGGCGACGATGGAGACCGCGGCCTGGCTCATCGAGAAGGCGCTCACCGAGAACGTCGTCATGCCGCAGCCGGGCTTCGTCTCGAACGGCTTCGTCCGCCACGACGACGGGTCCACGGACTACGGCTTCACGGCGTCGCTCGTCGGCGGCACGGGCGACGTGCACGTCGAGCTGCGCACCGCGGACGGCTCCGCGATGCCCGCCGGGGTCGTGCTCGTGGACGCTCAGGGTCGCGTGGTCAGCTCCGTGACGCCGGGGCAGAAGGTGTTCGTCCGCGTACCCGCCGGCACCGACGTGGCCTCGCTCCCCGCGTTCCAGCTCTGGGGCTCGGCGGAGGGCACCACCAAGGGCAGCCCGAACTTCTACACCGGCCAGGACCTCAACAGCTCCGCGTGGGACGAGGCGAGCCAGACGTGGATCCAGAGCGGCCAGCAGCACTGGCTCATCGGCCTCGGCGGGCTCGACAGCGCCTCGGTGGCCTGGGACTGGATCGGCGTGACCCTCGCGGACGAGCCGGAGGACCCCACGGACCCGACCGACCCGACCGACCCGACCGACCCGACGGACCCGACCGACCCG
>Ga0160434_100049_pt1 | contig 92249 bp, 81 predicted proteins | sample HID1973I_E0MG_FD_108273 | JGI IMG/M metagenome (GOLD analysis project Ga0160434, IMG submission 108273) | Enriched mosquito-associated microbial communities from UW Madison campus, WI, USA - HID1973I_E0 MG | ecosystem: Host-associated > Arthropoda: Insects > Digestive system > Unclassified ... | reverse complement strand
GAGCTTCTCCAGGGCGGTGTTGGCGCCGGTGACGTAGGCCTGGTGGTGCTTGGAGTGGTGCAGCTCCATGATCCGCCCGGAGATGTGCGGCTCGAGCGCACCGTAGTCGTAGGACAGCTCGGGGAGAGAGTAGACAGGCATGGTTCCTCAGGTTCCTTCCGTCGGGTCTGTCTGGCCACGCTAGGACCTCGACCACGGTTGAGGTCAAGCGCGGCGCGGTGTGATCTCGCAGGTCGGGCGCGTGCGGCCGGCGCGCGGTCCGGCCCGGGGCACGGGAGCATGGCGCCATGGGGACCGTCACGGACTACCTCGCAGGCCTCGCCGAGCCCGAGCGCGCGGCGCTCGCCCACGTCGTCGGGCTCGCCCGCGAGGTCGTGCCCGACGCCGCCGAGGGCACGAGCTACGGCATGCCCGCCCTGACCTACCGCGGCAAGGCGCTGCTCAGCGCGATGCGCTCCGCGAAGCACCTCGCCGTCTACCCGTACAGCCCCGCGGCGGTCGCGGCCGTCGTCCCGCGCCTCGACGGGTACTCGCACGCGAAGGGGACCGTCCGGTTCGGCGCCGACCACCCGCTGCCCGACGACGTCGTGCGTGAGCTCGTCGCGGTGCGCGTCGCGGAGATCGACGCGCAGCTCGGCCCCGCGACCTGATCCGCACCGCACGGAACCTCGCGACCGCCTGCTGCGTCTACGTCGTCAGGGTCGCTGTCGTTCGTCCGAGCGGCGCGCGGCGTCGTCGGGCACGATGGTCGCGTGCCCGACGTCCCCCGCCCCGGCCTGCGCGTGACGCCCGCCCTGGTCGTCCCCGAGGCGGAGCTGTCCTGGCGGTTCTCGCGCTCGTCGGGGCCGGGCGGGCAGGGCGTCAACACCGCGGACTCGCGCGTCGAGCTGTCGTGGGACGTCGCGGGGTCGGCCGTGCTCACGGCGTCCCAGCAGGCGCGGCTCGTCGAGCGTCTCGGGCGGCGCCTGGTCGGGGGAGTGCTGACCGTCGCGGCGTCCGAGCACCGCGCGCAGCTGCGCAACCGCGACGCCGCGCGGGCCCGGCTCGCGGCGCTCGTCGCCGACGCGCTCGCGCCGCCCGGTCCGGCGCGCCGCGCGACCCGGCCCACACGCGGGTCGGTCGCGCGCCGCCTCGATGCGAAGAAGCGGCGCTCCGAGGTGAAGAGGGCGCGCCGCCCGCCGCAGGACTGAGCGGTGCGCCGGTGCGCGCGCAGGCGTCAGTCCTCCGGTCGCGCCCGTCCCGCGCCGGGGAGGCGGCGGTCGACGTCCGCCGCTACGACCGCGGACTTCTCCACGACGACGGCGCGCTCGCCGCACACGTCGCACGTGAACCAGTGGCAGACCGACACCCGGTGCGGCACCGGCACCGGCTCGGTCGTCCACGACACGACCGGGTGCTCACAGTCCATGCCTCACCTCCGGGTCCTGGCCGCACCGGGTCGCGCGGCCGTGGGTCGAGCCTGGCAGCGGCATCCCTCACGGAGCGCCCTCGACGCGTCGCGCGAGGTGCGGGTAGTCGACGACGAGCCCGTCGCCGTCGACGGTGAGGTCGGCCGTGAAGTCCCTGGTCGCGCTCGTGTACGTCACGACGCCGCGCCCGGTCCTCGGGTCGACGGGCGAGCGCTGCGCGTACACCTGGTCGCTGCGCAGCACGCGCAGCGACGGGACGTCGACCCAGGCCATGACGAGCGCGGTCTCGTCGGCGGGCGCCCCCGGCCCGAGCAGGCCCAGGCGCAGCACGGGCATCGTGTTCGTCAGCGGGCACAGGGCGATGTCGCAGTCGACGGCGCCGCGCAGCGCGTCGGGGTCGTCGATCCCGGGAGCGGCGAGGTCGTCCGGCGAGGTCCCCGACACCGTCGTGCGGGCCCGCCACGCGCCGTCGGGCAGCCGCACGAGGGCGAGGTGCCGCGACCACCCGACCCCGCGCGCGGTGATGTCGAGCCGCTCGGTGACCCAGCCCGGTCCCGTGGCGAGCGACCACGCCGTGACGTGCCCGGGCGCGCGGGACGTGCCGTGCGCGTCGAGCCGGTCCGCGCGCAGCGTGACGGTCGCGGCCTCGAGGCGGTGCGGGTCGTCGTCCCAGCCCGTCCAGGAGACGTGCCGGGTCGTCGGTGCCGTCGCGTGCGCGTCCACCCCGGCAGTGTGCGCCCCGCCGCCCACGCCCGCCGGGCGAGCGCGGGACGCCGGCGTCCGCCGGGCCGGCGCGGGACGTCAGGGCAGCGCGGCCCGGGCAGCGCGCGCGACCGCAGCCGCCAGCCGGTCGAGCGACGCCGAGTGCAGGCGCCACTGCTGCCAGTGCTGCGGCACGTCGACGGCGCTCGCGTCGTCGAACCCGACGAGGCGCCCGGCGCGCTCGCCCGCGGCGCTCTGCAGGTCCGGGAGCATGCCCCACGCCATGCCGTGCTCGATCGCGCGGAGGAACTCGTGCGACGCGGGCACGTAGTGCCGCGGGGGGCCGGGCGCGGCGCCGTCGGCGCGGGCCCGCAGGTAGCGCTCCTGCAGGTCGTCCTTGTGGTCGAACGCGAGCACGGGCGCGGCGGCGAGCGCGGCGGGCGTCGGCCCGTCGGGGAACCAGCGCGCGACGAACCGCGGGGAGGCCATGGGGCGGTACCGCATGCTGCCGAGGAGCGTCGACCGGCAGCCCGGGACCGCCTCCGCGACCGACGACACCGCGGCGACCGCCGTCCCGTCGCGCAGGAGACCGATCGAGTGCTCCTCGTCCTCGCGCAGCACCTCGAGCCGCGCCCACGCGGAGGCCTCGACGAGCGCCGGCAGCGCCCACGTCGTCAGCGCGTCCCCCGACACGACGAGCGTGATCTCGGGCAGCGGGGCGGTCCGGCCGTCCGCGCCCGTGCCGCCCCCGGCGAGCCCGAGCTCCGCGAGCACGTCCGCCTGCTGGAGCGCGAGGTGCCGCGCGTGGCGCACGAGCACGCGGCCCGGCGGCGTCAGCTCGGCCGGGCGCCCGCGTCGCACGAGCACCTGCCCGACGGCCGACTCGAGCGCGCGCATGCGCTGGCTCACCGCCGACGGCGTGACGCCGAGCGCGCGCGCCGCGGCGTCGAACGTGCCCGTCGCGGCGATCGCCTCGAGCGCGCGGAGCTGGTCAGGCTGCAGGTCGACCATGAGCGGATCTTACGATCCGGTAGAAACATTCGCTGTACTGATGGCCGCGCGCGGCCTAGCGTCGACGTCCGTGACCGTCCTCGCCCTCGCCCACCCGCTCGTCGCCGGCCTCGGTGCCGGGCTCTCCCTCATCGTCGCGATCGGCGCGCAGAACGCCTTCGTGCTGCGGCAGGGGCTGCGTCGCGAGCACGTGCTGCCCGTGGTCGCGGTCTGCGCCCTCTCCGACCTCGTCCTCATCGCCGCGGGCACGGCGGGCCTCGGCGCGCTCGTCACGGGCGCCCCCGCGCTCCTCACGGGCGTGCGCTGGGCGGGCGGCCTCTTCCTCCTCACGCTCGCGGCGCTCGCGGCCAAGCGTGCGCTCCGCCCGGGCGGTCTCGACCCGGCGTCGGGCGCGGGTGCGTCGTCGGCGCGCTCGGCGGTCGGGACGTCGCTCGCGCTCACCTGGCTGAACCCGCACGTGTACCTCGACACCGTCCTGCTGCTCGGGTCGCTCGCGGCGGGCTTCGCCGCGGCGCACGCGGGCGACGGCGGCCCCGGGCCGGACGCGACGCGCTGGCTCTTCGGCGCCGGCGCCGGGGTCGCGAGCCTCGTGTGGTTCACGGCCCTCGGGTTCGGCGCGCGGCTGCTCGCCCCGGTGTTCGCGCGCCCGGCGGCGTGGCGCGTGCTCGACGGCGCGATCGCCGCCGTCATGGCGGCGATCGGCGTCTCGCTCCTCGCGGGCGCGTGATCCTCAGGTGAGGTGGTCGAAGTCGCCGCGCGCCCACGCGGCGTGCCGCTCGGCCGAGCGCAGCACGACGTCGCGCGCGTCGGCCGGGACCACGCCCTCGAAATTGTTGTAGAGCCGGTCGAACGGGCGGCGCGCCACGTGCTCGGCGACCCGCTGCACGACCGCCCCGCTCAGCGGGATCCGGTTGGGGTACGAGCGCATGAAGCTCACCGACGTGCGGTCCGGGTTGGCGAAGATCGTGTCGCCGCTGAGCAGCACGCCGCGGCCCTCGGCCCCCGCCGCCCAGTGCACGACGGCGCTGCCGGGGAAGTGGCCGCCGGGCTGGGACAGCACGACCCCGGGCAGCACCTCGCGCTCGCCCTGCCACGTCTCGATCGCCGGGTCCGGGCGCGCGACCCACGCGGCGTCGGCCGCGGAGACGAGCACGGGGACGCCGCCGAGCCGGCGGCCCCACTCGACCTGGACGCCGAACATGTGGGGGTGGCTCGCGACCACGGCGACGACCGGACCGAGCGCGCGCACGGCGTCGACGGCGGCGTCGTCGAGATAGCCGAGCGGGTCCCACAGGAGGTTCCCCGCGCCCGTGCGCACGACCTTCGCCTGCTGCCCGATCCCGACGCTCGGGGTGCTCGTCAGGCCGAACAGGTCGGGCTCGAGCTCCTCGACGACGACGCGCTCGCCGGCCGCCGCGAGCTCGTCGAGCGTCGTCCAGGCCTGGCCCGTCGCGGGGACCCACTGGCGCTCGTCGGCGCAGATCGCGCACACCTCGGGCCGCTCGGCGTGCTCGACGGCGCACGTGCGGCAGATCCAGAACGGCGCGTCGGTCGGGGGCTGGGAGGTCGTCGTCGACATGCTGCCGTTCTACCGTGCGCGGCGCCCCCGGGCCAGGCCGTTTCCGGCCGCGCCGCGCCGTGCGGTGTGGGAACGCTTTCACTACCAGCCGGTAGGCGTTAGCGTAGTGCGGCGGGAACGCCCGACCCCCCGCCCGGCACGAGGAGGGTTCACCATGCCGCAGACGACGCTCGAGGACGTCGCCGCCGCCGCGCGCGTCTCGCGGTCGACGGCGTCGCGCGTCCTGCGCGAGAACGGTCCCGTGTCGAGCCGCGCGCGCCAGGCCGTGCTCGACGCCGTCGAGCAGCTCGGGTACGTGCCGCACCCCGGCGCCCGCTCGCTCGCGAGCGGCCGCGGCGAGCGCGTCGTCGTGGCCGTCGGGTCGCCGTCCTCCGACCTGCTCGCCGACCCGTACGTCGCGCGCGTCGTCGCCGCCGCGAGCCGCTCCGCCGACGCGGAGGGCGTCGGCGTCGCGCTGCGCTGGCTCGGGCGCGACCCCCGCGACGGCCTCGAGCGCCTCGCGCGCGACCCCGGCGTCGGGGGCGTGCTCCTCGTCGACTACTCGGCCGACGTGCTCGCCCTCGTCCCCGACGCGCTCGTGCCGCGCGTCGCCGCCATCGGCCCCGCCGACGGCCGCGTGCCGTCCTACGACGTCGACGCGGCCGCGGGCATCGCCGGGCTCGTGGAGCACGTCGTCGCCCGGGGGCGGCGCCACGTCGTCATGGTCGCCGGGCCGCGCTGGCTGCCCGGGACCCGCCGCGCCGTCGCCGCGTACGCCGCGGGGATGGACGCCGCGGGCCTGCCCCGGCGCGTCGTCTCCGCCGACCTCACGGCCGCCGCCGGCGCAGGGGCCGTCCGCGAGGCGCGCGAGCGCTGGCCCGCGACGGACGCCGTCGTGGCCATGAGCGACCTGCTCGCGATCGGGGCCCTGCGCGCGCTCGCCGAGGACGGCGTGCGCGTGCCCGACGACGTCGCGGTCACCGGGTTCGACGACCACCCCCTCGTGCGCGAGCTCGGCCCGGGGCTCACGACCGCGACGCACCCCGTCGAGCAGATCGCCGCGGCCGCGACCGCCGACCTGCTCGGCCGGCGCAAGGAGGGCGGGCGCACGTTCCCGTCCGCGGTCGTCGTGCGCTCCACCGCCTGACCCGGGAGGACGCCGGAGGTCTCGCCGCGGCGCGAGCCGGTTCGCCGCGCGCTCCTCGGAGGCCGTCCCTACGCTCGGCGTGTCGGTCGCGCTCGTCGCGCCGATCCGGCCGTCGCGGACGGTCGCCCGGCGACCCACGGGGAGAACCATGACCGACCTCACCGGATCGATCGAGCAGGCGACCCCGCGGTCGGGCTGGCAGCGGTTCTGGGATCGCGGCGGGTGCTGGCGGGCGGTCCTCTTCGCCGTCCTCTACATCGCGGTCTACCTCGGGGTCGGGCAGGTCGTCGGGCTCGTGCGCGACGGTACCGGCGACGGCGACGAGCTCGCGTCGTCCGGCACGGTCCTCTCCGACCTCCTGCTCCCGGTCCTCGTCATGGGCCTGCTCCTCGTGGTCTTCCTGGCGACGGTGGGCTGGCGGCGCGAGGTCTTCGGGCGGCAGCCCGTCGCGGGGCGCCCGTGGATGTGGGTCGCGGTGGTCCTCGTGCTCGTGCCGGTCGTGCTCCACCTCCTGGCGACGGACTGGGCGTCCTACGACGTGACCCTGGTGCTCACGATCCTCGCGCTCGGCCTGTGCATCGGGTTCGCCGAGGAGGTGCTCACGCGCGGCGTCGCCGTGACCTTGCTGCGCCGCGGCGGCTACGGCGAGAAGGCGGTCATGGTCCTGTCGTCGCTGCTGTTCGCGCTGCTGCACACGACGAACCTGGTCTCCGGGCAGGAGGTGGCCACGGTGGCGGTGACGGTCGTCTACACCTTCGGGTTCGGCGCGATGATGTACCTGTCGATGCGGGTCACCGGCAGCATCGTGCCGGCGATCCTCCTGCACGCGGCGACCGACCCGACGACGATCCTCGCGACCGGGGGCGTCGACACCCACGGGGCGACCGCCGGCTCTGCCGCGCTCGACTCCGTCGCGGGGATCTTCAACGTCGTGTTCGTCGTCGTCGCGGTCGTCGCGATCTTCCTCGTCAAGGGTCGCGCCGCCGAGCGCGCGGGCGCGCGCGACTAGGCTCACGCCTGCGGAGGCCGGGGCGGCGCGCTCTGCGTAGCGTGGACCGCATGACCCGTGTCGAGAGCTCGAGGCTCACGGTGGTGGGCGCCGGGAGCGTGGGGACCAGCCTGGCCTACGCGGCGCTGATCCGCGGGTCGGCGCGGACCGTGGCGCTCTACGACGTCAACCGGTCGAAGGTCGAGGCCGAGGTGCTCGACCTCGCGCACGGCACCCAGTTCACGGGCGCGAGCGAGGTCGTCGGCGGGGCGGACCCGTCCGTCGCGGCCGGGTCGCACGTCGTCGTCATCACGGCCGGGGCCAAGCAGGACCCGGGGCAGAGCAGGCTCGACCTGGCGGGGACGAACGTCCGCATCCTCGAGACGCTGCTCCCGCAGCTCCTCGAGCACGCCCCCGACGCGGTCTACTGCATCGTCACGAACCCGTGCGACGTGCTGACCGTCGCGGCGCAGCGGATCAGCGGCCTGCCGCCGTCGCGCGTGTTCTCCTCCGGGACGGTGCTCGACACGTCCCGGCTGCGGCGGCTGATCGCCGACCGGGCGCGCGTGGCGGCCACGAGCGTGCACGCCGACATCGTGGGCGAGCACGGCGACACCGGCTTCGCGCTGTGGTCCCAGGCGCGCATCGGCCCCGTGCCGATCCTCGACTGGGTGTCGCCCGACGGCCACCACTTCACGCACGGCGAGCTCGACGAGATCACCGACCACGTGCGGCAGGCCGCGTACCGCGTGATCGAGGGCAAGGGGGCCACGAACTACGCGATCGGGCTCGCCGGCGCGCGGATCGTCGAGGCCGTGATCAGCGACCAGCACGCCGTGCTGCCCGTGGGCACCGTGCACGACGACTACCGCGGCGTGGGCGGCGTCGCGTTCTCCGTGCCGAGCGTCATCAGCTCCGCGGGCGTCCAGCAGGTCCTCGACCTCACGATGACCGCCGCCGAGGAGCGGCAGCTGCGCGCCTCCGCCGACGCCCTGCACGCCGCGCAGCGGGACCTCGGCCTCGAGTGACCGGGCGGGCGCGACGCCCGCCGGTGCGTCACGCCGGACGGTCGAGCGGCACGAGGTCCTCGCGCAGGTGGCGCGCGTAGCCGCCGGGCGTGCGGCCGACGAGCCGCGCCGACGTCAGCACCTCCGCACCGGCGTCCGCGACCACGCGGGCGCCGGCGCGCCGCGCGTCCCGGACGAGCCGGACGTCCTCGTGCTCGTCGACCGGAGCGAAGCCGCCCGCCCGCGCGTACGCGGCGAGCCGCATGCCGAGGTTCGCACCGTGCACGTGCCCGTTCGCGTGCCCCGGCACGTGCCGTGCCCGCCACGCGGCGGCCCGGTCGGGGGAGAGGTCCTCGAGCGGCGGGCGCACGGTCCCGACCACCACGTCGGCCCCGGCGTCCGCGAGCTCGACCTGCCGCACGAGCCAGTGCTCGGGCACGACGGAGTCGGCGTCGGTGCACGCGACCCAGGTGCGCTCCACGGGCGGACGGTTGCCGAGCAGCGCGAGCCCGGCCGTCACGCCGGCGCCGCGCGCCCGGCCGACGCCGCCGTGGTCGGTCGCGACCGCCGGGAGGCCCGCGGCGCGCACGACCTCCGCGCTCGCGTCGGTGCACCCGTCGAGGACGACGAGCGCGACGACCCGGACGCGGGGCCGGGCGACCGCGAGCGCGTCGACCGCGCGGCGCACGGCGGCGAGGCACGCGGGCAGCAGCTCCTCCTCGTCGTGCGCCGGGACGACGACGAGCACCGCCTCGACCGGACCGGCGCCGCCCCGGCCGTGCGAGCCGGCGCGCGTCACGCGAGCCCCTCGGCGCGCGCGACGGACCGCACGGGGTGCCGCGCGAGGACGTCGAGGAGGAAGTCGTCCTCCACGTGGTGCGCGAGGACGCCGAGCTCGGGCCGCGCGACCACCCGCGCCTGGACCTCGTCGCCGCCCAGCGGGTACTCCGCGACGCCGTGCCGCCAGTGGCACGCGACGAGCACCCCGTCGTCGGTGAGGGACGCGACGGCGCGGTCGAGCGCGCGGTCCAGGTCGTCGCGCCCGTAGTAGTACAGGACCTCCGAGAGCACCACGAGGTCGAACGCGCCGTCCGGCCACTCGTCGGGCGTGTCGAGCCGCAGGAGGCGCGGGCCCGGGCCGAGGCGGCGGCGCGCGACGGCGAGCGGCGCGTCGGCGACGTCGACGCCCACGACCTCGTCCGCGCGGTCGGCGAGGCCCGCGGTGAGGACCCCGGTCGAGCACCCCACCTCGAGCGCGGCACGGAAGCGGGGACGCGGCAGCGCGGCGAGGAGCACCGCGCGCTTGCGCTCCTCGTACCAGCGCGACTCGAAACCCCACGGGTCGCTCCGGCCGTCGTAGAAGCGGTCGAAGAAGTCGCGGCGCAGCGAGCGGTCCGGGTCCGCGCGGTCGGTCCTCGTGCGGTCGGGCCTGGCGTGCGCCGTGTCCGGGCGGCCCGCGCGGTCCGGGGCGTCCGCCGGGGCGGGCGCCTCGACGAGCACTTCGACGGCGCGCGAGGCCCGGCGCAGCATCTCCGGCCCCACGACCGCGGCGTCCTCCGGGCGCGCGGAGAGCGGCCGGGTCTGCGAGGCGTGGGCGGCGAGCGCGGTGGCCTTCGCCGCCGCCTCGGCGTCGGTGAGCCGCAGGCCGCGCAGCGCGTCCCAGGGCACGTCGGACCCGGCGGGGTCGGCCCAGTGCCACAGCCAGACGGGGTACTCCAGGAGCCGTGCGCCGGTGGCGGCCGCGACCTCGGCGGCGACCTCTCCCGCGACGCGGTGGTCCCGGTGGCCGTCGCCGCGCCACGGCGCGACGAGCAGCGTGCGCCCGGCGCCGGGTGCCGAGGCAGGGTCGGCGTGCCCGACGGCGCCCGCGAGCCCGACGGCCCCCGTCACGCCCGCGCGCAGCGCGTCCCGGTGCTCACGGAGGCCGCCGTCGGGCAGGCCCAGGAGCTGGACGGTCGCGCGGTCCGCGAGCGCGTCCACCGCGTCGAGCAGCTCGCGGCGGCGCAGGGACCGCAGCGCGTCGGGAGGCGTCCCGGAGCCGGGGTGCGAGCCCTCCCCGTCCGTGGCGACGACGACCGTCACGGGGACGCCGCGCGCCGCGAGGCGGTGGGCGAGGCCGCCCGCGCCGAGGGTCTCGTCGTCGGGGTGCGCCGCGAGGAGGACGAGCGCCGCGACGTCGTCGAGGTCGAGCGGACGGGGTCGGTCGAGGACGCCCGCGCGCACCCAGTCGTCCTCCGGCGTGCCCGGCTCGCGGTGGTCGAAGCTCACCACGGGCGCGCTCCCGCCGCGAGGAGGTCCCGGCCGAGCGACGCGAGGTCGCGCTCGGCGTGGTGCTGGCGCACGTACAGCCCGAGGTCCGCCGCGCGGCGCGCAAAGCGCTCGTCCGTCGTCAGTGGGCCCGGTCCGAGCGCGTGGGCGCACCGCCGCTGGACCTCCTCGACGGCGTCGGCCACGACCGTGCGCACGCGCCGCGCGACGAGCGCCGCGTCGCGCCCGTCCAGCCCCGCGTCGACCGCGGCGGCCGCCTCCGCGAGCGCCGCGCGGGCTCCGCCGAGCGCGACGTCGACGGCGCCGAGGTGGGCGAGCGCGAGCTGGTCGGGCTCGCGCCTGCCCAGCGCGTCCCACAGGGAGCGCGCGAGCCCGACGGCGCCGCCCCACCAGCACGCGGCGACGCCGATCCCGCCCCACGCGAAGCCCGGGCGCTCGAGGTACCAGCCGGCCGCGCCGACGGGCACCGCCGGGGCGCCGTCGAACCGGACGGGGGCGCTGACGACCTGGGCCAGCCCGCGCGCGACCCACGGGCCGTCGGCGGGCACCGCGGAGGCCGGGCGAAGGTCCACGGCGAACAGCCGCCGGCCCGCGTCCGTCCACGCCGTGACGAGGGCGTGGGTGAGGTCGGCGGCGAGCGAGCACCACGGCTTCGTGCCGTCGAGCGTCCACGAGCCGCCGTCGCCGGCGCGGGCCTCCAGCCGCGCCCCGGGACCCTCGGCGGCGAACACGCCCCACGTGCTGCGCGCGTCGGCCCCCACGACGTCGAGCGCCACCGGGTCGGGCGACTGGGCGAGGATCGCGAGCGCGTCGACGTGCGGCTCGAGCGCACGGGCCACGCCGACGTCGACCGCCGCGACGCTCGCGAGCGCCGCCCACAGCTCCGCCGTGCGCCCCGTGCCGGGGTGGGGAAGGCGCGGCCCGACGTCGGCCACCCACGCGAGGGTCGCGGGGACGTCGGTGCCGAGGTCGTGCGCCGCGGCGAGGTCGGTCGCGCCGAGCGGGCCCGGCGGGGCGCCGTCCGGTGCGCCGAGCGGGCCGAGCCCGAGGGCGGTCGTGGTGGGGTGCTCGAGCGCGGACAAGCGGTCCTCCGGAGGCGTCGGTCGGCCGGCCCGTCGGGACCGGGGCCTCAGCGTCGGCGCGACCGGCGGGACCCGCAACCGGGCGCGCCCGGGCGCCCGGCGCACCCGGTCAGGGCGTCGGCGGCCGCGAGGCGGCGCCCGCCCGCGCGGCGAACGGCGCGAGCACGAGCTCCCAGCCCGTGTCGTAGGTCGCGCGGGCCCGCTCGCCGTCGGACCGCTCGCCCCACGCGGAGTGCGTGAGCACGACGTCGGTCCCGTCGCCCGACGGCGAGAACGTCACCTCGACGCGCGTGGCGGCGTCGGCGCGCTCTCCCGGGTGCCACGTGAAGGCGACGGCGCGCGGCGGCTCCCAGCGCGTCACCGCGCCCCAGTCGGCGGTCCCGCCCGCGGCGAGGCTCTCGACGAGGCGCGTCGCGCGGCCGTCGGGCCCGCGCTCGAACGCGACCGAGGACGACGCGCCGCCCACCGAGAAGCCGTCGAGCGGCCACCAGGCGTCGACGTCGTCGACGAAGACGGCGAACGCGCGCTCGGGCGGGGCGGTCACGGCGACCGTCTTCACGAGGTCCGGGAGCGGTGCGGTGCCCATGGGTCCTCCTCGGTCGTGCGGCCCTGTCTCGACGGTACGCCGCCCCGACCCGCTCGCCCGCCGCGCCGCCGACGGCGCCCGCGCCCGGGCGCCGCGCCCGGTGCCGAGCGATGCACCTGGGGCTCGAGAGATGCGCTCACGGACGCATCTCTCGGACGCAGGTGCATCTCTCGGCCGACGGCGCGGCACCCGCGCCGTCGCGGCGTTCTCACGCGATCGGTGTGATGCGACCGCCGGGCCACGGGTGTCCACTGAGGGCGGTGCGGTCGTCGGGCAGGACCGCTCCCGCCCGGAGCCGGCCTCCTCGGGCGGCGTCTGGACGGAGGGCGTGCCGTGGACTACGCGGAGCTGCTGCAGCGGCTGACGATCAACGACCCGCGCGTCGAGGACGGCCGCGCCCTCGCGCCGAGCGTCCTCGCGCCCCGCACGCTCGCCCTCGTGCGCCTCGCGGCGCTCGTGGCGGTCGGCGGGTCGGAGCCCACCTACGGGGCCGAGGTCGACGCCGCGGTCGGCGCCGGCGCGTCGGCGGACGAGGTCGTGGACGTGCTGAGCGCCGTCGTGCCGCTCGTGGGGCTGCCGAACGTCGTGGCGGCGGCGCCGAAGGTCGCGCTGGCCCTGGGCCTCGAGCCCGTCGAGGGGCTGTGGGACGACGCGGCGCCCGGGGCGCGACCCGCCGGGACGCGCGCCGCGCCCACGGACGCGCGCGAGCCCTTCGGACGCTGACGAGGTTCCTGTTGAGGGCCTCCCGGGGCGCCCCTAGGCTGCTGGCGTGTCCGAGGGGAGCCGGGGCCCGTCCGCCGCGCGGCCCGACCTCAGCCGGGCGCTCCTCGCCGGCAAGGTCGAGACGCCGCGGCCGCGTCCTGGCGCGGTCCCGCGGGACCGTCTGGTGGCCCGCGCCCGCGCCGACGGCGCGCGGGTCGTGAGCGTCACCGCGCCGCCCGGCTACGGCAAGTCGACGCTGCTCGCCGAGTGGGCCGCCGGCGAGGACCGGCCCGTCGCGTGGGCGACCGTCGACCGGCTCGACGACGACCCGGTGGCGCTCCTGACCCTCCTCGCCCTCGCCTGCTCGGGCGTGTCGCCGCAGGTCGCCGACGTCGCCGCCGAGATGCGGAGCACGGGTGCGACGGTGCTCGGGCGCTCGGCCCCGCTCCTCGCGTCCGCGCTCGCGCGGAGCACGACCCCGTTCGTGCTGTTCGTCGACGACCTGCACGAGGCGGACTCCCTGGGCTGCCGGGACGCGCTGGAGATCGTCCTGGCCGGGGTGCCCGAGGGCTCGCAGGTGGTCCTCGCCGGGCGCCACGCGCAGCCCCACCTCGCGCGCCTGCGCGCGGCGGGGCACGTGCTGGAGGTCGGGCCGGAGGACCTGCGCGTCGACGTCGCGGGAGCGCGGACGATCTTCCGCACCGCCGGCGCCGAGGCGACCGACGCCGAGCTCGCGTCGGTCGTCGAACGGTGCGAGGGGTGGCCCACGGGCGTGTTCCTCTGCGCGCTGCTCGTCGGCGACGGCGAGGACGTCTCGGCGCTCGCGGGCGACGACCGGTTCGTGGCCGACTACCTCTACCGCGAGTGCCTGGCCACGCTCCCTCCCGCGACGCAGCACTTCCTGCGCTGCACCGCCGTGCTCGACCAGCTCTCCGCCCCGGTGTGCGACGCGGTCCTCGACGCGCAGGACGCGGGCGAGCGCCTGCGCGAGCTCGAGACGGCGGGCCTGTTCCTCGTCCCCCTCGACCACCACCGCGGGTGGTTCCGCTACCACGCGCTGTTCCGGGAGTTCCTGCTCGCGGAGCTCGGCCGTGTGGAGAACGGGCTCGTCCCGACGCTGCACCGCCGGGCGGCGGCGTGGTTCGTGGGCGACGGGCTCGCGGCCCGCGCCCTCGAGCACCTCCTCGCTGCCGGCGACGTGGACGACGCCGCGCTGCTCGCCGCCGAGCTCGCGCTGCCCACGTACCAGGAGGGCCAGGTCGCCGTGGTGTCCCGCTGGCTCGCCGCGGTGGGGGACGCGGCGATCGAGGCGTGCCCGCCGCTCGCCATCATCGCGACGTGGAGGGCGCTGCTCCTCGGCGAGTCGCCGACGGCGGAGCGGTGGGCGGCCGTCGTCGCGCGCACCGACGCGAGCGGGGCGAGCGCGGAGGACCGGCTCGCCCTGGAGTCGGCGCAGCGCCAGATCCGCGCCGCGATGTGCGAGCACGGGCCCGACGCGGCCCTCGCGGACGCGCGCTTCGCCGTCGAGCACGAGCCCGCGTGGAGCCCGTGGCGCGACCAGGCGCTGCACCTGCTCGGGTCCGCGCACCTCCTCGTCGGCGACGTCGACGCCGCGCGCACCGCGTTCGCGGAGGCGTCGGCGTGCGCGGCGGCGCTCGGCAACACCGACTCCGTGCTGCTCGGCGAGGCGGACCTCGCGGCCCTCGCGATCGACGACGGCCGGTGGTCCGCGGCCGCCCAGCACGCGCGGACCGCGGTCGCGGCGCTCGAGGCGCACCACATGGAGGGGTACGGCACGGCGGCGCCGGCGCTCGCGGTCTCGGCGCGCGTCGCCCTGCACGACGGCGACACCGCGCGGGCCGAGCGGTTCCTCGCGCGCGCGATGCGCGCCCGCGTGCAGTGCACCCACGTGCTCCCGTTCCTCGCGGTGCGCGTGCGGCTCCAGCTCGCGCACGCGTTCACGACGCTGGGAGACCGCACCACGGCGCTGCACCTCGTGCGCGAGACGGACGACGTGCTCCGCCGCCGCCCGCTGCTCGGGCGGCTCGTCGACGAGGTCGAGACGTTCCGCGAGCGCCTGGAGAAGGTCGCGGCGAGCGACGGCGCCCCGCCCCTCACGCCCGCGGAGCTCCGGCTGCTGCCCTACCTCCAGACGCACCTCACGATGGCCGAGATCGGTCGCCGCCTCTTCGTCTCGCGCAACACGGTGAGCTCCCAGGTCGTCTCGATCTACCGCAAGCTCGGCGCGACGACCCGCGGCCTCGCCGTGGACCGGGCCGTCGAGCTCGGGCTCCTGGGCGACTGAGCCGGGCGCGCCGGTTCGCGCGATCTGCGTGATGTCCGGTCTCGGGGGCCGCGCCTAGCGTGATCGGGTCATCCGTCCGGCCGAGCCAGGAGCTGCCCGATGAGCGATCCCGACGCCCCGACCGTCGTCGGTCCCCCTCTCCCGGTCGAGCGGTCCCTGCCGTTCCCGCCGCGGCGCTCGGGGAGCGTCGCGGGACGCACGATCGGCGAGTCGACGTACTCGCCGCGCCCGCCCGAGCGGCACCTGCCCCCGGACGCGCCGAACGTCGTCGTCATCCTCATCGACGACGCGGGGCCCGCGCTGCCCTCGACGCTCGGCGGGGCGGTGCGCACTCCCACGCTGGACCGGGTCCGTGCCGCGGGCGTGGGGTACAACCGGTTCCACACGACGGCGATGTGCTCGCCGACGCGCGCGTCGCTGCTCACGGGGCGCAACCACCACCGGGTCGGCAGCGGGCAGATCGCCGAGCTGGCGAACGACTGGGACGGGTACTCGGGCCACATCCCGAAGAGCAGCGCGACGCTGGCGGAGGTGCTGCGCCAGTACGGCTACGCGACCGGCGCGTGGGGCAAGTGGCACAACACCCCGGCGGAGGAGACGACGGCCGCGGGACCGTTCGACCGGTGGCCCACCGGCTACGGGTTCGAGTACTTCTACGGCTTCCTCGCGGGCGAGGCCTCGCAGTACGAGCCGCACCTCGTGCGCAACACGACCCCGGTGCTGCCGCCGCGGACGCCCGAGGAGGGCTACCACCTCAGCGAGGACATCGCGGACGACGCGATGCGCTGGCTGCGCGACCACAAGGCGGTCGCACCGGACAAGCCCTTCTTCGTGTACTGGGCGACGGGTGCGCTGCACGGGCCGCACCACGTGATGAAGGAGTGGGCCGACCGGTACGCGGGCGCGTTCGACGACGGCTGGGACGCCTACCGCGAGCGCGCGCTCGCGGGCGCCCAGGCGGCGGGGTGGGTGCCCGACGACGCCGAGCTCACGCCGCGTCCCGAGAGCCTCACGGCGTGGGACGACGTCCCGGAGCACCAGAGGGCGTTCCAGGCGCGGCTCATGGAGGTCGCCGCGGGCTTCGGCGAGCACGCGGACGTCCAGGCCGGTCGGCTGCTCGACGAGGTCGAGCGGCTCGGCTACGGCGACGACACGATCGTCGTGTACATCTGGGGCGACAACGGGTCGTCGGGCGAGGGGCAGAACGGGACGATCAGCGAGCTGCTCGCGCAGAACGGGATCCCCACCACGGTCGACCAGCACATCGCGGCGCTCGACGAGCTCGGCGGCCTCGACGTGCTCGGCTCGCCCGCCACGGACAACCAGTACCACGCGGCCTGGGCGTGGGCCGGCTCGTCGCCGTACCAGGGGATGAAGCTCCTCGCGTCGCACCTCGGCGGCACGCGCAACCCGATGTTCGTCAGCTGGCCGCGCCGGATCCGGCCCGACGCGACACCGCGCACGCAGTTCCACCACGTCGTCGACCTCGTGCCGACGATCTACGAGATCCTCGGGATCTCCCACCCCGAGACCGTCAACGGCATCCCGCAGGACCCGATCGACGGCACGAGCTTCGCGTACTCGATCGACGACCCCGTGGCCGAGGGCCGCCGCCGCACCCAGTACTTCGAGATCATGGGCAGCCGGTCGGTGTACGCCGACGGCTGGATGGCCTCGGCGACCGGCCCGCGCCTGCCCTGGGTGACGGGCATCCCCGAGGGCATCCGCACCTGGACGCCCGACGAGGACCGCTGGGAGCTCTACCACCTCGACGAGGACTGGAGCCAGGCGCGCGACGTCGCCGCGGAGCACCCGGAGAAGCTCGCCGAGCTCAAGGAGCTCTTCGCGATCGAGGCGGCGCGCAACGACGCGCTGCCCGTCGGAGGCGGCCTGTGGGTTCCCGTGCTGCACCCGGAGGACCGCATCGCCCCGCCGTACACGGCGTGGGACCTCTCCGGGGACACCGTGCGGGTGCCGGAGTTCTGCGCGCCGGCGCTGGGGAACCGGCCGAACGTCGTGACGGCGACCGTCTCGCTCCCGGAGGCCGCGAACGGCGTGCTGTACAAGCTGGGCGGCGCGGGCGGGGGGCTCACGTGCTTCCTGCTCGACGGCGTGCTCACGTACGAGTACAACCTGTTCCTCGTGCAGCGGACCGTCGTCCGCTCGTCCTCCCCGCTCGGGGCGGGGGACCACGTGCTCGAGGTGGAGACGACCGCCGTCGAACCCCGTCCCGCGGGCCCGCTGCGCGTCGTGCTGCGCGTCGACGGCGCCGAGGTCGGGTCAGGCACCGTCCCGGTCAGCGCCCCGCTGCTGTTCTCCGCGAACGACTGCCTCGACGTCGGGCGGGCGTACGGGGGCGCGGTGTCGCGCGCGTACGCGGACCGCATGCCGTTCGCGCTCGACGGGCGCATCGACGCCGTCCGCGTCGAGTACCTCCCCGCCCCGGGAGGCTCGACGCCGTGACCGGGGAGCCGTCGCCGGCGGCGACCGAGCAGGCGCTCCCCGCGGCGACCGAGCAGGCGCCCCCGGCCGGCGAGCACGGCACGCCGACGTCCGAGCGGGTGCGCGAGATCGTCGCCGTCGTCGTGCTCTCGGTGACCGCGATCCTCACGGCGTGGTGCGGCTTCGAGTCGTCGAAGTGGGGCGGGCAGATGTCGATCCGCTTCAGCGAGGCGTCGAGCGCGCGGATCCACGCGGCCGACCTGGCGAGCGAGGCGCGCGACGCGCGGGCGGTCGACCTCACCATCTACGCCCAGTGGGTGCAGGCGCGGGCCTCGGGCGACACGGCCCTCGCCGACTACGTCGAGGCGCGGTTCACGCCCGAGTTCGCCGTCGCCTTCGAGGACTGGCAGGCCGGGGGAGAGGACCTGCGCTCGCCCTTCGCGGAGCCGTCCTACGTCCCGACGGGCAGCGAGGAGGCCGACGCGACGTCGGCCGAGGCCGACCGGAGGTTCGCGACCGCGCTGCAGGCGAACCAGCGCGGCGACGACTACGCGCTCCTCACGGTCCTCTTCGCGCTCGTCCTGTTCTTCGTCGCGGTCTCCGAGCGCACCCGGGTGCGGTGGGCCGGCTGGTTCCTGCTCGGGGCGGGGATCGTCGTGGCCGGGGTGGGCGTCGGGATCCTCGCGTCGCTCCCGGTGCTCGTGTGACCCGCGCGACGGGCCCGGGAGGCGCCCGGCGTCGCGCCGCGGGAGCGTGGGCGGCATGAGCGGCGAGCCGGAGGACGCGGTCCTGGTCCCGGGCGGGACGTTCCGCATGGGCAGCGACGACTTCTACCCCGACGAGGGGCCCGTCCACGAGCGGACCGTCGCGTCGCTGTGGGTCGACCGGCACCCGGTGACGACCGCGCAGTTCGCGCGCTTCGTCGCGGACACGGGCCACGTGACCGTCGCCGAGCGGCCGCTGCCGGAGGCCGACCTGCCCGGGTCGACGCCCGCCGAGCGCGCGCCCGGCTCCCTCGTCTTCACGCCCACCGCCGGGCCGGTCGACCTGCGCGACTGGCGGCGGTGGTGGCGGTGGCAGCCCGGCGCGCAGTGGCGTCACCCCGAGGGCCCGGGGTCGACGGTCGCCGGACGCGAGCACCACCCCGTCGTGCACGTGACCGTCGACGACGCGCAGGCGTACGCGCGCTGGGCGGGCAGACGGTTGCCGACCGAGGCCGAGCACGAGCACGCCGCGCGCGGAGGGCTCGACGGGGCGCCGTTCGCGTGGGGCGACGTGCCGTACCCCGGCGGCGAGCCGCGCGCGCACACGTGGCTCGGCCGGTTCCCGTACGAGCACCGCGGGCCGCACGGTCCCACGACGGCGCCCGTCGGGTCGTACCCGGCGAACGGGTACGGGCTGCTCGACATGATCGGCAACGTCTGGGAGTGGACGACCGACCTCTACACGCCGCGCCACGTCCGCCCGGGCACGCGCCCCGTGGACGCCGGGGACCGCCCGAGCCTGCTCGCGGGGGGTGCCGAGCCGGCGTCGGAAGTGCCCCGCCGCGTCCTCAAGGGCGGGTCGTACCTGTGCTCGCCCGACTACTGCCTGCGCTTCCGCCCGGCGGCGAGGTCGCCGCAGGCCGACGACACGTCGTCGACCCACATCGGGTTCCGCTGCGTCCGCGACGCGTGACGGCGCACTTCATGCGTTCTGCGTGAGGACGACGGCGGGACGCCGCGGGAACCTGGGCAGGACGCCCACCGAGCCGTCGGGCCGCACGCCGCCGCGCGCCGTGCCGGTCGCCGCGGCCCGTCGGAAGGACCGGAGCATGACCGACCAGCCGCACGTCCTGCGACCGACCTACACGCGCGACGGCGTGCGGGCCGACGCCCCGCGCCTCACCATGCCGGACGCGGAGATGGAGCCGACGTCCGCGTACCAGCTCGTGCACGACGAGGTGATGCTCGACGGCAACTCCCGGCTCAACCTCGCGACGTTCGTCGCCACGTGGATGGGCGACGAGGCGGACCGCCTCTACGCCGAGGTCTACGACAAGAACATGGTCGACAAGGACGAGTACCCCCGCACGGCCGAGATCGAGGAGCGCTGCTGGCGCATCCTCGGGTCGCTGTGGAACGTGCCCGACGTGACGTCGTGCATCGGGACCTCGACCGTCGGCTCGTCCGAGGCGTGCATGCTCGGCGGGCTCGCCATGAAGCGCCGGTGGCAGCTCGCGCGCCGTGCGGCCGGCAGGCCGACCGACCGCCCCAACCTCGTCGTGAGCTCGGCCGTCCAGGTGTGCTGGGAGAAGTTCTGCAACTACTTCGAGGTCGAGGCCCGCTACGTGCCGATCACCGACGAGCACCCGTGCCTCGACGGGGCCGTCGTCGAGCAGTACGTCGACGAGAACACGATCGGCGTCGTCGCGATCATGGGCGTGACGTACACGGGGATGTACGAGCCGGTGAAGGAGATCTCCGCCGCGCTCGACGCGCTCCAGGCGAGGACGGGCCTCGACGTGCCGATCCACGTCGACGGGGCGTCGGGCGCGATGATCGCGCCCTTCCTCCAGCCCGAGGTCGAGTGGGACTTCCGGCTCGAGCGCGTGCACTCGATCAGCACCTCGGGGCACAAGTACGGCCTCGTCTACCCGGGTGTGGGGTGGGTCGTGTGGCGCACGCTCGACGCGCTGCCCGAGGAGCTGGTCTTCCGCGTGAGCTACCTCGGCGGCGACATGCCGACCCTCGCGCTGAACTTCTCGCGCCCGGGGGCCCAGGTGCTCCTGCAGTACTACCAGTTCCTGCGGCTCGGGCGGGAGGGCTACACCGCCATCCAGCAGGAGTGCCAGGACGTCGCGAAGTACCTCGCGCACGGCATCGCGGACATCGGCGCGTTCGACCTGTGGAACGACGGGTCGGACATCCCGGTCTTCGCGTGGCAGCTCACCCCCGGGCACACGGAGAACTGGAACCTCTACCACCTGTCCGACCGGCTCCGGATGAAGGGCTGGCTCGTCCCCGCGTACCCCATGCCCGACGACCTCTCCGACCTCACGGTGCAGCGGATCGTGGTCCGCAACGGCGTGAGCCGCGAGCTCGCCGACGACCTCCTCGCCGACATCCGCACCGAGACAGCGTGGCTCGACGGCCTGACCTCGCCCATGCCGTCCGAGGGCCAGCGCTCCGGGTTCCACCACTGACGGCGCCGGACGCACGAGGCGCGCGGGCACCGATGGGCACGACGCCGGCCGAGACCGCCACGACCCGACGGCTGCGCCGCGAGGCGTGGGGCTTCGCGGTCGGGTCGGCGTGCTTCCTCGTCGGCGCCCTGCCGCCGTACGCCGACGCCGTCGGGGCCGTCGCCGTCGGCGTGACGTTCTTCGTCGGGTCGCTGTTCTTCACGGCCGCCGCGTTCGTCCAGCTGAGCCTCAGCGGACGGCGCCCGCCGCGCTCCGGCACGCACCCCGCCGACCGGTGGGACTGGTGGGCGGCGGCCGTCCAGCTCGTCGGGACGCTGTGCTTCAACGTGAGCACCGCGGCGGCGCTCGCCGCGGCCGTCGCGGACCCCACTGCCCTCGGCGCCGGGTGGAAGCCCGACGTCTACGGGTCCGTCGCGTTCCTCGTGTCGTCGGCGTTCGCCGTCGTCGCGACGCGCGACCGCGGGCACCTGTGGGACACGGACGCCCGGACCTGGCACGGGACGTGGCTCAACCTCGTGGGGTCCGTCGCGTTCGGCGCCTCGGCCGTCGGGGCGTACGTCGAGCCGTCCACCGGCACCTACCTCAGCGCGTGGTGGGACGACGTCGGCACGCTCCTCGGCGCCGTCTGCTTCCTCGTCGCGGCGCTGCTCTCGCGCCGGTCGGTGACCGCGGCCGAGTGATGCACAGGGGGCCGAGCGATGCACGCCGGGGTGCATCACTCGACCGGAAGTGCGTCGCCCGACGCCGAGCGCCCCGGGTCAGGTGCGGCCCGTGCGCTCCAGCACGCCGCGCACGTACGCGGCCTGCCCGGCGTGCTCCAGGGCGTCGACGGCGATGCTCACGAGCCGGGCACCGAGCGTGACGGGCGGGTCCCATCCGTCGTCGACCACGCGGTCGAGGTCGTCGTCCGTGAGGGACGCGAGCACGTCGGCCGACTCGACCTGGACGGCGTGCACGTACCCGAGCAGGAGGTCGTCGCCCGCCCGGACCTGGGCGACCTCGTCGGCGGACTGGCCGTAGCCCGACGCCGCGTCGTCGAACGGGAGGCCGAAGCGGCGGGCCCAGCCGTCGCGCGTCCACACCTCGTCGCGCCCGACGGCGGCCGCGACCTGCACGTCCTGACCGCGCGCGAGGTGCCACGCGAGCCACGCGACGGTGTTCGCCTCGGGGTCGAGGCGTGCCGTGAGGGCGGTCTCGTCGAGCCCCTCGACGGCGCGGGTCGCGGTCGGCCCGATCCGTCCGTACAGGTCCTCCAGCAGCGTGCGAGCGTCCACGTCCCCACCTCTCGTCGGTCCGGCCGCGACCAGCGTCTCCCGGCGCGACCGGTGCTCGCGACCGGAGCAGGTCAGGGACGGACCAGGGCGCGGGCCAGGGTCATGCCCGATCCGGCGGCCCCCCGCGCCGTGGTCGTCTGCCCGTATGCCGACCGACACGCCCGTCCCCGCCGCCGCGCGCCGCGCCCCGGAGCACCACGACCGAGCGCGCCGCGCCGGACCGGGCCGCGCCCGGAGCCGCAGAGCGACCGTCGCGGTCCTCACGCTCACGTCGCTCGCGATCGCCGCCTTCGCCGTGCTGCCGTACCTCACGACGCCGCTCGACGACCTGGCGCGCGACGACGTCGGGCTGGCCGCCGCCTACGCCGACGAGGGCCGGCTCGTCCTCACTGCCTTCTACGCCCACGTCGTCGCGGGCGGCGTCGCCCTGGTGTGCGCGCCGCTCCAGCTCTGGGAGGGCCTGCGTCGTCGCCGGCCCGCGGTCCACCGCCTGCTCGGCCGCACCTACGTCGTCGCCGTCGCGGTCGGCGGCACGTCGGGGCTCGTCGTCGCGCCGGTCAACCAGGCGGGCGTCGTGGGCGCCGTCGGGTTCGGGTCGCTCGCCCTGCTCTGGCTGTGGACGACGTGGCGCGGCTACCGCGCGGCCCGCCGCCGCGACCTCGGCGCCCACCGCGACTGGATGACGCGGAGCTTCGCCCTCACCTACGCCGGGGTCACGCTCCGCCTGTGGACGACCGCGCTCGTGGCCGCCCAGGCCCTGGCGCTCGGCGACGGGCTCGACCCGGTCGAGGCGTTCGACCGCGCGTACGTGCTCGTGCCGTTCCTCTCGTGGGTGCCGAACCTCGTCGTCGCGGAGATCGTCGTGAGACGCCGTGGACGTGCGGGCGCCGCACGGCGGGGCGGTGGGTAGGTTGGACGCGGCCGGGACGCGCGGACCCGACCGCGCGACCCGCACGGAGGCACGATGGACTTCCCGTTCCAGCTCACCGAGGACCAGATCCTCACGCTCATCGCGCTCGGGGCGTTCGTCGTCGTCGCGATCGTCGCCGTGAACGTCCTCGCCCCGAAGGCGGGCGTCGCGGCTCCGCTCGTGCTCGTGCTGGTCGGCATCGGCGTGAGCTTCGTGCCCGCGGTGCCGGCGATCGAGGTCGAGCCCGAGTGGATCCTCGCGGGGGTGCTCCCACCCTTGCTCTACTCGTCGGCGGTGAGCCTGCCGACCATGGACTTCCGCCGCGACTTCACGGCCATCGGCGGGCTCTCGGTCGTGCTCGTCGTGCTGAGCGCCGTGGGGCTCGGGTTCCTCTTCACGGTCCTCGTCCCCGGGCTCCCGCTCGCGGTCGGCATCGCGCTCGGCGCCATCGTCAGCCCGACGGACGCTGTCGCGACGTCGATCGTCAAGCGGCTCGGCGCCTCGCCGCGCGTCGTGACCGTGCTGGAGGGCGAGAGCCTGCTCAACGACGCGTCCGCGCTCGTGCTGCTGCGCTCGGCGATCGCCGCGACCGCCGCGAGCGTCTCGCTGTGGTCGGTCGCGGGCGACTTCCTCTTCGCGGTGGCCGTCGCGGTCGTGGTGGGGTTCGTCGTCGGGCGCGTGGGGCTGTTCGTCCGGGCCCGCCTCGCGCGGCCGTCGCTGAGCGTCGCGGTCTCGTTCGTCGTGCCCTTCGTCGCGTACCTGCCGACGGAGGAGCTCGGGGCGTCGGGCCTCGTCGCCGTCGTCACCGCGGGCCTCGTCACCGGCAACGGCGGCGCGCGGTACCTCAAGCCGCAGGACCGGATCTCGGAGGAGTCGAACTGGCGCACCATCGAGCTCCTCCTCGAGGGCGGGGTCTTCCTGCTCATGGGCCTCGAGCTGTTCGCCCTCGTCGAGGACGTCGTGGACGAGCGCGGCGACCTGTGGGGCGCCGTCGGGATGGCGGCGCTCACCGTCGTCGCGGTGCTCCTCGTGCGCGCGGTCTACGTGCTCCCGCTCCTGCGCTCGGCGCGGCGCCGCGCCGCCCGCGGCGAGCAGGTGCGGGGGTACATCGAGGGCATGCAGCAGAAGCTCGACGCGAAGTTCGCGCCCGACGGCTCGCCGCTGCGCCCCGGCACCGACGGCGTCGCGGCGACGGGCGTGACGGCGCAGCTCCAGGCCGTCACCGGTCCCCGCGTCGACGCCGCGCTCCCGCCGCGCGCACGACGCCGGATCCGCTCCGGCGCCGCCGCGGCGCTGCCCGAGTCGGCGAAGCGACGCCTGCGCGCGGGCGCGTCCGCCGGGGACCCGCAGGAGCGCGTGGGGCGCATCCGCAGCGTGCTGCGCCGCCGCGCCGCCGACATCGACTACCTGCGCGCCCAGCCCCTCGGCCCGCGCGAGGGCGTGCTGCTCGTCTGGGCGGGCATGCGCGGCGTCGTGACGGTCGCGGCCGCGCAGACGCTCCCGCTCGACACCCCGCACCGGTCGTTCCTCGTGCTCGTCGCGTTCGGTGTGGCCGCCTTCAGCCTGCTGCTCCAGGGCAGCACCCTGCCGTGGGTCGTGCGACGGCTCGGCCTCGTCGGCGGCACGTCGCCGGCCGACAACGACCGGGGCGCCGTGCGCGTCGAGCTCGACGAGGCGGCCGCGGCCGTCGTCGACGCCCCCGACCTGCGCCGCGAGAACGGCCGCCGCTACGACCCCGTCGTCGTCGCGCGCGTGCGCCAGGACGTGGTGCGCGAGCTCGAGACGCGCGACACCGACGCCGCGACGTCGGCCGACATGTTCGCCCAGTACAAGGAGCTGCGCCTGCGCGCGATCGCCGCGCAGCGCACCACCCTGCTCGCCGCGCGGTCGTCGGGCGCGTACAGCTCGCAGGCGCTGCGCCACGCGCTCGACCTCCTCGACGCCGAGCAGATCGACCTGGAGCTGCGCCGCGGGCCGGTCGTCGACGACGACGAGGAGTAGCGCGCGCGGGGCCCGCTCCGCGAGAGCGGGCCCCCGCCGCACCCGCAGCCCTAGCGCCCCGACCCTGCCGGCGAGGCGGGGGCGGACGCCTCGGCCTGCGCGGCTGCGGCCGAGTCCGGGGCGAACGCAGGGCTCCCGTCGTCGCGGACCTCGGCGACGTGCGTCGGCGCTCCCGGCGTCCCGGCAGGGCGCGTGCCGGCGTCCTTCGTGCCGGTCGAGCGCAGCGGGACCTCCCGGAGGAAGAGCAGGAGGACGAAGCCGACGGCGATCATCGGCAGGAGCATGAGGAACACCGGGGTGAGCGCGTCGTTATAGGCGCCGACGACGACGTCGTGGAGGGCGTCGGGGAGCGCGTTCACCGCGGCCGGGGTGAGGGAGCTGGTCTCGGGGAGGCCGCCGGCGCCCGTGTCGGCGGGCACCCGCTCGGTCAGCGCCGTCGTGAGCCTGCTGGTGAACAGCGCCCCGACGACCGCGCCGCCCAGGGACGCGCCGATCTCGCGGAAGAAGTTGTTCGAGGCCGTCGCGGTGCCGACCATGCGGTCGGGGAAGGAGTTCTGCACCACGAGGACGAGGATCTGCATGCCGAGCCCCACGCCGGCCCCGAGCAGGAAGAGGCACGTCAGGAGCACCGCGAGGGGCGTCGTCGGGGTCAGCGTGGACAGGAGCGCGAGAGCGACCGCGAGGACCACCATCCCGGCGAGCGGCATCCACTTGTAGCGTCCGGTGCGGGAGGCGAGCAGGCCCGTCGTGACGGCCGTCGACATGAGGCCCAGGACCATGGGGACCATGAGCAGGCCCGAGGTGGTCGCACCGACGCCCGTGACCATCTGGAGATAGGTCGGCATGTAGGAGACCGCGCCGAACATCGCGACGCCGATGAACAGGCCCGCGGACGTGGCGAGGACGAAGTTGCGGTTCGTGAAGAGCCCGAGCGGGATGATCGGCTCCGCCGCCCGGTGCTCGGCGAGGACGAACGCGGCGGAGGACACGAGGGCCGTGACGACCAGGCCCACGATCACGCCGGAGTCCCAGTCGTGCTCGGTGCCGCCCCAGGAGGTGACGAGGATGATCGAGGTCACGGCGACGGCCATCGTGAGGATTCCCCACACGTCGAGCCTGACCGCGACGTGGTGCCGGGGCAGCCGGAGGAAGACGACGGCGCACGCGATGGCGGCGAGGCCGAGGGGGATGTTGATCCAGAACGCCCATCGCCAGCCGATGCTCTCGGTGAACCAGCCTCCCAGCAGGGGCCCGATGACGCTGGAGACGCCGAAGACGGCGCCCATGGCACCCATGTACTTCGAGCGCTCGCGCACGGGGACGACGTCGGCGATGATCGCCTGGGACAGGATCATGAGACCGCCGCCACCGAGACCCTGGATCGCGCGACCGGCGACGAGCCAGGTCATGTCCGGGGCGAGCGCTCCGACGAGCGAGCCGACGAGGAAGATCGACAGCGCGACGACGAAGAGGGTCTTGCGGCCCACGAGGTCGCCCACCTTGCCGTAGACCGGCATGGTGATGGTCGCCGCGACGAGGTAGGCCGTGGTGACCCACAGCATGTGGTCCACGCCGTCGAGCTCGCCGACGATGGTGGGCAGCGCGGTGGCGAGGATCGTCTGGTCGAGCGAGGCCAGGAGCATCGCGACGAGCAGGCCGGCGAACACCGGGCCGACCCGTCGGGTGCCAGGCCGCTCGGGGACCGTCGGCGCGGTGGGTCCGGGGAGAGTGGTCATGACGCCGAGCCTCGTCCCGAGCGGCCCCGCGGGCGTCCAGCGGCGGCGGCATCTTCGCGTACCGCGTTCGCGGTACGCGGGTCAGTTCCGGGGCCGCACCAGCCCGTTCTCGTACGCGGCGATGACGAGCTGGGCGCGGTCGTGGGCGTGCAGCTTGGTCATGATGCGGTTCACGTGGGTCTTGGCGGTGTGCGGGGAGATGACCAGCGCCCCCGCGATCTCGTCGTTCGACAGGCCGGCGCCCACCTGGGTGAGGACCTCGACCTCGCGCTCGGTGAGGTGCTCGAGCGCGGGCGGCAGCCGGTCGGTCGACGCGACGGGGTTGACGTACCTGTCGATGAGGCTCCGCGTGGCCGCGGGGGACAGGAGCGCGTCGCCGCGGTGCACGGCCCGGACGGCCCCGACGATCTGCTCGGGCTCGGACCCCTTGCCGAGGAAGCCGCTGGCCCCGGCGCGCAGCGCTCCGACGATGTACCGGTCCTCCTCGAAGGTGGTGAGGACGAGCACGCGCACGTCTGCCAGCGCGGGGTCGGAGCAGATCGCGCGCGTCGCGGCGATCCCGTCCGTGCCGGGCATGCGGATGTCCATGAGCACGACGTCGGGCCGCAAGCGGCGGGCGAGCTCCACGGCACGGGCGCCGTCGCCGGCCTCGCCGACGACCTGCAGGCCGTCGGCGTGACCGACGAGGTCGACGATCGCCGAGCGGATGAGCGTCTGGTCGTCGACGACGAGGACCGTGGTCATGGTTTCCCCCCGGGGGTGGTCGGGTCCGTGGCGCGCTGCGCCGTCGGCAGGCGTGCCAGGAGGGTCCAGGTCCCGACGCTGTCCGGCCCGGCCGTGAGCTCCCCGCGGACCGAGTCGACCCGCTCGCGCATGCCCAGCAGCCCGTTGCCGGTGCCGACGGCGACGCGGTCGGGGTGGCCGACGCGCTCGCGTGCGTCCGGGACGGGGTTGGCGACCGTGATGCACAGCGCGCGGGGACGATACTCCAGCAGCACGTGCGCACGGTGCTCCGTGCCGTGCTTGTGCGCGTTGGTCAGCGCCTCCTGCACCACGCGCAGTGCCGTGACGTCGACGGCGGCCGGGAGCTCGTAGGGCTCGCCGGAGACGCGGAGCGTCACGGCCAGCCCGTGAGCGGCCATGTCGCGCACGACGTCGTCGAGCTGGGCCATGCCTGGCGGCCCTGCGTCGACGGCGTCCGGGTCGCGCAACGTCGCCAGGAGGTCGCCGATCTCGCGCAGCACCGTGCGGGACGAGTCGCGGATCACCGCGAGGGACTCGGCCGCGTCGTCGGGGCGCGACCGCAGCGCCGTCCCCGCTGCACCCGCGTGCAGGTTGATCACCGCGATCTGGTGGGCGACGACGTCGTGCAGGTCCCGGGCGATCGCGAGCCGGTCCTCGGCGACCCGCTGCCGCGCGAGGGCCTCGCGCGTGCGCTCGGCGCGCTCGGCGCGCTCGGTGATCGCGGCGACGTTCTCCCGCTGGACGTGGATGGCGTCGCCGACGGCGCCCCCGAGCAGGACGACCAGCACGTGCTGCGGTGCGAGGGATCCGGCGGCGAGCGCGGCGCCGAGCATCGCCACCGCCACCAGCAGGGTGACGACGAGACCGCGCCGGTGCGGCAGACCGCGCAGCGACAGGGTGTAGACGGCGATGCCGGCCGCGGCGACGGTCCCGCCGTTGAACAGCCCGAGCGGGACGCTGACGAGGACGAGGGCGACCACCACCGACAGCACGACGGCCGGCCACCGTCGGCGCCCGAGCAGGACCGCGGCGGCCACCAGGTTCAGTGCGAGCACCTGCGGGGACCAGGTCAGGTCGGCGCCGGGGTGGCTCGGGAGCCCGCCTGCCAGCACGACGGTGACGGTGGCGGCGACGTGGCCGAGCCAGGCAGGGATCGGTGGGCGCCGTGGTCGCGGTGCTGCGGTCGTCGTCACCGCGTCTCCTCGGTCTCGCGTGGTCGGGGGTCCTCGTCCTGCGGTCCAGGATCGCGCACCGCACGGGCTGCCGCGTCCCGCCCGGGGACGAGCCCGCGTACCGCGACCGCGGTACGCAGGTGTCCGCAGGGGCTGGATCTCTCCTGGCGCGCGGTGACGAACAGTGGAGAGCGTCTCCCCGACCGGTATCGACGAAGGACGACCACCATGACGACACCACTGTTCTCGGTGCGAGGTCTGCGCAAGACCTACGGCACCGGCAGCACCGCGTTCGACGCCCTCCGGGGCGTCGACCTCGACATCCACGAGGGGGAGTCCCTCGCGATCGTCGGCAAGAGCGGCTCGGGCAAGTCCACGCTCATGCACCTGCTGGCGCTGCTGGACCGCCCGACCGCCGGGTCGATCACGCTCGAGGGCGCCGACACCTCGCGGCTGAGCCAGAAGGAGCTGAACACGACGCGGAACCGGGCGTTCGGCTTCGTCTTCCAGCAGTTCTTCCTCAACGCCTCGGCGAGCGTGCTCGACAACGTGACGCTGCCGCTGACCATCGCCGGCGTGCCCGGGCGCGAACGCACCGCCCGCGGGCTGGCCGCCCTGGCCCAGCTCGGGATCGAGGACAAGGCGACGAACAGGGCCAACGACCTGTCCGGCGGGCAGAAGCAGCGCGTCGTGATCAGCCGCGCGCTCATCAACCGGCCGCGCGTCATCTTCGCCGACGAGCCCACCGGCAACCTCGACTCCGTCACCGGCGCCACGGTCGAGGACATCCTGTTCGACCTCAACAGCCGGCAGGGGATCACGCTCGTCGTGGTCACCCACGACGAGGAGCTCGCGGCCCGCTGCGACCGCAGCGTCTTCGTCCGCGACGGCCTCGTCGACACGACGGCGCAGGTGGCGGCATGAGGACGGTCGACGTCGTCCGCAGCGCCTTCCGGAACGCGTTCCGCAGCAGGCTGCGCACCACCCTCACCGTCCTGGCCATCGTCATCGGCGCGTTCACGCTGTCGTTGACGAACGGCATCGGGGCGGGCATCAACGGCTTCGTGCAGAGCACCGTCGCCGGCATCGGCGTCGACGACGTCATGACCGTGACGAGGACCACGGAGCAGGCCGACCTCACCTCCGGCCCGGCCGAGTACGACCCCGACCAGGCGACGACGACGGGCGGCGGCACGCCCGGGCAGGGCATGCCCGGGCCGGGTGGTGGCGCCGTGCCGGCCCTGACCGAGGCCGACGTCGACACCCTCGCGGCGATCGACGGGGTGCTGCGCGTCGAGCCCACCGAGGCCGTCACGCTCGACTACGTCCAGCACGACGGCGGCACGAGGTACCAGCTGGCGCTGTCGCAGTTCGTGCCGGGGATGCAGGTCGAGCTCGCCGCGGGCGACCAGGTCGATCTCGACGCCTCCGACCCCCAGCTCGTGCTTCCCGAGAGCTATCTGGAGCCGCTCGGCTTCGCCGACGCGCAGCACGCGGTCGGCGCCGAGGTCACCCTCGCGCTCACCGACGCCGCGGGAACCCAGGTCACGTCCCGGGCCACCGTCGTCGGCGTGGCCGAGCCCGGCCTCGTCTCGAGCTCCGGCGCGATCCCCAACGACGCGCTCACGTCGAGCCTGTACGCGCTCCAGCAGGTCGGTGCGCCGGCGGGCCAGGGCGACGTCTACGCCTCGGCCTCGGTGTGGTTCGACGTCGACGCCGGCGACGAGGCCACCGCCGCGCTCCAGGAACGGCTCGCGGATGCCGGGTACACCGGGACGACCCTGGAGGACCAGCTCGGGGCGGTCACGTCGGTGATCGACACGGTCGTCCTCGTGCTCAACGGGTTCGCGGTCATCGCCCTCCTCGCCGCCTCGATCGGGATCGTCAACACGCTCTTCATGGCCGTGCAGGAGCGCACCCGCGAGGTCGGCCTGATGAAGGCCATGGGTCTGTCCAGCGCGAAGGTGTTCGCGCTGTTCAGCATCGAGGCCGTCGTCATCGGGCTCCTGGGCAGCGCGCTCGGTGTGGTCGGCGCGGTCGCCGTCGGGCAGGTCTCCGCCGCGGCCCTCGCGAGCACGGTCCTCGCCGACCTGCCCGGACTGACGCTCGTCCTGTTCGAGCCGGTGACCGTCGGCGCGGTCGTCCTCGGCGTCATGGCCATCGCGTTCCTCGCCGGGACGCTGCCCGCGCTCCGGGCCGCCAAGGCCGACCCCATCGCCTCGCTGCGCTACGAGTGACGCCACGGGTCCCGGTGCCGGCGGGCAGGACCGCCGCGCCGGTACCGGGACCCTTCACGGACGGGCCCGCCACGGCTACGCTCCGCAGCGTCGGAGGTCGACGGCGGACGGCTGCGCGGGGTGCGGCCGCAGGAACCGGACTGCGGGGGGACATGAGGAGCACGCACGCCCTGGTGGCGGGAGCGGTCATGGTGCTGCTGGCGGGCAGCGCGTGCAGCGGTCCGGCCGAGGGCGACCCGCCGGACGCGGCGCCCACGACGGCGGCGCCTCCCGCCTCTCCTGACCGCCCGACGCCGGGTGTCTCGGCCGACGACGCCGCGCCCGACGACGGGTCGGACGACGGGTCGGACGACGGGTCGGACGACGGGGTCGGGGACGATCCGGCGACGGGGTTCCGGGACCGCCTGCCCGAGGGGCCGCCCGAGGACGGCGGGCCGCGTGCCGGGGCGTCGGGCACGGAGGTGGTGCTCGACGACGACGGCGTGCCGACGACCTCTCGAGCATCGCGCTCCGGTTCTACCCCGACGAGGAGCTCGGTCGAGCGCTCAACCGGCTCGGGTCGCAGACGAACGGCCGCCCCCTCCAGCCGGGCAAGAACGTCTACCTCTGGTGAGCGCGGTGCCGCGAGGGCGCGCCGACGGGCCGGGACGACCTCGTCGGCGCGCCGTCCGCGGACCGGACCGGTCCGGAGTCCCTCAGCCGCCGAAGAGCTGAGCGGCCTCGTGGTCGGCGACGACGAACCCCACGGCCTGCGCGGTCGGCAGGACCTGCTCGCGCTCGAGGCCGTCGCCGATCCCGAGCCGCAGGAGCACGACGACGCTGCCCGTCGACAGCATGACCGACGGCGCCTCGCCGCCGTCGAGGACGGCGAACGTCTTCTCGAAACCGGGCTGCGGCACGGCGGCCGAGAGCGTCTCGTGCGGCGCGCCGGTCGTGTCGGCGAGGGGGTCGTCGCCGCGCGCGGCGTCGTGCGCGGCGACGACGCGCTCGGCCGCCTCGGGCGTGCCGACCTCGACGACGACCGCGTCGAGCCCGACGGTCGGGCCGTCGTGCGCGACGACGCGCGTCTCGAACCCGCCGCCCTCGCACGCGTCGGCCAGGCCCTCGGCGATCGCGGGGATCGCCGGGAGGTCGTCGCAGGCGAAGTCGCGGCGCGCGGTGAGGGCGATCCGGTCGCCGTTGACGACGTAGTCGTTGTCGCCGAAGAAGTCCCACGACATCGGCGCGAGCGACGGCCCGTCCGTCGGGTCCATCTCGGCGCCCGCCCGGTACTGCTCGTCGAGCCACGGCTCGTCGTCCTCGACGTCCTCCGTCGGGGACGGCTCGGGCTCGTCGGTCGCGTCGGGCGTGGCCGGGGGGTCGGCCGTCGCCGGGGCCTCGGGGGTCGGCGCGGCCGACGTCGCCTCCACGACGGGCAGGGCGTCGTCGCGCCCGGCGAGCAGGACGCCGACGACGCCTCCCGCGACGACGAGCACTACCACGGTCGCGAGGACGGCGATCAGCCCGCCGCGCGGACGCCGGGGCGCGGCGTACGGGGAGAAGGCGTACGGGTCCGACGGCGGCCCGAGCCGGTCCGGGACGACGGTCGCGTCCTCGGGCGCACCGGGCGCACCGGGCGCACCGTAGGCCCCGCCGGGCGCTCCGTACGCGCCGCCGGGCGCACCGTAGGCCCCGCCGGGCGTGCCGTACGAGCCGCGCGGGCCTGCCGGGGTGCCGTACGGCGGCGGGGCCGGGTGTCCGGCCGCCGTACGCCCCGGCGGCCACGTCGCGCCCGTGTCCGACGGCGGGGCCCACGTCGCGCCGGTGTCCGACGGCGGCGCCCAGGTCGCGCCGGTGTCGGCGGGAGGCGCCGTCGGGCCCGGGTTCCGGTCGGCCTGCCCGGCCTGCTCACCGCGTCCCCGCGCCGGGCCCCAGGGGTCGGTGCCGTAGGGCGCCTGCCCGTGCGGGGTCCCGCCGTCGGGCCCGTACCGGCGAGGCGGCCGCATGACGGTCTCGTCGTCGACCGGCTCGTACGGGTCGGTGGGGTGGGACATCGGGCGGGGTCCTCTCGTCGCGGGCGGCCCGTGCAGGCTAACCGAGGGACCGCAGGTCAGCGGCCTCCCGCCACGACGGGGAACGACGCCCAGACCGTCTTGGTGCCGTCGTCGACGTACCACCCGACCTCGGTCGCGAGGTGACGCGCCACGTGGAGCCCGAGCCCGCCGTCCCCGGGCGCCCGCCGCCCGGCGTAGACGGGCGGCGTCCCGGGGTCGTGGTCCGTGACCTCGAGGACCCACGCCCGCACGTCGCGGAACAGGCGCACGACGGCCGGGCCGAGCCCGTGGCGCAGGGCGTTCGTCGCGAGCTCGGACGCGACGAGCGCGACCTGGTCGGGCGTGCGCGCGAGACCCCGGTGGTCCTCCTCGCCGGGGAGGCCGCGCGCGGCGCCGTCCCCACCGTCGGCGAGGGCGGGGGCGACGGCCCTGCCGGCCGCGGGAGCGACGCGAGCCGCGAGGCCGGCCCGCGTCACGGAGAGCTGCGCCGGGGTGGTGACGAGCCACTGCTCGACGAGGAACCGGCGGGCCGGCGGGCGCACGAGGGGCAGGCGCCCCGCGGCGGTCTCGCGGCTCATGCCTGGTACCCGTGCTGGCGGCGCAGGAGGCGGCGCAGCATGAACAGGGTCTGCAGGACGGTGACGACGCCCAGGATCGGCCAGCCGACGGCGAGGATCGTGGACTGCGCGACGACGGGCAGCGTCGTCCACATCCACGCGGTGGCCGCGAGCGCGACGACCGCGACGACCAGAGGGCTGAGGTAGGCCCAGCCGGCGCCGCGCTCGGCCTTGGCCTGCGCGGCCCAGTTGTCGGTGCGCGACTGCGACAGGAACTTGGTCCAGGCGCGTACGAAGTGCCCGATCCGGATCCACATGTACGCTTCGGCGGGCACGAGCGTCGCGGCGAACAGGACGTCGCGCCAGTTGCGGTCGCGCATCGACATCGCGATCCGCACGTTGAGCGCGATCGCGACGACCGGCGGCACGAGCCACACGGGCGAGAACTCGAACGCCGAGATGCTCAGCGACCCGGCCACGAGCAGGCCGAAGAGGATGCGCGTCAGCGCGTTGACCACCATGGAGGCGTTCTCCATCCACCGCAGGCGCAGGTTCGGGTGGAACGGCTGGCCCTGGGTGTCGCCGCGCTGGCCCGGCCACATGAGGTCGATCGCGCCGTAGTTCCACTTGACCTGCTGGCCGTCCAGGGCCCGCATCGTCGTCATGCCGCCCACGGTGGCGCGCGCCGTCGCGGAGATCTTCGTCGAGTAGCCGAGCGACTTGATCTGCAGGCTGAGCAGCGAGTCCTCGACCTCGGAGTCGGAGACCCACGGGTTGTTCTGGTGGTGGGAGACCATGACGTCCTCGAGCGCGGACATGCGGAACAGCGAGGCCTGGCCCCCGAGGACGGCCATGTTCCGGCCGCGCAGCAGGTTCTGCATGTTGAAGGCCGCGAACTGGGCGCGCTGGCCGGTGAGCAGGAAGCGCGGGACGCCGCGCGGCGCGTCGGTGTTGTCGACCGTGTAGATCGCGGAGATCCCGCCGATGCGCGGGTCCGACGACATCTCGGCCTCGAGGCGCTCGACCGCGTCCTTCGCGAGGACCGTGTCCCCGTCGACGCCCAGCAGGTAGTCGGCGCCGCGCACGAGGCGGAACCCGTAGTTCAGCGCGCCGACCTTCTTGTCCGCGAGCGCGCCCAGGTCGTGCACGTAGACGCGCGTGACCTGCTCGACGCCCTTGCGCACGACCGTGTGCTCGCCGGCGAGCTTTGACGCCTTGGCGAACGTCTTGTCGCTCGTGTTGTTGACGACGACGTGCACGACGTCCGGGAGCCGCGTCTGGCGCAGCAGGCCCTTGAGCACCGCCTTGATCGTCGAGGCCTCGTTGTAGGCCGGGATGATCGCGCCGATCGTGGACCGGCGTGCCGGCTCCGCCACGACGAGCTCGGCCGGGGTGAACTCGAACCGGTCGAGCTCGGCACCGAACACCGCGTCGAGCACCTCGGGGGCGCCGAACGAGGCGGTGGTGGGCTCCGTGAGCGTGGCGGTCATGGCTGGTCCTTGTCTTCGAGGAGTCTCGCGAACAAGGACGATCCTGGACGGCCCGCCTCAGGGCGGGGAGCGGGTCGGTACCGCGTTCCCTCAGGAAACGCTTCAGGATTCAACCGAGCCTCAGGGCCGCCCCTGACCTGCGCCGTCGCCGGTCCTGACGGGTCGCCGGGGGCGTCAGGTGGTCGTCCGGACGTCCGCCGCCGCGAGCGGTTCGTCGAGCCCCGTCACGCCCAGCTCGAGCCGCGCGATCCCGTCGAGCGGGACCGCCGACGACGCGCCGAGACCGTCCGAGCGGCCCGCGTCCGTCGCCGACCACGTCGCGACGACCTCCCGCGCCCCGGCCTCGTCGACGAGCACGAGCTCGTACGTCGCGCCGCTCGCCCCGACCCCGGTGGGGTACGAGCACGACCAGTCCAGCCGCGTGCCCCACGCCGCGGGCGTGAGCACGAGCTCGGCGCGCACGTCCGCGCCGCCGACGGGCAGCAGCTCGACGGTCGTCCCCGCGGCGACGAGCGTCGGCGTCCCGGGGCCGCCGGGGCCGTCGGCCGGCACGGTGCTGCCGTCGCCCGAGAGCACGACGCCCGTCGCGCCGCCCACGACGACCAGGGCGACGGCCGCCGCGACGAGCAGCCCACGGCGTCGGGCACGGCGGTGGCGGGCACCGGCCGCGAGGGTCGCGAGGGGGACCACGTCCGCCGCCGACGCGTCGGCGCCCGGCGCGTCGTGGTCGTCGAGCGCGGTCGCGTGCTCCGGCGTGAGCATGCCGAGCAGTCCCGGCATGCCCGCGAGCTCGGCGACCGACGTGCGGCACGCACCGCACGCGGCGAGGTGCTGCTCGAACGCGCGCCGGTCCGTCGGGCCGAGCGCCCCGAGCACGTACGCGGCGTCCCACTCGCGGTACGGGTCCGGGGGAGGCGTGGCGGTCATGGGGTGACTCCCTTCTCCTGCAGCGCGAGCCGCAGCGCGCGGAGCGCGTAGTGCATGCGGGACTTCACCGTCCCGGGCGGGACCCCCTGCTCGGCCGCCATCTCGGCGACCGACCGACCGCGGTAGTACGCGCCGACGACGACCGCCCGGTGCTCGGGCGAGAGCGCCACGAGCGCGTCCGCGACGAGCCACGCGTCGAGCACCGCCTGCGTGGCGTCGGCCTCGCCGTGCTCGGGCAGCCGGGCGCTCGCGAGCTCGCGCCGGTGGTGGGCACGACGCAGGTCGTCGACGACGAGGTTGCGCGCGACCGTGAACAGCCACGCGCGCACCGACCCCTCGGGGCGCTCGAGCACCTCCGGGTGGCTCCACGCGCGCAGGAGGGTCTCCTGCACGACGTCCTGCGCGCGGGCGTCGTCGTCGGTCATGCGTGCGACGTACCGGTGCAGCGCCGTGCCGTGCGCGTCGTGCACCGCGCGCAGCAGGTCGTCCGCGACCGGGCCCGTGGGCCCGGTCGCGGCGCCGGTCTCGTCGGTGTGCACGCGTTCCGCCGCGTCAGGACGCCGGGGTCAGCGCGAGGCTGAACTCGACGCTGCCCGTCTCCTCGACCTCGACGAAGCCGAGGCTCGGTGCCACGACGTCGTAGTCGGCGAACGTCACCGGCACCTCACCGACGACCTGCACGTCGTCGCCCGCCGCGCCGATCTGCGCGTCGACCGTCACGGGCTGCGTGACGCCGTGGATCGTCAGGTCGCCCGTGAGCTCGACCGCGCCCGCGGCCTCGGGGACCTCGACGGGCTCGGTGAGCACGAACGTCGCGGTGGGGAACTCGGCCGTGTTCAGCGCGTCGCCGCTGCGGAAGTACTCGTCGCGCGGCGCGGCGTCGGTCGCGACGGTCGTCATGTCGACGACGACCTCCGCCGCGGTGAGCGACCCGCCGTCGAGCGTGACCGACCCCGTGACGTCCTGCGTGCGGCCCGTCACGGTGACGTCCTCGCCCCGCAGGATCTCGTCGAGCCGGTACCCGGCGAACGACCCGGTGGTCACGTCCCAGGTGCCGTCGAGTCCGGCAGGGTCGAGCGTGGACCCCGCCGTGGCGTCGAGGGTCGGCACGGCGTCCGCCCGGTCCTCCGCCCAGCTCGCGTACAGGCTCGGCCCGAACGCGACCGCCGCTCCTCCCAGCACGACCACCGCCGCGCCGACCCCCAGCAGGACCGTCGTCCTCGTGCGCACGTGCGTCTCCCTCCGTCGTGGGTGCGCCGCGCTCGCGCGCGGCGCGTTCTCACCCGGTAGACGGGACAGGGCGCCGTCCGGTTCGATCCGCGCGGAAGATGCTCAGCCGAGCGGCGCGCAGAGGCAGAACGGGTGGCCCTCGGGGTCGGCGTAGACCCGGAACGGGTCCTCCGGGTGGCCCTCCTCCTCCGGCGTCCCCGTGAGCGGGGTCGCGCCGCACGCGAGCGCGTGCTCGTGCCCGGCGACGAGGTCGGGCACCCGGAGGTCCACGTGGACGCGCGCGCCCCCGGGCCACGGCGGCACCGTCGCGTCCGAGCGCTGGAAGCCGAGCCGCGTGCCACCGCCGGGCTGCTCGAGGGTGAGCCACTCGTCGCCGTCGGGGTCGGGCGTCTCGTGGCCCGGCGTGTACTCCCAGCCGGCGAGGCGGCGGTAGAAGTCGGCGAGTGCCCGCGGGTCGCGCGCGTCGATCGTCACGTTGCGCAGCGGCATGGCGGGCACGGGCCCGGACGGCGTCCCGGTCACGGCGCTCAGCCCAGGTTCTCGCGCAGCCACGCGACGTCGGCCGGGACGTCGGCGTGCGTCTCGCAGACGACGGATGTGCCGGCCGCGCGCGCGACGCCGAGGAGGAGCGCCGGGTCGATGGTGCCGGAGGTGAGGCCCGCGTGCCGGTCCGCCCCCGAGCCGGCGGTGTCGCGGCTGTTGTTGAGGTGGACGAGGTCGACGCGGCCGGTGATCGCGCGCACCTGCTCGACGGCGGTGGTCAGGTCGATGCCGCCCGCCCACGCGTGGCACGTGTCCAGGCAGAAGCCCACGTTCGCGGCGCCGTCGGCCTGCTGGACCGCGGCCCACAGGCCCTCGATGCGCTCGAGCCGCCGCGCCATGGAGAAGTCGCCGCCCGCGGTGTTCTCGACGTACACCGTCACGTCGGTCTCCAGCGCGTCGATCGCCTTGCGCCAGTTGTCGAAGCCCTTCGCGGGGTCGTCCTTCGCGGTCACGTGGCCGCCGTGCACGACGACGCCCACCGCACCGACCGCGGCCGCGCCGTCGACGATCTGCTGGAGCAGCTTGCGGCTCGGGATGCGGATGCGGTTGTTGGGGCTCGCGACGTTGATGACGTACGGCGCGTGCACGACGAGCTCGAGGTTCGCGGCCGCGGCGTCGGCGCGGAGCGCGTCCGCGCCGCCGGGGTACGTGAACTCCGGCCCCTTCCAGGACTGGGGGTCGCCGAGGAAGATCTGGGCGACGTCGGCGCCGATGCCGGCGGCCTGCGCGACGACGTCCGACTGGTCGAGGTGGGCTCCGATCCGCATGGGACCAACCTACGGGGTCGCGCCCACGCCGACCCGGTCAGCCCTCGGCGGAGGCCGCCCCGCAGGCCGCGACCACCTCGCCGTCGACGAGCAGGCGCGTCTCGTACGTCCAGCCGCCGGGGTAGCGGTCGACGACGGTCCCCGGCACGCGCACGGTGTCCGGGCCGGGTGGCCCGTCGTCCGGCCACGTGGTCGCGCCCGCGGTCGTCCCCGACGGCTCGGCGGGGTCCTGGACCGCGGTCCACGGGTCGCCGCCGCCGGGTGTGCTGATCGTCGCCTCGAGGCGGACGGCCGCGTCCGCGTCGTCGGCCCAGTCCCAGCGCGCGTCGAGGGGGTACGACGTCTGGGCGACCTCGCGCGCGACCCACAGGCGTCGTTCGAGCTCCCAGCTGTGCACCTGCGTCACCGTGACCGTCACGGGAGCGTCGCCGGGCGTCCCCGTCGTCACCGTGCACGTGGCGACCGTCTCCTCCGTCGCGCCGCCCTCCGTGGAGGTCATGGAGAAGCCCACGCCGAGCACGCACACGAGCCCGGCGGCGACGCTCACGACCGTCGAGCGCCCGGCGTCGGGCGCGTGGCGGAACCGTGCGAACCACGGGTGCGGCGGGGGCTCGCGGGTCTGGAGCGCGACGGTCCCGAGGATCGAGTCGGCGAACGTGCGCCGCTCGGCGTTCCACAGGGGCCGCAGGTACCCGACGAGCAGGATCGCGTCGAGCAGGTGGGCGACGACGCGCAGCACCGACACGAGGAACCCGGCGGGCAGGCGCGTGTCGGTGCGGACCACGGCGACGCCCGCGACGCGCTTGCCCGGCGTGGCGCCGGTGTACCCCTGGAGCGCGAGCATCGCGAGCACGAGCACGACGAGCACCGGGCTCGTGGTCCAGGCGGTGGGGGTCCCCACGGGGTCGGGCGTCGCGAACCCCGGCGTGAGGTCGGGCGCGAGGCCGCCCGGCCCGAGCACGAGCCACGTCGCGCCGGAGAGCACGGCGGCGTCGAGCAGCGCGCCGACGACGCGCCGCGTCCAGCTCGCGTAGCGCATGCCTGCCGGGTCCAGGGGGAGCGGCGTCCCGTCGAGGACCGGCGTGCCCCCGTCAGCCGGCCCGGACGTCGTCGTGACCGTCACGCGGTCATCCTGGCAGACGGGACGGGTCAAGGAAAGGGAGACCAGAGGTCAAGTCGCCTCGTCAGGTCGCTCCTGCCGACCTGCTCGACCGGCCCCTCGGACGGATGCGGTCGGCCGCGTGCCCGCGGCCGACCGGGTCAGATCCCGGAGCCGCGGCGGATGACGTCCCGTCGCAGGTCCAGGAGCGCGGCCCGGGCGCGGCGGCGGCGGTCGGCGGGGTCGACCGTCAGCTCGTCGCCGGGGTTCGCGCGCTTGCGCGGCTCGCCCTGCACGTTGAGCCCGAGGTCGAGGAGGTCGAGCGTCGCGCCACGGGTTGCGTGGGCGGTGCGCGTGACCGGTGCGTTGGTCGCGCCGGGCGAGGAGAAGAGCGGGCTGTGGTCGGGCACGGTGCCTCCCGGGGCCGTCGTCGGGGTGGTCCGCCGGCCGGACGGCGCGTGGGGCGTCGTCCGGCCGTGGCTGGTGCGCCGGGCTCGACGGCCCGGCGCCCTCCCATCGTGCGACCGCGACATTTCACCCGGTCGTCCGCCGCGTTTCGTGCGTGTTGCGGCTGATCCTCCGCGATCCGAGACGCCGCGCGGCCGTCAGGCGCCGGGCTCGATCGTCGTCTCGGCCGTCCACCGCGTGCCGCAGCCCATCAGCTCGCCCACCCACGACAGCCGGGCCTCGTGCGCGGAGAGCACGGTCCCGTCGGCGCGCACGACGCGGACCACCACGTCCCGCGGACGGTGCTCGGCCGCGACGCCGACGTACCGGACCGTCGGGTCGTCCCGCTCGTCGCGCGGGTCGACGGCCCAACAGCCGCCCTCGGTCTCGCACCCGAGCTGCATCGTCGCCCCCGAGGGGAGCGGTGACGCGGCCCGCACCGTCACCACGTGGCTCACCGCGACGGGTGCGCACGCCGCAGGCCCGGCACAGCCGGCGAGCCCCGTCGCCGCCACGAGGAGCGCGGCGAGACCGGCGGTCGCGCGGCGTCGCGTCGTCATGGGGGCGACCGTAGCGCGGTCGCCGGTCGCGACGCGACGGCCGACCCGACGTGCCGCCCGCCTCAGCGGAACGCGTGCCGGCGTCCGCCGACGACGACCGCGACGACCGGCACCAGGAGCACGAGCGAGACCCACGGCAGGCCCGCGGGGCCGGCGACGGCGAGCGCTGCGCCGCCGACCACGCCGCCGAGGGCGACGGACGTGTTCCACACCGTGACGACGGCGGACTGCGCGACGTCGGCGCCGTCGCCCGCCGTGCGCGCGGTCGCCGTCTGGTAGAGCGTGCCCGCCCCGCCGAACGCGAAGCCCCACGCCGCGAGGGCTGCGACGACCGCGACGGGGAGGCCGGGCGCGACGGCGAGCACGAGCATCGCGGCGGCGAAGACGAGCACGGACGCGACGGTGAGCGCGCGCAGGTGCCGGTCGATGAGGGCTCCGACGACCGCGAGCGCCGCGGCCGACGCGGCCCCGAGCGTGAGCAGGAGCGTGCTGAGCCGGTCGTCGAGGCCCGCGTGGGCGAGGTAGACCGCGACGTACGTGTACAGGGTCGTGTTCGCGAGCACGGTGAGCCCGACCGCGAGCAGCACGGGCCGCACGCCGGGTCGTGCGAGCACGGCGCGGACCGCGGGCTGCGCTCCGCGCGGCGTGCCGGGCGCGTCCGGGACGCCGAGCCGCACGCCGACGAGCAGGGCGAGCCCGAGGACCGAGAGGACGCCGAAGGTCCAGCGCCAGCCGAGCGCGTCGCCGAGGACGGCGCCCGCGGGGACGCCCAGCGTCAGGGCGAGAGGGCCGCCGGCCATCGCGAGCGTCATCGCGCGCCCGACGCGGTCGGCGGGCACGAGGCGGCGCACGTACCCGGGCAGGAGCGCCCACGTGAGACCGGCGACCAGCCCGGCGGCGAACCGCGCGACGAGCGTGAGCGCGAACGCCGACGACACGGCGGTGACGGTGTTCGCGACGACGAACCCGGCGATCGTCACGAGGAGCAGGGTGCGCCGCGGCCAGCGGGACGTCGCGCGCGTGAGCGGCACGGCGGCGACGATCGCCCCGACGGCGAAGGTCGTGACCGTCTGCCCGGCCGCGCCGGCGCCGACCCCGAGGTCCGCGGCCATGGCGGGCAGCACGCCGGCCGGGAGGATCTCGGTGAGGAGCGTGAGGAACCCCGACGCGGCGAGCGCGAGGAGGGCGACGACGGGCAGGCGGTCGCGCGGCGTCGGGGCGGGGGCTGCCGGCGACCCCGCTGCGGCCTTCCGGGTGCTGAGGGCGGTCATGGGATTAGCATCGATGTCTGACACCAGTGTGAAGGTCAAGCGACCCCTGACGGTGAGGTGGGACACGTGCGGATCGGCGAGCTCTCGCGACGGACGCAGACGCCCACGCGGCTCCTGCGCTACTACGAGGAGCAGGGCCTCGTCACGCCGCGCCGGGCGGAGAACGGCTACCGCGAGTACGGCGAGGAGGCCGTCGACAGGGTGCTGCAGGTTCGCGGGCTCCTCGACACCGGGTTCCCCACGCGCATCATCAAGGAGTTTCTCCCGTGCCTCGACAAGGCGCCGGAGATCCATCTGCACAACGCGTACCCGGACAAGATCGAGCTGCTCGAGACCGAGCTCGCGCGGCTCGAGGACCGCATCCGGATCCTCGAGAAGAACCGGCATGCGATCGCGGACTACCTGGAGCGCATCCGGCCGTTCGCGCTGCGCCCGGAGGACCGCGTGGTGGGCGGCGCCCCTACGACGGACGGTTCCCCCGTGCCGGACGGTGCCCTCGTGCCGGACGGCGCGCCCGCGTCGTCGGGCACGGCCTGAACCCGACGCGCCGAGGGCCGGGCGTCAGGACGGTCGCGGCGCGTACATGATGACCGCGACGCCGACGAGGCACAGCAGCGCGCCCGTGACGTCCCAGCGGTCGGGCCGGAACCCGTCGACGACCATCCCCCACGCGAGCGACCCGGCGACGAACACGCCCCCGTACGCGGCGAGGATGCGGCCGAAGTTCGCGTCCGGCTGCAACGTGGCGACCACGCCGTAGAGCCCGAGCGCGACGACGCCCGCCCCGATCCACAGCCAGCCCCGGTGCTCGCGCAGCCCCTGCCACACGAGCCACGCGCCGCCGATCTCGAGCAGGGCGGCGAGCACGAACAGCGGGATCGAGCGCGCGAGGTCCATGCGCGCCAGGGTACGGCCGCGCCGGGTCAGCGCAGCGGGTCGAACGCGCGGGTCTCCTCGGGCACGCGGCCGGTGACGACCTGCTCGGCGAGGGCCCGGCCCGTCGCCGGCCCGAGCACGATCCCCCACATGCCGTGACCGCCCGCGACGAAGACGCCGGGCGCGCGCGTCGCGCCGACGAGCGGGAGCCCGTCGGGCGTGACCGGCCGGGACCCGACCCACTCGTCGTGCCGCTCGTCCAGGTCGACGCCCTGGAACAGGTGCCGCACGGACGCGAGGATCGCCTCGACGCGGCGCGGCTGGAAGGGCTCGTCGGGCCCGCGGAACTCCATGGTCCCCGCGATGCGGAGCCGACCCTCGTAGGGCGTGCACGCGACGCGGCGCGCGGGGAGGTAGAGGGGGTGCTCGACGGCGGCGTCGGTCTTCACCGTGAACGAGTAGCCGCGCCCGGCCTGCACGCGCGTGCGGACGCCGAGCGGCACGGCGAGCGCCGGGAGCCACGCGCCGGTGGCGAGCACGACGGCGTCGGCCTCGACGGTCGACCAGTCGTCGCGCGCCACCACGTGCAGCGAGACGCGGCCGCCCGCGCCACGACCCGGCCGCACGGCGTGCACGTCGGCGCCCGTGACGACGCGCCCGCCGCGGGCGCGCACCGCGTCCGCGAGCGCGTGGACGAACGGTCCGGGCTCGAGGAACCGCTGCCCCTCGAGCGTGAGGACCGTGGACACGCGGTCGGTGAGCTGCGGCACCCGCTCGCCCGCCTCGACGCGCCGGACGGGCACGGACTGGCCCGCCGCGGCGACGTGCTCGAGCTCGCGCAGGAACGGCCGCGCCTCGCGCTCGTGCTCGAACGCGACGGTGAAGGGTCCGGGCGTCGTGCCGGCGGCGACGGGGTGGCCCGCGACGCCGCCCGCAGCGAGCTCGTCGAACGCGTCGAGCGCGACCCGGTCGATCGGGGTGAGCGCCGCCATCGCGCGGTCCCAGCGGCGCTGGGTCGCGTGGGACATGAAGCGCGCGAGGAACGACCACAGCGCGGGGTCGAACCGCAGCGGCACGTGCAGCGGCGCCGCCGGGTCGAGGAGCGCGCGCGGCCCGTACGTCCACAGGCCCGGGTCGGCGAGGGGCATCGCCATGCCCGGCGTGAGCCAGCCGGCGTTGCCCCACGAGGACCCGGCGGCGACGCCGTCGCGGTCGAGGACGGTCACCTCGACGCCGTGCTCCTGGAGGTGCCACGCGGTGGCGAGGCCGACCATGCCGGCACCGACGACGATCGCCGTCCTCGGGGCGCGGCCCGTGCCGGCTCGGGGGACGGGGACAGCAGAGGACGACGCGCTCACGGCGGGCTCCTTCGACCGACGCCCGCCTCGCGGGTCGCGAGGCGGGCGTGTGGCTGGTGCGCGGCGGGGTGGTGCCGCGCGACTCCCAGACTGGTCGATCGTTCGGTGGGAGACAAGAGATGCCGAAGGAACGTCGGTAGGATGCGCGTCACGAGGTGTGGTGTTCGACGAGGACGGAGAGCAGCGTGACGGTGCCGAAGGATCTTCGACCGCAGTCCGGACCGGTCGCGCTGGACGACACGGACCGCCGGATCCTCGACGTCCTCACCGCCGACGCGCGGGCCACCAACGCCGCGATCGCGGCCGAGGTCGGCATCGCGCCGTCCACGTGCCACGCGCGCGTGCGCTCGCTCGTCGAGCGCGGCGTCGTGCGCGGCTTCCGGGCGGACGTCGACCCCGCGGCGCTCGGCCGCGGCCTCCAGGCGCTCATCGCGATCCGCCTCCAGGCCGGGGCGCGCAAGGGCCTCGAGGCGTTCCGCGACTACCTCCTCACGCTGCCCGACGTCGAGGGCGTCTTCTTCGTCACCGGCGACCGCGACTTCCTCCTGCACGTGGCCGTCGCCGACTCCGACGCGCTGCGCGACCTCGTCTCGCGGACGATCAGCGTGCGGCCCGAGGTCGCCGGGACGAGCACCACGGTGATCTTCGAGCACGCGCGCCCCTGACACCGGGGAGCCCCGCGCCGCCGCCGTGTGGGTCCTGCGCCCTACCGTCCTGGCCATGGACCGCGACACCTTCTGGCAGCTCGTCGACGAGGCGCGGGCACGCGCCGGCACCGGGGCGGACGACCGCGGCCCCGCCGACGACCCGCTCCCGTCGACGCTCTCCCACCTGCTCGCCGAGCGCCTGACCGCGGACGAGGTGCTCGCGTTCGGCGGCGTCCGGGACGAGCTCGTCGACGAGGCGTACCGGTGGCCGCTGTGGGGTGCGGCGTACCTCGTCGAGGGCGGGTGCGGCGACGACGCGTTCCTGGACTTCCGCGACGGGCTCGTCCTGGCGGGCCGTGCGTCCTTCGAGCGCGCCACGGCCGACCCCGACTCGCTCGCGGACCATCCCGCGGTCGTCGCGATGGCGCAGGGCGCGAGCGCGTGGCTCGGGTACGAGTCGTTGTCCACGCTCGTCGCGGACGCGTGGTCGCGCGTCACCGGGCAGGGCCGCGCCGCGTACGACGCGGCGTGCGAGGCCGCGTCCGCGCGCCGCGATCCCGCGCCCGAACCGGCGGGCGAGGCGTGGGACTTCGACGACGACGCCGAGAACCGGCGCCGCCTCCCGCGGCTCGCCGAGCTCTTCGGCTGAGCCGCGGGGGCGCTCACGCGCCGAACGGGAAGCGGCCCAGCGGGTCGTACTGCGCGCGGACCGAGCGCAGCCGGTCGTACGTCTCCGGCGACCACGCCCGCGCGAGGCGCTCGTCCGTCCACGGCGCGGGGAGGAAGTTGACGTTCGTCTCGCTCGCCGCCCACGGCGCGGACCACTGCGCAAGCGCGGTCGCGCTCGCCACCATGTCCGGGACGTGCGGCGGGTCGATGCCCACGAGCGTCAGCAGGTACCCCGCGGTCCGCCCGCCCGCGGCCGACCCGCCGTCGACGTCGCGCGTCGAGGCGCCGCCGAGGTGGCGGACCTCCGCGCCGGCGAACGGCGACGAGCTCGCCGGGCCGTACTCGGCGAGGAAGCGCGCGACGAACGCGTCGTCGATCGTGCGCAGGGCCGCCCCCGACATCCACGACGGTCCGGCGTCCTCGGGGTCGGCATGGATCGACCCGACGGCGGTCGCGGGGATCGTCGCGACCGTGTCGACCATCGCGGGCGCGAGCGCGCGCAGCGGCGCGACGAGCCGCTCGCCCTCGGCCGCGTCCCCCGGGTAGGCGAAGCGGAGCGTGAGGACGTTCGTGCCGCGCAACGGCTCCGGGACGAACGGGAGGTCCGGCAGGGCGAGCAGGACGACCGAGGTGGTGACGTCGTCGGGGGCGGTCGCGGTCCAGCGCGCCCAGCCGCGGAAGACGTCCTCGACGTGCTCGCCCGCGAACGTGATCGACCCGCCGTAGAGCTCGGCGAGCGGCGCGAGCTCGACGTCGACGCGCGTCACCACGCCGAGCCCGCCCTTGCCGCCGCGCAGCGCCCAGAACAGGTCGGGCTCGGAACCGGCGTCGGCGTCCACGACGGAGCCGTCCGCGAGGACGACGCGGAACCCGCGCACCCAGTCCGTGGTGAGGCCGTGGCTGCGCACGAGCGGGCCGAAGCCGCCGCCGAGGGTGTACCCGACCACGCCGACGTGCGTCGACGACCCGGTCACGGGGGCGAGCCCGTGCTCGCCCGCGGCGTCCACGACGGACTGCCAGCGCGTGCCGGCCCCGATCCGCGCGACGCGCGTCTCCGGGTCGACCTCGACCCCGGCGAGCCCCTCGGTCGCGACGAACACGGCGTCGGCGACCGGCCACGCCGCGCCGTGGCCCGTCGCGTGGAGCCGGACCGGGAGGTCGTGCGTCCCCGCGAACCGGACGGCCTCCGCGACGTCCTGCTCGCTCGCCGCGACGACGACCACCGCGGGGTCGTGCGCGACGAGGGTGCTGTGCGGCGCGACGGCGTCCGCGGCGGTGGGCCCGGAGCCGGGCGCGTCGCCGCGGGAGAGGACCGGTCCCTCGACGCGGGCGCGCAGTGCGGCGACGGTGTCGGGGTCGAGCGCGGTGCTGACGGACGGCGTGGTGCTGGACATGGAACCCTCCTGGTGTCGCGGGGCTCCGGGAGGAGCCCCCGACGACAGAGACGGTCCACAGGGCGCTCGTGTGACACCGCAGGTGGGAGCGGTGCCGGGAGGCGGTCCTCAGCCGGTCACGGTGCGGAGCGCGTCGAGCACGCGGTCCACCGACGAGCGCAGGCCCCACCGCTCGGTGAGCGCCGCGAGCGCGTCGGGGTCGGCGGGAGCGCCGGGCAGCGCGTCGTCGAGGTCGGGCAGGGGCGCGTCGCGCGCGACCTGCACGACGACGGGCGCGACGTCGAGGTAGTCCGCCGCCTCCGCGAGGCGGCGCCGCTGCGTCGCGGTGAGACCCGGGTCGCCCGCGTCGCGCGCGGCGAGCACCCCGGCGAGGTCGCCGAAGCGGTCGAGCAGCGCGACGGCCGTCTTCTCGCCGATGCCCGGGACGCCGGGGAGCCCGTCGCTCGGGTCGCCGCGCAGGACCGCCATGTCCGCGTACGCGGACCCCGACGGCAGCCCGTACCGCTCGGCGAGCCGCGCCTGGTCGACGACGTCGAGGTTCCGCACGCCCTTGGTGGGGTAGAGGATGCGCACGCCCGCGGCGTCGTCCACGAGCTGGAAGAGGTCGCGGTCGCCCGTGACGACCTCGACGCGCGCGCGGTCGCCGCGCCCGACGGGGGACGCGGGCGCCTCGCCGGCCGCCGCGGCCCGCGCGACCTCGCGGGTCGCGAGCGTGCCGATGACGTCGTCCGCCTCGTAGCCGGGCGAGCCCTCGCGCGCGATCCCGAGCGCCGCGAGCACGTCGACGATCACCGGCACCTGCGTGAGCAGCGCGTCCGGCACCTCCTCGACGCCCGTCGTCCCCGGCTCCTCGCGCGCGACCCGGTGCGCCTTGTACGACGGGATCGCCTCGACGCGGAACGCCGGGCGCCAGTCGTCGTCCCAGCACGCGACGAGGCGCTGCGGGCGCCGGTCGGCGACGAGCGTCGCGATCATGTCGAGCAGCCCGCGCACCGCGTTGACGGGCGTGCCGTCGGGGGCCGTGATCGAGCCGGGCACGCCGAAGAACGCCCGGAAGTACAGGCTCGCGGTGTCCAGCAGGAGGAGGTCGCCGCCCGGGGCCGGCGCGTCGGTGCTCTCGGTCATGCCCGCCATCCTGCCGCACCCCGCCGACGCGGGCCCTCGGCCGGGGCGTCGGGTTCCCGCGAGCGATGCACTCCCGGGCGAGAGATGCGCGCAGGGGTGCAGCACTCGAGCGGGAGTGCATCGCTCGCGCGGTCGGGACCCGGACCGATGAGCGGGCGGCCCCGCGCCGGTCGACCCTGGGTGGGCCGGCGACCGCCGTCGGCCCGGCGCTCCGAGGAGGCGGCACCATGCCCATGCTCGACAAGGCGTTCAGCGGGTTCTCGGTCGACGACGTCGACGCGGCCCGGCGGTTCTACGGCGACGTGCTCGGCCTGCCCGTGCGGGGCGAGGACCTGCTGTGGCTCGACGTGCCCGGCACCACCGGGGTCCTCGTCTACCCGAAGGGCGAGGCGCACGAGCCGGCGTCGTTCACGGTGCTCAACTTCCCGGTGCGCGACGTGCCCGCGACCGTCGCCGGCCTGCGCGAGCGCGGCGTCGCGTTCGAGCGGTACGAGGGCACCGACGTCGAGACCGACGAGGACTTCGTCTTCCGGGGCGGCGGGCCGCTCATCGCGTGGTTCCGCGACCCGGCGGGCAACGTCCTGTCCGTCATCGCCGACGACGACGCCTGAGCCGCGCGACGACGTCCCGCTACGCGAGGTCCGGTGCCGCGGCGGCGGGCCGCGCCCCGCCGAGCCCCTCCTCGCGCGCGGCGACGATCGCCCCCGCCCGGTCGCGCGCGCCGAGCTTGGTGAGCACGTTCGTCACGTGGTTGCGCACGGTCTTCGGGCTCAGCACGAGCCGGCGCGAGATGGCGGCGTTGTCGAGCCCGGCCGCGACGAGGTCGAGCACCTCGCGCTCGCGGTCCGTGAGCTGCGGGAACGGCACCCGGGCCGCGGACCGCCCGCCCACGACGTACGCCATCGCGCGGTCGGCCACGGCGGGCGCGAGGATCATCGCGCCGTCGGCGACCGACCGGACCGCCCGCTCGATCTCCGCCGGGCTCGCGGACTTCACGAGGTATCCGCGCGCCCCGGCCCGCACGGCCGCGACGACGACGTCCGCGTCCTCGTGCATCGTCACGACGAGCACGCGCGCCGCGGGCCGGGCGCGCACGAGCTCGCGCGTCACCTCGACGCCCGAGCCGTCCCCGAGGTCGACGTCCATGAGCACGACGTCGGCCCCGGCCCCGGGAGCGTCGGTCCCGCGCGGCTCGGCCCCCGCGAGCCCGTCGGCCCCCGCGAGCCCGTCTGCCCCCGCGGGCCCGCCGGCCCCCGCGAGTCCGTCGGGCCGCGCGCGCCCGTCGGCCCCCGCGAGCCCGACGGCGCCCGCGCCGGTCGCCGGCGCGTCGGCCGGTCCCGCCCCGGCGAGGCCGAGCACCGCGCGCGCCTGCGCGGCCGACGCCGCGTGCCCGACGACGCGCACGCCGTCGAGCGAGTCGAGCAGCGCGACGAGGCCGAGCCGGAACACGGGGTGGTCGTCGACCACGACGACGCGGATCGTCACGGCCCGACCTCCGTCGTCGCGACGCCCGCGCCGACGTCCGTCGCGGTCCCGCGGGCGAGGGGCCCGTCGTCCGCCCGCGGGAGCGCGCGGCCGGGCACGAGCGGCAGGGTCGCGCGCACGCGGGTCCCGGGGCGTGCGGCGTCCGTGCGCGCGGCCGTGACCTCGACCCGGCCCCCGAGCTCTGCCGCGCGCTCGCGGACCGACCGGGAGCCGACGCCGGCCGGCGTGCCGTCGGCGATGCCGACGCCGTGGTCCTCGACCGTGACGACGACCGCGGCGTCGTCGACGTCCACGTCCAGGCGGCACTCGTCGACGCCCGAGTACCGGGCGGCGTTGACCACCGACTCGCTCGCGATCGCGTACGCGGCGGCCGCGACGCGGGGGTCGAGCCCCTCGCACGGGTCGCACCGCACGTCGACGACGAAGCCCGCGACGGCCTGACGGCCCGCGAGCTCCCCGAGCGCCGCCTCGAGCCCGAGCTCGTCGAGCGACGGCGGCAGGAGGCTGCGCGTCAGCGCGCGCACGTCCTCGACGCGCCGCTCCGCCTCGGCACCGAGCGCGTCGAGGATCGCTGCGGCCGCCGCCGGGTCGGTCGCGAGGACGTTGCGCGCGCCCTGCAGGCCGAGGCGCAGCCCGGTGAGCCACGGGCCGACGCCGTCGTGCAGCTCGCGGCGGATGACGCGCCGCTCGGCGAGCCGCGCGCGCGTCGTCGCGTCGCGCGCGGCCTCGAGCTCGCGCGCGCCCTGGGCCAGCGCCAGGCCGGCCCCGAGCACGGGCAGGAGCTGGTCGAGCGCGTCGCTCGTGCGCGCGTCGAGCCGCTCGCCGGCCCGGGGGACCACGTGCACGCGCCCGAGCACGCGCCCGCCGTGCTCGACGGTCCGCACGCCGGGCGAGCCCTCGCCGTCCGCCGCCGGCCCCGCGGGGGCCGCGACCGGCCACTCGACCGTCACGGACTCGAGGCGCAGCGCCTCGCGCACGCCGACGGCGAGGCCGGCGACGAGCTCGTCGGCGGTCGCCGCGGTGGACAGGTGCCGGCCGACGCGCAGCGCGGCGCGACCCGGGTCGCCGCCGTCGCCGTAGACGAGCACGTGCACGCGGCGCCGAAGCCACGCGTGCAGCGGCTGGACGGCGAGCGCGACCCCGACGGCGGCGACGACCTGCGCCGCCGGTCCGTCGACGACGGTCGCGGCGACGACGACCACGACGGCGTAGACGACCGCGAGCCCGACGGCGAGCATCGCCGCGACGGTCGCGCGCGAGAGCACGAGGTCGATGCCCCAGAGCCGGTTGCGCAGGACGCACACGAGGATCGCGGCCGGGAACAGCGCCTGGCACGCGAGGTGGGTGAGCGGCAGCGCCAGCACGACGTCCGGGTTCGCCCACGTGCCGAGCAGCGGGAGGAACGACAGCGCCATGAGCGCGGTGCCGAGCGCGAGGAGACCGAGCCCGCGCCGGTCCTCGACGGGCCCGCGGCGCCACCGCCACGCCGTCGCGACCGCCGTCGCGAGACCCACGACGACGACCGCGAGGATGGCCGGGCGCGGGTCGTCGGTCGGGGCGAGGAAGAAGCCCGCGATCGCCGCGGTCCCGGCCGCGACGCCGCACCAGTCGCCGACGCGGAGGGGGCCCGAGCGCACGAACCACGGCACGAGCACGAACAGGCCGACGGTGCCCGGGACCCAGGCCCAGCCGTACGCGTCCGCGAGCGGACCGAGCGGCGGGAGGCCGGGGTGCGTCGAGGCGTAGCTGCGCCAGCCGCCGCCGAGCGCGGCGACGCCTCCGCCGAGCGCGGCGAGGGCGGTGAGCCACCCCACGACGTGCGGGCGGCGGGCCAGGATCACCGCGGCGACCGTGCCGTAGACGATCGCGACGGTCGCGTCGACGACGACGAACAGCAGGTCGCCGAGCAGCAGCGGCACGCCGGACGCGAGCTGGAGCAGGAGCGCGGACAGGCCGAGGAGCCACGAGAGGACCCCGAGGGTCCACGCGGTGCGGGGCATCCCGGCGCGGCCGGGCCGGGGCTCGGCCACGGGGCCACGGTAGGGCCGCGGGACGCGGGGCGACCAGACCTCGCGGGGGAGATCACCCGCTGCCCGACGGCGCCGGGACCGGCCGAGCGGCGCGGGACCGGGGGAGCGTCCCCCCGGTCCCGCGCCGCGGTGCCTGCTCGGTGCCGACGTGCCGGACGCGCGGTCCGCGCTCAGCGCCGGTCCCCGAGCGCGAAGCCGAGCGCGGTGACGACGAGCCACAGGGGGCCGACGAACCCGGCCATGTACTGCAGCGGCGACACGCCCGTGAGGAGCGCGAGGCCGCCCAGCACGACCCCGACGACGCCGATCCAGCGGGGAGCCGCGGCGTGCCGCAGCGCCGCGACGCCGAGCGCGACCCCGGTCACGCCCGCGCCGACCCACAGCCACGGGATCGTCGCGACCCAGTCGCTGTAGAACGCGCCCGACTCGGCGACGATGAGGTCGGTGTCCCCGAGCCCGAAGAGGAACTGCGTGTCGAGGCCGGAGCCGAGCATCCCGGCGACGGACACGAGCACGAGGCCCCAGCCCGCGACGGTCGGCAGGAGCGACCCGGCCGGGGCCTGGGCGTCGAGGCGGCGACGCAGGCCGGCGGCGAACACGAGCACGAGGAGCGCGCACGCGATGGTCGCGGTGTGGAAGACGAGCTGCGTCCCGGTGCGGCCCGCGAGGTCGGCGACGATCGCGTCGGCGTCGCCCGCGGTCTCCTCCCAGTTGACGCCGAGGGCCATCGAGGCCTGGATCGAGACGAGGCCGAGGACGCCGGCGACGACGCCGGTCCAGGCCCAGGCGCGGGGCGTGCGCGCCCGGCGGGTGGACGCCGCCCCCGCGAGGGGCGACGGTGCGGTGAGCGATCCGTCCTGCATGGAGGTTCCTCCCTGGTCGGGCGCGGTGGTCCCGCGCCGCGGGTGCTGACCGGGGAAGCGTCGTGCGGGGAGCGTCCCGGGTCCCAGGGGCAGGTGTCCCGACCTCGCGGGCGGTCTCGTCGGGACGGGCCGTCAGGGCTTCGCGGGGACGGCGGCGAACTCGGCGGCGCCGTCGGCCGGCGGCGCGACGCGCATCGGCGGCATGACCCGCGCGACGAGCCAGAGCGGCACGAGCGCGAGGCACAGCACGGGGATGAGCCGCACGTCGCCGACCGTCACCGCCGCCATGAAGAGCGCGAGCCAGCCGTCCCGGCTCACGACGATCACCGCGCCGAGCACCGCCGCCGACACGGCGACGGCCGCCGGGACGGACGGCACGAGGGACGACGCCGCAAGACCGATCGCGACCCCGATGAACACGGTCGGGAAGATCCGGCCGCCGCGGAAACCCGCGCCCGCGGCGACGACGAGCGCCGCGACCTTGACGACGCCCATGAGGAGGATCGCCGACCAGGCGAGGTCGTCCGCCTCGGCCGAGAGCTCCTTCATCTCCTCCAGGCCCTTGAAGAGCGTGAGCGGTCCGCCGAGCATCCCGAGCAGGCCGAGCACCAGACCGCCCGCGCCGAGCGCGAGCACCGGGTGCCGCATCCCGTGGAAGACGCGGTGGACGAGCGGGAACGCGAGCACCGCGAGGAGCATGAGCAGCGCGGCCACGATGCCGACGACCGACGCGCTCAGCGCGTCGCCGGGCTGCACGCCCGGGTAGTCGGGGAGGTCGATCGCGAACGTCGGGGCGTCGAACGCGGTCATCGTCACCGCCCCGGCGCCCGCCGCGACGAGCGGCGCGAACAGGCGGTCGAACAGTGGGCCGGTGCGGTCGCCGCGCTCGGCGAACGTCTCGGTGAGGACGAGCGCGGCCGCGACCGGGGTGGCGAACATCGCGCCGATCGTCGCCGCCATGGCGAGCCCGATCGCACCGTTCACCGGCACCCCGAGGCGGGGACGGCACAGGATCCAGGCCGTGAGCGCGACGTTGATCGCGATGATGGGGTTCTCCGGACCGAGGCTGACCCCGCCGGCGAGGCCGAGGACCAGCGCCACGGCGAGGCCCGGGAGCGTGCGCAGCGGCAGCGGCGCGGACACGAGGTCGGTCGTCGCGGGGTCGACGCCGGCGTGGCCCGGCGCCCAGCGCACCGTCGCGCCGACGAGCACGCCCGTCACGGTGAGCACGACGACGGTCCACCACGTCTCGGTCGTGGCGAGCCCCCACGCGTCGGGGAGCCGGTCCCACACGAGGTGCTGGATCCACGTCGCGAGCGAGGAGAGCGCCACGAGCGTCGTGGCGCACAGCACCCCGACGACGATCGCCGGGATCACGAGACGCAGGAGGCGGCGCGTCGTCAGCGGCGACGACGTCGTGTCCTGCGGCGCATCCCCTGGCACACGCGAAGAGAACCACGGAGCGCCGCGGGGTGCATCTCGAGCACGCGCGCTCCGGTGGCGGCGTCCTGGGGGCCGCCATAGCGTCGGTGACGCCGCCCGCCCGTACGGCGGGGCGGCCGCACCGCTCGGACCGAGCCGGTCCCGCACGTGGTGCGACCGACGGGACCGACGGAAAGAGGGCACGACGTGGCAACGCTGACCGTGTGGAAGTTCGACACCCCCGAGGGCGCGCAGCAGGCCGAGGACGCGCTCGTGGCGCTCCAGAAGCAGGAGCTCATCCAGGTCCAGGACGCCGCCACGGTGTCCTGGGAGGAGGGCAAGAAGAAGCCGAAGACCCGTCAGGGCAGCAACACGGCGGGCATCGGCGCGCTCGGCGGCACGTTCTGGGGTCTGCTGTTCGGGCTCATCTTCTTCGTCCCGCTGCTCGGCGCCGCGATCGGAGCGGCCTCGGGCGCCATCGCCGGGTCGCTCACCGACGTCGGCATCGACGACGACTTCATCGACTCCGTCCGCAGCAAGGTCACGCCCGGGACCTCCGCGCTCTTCGTCCTCACGTCGGGCGCCGTGCTCGACCGGGTCCACGAGGGGCTCCAGGCGCAGGGCGTCCACGGCGAGCTCATCGAGACGAACCTCTCCGCCGAGGAGGAGGCCAAGCTCCGCGCCGCGTTCGACGAGAACGCCTGACCGGACCGGCGTCCGGACCGGACGGCCCTCGAGAGATGCGCTCCCGCCCGAGAGATGCACGCAGGAGCGCATCTCTCGCACGGGAGTGCATCTCTCGCGCGGTAGCGCCGGGACCGGCGGACGCGCGGGCAGGCGTCAGTCGATGCCCTCGGCGTGGCGCTCGTCCACCGTGCGGGCCGCCTCCTCCGCGGCGCGCCGGTTCGCGCGCCGGCGGTGCGCGACGCCGCCGTCGCCGTCCCTGCGCCGACGTCGCGGCGCCGCGTCGTCGCCGCCCTCCTCGCCCGGGTCGTGGAGCATGTGCGAGTCGATGAGGTCGTGGCGCTGCAGGTAGGTGTTCGCGACCGCCTGGATCGTCGCGGCGATCGGCAGCGCGAGGAACGCCCCGAGGGCGCCGAACACGGCGCCGAACGCGAGCACGACGACGAAGCTCACCGCCGGGTTCATCTCCAGCGCGCGCGCCGACACCTTCGGCGAGAAGTACAGGTTCTCGAGCTGCTGGTAGCCGATGATGAACGCGAGCACGGCGAGGGCCTGCGGCAGCCCCTGCGACGTGAGGGCCACGGCGACCGGCAGCGCGCCGCCGATGTACGTGCCGATGGTCGGGACGAACTGCGACACGACGCCGGTGAAGACGGCGAGGGGCAGCGCGTACGGCGTCTGGAGCACGAGGAGGAAGACGAGCGTGAAGACGCTCGACAGCGCGGCGAGGACGATGCGCGAGTTGATGAAGTCGGAGACCTTGACCTGCGTGATCTCCCAGAGGCGCAGCACCTCCTCCTGGCGGTTCGGCGTGAGCCAGCGGCACACCGCGGCCCGGAACCGGGGTCCCGCCGCGAGGAGGTAGTAGGTGACGAGCAGGATCGTCAGCGCCGCGAAGATGCCGCCGACGATCGTCGTCCCGACGACGATCGCGCCCGACGCGACGTCCTGCCCGTAGGCCTCGAGCGCCTCGCGCAGCACCTCGTCGGACTCCGGCACGGCGACGTCGAACGAGGACTGGAGCCACTCGCGCACCTGCTCGTAGAGCGCCGGGATCGCCTGGACCAGCTGGACGAGCTGCTGGACGAAGAGGTTGCCGAACAGCGCGAGCACGACGAGCACGACGACGATCGAGCCGATGAGCGACACCCCGGCCGCGGCGCCGCGGCGCCAGCCGTGCCGGACGAGCCACACGACGATCGGCTCGAGCGCGAGCGCGACGAAGAAGGCGATGAGGATGTTGACGCCCAGCCCCTGGAGGCGGTCGATCGCGTACCAGACGAAGAGCGCGACGAAGACGGCGACGACGCCCATCGCGAGCGCGCGCGGCACCCAGCGCGGCGGCCGGCGGGCGTCGTGCTGGACGGGCCGGCTGCCGTCGTCCGGCGCGTGCGCCCACGGGTCGTCCGCGTCGCGGGGGCGGTCCGGCGGGGCCTCGGCACCGCCGGGCTCGGCGTGGCCCGGGGGGTCGGCGGTCGTCATGGGACGAACGTAGCGCCGCGGACGTTCCGGGGAGCGGCGGACGCACCGGATGCCGAACCGTGGCATCGGTGCCACGATCGTCCCGCGCACGTCGTCGACGACCGTGGTCAGCACGGTCGCCGTACCCGCCGGAAAGTTGTCGAGAGGTGAGCTCATGGCTCGGTCGTCGCAGGTGTCCGCCTGGGTCGGGTGGATCTGGTTCGCAGGCATCGTGCTCGTGACCATCGGGCTGTTCAACGCGATCAGCGGCCTGGTGGCCGTGTTCTCGCCGAACAGCCTCGTCGGGGTCACGGACCAGGGGGTCGTCGTGCTCGACGTCTCGACCTGGGGCTGGATCCATCTCGTGATCGGCCTGCTGCTCGTCCTCACCGGCTTCGCCCTGCTCGCCGGGAAGGGATGGGCGCGCTTCGTCGCGATCGTGCTCGTCGTCCTCAACGCGGTGGCGCAGTTCACGACGCTCCAGCTCACGCCGTGGTGGTCGATCGTCACCATCCTGCTCGACGTGTTCGTCCTGTGGGCGCTCGTCGTCCACGGCGACGAGGCCGAGCGGGCCGCGCGCTGACGCGAGCCCCACTCCGCCGGTGACCGCCCGGCCGGGCGGTCAGCGGACCACCGCAGGACCCAGCCCGACCACGAGAGGAACGGTACGACGATGGCCACCTTCACCGTCTGGGGATTCGACACACCCGCAGGAGCCGACACCGCGTCGTCGATCCTGCACGACGCGGCCTCCGAGGGCCACATCCGCATCATCGACACGGCCGTCGTGACGTGGCCCGAGGGGGCGGCGAAGCCCACGACCCGCCACGGTCACCAGGGGGAGTGGCGCGGCACCGGCTGGGGCGCCTTCTGGGGCCTGCTCCTGGGCATGCTCTTCTTCATCCCGGTGATCGGGGCCGCCGCGGGCGCCGCGATCGGCGCGGCGTCGAAGGCGATGGCCGCCGTCGGGATCGACAAGGACCAGCTCGACCGCATCCGCGAGGGCGTCACGCCCGGGACGTCGGCGCTGTTCGTCGTCACCGAGGAGGGCGATCTCGACGCGGTGGGCGAGCGGTTCCACGGAGCCCACGGCAAGCTCGTGGCGACCAACCTCACCGAGGCGGAGCGGAGCACCCTGCTCGAGACGTTCGACTGACGGCCGACGTCGCGGGGCGGTCTCGGCGCTCAGTCGTCGAGCCGCCCCGGCAGGCCGAAGAGCGGAAACCAGGACGCCGTGTCGAGGAACGCGTTGATCGCGACGACGCGGTCGCCGTCGGTCTCGATGACCTGGAGCGCCCACGCCTCGTACCCGCCGCCCTCGGCGCGCCGGTACTGGCCGAACCCGAACGTGCCGTTCACCGCGACGGGGACCAGGCGGGACCCCTCGCACTCCCAGCCCGGCCCGACCATCCACCGGACGATGTCGTCCGTGCCGCGCATCCACAGCGGGTACGGCGGCATCGAGAGGGTCGCGTCGGCGTGCAGGATCGCGACGAGCGCGTCCATGTCGTAGCGCTCGAACGCGTCCATGTAGCGCTCGAGCAGCACCTTCTCCTCCTCGCCGAGGCCCTGCTCCGCGTTCGCACGGCCCCCGGGCCCCGGCACGACGGGCGGGGTCCCGTCGCCCGTCGCCGGCGCGCCGTCGTCGATCCCCGAGCTGTCCCAGTGCGCGCGCGCCGCCATCGTCGCGCGCGCCCGCTGGAGCGCGCTGTTCACCGACGCCACGGTCGTGTCCAGGAGCTCCGCGACCTCGCTCGCCTGCCAGCGCAGCACCTCGCGCAGCAGCAGGACGGCGCGCTGGCGCGGCGGCAGGTACTGCAGCGCCGCCACGAAGGCGAGGCGGATGCTCTCGCGGCCCACGGCCACCTGCGCCGGGTCGCCGTCGTGCGGGAGCACGCGGTCGTCGGGCACGGGCTCGACCCACGTCTCCTCCGGGAGCACCTGGCCGAGGTTCTCGACCTCGGCGGGCTGCGGACCGCCGAGCCCCATCGGCCGCTCGCGCCGCTTGCGGGCCGAGAGCGCGTCGAAGCACACGTTCGTGGCGATCCGGTACAGCCACGAGCGCAGCGCGGAACGCCCCTCGAAGCGGTCGTACGACCGCCAGGCGCGCAGCAGGGTCTCCTGCACCGCGTCGTCGGCCTCGAAGGACGACCCGAGCATCCGGTAGCAGTAGCCCGTCAGCTCCCGCCGGTAGCCGTCGAGCACGACGTCGAGGTCGGCGCGCTCGGGCAGCGGGACGGACGGGACGGGCCGGTCGGGCGCGTCGGTCGTCGTGCGGACCGAGGTGACGAGATCGGGCATGGCGAGCTTCCTCTCCGGGCGGGCGGGAGCGTGCTGACCGGGTGTGGTCCACACCACACGCTACCCGCGGCCCCCGACACCGCCCAGGGGTACGGTCACCCGCTCGTCGCGAGCTCGAACCAGACCGTCTTGCCGGCGTCGCCCTCCTCGAGCTCGACGCCCCAGCGCTGCGCGCACCGCTCGAGGAACTGCACGCCGCGCCCCCCGGTCTCGTGCGGCTCCGGCGAGCGCAGGCGGGGAGGCTCCGTCGAGCCGTCCCGCACGCCCACCCGCAGCGCGCGGTGCCCGACCTCGACCTCGGCCCGCACGGGGGCCACGGCGTGCTGCACGGCGTTGGTGAGGAGCTCGCTCGTGAGGAGCATCGCCATGCGCCGCACCTCCGGCGAGACGTCGCAGCTCTCGAGCACGTCGTCGACCCACCGCCGCCCCTGGCCGATCGCCGTCGACGTGTGCGCGACGTCGCGCCCCACCGACGCCGGCCGCCCCGGGCGCGGGGTGCCCGCCATGGTGTGCCGCACGCGCAGCGCGAGCACGGCGACGTCGTCGCGCTGCGTGCCCGCGACGAGGCGGCGCACGAGCGCGTCCGGCAGGGCCGACGTCGCGGTCCCGACCTGACCCGCCAGGGCCTCGCGGAGCACCGCCAGCCGCTCGCCGTACGACGTGTCGCGGCGCTCGACGAGCCCGTCCGTGTACAGCAGGAGCGTGTCGCCCGGGTAGAGCCGCGCGCGGTGGTCGTGCCGGTCGGCGCCGGGGAGCACCCCGAGCATGAGGTCCGGCGGCGCGTCGAGCGTCTCCACCGTCCCGTCGGCGCGCAGCACCAGCGGCGCGGGGTGGCCCGCGCTCGACCACGTCATGTCGAAGCCGTCCGCGCTGCGGTCGAGGCGCGCGACGACGGCCGTCGCGCTCGCGTGCAGCGCGAGACCGCGGTTCGCGCGGTCGAGCAGGCGGAGCAGGACGGCGGGCGGCTCGTCCTGGCACCACGCGAACGTCCGCAGCATCGAGCGGAGCTGCCCCATCTGGGCCGCCGCGCGCATGTCGTGACCCGTGACGTCGCCGATCATCAGCACGTACGCGTCGTCGTCGAGCACGACCGTGTCGTACCAGTCGCCGCCCACCTGGTCCGTGCGCGTCGCCGACGCGTACGTCGCCGCGAGCTCGACGCCCCGCACGCCCGGCAGGTCCGTGAGCATCGCCGCCTGGAGCGTCGTCGCGACGCGGTGGCGCTCCTCGAGGAGGCGGACCCGGTCGAGCGCGTGCGCGACGTACGACGCGACCGTCGTCTGCGTCTGCACCGCGTCGTCGTCGAACACCTGGGTGGCGCCCCACGCGAGCGCGACGACGCCGAGCACCCCGGACCCGGACACGACGGGCAGGAAGGAGCGGGCCTCGACGCCGTCGTCGCCGATGAGCGCCGCGGCCTCGGGGAAGGCCTGCGCGTACGTCGCGTGGTCGCGGAAGAACAGGGGCCGCCGGTCGCGCGCCGCCGCGCTCGCGCCGCGCGCCTCGTCGAGGCGCATGCGCCGGAACGACCGCGGGACCCCGGGCTCGAGGTGGTCCAGCGTCGTGTACGTGAGCCGGGTGCCCGCCGGGTCGAGCGTCGCGAGGCCCGCGTAGCGCGCGCCGATGGCGGCGCCGACGGCGGCGAGCCGCTCGGCGACGTCGTCCACCGACTTGGCCGCGGCGAACGTCTCCGACAGGTCGAGGAGGAGGCGCGAGCGCCGGTTCGCCGTGAGCGCCACGCGCTGCATGCGTCGGGCGCGCTCGCGCGCGAGCCGCAGCCGCAGCTCCGACGTGCACGCCGCGGCGAGGTCGGCGAGCGTCGCGAGGTCGGCGTCGCTCCACGGGCGCGGCTGCGCGTCGATCGCGCAGAGCGACCCGACGACGCGGCCGCGCGGGTCGAAGATGGGGAAGCCCGCGTACGCCGCGACCCCGAGGTCGGCGACCGCCGCGTGGGACTCGAAGCGCGGCACGAGCCGCGCGTCCGCGACGACGAGGGGCTGCGCGTCGTCGACCACCGCGCGGCAGAACGAGTGGCTCAGCGGCATGCGCCGCCGGCCCTGGTACGGCTCGGGGAGGCCGAGGGCCCCCGGGAGCACCTGCTCCTCGTCGAGGACGAGCGAGACGAGCGCCGTGGGGACCCCGAGCTGGCGCCGGACGAGGCGGGCGAAGCGGTCGAACGACTCGTCCGCGGCCGGTTCGGCGAGACCTGCCTCGACGAGCTCGCGGATCGCCTGGGCCTCGGTCATGCCCCAGTATGGGCAGCCCGACCCCGAGGCGGCATCGCGAACCGCGCGAACCGGACGTCTGCACGGGGTGAAATCGGGCGTGCGGGGCGAACCGCCGCTGTCCGAGGGGTGGACGCGGGGCCCGTCGCCGTGCCGTCGGGAGCCGTCCGGTGGCGTCCCGGCCTGTCAGGTGCCGCCGCGGGCGCGGAGGTCGGCGAGGGCGTGCTCCGCGCCGTCGGCGTCGAGGTAGGTGCCGCCGCGCACGACCGGGACGAGGCCGTCGGGCCCGGTGCCGGCACGAGCGTCGACGTCCGGTCGTCGGTCGAAGCGGTGCACGAGCGGCTGGCCGGTGGGCACGTCGAGGTCGACGACCTCCTCCGGCGCGAGGTCGTCGACGAGCACCGAGAGCGCGCGCAGCGAGTTCCCGTGGCCGACGACGAGCAGCGAGTCCCCCCGGGCGAGCGCGGCGCGCGTCGTCGCCCAGAACGGGCGCAGGCGGTCGACGACGTCGGCGAGCGACTCGGTGTCGGGACGCAGGCCGGCGCGCGCGGCGTCGGGCAGGCGCAGGAGGACGTCGTCGACGGCGGCTCGGGCCGGGTGCCCCGGCCCGAGCGGCGGGGGCCGGTGCGCGAAGGAGCGGCGGTAGCGCCAGAAGGCCTCCTCGCCGTGGTCGCGGCGCACGACGGAGCGCGGCGTGTCCGTGAAGGCGCCGTAGTGGCGCTCGACGAGCCGCCACTCGACGTCGAGCGGCGGGGGGCCGGGCAGCGCGGCGGCGACGATCGCGGCCGTGCCCGCGGCCCGCACGAGCGGCGACGTCACGACGCGCCGGGGCGCGAGCTCGGGGTGCCGGCCGACCGCGTGCGCGAGGAGCGCGGCCGCGTGGCGCGCCTCCGCGACGCCCCGGTCCGAGAGGGGCACGTCGAGCAGGCCCGTGAACCGGTCGCCCGCGTTGTACGTGCTCTGCCCGTGCCGGAGCAGGACGAGCACGCCGGGTGTCGGGCCGTCGGCCGGCGACCCGGCCGGCGACACGGCGGAGGGCGCGGCGGGGGCGGGAGGCACGCGGGCAGCGTAACGAGGCCGCGCCCCGCGCGCCGAGGGACCTCAGACCTCGAGCAGCCCGCGCTGGTGCGCGAGCGAGACGGCCTCGGCGCGGCCCGACGCGCCGAGCTTGGCGAGCACGTTCGACACGTGCACGCTCACGGTCTTCGCCGAGATGTAGAGGCGCTCGCCGATCTGCCGGTTGGTCAGGCCCTGCGCGACGAGGAGCAGCACCTCCTCCTCGCGGTCGGTGAGCACGGCCGACGTCGACCGGCGCAGGCCCGGCAGGTCGAGCCGGGCGCGGCGCGCGAGCGCGCGCACGGCCTCCGCGAGCGGCTCGGCGCCCATCGCCTCGGCCTCCTCGAGCGCCTGCGCGGCCTCGATCTCGGCGGCGTTGCGGTCGCCCGTCGCGCACAGCGCCTCGGCCCAGCGGAACCGCGAGCGGGCGGTCTCGTAGCGGTAGCCGTAGTCGAACGCGCGCGTGGTCTCCTCCCACAGCGCCGGGTCGTTCTCGCCCGTGAGCCGCGAGTGCTCGGCGGCCGCGCGCGCCAGCCAGGCGCGCCCCTCCGGGCCGAGCGTGCCGCCGCGCGGGCGCCCTCGGTCCGCCGTCGTGACGGCCGCGTCGAGCAGCGCGCGACCCCGGGCGACGCGGTCCGCGACCTCGGCCGTCCGGTCGGTCCCGCCGACGACGCGCGCGGCGTCCACGGCGTCGGCGAGCGCCGCGAGCGCGAGCGCCGACAGCCAGATCCGGCCGAGGAAGTAGTCGCTCCAGGTGCGCCCCAGGTACTCGACGAGCTCGACCGCGAGGTCGACCGCTTCGTCGTACCGGCCGGCCCACGTGAGGGCGTCGATCGAGCACCCGCCGGAGATCAGCGCGATCTGGCCGTCGCGCGACCAGTCCCGCCGCAGGGCCGCGCCGCGCTCCACCGCGTCCTCGTCGCCGCGCGCGACGGCGGCGTAGAGCTGGACGCCCGCGAGCGCCGGGACCCAGCTCTCGGGCACGGTCTCGCCCTCGGACGGCGTGGGCGTGAGGTCGCCGGTCGCGTACCGCACGAGGTCGTCGAAGAGCCGGAGCTCGACGCCGTAGACGCTCCACCCGATGCCCGTCGCGCGGGCGCGGTCGACGCCGTCGCGGGCGACGTCCAGAGCCTCCGCGAGCCGGCCCGCGTAGTAGCGGTTGGCGGCGATGTTGTACCAGCAGCGCAGCTCGGTGAGGATGTCGCCGGCGTCGACGGCGCGCTCGCGCGCCTGCTCCAGGAGCACGGCCGCGCGGTCGTCGTCCTCGACCTCGAGCACGGCCATCGTCGTGAGGACGTCCGCCTCGACGTCGGGCGCCCCGACGCGGTGCGCCTCGGCGAGCGCCTCGGCCGCGACCTCGGCCGCGAGCTCGTCCTGGTCGGCGTTCATGGCGGCACGGGCGCGCATCGCGAGCGTCCACGCGCGGTCGAGCGACGGGGGGTCGGCCGGCAGCACGGCGAGCGCGGCCTCGGTGTGGGCGAGGACCTCGTCGACCTTCTCGATCCCCAGGAGGTACCGCGAGAGCACGTGGCGCAGCGACGCCTGGCGCAGCGGGTCGTCGGCCGTCGACTCGACGACCTTGCGAGCGAGCGCGACGGCGCGCTCGGGCTGGCCCGCGCGGCTCGCCGCCCCGGCCGCGGCGAGGGCCACGGCGACCCGGTCCTCCCCGAGGCGCTCCGCGGCGTCGGGCACGGCCGACCACAGCGAGAGGACCTGCTCGAGGTGGCGCAGCTCCTCGGCGGGCGCGAGCACGCGCGCGGCCTTGCGGGCGGCCGCGCGCGACGCGGTGAGCGCGGCCGGGAGGTCGTGCGCCGCGATCGCGTGGTGGGCGCGCAGCGCCGGCGAGCCGAGTACGGGGTCGTCGTCGAGCGCCGCGAGGTACGTGCGGTGCACGGTGACCCGCTCGCCGGGCAGCAGGTCGGAGGCGACGGCCTCGGCGAGCAGGGCGTGGCGGAAGACGACCGTGTCGCGGCCGTCGCCGCTCGGGTCCGCCTCGACGGCGAGCACGTGGTGCGCGATCGCCTCGCGCAGCGCGCGGTCGAACGCCGCCGGGTCGTCGCCCAGCGCGCCGTCGTGCCCGGCGACGGCGCGCAGCAGGCGCTCGGACACCTGGCGCCCCGAGACGGACGCGACGCGCACGAGGTGCTGCACCGGCGCGTCCAGGGTCTCGAGCCGGGCGCGCAGGACGTCCGCGAGCGACCACGGCAGCTCCTCGCCCGGCCCGGCCTCGACGAGCTCCTCGGCGAAGTACGCGTTGCCCTCGGACCGTGTGCGCACCGACTCGAACGCGCCGTCGGGCAGCGGGGTGCCGGCGACGGCGGTCGTGAAGTCGCGCAGCTCCGACCGCGTGAAGGGCTGCAGGTCCACGTGGTCGACGCGCGGGTGGCGGCGGAGCTCGGCGAGCACGCCGCGCAGGGGGTGGCGGCGGTGCAGGTCGTCCGTGCGGTAGCTCGCGACGACGAGGACGTGCTCGGCGCGCAGCCGCGCGACGACGAAGCGCAGGACGTCGCGGCTCGACGGGTCCGCCCAGTGCAGGTCCTCGACGACGAGCACGAGCGGCGCGTCGGCCGTGCCGGACGCGGCGAGCGCCGCGGCGATGCTCTCGAAGAGCTGCAGGCGCTCGCCCTGGCTCTGGTCGTCGTCGGTGGGGAGCGCGACGTCGAGCAGGCGGGCCAGTGCGGGGCGCCGGGCGACGGTCTCGTCGACGACGTCGTGCAGGGAGCGGAGCGTCGTGAGGGCCTCGGTGAACGGGAGGTAGGGGAGGCCGACCTCGCCGAGGTCCACGCAGTGGCTCCACACGACGGTCGCCCCCTCCCGGGCCGCGAGCTCGGTCGCGCGGGTGAGCAGGCGCGTCTTGCCGACGCCCGCGTCGGCGCCGACGAGGACGACGCCGGGCTCGCCCCGGCGGGCGCGCTCGACCGCGGCCGCGAGGCGGTCGAGCTCGTCGGCGCGGGCCACGAAGGGCGCGCGGGAGGACGGTCGGGGCACGTCCCCCATCCTCCCAGCGGTCACCCACGCCCCACCAGGGGAATCCGCGACCCCGTGCACGACGACGCCGCCGGCGGTGGGGTGTCCATCGCCGACGGCGTCGGGTGCGGGGTGCTGCCGGCCGTCCTGGCCGGTCGCCGGGCTCACCGGGTCGTGCCGGTGTGGCGCTGGCGGCGCTCGCGGAACCAGTGCAGCAGCACCGGCTCGCCCCGTCGGAAGTCCTCGCGGACCTTCTCCTGGTGGTACGTGAGCTCGGCCTCGAAGGCCGGCCCGAACTGCATGCTCATGATCGTCCCCGTTCCCGCAGGCTCCCTGCCTGACCGATCTCCACGATGGTCCTGAGCACCCCGGCGGGGGATCGGTCGTCCGGGCACGGTCGACGGCTGCGTGCCTTAGATGCGGGACCCCTGCGGGTCCTGAGGCGTCTGAGGTGCCTCAGACGCGCGTCCGACCTGCGCGGGGACCCCCGGTGTGGCGCGCGTCACGCTTCCCGTTGCCAACGACGGGGGCCCGGCGCAGACTGGACGGTGACCGGACCCGCCGTGTGGGGGTGACCTCGTGACCGACACCTACGACATGCTGCCGATGCTGGGCCGTGGCAAGCACCGCAACCCCAAGAGGGGTGCGTGCTTCATGGAGCTCGCGTCCTACCTCGCGGGCGAGCGCTGGAGCGACCATCCACGGTGCACGCACCCGCTCCTCGCGATGCTGGCCCGCGCGGTGAACGACCTCACGGTCGATCCCGAGCGGCCGCGGCTCGCCCCGCTGATCCCGTCGGTCATCGGCCTGACGAGCGACGACCCGCACTGGGACGTGCGCATCGCGCTGCGGGCCGCGACGACGGCGCTGCCCATCGCCCCCGCCGAGCGGCAGCAGACGCTGGCCGTCGCCGTCATCGGGGCCGAGCGCATGCTCGACGTCCTCGACGACCGGCCCGCGGGGACGCTGAGCGCCGAGTCGGCCGACGCGCTCGCGACGTGCCCGCGCACCGCGCGCTGGGCGCAGAAGTTCTGCGAGGGCGCGCGCCTGCGGCCCGCGCGCTTCGTGCGCGACGCCGCGCCGAGCATCATCTCCGCGGCCGTCCAGGGCATCGCCGAGGCGTGCGTCCCCAACCCGGACGAGCTGCTGCGCGACCTCCTCACGGCCACCATCGACGACTGCCGCTCCTGGGCGGACGCCGAGCCGGCGCCGGTCCTCGCCCCGGAGTCGTGGGCGCCCGTCGTCCGTGCGGCGGGCGCGGGGGCCCGGTGACGACCGGGACCGCCCCGAACGTCAACGGAGACGGCATCGACGACGCGGCGCTCGCGGCCGCGCTCGCCGCGGCCGTCGACCCCGCCGTGCCGCCGAGCGGCGACGGGTGCGGCGCGTGCGACGCCGGCGACGGCTGGTGGGTGCACCTGCGCCGCTGCGCCACGTGCGGGAACGTGGCGTGCTGCGACACGTCGCCCGCGCAGCACGCGACGGCGCACTACCTCGCGACGGGCCACCGCCTGATCCGCACGTTCGAGCCGGGCGAGGACTGGTACTGGGACTACGGCGCGTCGCTCCTGCTCGACGGCCCCCACCTCGCCGCGCCGCTGTCGCGCCCGCCGGCGCAGGGCTCGCCCGCGCCCGCCGGGCGGGTGCCCGAGAACTGGCGCGACCTGATCCACCGCTGACGCCCTCCGGACCCCCGGTCGTCGTCCCGTCCGCACGCCGCGGTCGGGCGACGGCCGGGGGTTCGGTGCCGGAGGCGACGAGTTTGCCCGCATCTGTTGTGCTCGCGTGGTAGAAGCTGTTTGATTCTGAGGAGCGGTGTTCGATTGCGCGACCGACGGAGGTCGCACCCTGCCGGACGACGACCGTCCGGGCGTGCACCGCCGCACCACAGTGATCGCTCGACGAGGAGGACCACGCATGCAGCGGATGACAGCGATATCACCACGGCGGGGGAGGCGGTCGAGACTGCTCGCCGCCGCGCTCGCCACGGCCCTGACGGTGCCGCTCGCGGCCGTCTCGGCCACGACGGCCGGGGCCCTGCCCGGCGAGACCGCGGACGACGACGCCGCGGTGCAGGCGGACACCCTGCGCAACGGGCTCAAGGGGGAGTACTTCCTGTCCGGCGGGCCGGGCTGGGCGCTCAGCGACCTCCGGGCCACGATCCCGGACCCGCGGATCGAGTTCCCCAACCTCGTGCCCACGTTCGCCGAGCTCACCGGGCGCGGCGAGCGCACGGCCGCGCGCTGGACGGGCACGATCACGCCCGACTTCAGCGAGGAGTACACGTTCTCCGCGATCGGCGACAACGGCTTCCGGCTGTGGGTCGACGACGAGCTCGTCATCGACCACTGGGTCGACGACTGGGACGTCGAGCAGACGAGCGCCCCCGTCCAGCTTGAGGCCGGCGAGGACCACGCGTTCCGCATGGAGATGTTCCAGAACACCGGCGGGTCGCACCTGCGCCTGCGCTGGCAGAGCCCGTCGCAGGAGCGGGAGATCGTCCCGACCGACGCGTTCACCTACCCCGAGGACTTCGTCGTCTTCCCGGCGCAGGCCGCGCTCGAGAGCGACGGCACGAGCCTCAACGTGAGCTTCCAGGGCGCCGCGGGCGGCGTCGACGAGAGCCTCGTCGACCACCTGAGGGTCCAGGTCGACCAGCTCGCGTGGCCCGTCGACGGCGTCACGGCGCAGGGCGACGTGCTCGGCATCGACCTCGGTGCGCAGGTGGACCGCGCGTCCGCCGTCCGGCTCGTCTACGACGGCGAGGGCGACCTCACGGTCGACGGCGAGCGGGTCGGCTCGCTCAACCTGCCGGTCGAGAACGCCTCGACCTTCCGCATCCAGACGCCGTGGGCCGACGACTTCGACCCCGAGAACCCGCTGCCCGAGTACCCGCGCCCGCAGCTCGCGCGCGACGCGTGGCAGAACCTCAACGGCATCTGGCAGTTCGAGGCGGCGGAGTCCGACGACGCCGCCCCGACCGGTCGCGACCTGGACGAGGAGATCGTCGTCCCGTACGCGGTCGAGTCCGCGCTCTCCGGCATCGAGCGCCGCGAGGACGACATGTTCTACCGCCGCACCGTCACGGTCCCCGAGGACTGGGGCGTCGGGACGGACAACCGTCTGCGCCTCAACTTCGGCGCGGTCGACTACACCGCGACGGTGTGGGTCAACGGCACCGAGGTCGGCACGCACCGCGGCGGCTACGACGCGTTCTCGTTCGACGTCACCGACGCCCTCGTCGAGGGCGCGGAGCAGGAGATCGTCGTGCGCGCCGTCGACACGACGGACGGCAGCAACCAGGCCGTCGGCAAGCAGACGCTCAACCCCGGCGGCATCTTCTACACGCCGACGTCGGGCATCTGGCAGACGGTGTGGATGGAGCCCGTGCCCGCCGCCGCGATCGACGACGTCGTCACGACGCCCGACATCGAGGCCGGCGTGCTCGCCGTCACGGCCCTCTCGGAGTCGGCCTCCGACGACGCCACGGTCACCGCGGTCGTCCGCGACGCGGACGGCGCGGAGGTCGGTCGCGCGACCGGCGCGGCGGGCGAGCAGCTCGCCGTCGAGGTCCCGGACGCCCACCTCTGGTCGCCCGACGACCCGTACCTCTACGACGTCGACGTGACGCTCGCCGACGGCGCTTCCACCGACGCCGTGACGTCCTACGCCGGCATGCGCTCGATCGAGGTCGCGCAGGTCGACGGCGTCAACCGGATCCTCCTCAACGGCGAGAACACGTTCCTCCTCTCGACGCTCGACCAGGGCTACTGGCCGGACGGCATCTACACGCCCGCGTCCGACGAGGCGTACGTGTTCGACCTGCAGGCGCACAAGGACCTCGGCTTCAACACCGTGCGCAAGCACATCAAGGTCGAGCCGGCGCGCTGGTACCACCACGCCGACACGCTCGGCCTCATGGTCTGGCAGGACATCCCGAGCGGCTGGTTCAACAACGGCGACACGCGCGCGGAGTCGCGCACGTTCTGGGAGTCCGAGATGAAGGAGATCATCGACCAGCTCCGGTCGGTGCCGTCCATCGTCGGCTGGGTGACCTTCAACGAGGGCTGGGGCGAGTGGAACCTCGCCGACACGGCCCGCATCGGCACCACGATCGACGCCTACGACCCGAGCCGCATCCTCAACACGCACTCCGGCTACAACTGCTGCGCGTCGAAGGGCGACTCGAAGACCGGCGACATCATCGACTGGCACCAGTACACCGGCCCGGCGCTGCCGAAGCCGGACGCGACGCGCGCGGCGATCGACGGCGAGCACGGCGGCTTCTCGATGAGCGCCCCGGGCCACATGTGGCCGGGCGTCTCCGCGAACCCGTACGGCGGCGTCGCGAACAGCGAGGCGCTCACGGACGCGTACGTCGAGAACACCGAGAAGCTCGTGCGCCCGGCCCAGTGCTACCTGTCGGGCTCGGTCTACACGGAGATCTCCGACGTCGAGAACGAGCTCAACGGCTTCTGGACCTACGACCGGCGCGTCCTGAAGATGGACGAGGCCCGCGTCAAGGACGTCAACGAGCGCGTCATCGCGGCGGCGCGGCAGGGCTCGGCGCCCGTCGACCCGGGCACCCCGGGCCTCACCGGGACCGCCCGCTGGTCGTTCGACGAGGGCCAGGGCACGACCGCGGCCGACTCGGTCGGCGACGCCACGGCGTCGGGCACCGGCTCGTGGGTCGCGGGCCACGGCGAGACCGGGTCCGCGCTCCGCCTGAACGGCACGAACCAGTCGTTCGCGACCGAGGGGCCCGTCGTCGACACGACCGGCTCCTACACCGTCTCCGCGTGGGTCCAGCTCGACCGGACGCCCGGCGGGGCGTGGTCGACGATCGTCGGCCAGGACTCGGTCACGGGGTCGAGCGCGTTCTACCTGCAGTACGGCGGCGGCGGCCGGTGGGCCTTCTCGTACGACGGGGAGCCGCGCGCGGAGCACGTCGTGCAGCCCGTGCTGGGCGACTGGTACCACGTCGCGGGCGTCCGCGACGCGGCCGACCAGCAGCTCCGGCTGTACGTCAACGGCGAGCTCGTCGGCGAGTCCGACGTCTGCGGCGGCACCACGCCGTCCGGCCCGCTGACCGTCGGCCGCGGCCAGTGGGGCGGCAACCCGGTCGACTTCTGGCCGGGCACGATCGACGACGTCCGCGTCTTCGACCGCGCGCTGTCGGACGACGAGGTCGCCACGGTCTACGCGGGCGACGACGAGGAGCCGGCGCTCGACGTCACCGTGACGGCCGAGCCGCGCTGCCTCGCCGGGAAGGCGTACGTCGCCGTCCGGGCCACGAACGGCGAGGACGTGCCGCTCGACGTCACGCTCGCCACGCCGTTCGGCACGAAGGCGTTCGCCGACGTCGCGCCGGGCAGGAACGCGTACCAGTCGTTCGCGGTCCGCGCGGGGTCGGTCGAGGCCGGCACCGCGACCGTCACCGTGACGGGCGTTGTCGACGGCGAGGAGGTGACGTCCGAGGTCGAGGCCTCGTACGCGGCGTCCTCCTGCGGCTGACGCACCCGCGAGGTGGAGCCCTGGTCGCCGACCAGGGCTCCACCTCGCGGTCCCGCGGTTCTCCCTCGCGGTACCGGAGGTAGCGAGGTCAGGTCCGACGGCGCGGGGCGTCCTCCGCGACGGCGGGCAGCCCGGCGCGCAGCACCATGGAGGCGGCGCCCACGGCCGCGGCGTCGGCCACGCGCATCGACAGCGCGACGGTGACGTCGTGGCGCACGGCGGGCAGGGCCTCGGCGGCGATCCGCTCGCGCAGCACCGAGAGGTAGACGCTGCCCGCGACGGTGAACGACGGCCCGGCGAGGACGATCGAGTCGAGGTCGAACAGGTCGACGAGCGTGAGCACGGCGTCGGCGAGGTGGTGCGCCGACTCCTCGACGAGCGCCGTCGCGAGGGCGTCGCCGCGCACGGCCGCCGACGCGACCGCCGCGAAGTCGGTGAACGGGTCGCCGTCCGCGCTCAGCTCCACGGCGCTCTCGCGGCCGGCCGCGAGAGCGGCCCGCGCCGCCGCGGCGACGGCCGCGGGGGCCGCGAGCTCCTCGACCGTGGGCCCCGGGCCGTCCGGCCCGCGGTGCACCCGCAGGCGCCCGAGCGGTCCGACGTTGCCGCTCGCGCCGCGGTAGACGTGCCCGTCGAGCACGAGCCCGGCGCCGATCGACGCGCCCATGTACACGGTGCAGTGCGCGCGCGAGTCGCCCACCGCGCCGCGCCAGAGCTCGCCCACGGCGGCCGCGGTCGCGTCGTCGCCGAGTGCGACGGGCAGCCCGGTGGCCTGCTCGAACGCGTCGCGCACGCCGTGCCCGACCCACCCGGGCAGGCTCCGCGAGTGCAGGAGCGAGCCCTGCTCGAGGTCGAGCGTGCCGGGCAGCACGAGCCCCAGGCCCACGACGGACGACGGCGGCACCTCGCCCGCGGCGAGCAGCGCGAGCACCAGCGCCGACAGCCGCGCGACGACCGCGCCCGGGTCGTCGGCGCGCGCGCCGCGGACCCGCTGCCGCGCGACGAGCGCCCCCGCGGCGTCGACGACCACCGCGACCGCCCAGTCGGCGCCCACCTGCAGCCCGACGGCGCAGCGCGACCGGGGTGCGACGGCGAGCATGACGCGCGGCTTGCCGCCCGTCCACGCGCGCTCCCCGGTCTCGACGACGAGCCCCTCGTCGAGGAGTGCCCGCACGGCGTGCGTCACGGTCGCCTGCGTGAACCCCGTGGTCTCGGCGACCTCGACGCGGCTGATCGGTCCGAGACGGCGGATCGTGTCGAGCACGGTGGAGCGGCTCGTCCGCGCACCGGCGCGGGGCGCGCGCCCAGTGACCTCCACGGCACGACCGTACCCGGCGGGGTGACGCGCGGCATACTTGCCCGCATGGAGCAGCCTCCCGCTCCCGCTCGCGCGACGCTGCGCGCCGGGATCGTCCAGCACCGGTCCTCCGACTCGCTCGACCTCGACCCGTTCTACGACCACGTGCTCGCCGGTCTGGAGGAGACGCTCGACGCGCACGGCGCGAGCGTCCTCGTGCTGTTCGAGGAGTCCGCGCAGGCCGAGCTCGACGTGTACCGCCGCTGGGCGCAGGACGCGATCGTCGACGCCGTGGTGCTCACGGACCTCGTCGACGGCGACGAGCGGATCGGGGCGTGCCGGCGGGCCGGCCTGCCCGCGTACGCCCTGTGCCCGGCGCCGCCGGACGGCCTGCCGGCGGTCGTGGTCGACGACGCCGACGCGATGCGCCGCGCGATCGGCTACCTCGCGGGCCTGGGGCACGTGCACGTCGCGCGCGTGAGCGGGCCGTCGGCGTTCCTGCACACGCGCGCCCGGGAGGCGGCGTTCGACGAGGTCGTCGCGGCGCGCGGCCTGCGGGCCACGACGGTCGAGGGCGACTACGGCACGGCGTCGGGCACCGAGGCGACGCGGCGCCTGCTCGACGCGGACGACCCGCCGACCGCGGTCGTCTACGACAACGACCTCATGGCGGTCGGCGGTCTGCGGGCGGCGCGCGCGCTCGGCCTCGCGGTGCCCGGCGACGTCTCGCTGCTCGCGTGGGACGACTCGGCCCACTGCCGCCTCGCGGACCCGCCGCTGTCGGCCGTGAGCCGGGACGTGCGCGGGCTCGGCGCGGAGCTCGGCGGCCTGCTCCTTCGCGCCGCCGCCGACGGCGTGCCCGCCGCGGGGGACGCGCCCGACGCGCTGCTCGCGCCCCCGGCCCGCGTCGTCGGGCGCGCGAGCACGGGCCCGGCCCCGGCGCGCCGCGACGCCGGTCCGCGGCCGAGGGACGGCGGACCGGCGTCGAACGGTGCCGAGGGCGTCAGGCGAGCGCCTTCGCCTTGAGCTGCGCGAACTCCTGCGCGTCGATCGCCCCGGAGTCGTAGAGCTGCTTCGCGCTCGAGATCTCGTCGGCCGCGGATCTGCCGGAGCCCGCGGTGGCGCGCACGTAGTCGTCCATCGCCTGCCGTCGCACGCGGTCCTCCTCCACGTGCCGCTCCGCCATGCCGCGGCCCCTCGCGATGATGTAGACGAGCGACGTGAGGTAGGGCACGAGGATCAGCGCGACGACCCACAGGGCCTTCCACCAGCCGCTCAGGTGCTTGTCGCGGAAGAGGTCGGCGACGATGTAGAAGAGCACGATGAGGTAGGCGATGAAGAAGAACCACCACACCATGAGCCAGAACCAGTCCCAGAAGCTGTCCATGCGGCACCCCTCGTCTCGGGGTCACGGCGTTCCGTGACCGCCTCCACTGTGGTGCGGCGCCGGGTCCGCTTCCTCACCCGTCGGGGGTGATCGGACGGTCCCGGCGGATGTGCAGCACCCGCGCGAGGCCGGGGGCGTCCGGGTCGTCGGTGATCTCGCGGCCGTCGAGCCAGGCCGAGACGACGTGCGCGAGCTCGCCCGGGTGGCTGAAGTTCATCGCGTGCGCGGCGCCCTCGATGAGCACGACCGTGAGGTGGTCGGGCGCGAGGCGGCCGACCTCGCGCACGCGCGACGGCGGGGGCATGAGGGGGTCGCGCGAGCCGACGACCGCGAGCGTCGGGACGGGCGTGCGCAGCATCCGCTCGAGCGACGGGAACCGCACGAGCTCGCTGAAGAGCTGGAGCGTCGCGGCGGGCCCGAACCGCAGGTAGTCGGGCACCGCGACGCGCGCCATCGCCGGGCTCTCGCGCGCCGCGTCCCGCGCGAGCTGCGTCAGCGCCCGCGCGAACGGCTGGTTGTGGACGCCGCCGGCCGGGGACGCGAGCACGATCCCGGCCACGCGGTCCGGCGCCTGGTGCGCGACCTCGAGGCTCACGGGCCCGCCCATCGAGTTGCCGAGCAGGACGACGCGGTCGAGCCCGAGCGCGTCGAGCAGGCCGAGCAGCGCCCACGCGAGGCTGGGGATGCCGAGCGCCCCGCCCCACCCCGGCGTCCTCCCGTAGCCCGGCAGGTCGGGCACGTAGGACGTCGCGCGCGGCGCGAGCAGTGCCGCCGTCGGCAGGAGGTACGTGCCCGACACGGCGAAGCCGTGGACGTGCACGATCGGGACCGAGCCCTCGACCTCGGGCCCGACCCGGACGAACACGGGCCGGCCCCCGACGTCGACCTCGCGCTCGTCCCAGGCGACGGGCTGCCCACCGCGGTGCATACCGCGATGCTGGCAGAGCCCGGGAGGCCCGGCACCCGGGCGGCACGGGCGCTCACCCGCGACGGGTGAGGCCGGGCGCACTGCGGGCTGTGACGGTGGAGCCGAGCGCCGGAGAGGAGCCCACGATGACGGCTGCGCAGATCTCTCGACAGCAGGTCCCTCCCGAGGTCCGCCCGTGGCACACGGTGACCCCGGACGCGGTGTGCGCCGAGCTCGGCGTCGACCCGGCGGTGGGCCTGACGTCGGCCCAGGTCGCGGAGCGCCGCGCCCGCTACGGGCCGAACGCCCTCGCGGAGGAGCGCACCGAGCGCCCGTGGCAGGCGTTCCTGCGCCAGTACCGCGACCTCATGCAGCTCGTGCTCGTCGGCGCGGCCGTCGTGAGCATCATCGCGCTCGGCGACGTCACGACGGGCGTGGTCGTCCTCGGGCTCACCGTGCTCAACGCCCTCATGGGGCTGCACCAGGAGGGCAAGGCGGCCGAGAGCGTCGCCGCGCTGCGCGAGATGCTCGTCATGACCGCGACCGTGCGGCGCGACGGGCGCCAGGAGCAGGTGCCCGCCGAGGAGCTGGTGCCGGGCGACGTCGTCGGGTTCGAGGCGGGCAGCAAGATCCCCGCGGACGGGCGGCTCCTCGTCGCGGCGTCGCTCGAGATCGAGGAGGCGGGCCTGACGGGCGAGAGCACGCCCGTCGCCAAGGGCGTGGAGGCCGTCGCCGCCGACGACGCGCCGCTCGGCGACCGCACCGACATGGCGTACATGAACTCCCAGGTGACGCGCGGCCGCGGCGAGATGGTCGTCACCGCGACGGGCATGACGACCGAGGTCGGCCGCATCTCGGACATGCTCAGCGGCGTCGAGCAGGACAAGTCGCCGCTCACGCGCCAGCTCGACCGCATCACGGTGATCATCACGGTGATGGCGGCGATCGCGCTCGTCGTCGTGGTGGTGCTCGGCCTGGCCCGCGGGGAGGACTTCGACACGCTGTTCGTCGTCGGCATCAGCCTCGCGATCGCGGCCATCCCGACCGGCCTGCCCGCGGTCGTGACGATGCTCCTGTCGCTCGGCACGCGCCGCCTCGCGGACGAGGGCGCGATCGTCAAGCGGCTCAAGTCGGTCGAGACCCTGGGCTCCACGTCGGCCATCTGCTCCGACAAGACCGGGACGCTCACGCTCAACCAGATGACGGCGCGGCGCCTCGTGCTCGCCGGCCGGCGGTTCTCCGTGGACGGCGAGGGCTACTCGACGACGGGCCGCATCCTCGCCGCCGCCGGCTCGACCGACGTGCCGCTGGAGCCCGTGGCGCTGCCCATGGCGCTCGCGAGCGACGCGGTCGTGCGCGACGGCGAGTGCATCGGCGACCCGACCGAGGGCGCGCTCGTGGTGCTCGCGGCGAAGGCGGGGCTCGACGTCGAGGAGACGCGGCGCGAGCACCCGCGCGTCGCCGAGGTCCCGTTCGACGCCGAGTACAAGCTCATGGCGACCTTCCACGAGATCGACGGGGCCGTGCGCTGCTTCGTCAAGGGCGCGCCCGACGTGCTCCTCGCGCGGTCGAGCCGGTACCTCACGGCGGACGGCGGCACCGCGCCGATCGACGACGAGGGCCGGGCGCGCGTCGCGCGCGAGAACGACGCGCTCGCGGGGGAGGGCATGCGCGTGCTCGCCGTGGCCCGGCGCGACGTCTCGCACGCCGACCTCACGGGCGACCTCCTCGGCGTCGTGCGCGACCTCGAGCTCGTCGCGCTCGTGGGCATCGTCGACCCGCCGCGCCGCGAGGCCCGGGACGCGATCGCCGAGTGCAAGGACGCGGGCATCCGGGTCCGGATGATCACCGGGGACCACGTGACGACGGCCGCCGCGATCGCCGGGCAGCTCGGCATCGAGGGCCGCGCGCTCACGGGCGCCGAGTTCGCCGCGATGTCCGACGCGGAGCTCGACGCCGCGGTGGACGGGATCGGCGTCGTGGCGCGCGTCGCCCCCGAGGACAAGGTGCGTCTCGTCGACGTGCTCAAGCGCCGGGGCGAGGTCGTCGCCATGACGGGCGACGGCGTCAACGACGCGCCGGCGCTCGCGCGGGCCGACATCGGCGTGGCGATGGGGATCACCGGCACGGAGGTCACCAAGGACGCGGCCGAGATGATCCTCACGGACGACAACTTCGCGACGATCGTCAAGGCGGTCGAGGGCGGGCGCGGCCTCTACGACAACCTCATGAAGTACATCCGGTTCCAGATGGTCGTGCTCATCGGGTTCATCCTCACGTTCGTGGGCGCGGGGATCTTCACGATCGCGGCGGGGACGCCCCTGACGCCGCTGCAGATCCTGTGGATCAACTTCGCGATCGACGTGCTGCTCGCGATCGGCCTCGGCTTCGACGCGGCCACGCCCGGCCTCATGCGCCGCAGACCCCGCTCGCCGTCCGAGCCGGTCATCGGGCGCGCGCTCGGCGTGCGGCTCGCCGTCGGGGGCGTGCTCATCGCCGTGGGGACGCTCGTGGCCGTCGCGTGGGGCGAGGCGAACGCCGACCTCGCGGTCGCGACGACCATGGGCCTCACCGCGATGTCGCTCCTGCACGTCGTGGCCGCGCTCGAGTGGCGCGACCCCCGCGCGAGCATCTTCTCCCACGGCACGCTCGCCAACGGGCGCTTCGTGGTGCTCCTCCTCGCGTCGCTCGGCCTGACGTTCCTCGTGACGACGCTCGACGGGCTCGAGCGCATCTTCGGCACGGTGAGCCTCGACGGCGGGCAGTGGGGCGTGTGCGCGCTCGTCGCGCTCGCGTTCCTCGTGCTCGTCGAGATCGGCAAGCTCGTCCTGCGCCTCGCGACGCCACGACGGCCCGCCGCGCCGCACGTCCCCGCCCACGCGCAGGCCCGGGCCTGACGTGACGGGGGCGGCAGGGGCGGCGGACGCCGCGCCGGGAGGGCAGCTCGTCGACCGGCGGCTCGCGGTCCTCCTGGCGATGGCGATGTTCGTCCTCGTCGTCGACACGTCGTTCATGAACGTGTCCATCTCGGCCGTCGTGCACGACCTCGGGACGACGGTGAGCGGCGTGCAGACCGCGATCGCGCTCGAGGCGCTCGTCTCGGCCGCGTTCATCCTCATCGGCAGCAAGGTGAGCGACCTCGTCGGCCGCCGGCGCGGGTACGTGCTCGGGCTCGTGGGCTACGGGGTCGGGGCCGTCGCGATGACGCTCGCGCAGAGCCTCGCCGCGGTCGTCGTGCTGTGGTCCGTCGTCGGCGGCCTCGGCGCCGCGCTCCTCCTGCCCTCGATGCAGGCGCTCGTGCACGGCAGCTTCGAGGGCACGGCCCGCACGAAGGTCTACGCGCTCGTCGGGGCGTCCGCGTCCGTCGCGGCGGCGGTCGGCCCCCTCCTCGGCGGGTTCATCACGACGTACCTGTCGTGGCGCGTCGCGTTCGGGCTCGAGGCGGTCGTGATCGTCGTGGTCCTGGCCGGCATCCGGCTCGTCCACGACGTCCCGTTCACGGGCGACCGCTCGGTCGACGTGGTCGGGGCCGTGCTGTCGGTCGTCGGCATGGGCGGGGTCGTGCTGGGCGTGCTCGTGTGGCAGGAGGGCGGCGAGGCGGTCGGGCTGCTCGTCGCCGTGGGCGTCGCGGGCCTGGTCGGCCTCGCGTGGTGGGCGCTGCGGCGCGAGCGCCGCGGGGTCCCGCCGCTCGTCGCGCCCGACCTCTTCCGGTCGCCCGCGTTCCGCGTCGGGATCTCCCAGCAGACGCTCCAGCAGATCGCCCTCGGCGGCGCGATGATCGCCCTGCCCGTGTTCCTGCAGATGGCGCTCGGGTACGACGCGATGCTCGCCGGGCTGTCCCTCGCCCCGCTGTCGCTGAGCATGTTCGGCGCGGCGATCCTCGCGGGCCGCCGCGCCGGTCGCCGCCGTCCGGCGACGCTCGTGCTCGCGGGGTTCGCGCTCCTCGTCGTCGGGGTCGCGGCGCTGCTCCCCGTGGTGCCGCGCGCGACGTCGGGCTGGTACCTCGCGCTGCCCCTCGTCGTGGCCGGGTCCGGGCTGGGCCTGCTCGTGAGCCAGCTCAACGCCTTCACGCTCTCGCCGGTCGAGGAGGACCGCGTGGGCGAGGCCGCGGGCGTGAACTCCGCGGCGGGCTCGTTCGGCCTGTCCTTCGGGCTCGCGCTCGCGGGCGCCGTCATGCTCGCGTCGCTCGCGACGGGGTTCACCGCCCAGGCGCAGGCGAGCGCGGTCCTGCCGCCCGACGACAAGGCGCAGGTCAGCGCGGTCCTCGAGGACGACGCCGAGGTGATGAGCGACGCGCAGCTCGTCGCGCTGCTCGCCGACGAGCCGCCCGAGGTGCGCGAGGAGATCCTGCGGATCAACGACGACGTGCGGGCGCGCTCGCTCCAGGTCGCGCTGCTCGTGCCGCTCCTCGCGGGCCTGCTCGGCGTCGTGCAGGCGTTCCGCATGCGCCGGCTCCCGGACCCGCCGCAGGGCGCGGGCCCGCCCGCGATGGGCTGACGCCGCCGGTCAGGGCAGGAGGCCGAGCTCGCGGCCGCGGCGCACGGCGTCGCGGCGCGTGCCGACGCCGAGCTTGCGGTAGAGCGACTTGAGGTGCGCCTTCACCGTGTTCACGGACACGAAGAAGTCCTCGGCGATCTCGACGTTGCTCTCCATGCTCGGCAGCGCGCCGAGGACGGCGAGCTCGCGCTCCGTGAGCGGCTCCGCGAGCGGGGCCGGCGCGACCGCCCCGCTCGTGCGGTCGAGGTGGGCCCGCAGCGCGGCGGCGAGCGCGTCGTCGCGCGCGGCCACGGCGGACGCGAGCGCGGGCAGCAGCTCGGGCGTCGCGGCGGACAGGAACAAGCGCGCGAGGTGCTCGGGCGCGGCGAGGTCGAGGGCCCGGGCGAGAGGGACCGCCACGCGGCGCGTCCCCGCGCGGGCGAGCGCGGCGGCCTCGACGAGCGCCGCCTCGACGCGGGTCACGGTGCCGGGCTCGTCGCCGACGTCCTCCAGCGCGCGCAGCGCGGCGCCGGTGCGCCCGTCGGCGAGCAGGAGCCGCGCCCGGCACACGGCCGTGACGGCGCGCGACCCGAGCTCCTCCCGCTCGACGCGCGAGGGCAGGACGGCGACGGGAGCAGCCCCCGCGGGCGCGTGCTCCGCGCCGAGCAGGCGCGCCTCGGTCTCGGCGCGACGCCACAGGTCGGCGAGGAGCGGCGGCGCGGGCACCGGGCCGAGGGCGCGGTCCGCGGCGGCGAGCGCCTGGTGCGCGCTGCGGGCGTGCCCCCGGACGGCGGCGGCGAGCGCCTGCAGGAGCCGCACGGCGGCGTCGGAGGCCGGCTCGCGCCCCCCGGCGTCGGCGGCGAGCGCGTGCGCGAGCGCGCGGTCGACGGTGTCGTCCTCGGCGCGCTGGAGCTGCACCCACACGAGCGCCGCGTGCGCGGCGCGCGCCTGGACGTGCGTGTCCCAGCCGCGGGCGCACGCGGTCGCGAGGGTCGAGCGGGCGAGCGCGGCGCCGTCGGCGAGCCGGCCGGCGGCCACGTCCTGCAGCGCGAGCGCCGCCTGCGCCCCGAGGTCGACGATTCGGTGCGCCCCGGCGCCGGTGTGCGCCGCGGCGTCGTCGGGCGCGCGGTCGACGACGGGCGGGTCGCGCCGCTCGGGCCGGGCGTCGTCCACGGCGACGTCGCACCACGCGAGCCCGGCGGCGCGGTGCGCGCGCGCGAGCTCGCGGTACGCGTCGATCGCGGGGAACGGGAACGGCACGGCGTCCGCCGTGGCGAGGGCCGCGGACGCCGCGGTCGCGAGCCGCCGGACGTCGCCGAGCGCGCGCGCCGTCGACGCCTCGAGCAGCTCGACGTACACGTCGCCGGCCGCCGGGTCGCCGCGGTCCGCGAGCAGCACGCGGGCCTCCGCGACGTGCCGCCGGGCCGCCTCGAAGCGTTCGCCGACGAGCGCGAGCGACCCGGCGCACAGGTGCTGCTCCACGCCGGTCAGGTCGTCGAGCGGCGCCCGGCGCAGCGTCTCGGCGACGGTCTCGCGGTGGGGCCCGGCCAGGTGGGCGGCCGCGCCCTCGACGAACACCTCGCCGACGAGCGCCCCGTCGCGCGACGCGACGGCGTGCTCGAGCGCGCGCAGCGGCTCGTCGTGGCTCGCGAACCACCGCGCCGCCGCGCGGTGCGTGTCGCGCGCGACCGCGGGGTCCTCGACGCGCAGCTCGCTCTGCAGCATCTCGCGCAGCAGCGGGTGGTAGCGGTACCACGCGCGCTGCTCGCCGACCTCCGTGACGAAGCCGTGCAGCGCCGCCAGCCCGGGCAGCAGCCGCTCCGCCGGCGCGCCGGGGTCGAGCGCGGACGCCAGGTCGACGCACACGGTCGCGGCGACGCTCGTGCGCAGGAGGAACTGGCGCGCCACGGGCTCCTGCCGCTCGAGGACCTCCGCGAGGAGGAACTCCGCCGCCGAGCGCTCGGCGCGCGCCCGGCTCGCGGCGTCGGGCGGCGACTCGACGCGCAGCCGCACGCCGACCGCCCAGCCGTCCGTCTCGGCGAGCACGTGCTCGACCTCCGCGGAGGGCAGCGCCCGGCCGTTGTGCGCCGCGAGCGACGCGACCGCCGCGCCGTCGAACGCGAGCTCGCTCGCGCCGACCTCGCCGACCTCGCCCTGGCCCCGCAGGCGCTGCAGGCCCAGCAGGGGGTCGACGCGCGTGAGCACGACGAGGCGGAGCGGCAGGGGGTAGCGCAGCAGGTCGTCGACCGTGCCCAGGGCGTCCGGGTCGCTCATGAGGTGGAACTCGTCGAGCACGAGCACGACGGGCGCGGGCAGGAGCTCGATGCCGCGCAGGACCCGGCGCAGCAGGTTCGCGGGCAGCCGCGACGCGACCTCGAGCGACTCGAGCGGGTGCCCCGGGGGCACGGCGCCCGACGCGCGCAGCGCCGCGAGGACGTCCGACCAGAAGGCCGGCGCGGTGTCGTCGAACGGCTCGAGCGTGAGCCACGCGACGTGACCCGGGGGCCGTGAGCGCGCCCACGCGGCGACCGTCGTCGTCTTGCCCCAGCCGGGGCCTGCGGAGACGAGGGTGAGCCGCCGGGTCGTCGACGCGTCGAGGAGGGCCTCGACCGACGCACGGCGCACGGTGGACGGGGAGAGCGCGGGGACCGTCGTCCGGGCGCGCAGGGCCCCGGAGGCGTCTGGGGCGCGGCGCACCACCCTCCGCTCGGCACCTGGCTTGACCGAGACCATGCTCGCAGGGTAGGCCCGGCGGCCCTGGAGCGCCCGGCGACGCGGCGGACCTCACCCGGTGGGTGCGGAGGCGCCCGTCCTCGGTCCGTCCGGTCCGTCCGGGCCGGACGAGGACGCGGACAGTGACGCGGACGACGCGGGCCGCGCGAGGAGCTCGACGAGCACGAGCACGAGCCCGGCGACCACGGCCGTCCAGACGACGAGCGCGGGCGTCGGCTGCCCCGCGAGGAGCAGGACGAGCGCCGCGAGCCCGACGACGACGACGCGCACGAACGTCTTGTGGGCGCCGAGCCACACGCCGACGGGGCCCGACGTCACGCCCCGGCCCTCCGCCCACGTGCGGCCGCGGTCCCCGACGCGGCCGAGGCCCGACCGCAGGCTCCGGGCGGACGCGCTCGACCCGCCCAGGTAGGCGGCGAGGGCGACGACGAGGCCGAGCACCCCCACGGTCCGCAGCGTCAGCCGCAGGAAGGCGACGAGCTGGTCGAACACGACCTCGGCGGCGTCGAGCCGCACCACCTGCCCGCTCAGGGCGTCGAGGTACAGGTTGCGCGCGATCGCGAGCCCCAGGCCGAGCACCACCATGGACGCCGCGAGCGCGAGGCCCGCGACGACGAGCGCGCGCAGCCGGTGGTTCGCGACGAGCACCCCGGCCGCGAGCAGGCCCAGCGCGACCCACGGCAGCCACGTCGTGAGCAGGACGACCTGGGCGTACCGGTTCTGGAGCTGGACGAGCTGGGACGTCTGGGCGATCGTGAAGCTCGCGTCGATCTCGGGGATGTTCGCCGCGACGCCGAGCCCGCGGTCGACGAGCCGCTGCTTGAGGAGCTCGATCATCCCGGAGAGCTGGATCGTCAGCTGGCCGTCCTGGCCCACCTGGAGGACCTCGCCCTGCTCGCCGCGCATCACGGCCACGAGCTGCTGGTGCGCGACCCGGTTCGCCTGGTTCCACGCGTCGGTGAAGGCGTCGCTCTCCACGACGCGGTCGGCGGCGCTGCGCACGAACGACTCGACGCCGCTCGTCAGCGGGGCCTGGAGCGCGGCGAGCGCGCGCGTGGCCCGCGGGGCGACGTCGTTCTCCTCCAGGCCGCTCACCACGTCGTCGAGCAGCGCGTCCACGTCGATCCGCGACATCACGGCCTCGGTGAGGCGTCCGGCGACGGCCGACTGCACGACGGGGTCGCTCGCGAGCGGACCCACGGTCTCCACGTACCGGTCGGTGTCCGTGAGCTCGCGCTGCGCCCACGCGGCGACGGCGCCGGCAGGGGCCAGGAGCGCGCCGAGCGTGATGAGGACGACGCACGCCACGGCGCGCAGGCCGCGGCGCGGGCGCCCCGGCGACGGCGCCGGGCGGGCCGCTGCGGAGGTGGCGGGTGCCGCGCGGGCGTCGAGCTGACGCCGCAGGTCCGCGTTCTCCTGCTCGAGCGCGGCGAGCCGCGCCTCGACCGTGCCGTCGGCGGGGCCGGGGGCCGACGTCCCGGGCGTGCCGTCCTCGTCGTCCATGAGGCCCCATTCTCGTCGCGGCACCCCGCGCGTGCTCACCCGTCGGGGGTAGTCGGGCGGTCGCCGCGGGCGCGGCACGGCCGCAGGGCACCCTCGCCGGGTGATCCGGCGCCGTCGCCCCGCGCGCATCCTGACCGCACGGTGGCCGAGTGGTCGGGAGACGCACGTGACGAGGACGACGCTGGTCGAGCTGACGGTCGTGGGACCGGTCGGCGTGCCCGACGCCGAGCTGGCGGAGCTCGGCGTGCGGCGGGCCACGACGTGCACGCTGCTGGAGGCGACCGTCCGCGACCAGGCCGCGCTCTACGGGCTCCTCCAGCGCCTCGCGTCCCTGGGGCTCGACCTGCTCGAGCTGCGCACGGCCGCGCCCGGCGAGCGTGCCGACGTCGAGGTGGTGGTGCGCGGGCCGGTCGGGGCCCTCGTCCAGGAGATGCTGCGCGACGTGAGCCGCTCGGTGCCGGCGGCCGTCACGTCGTACCGCGTGCGCGACACCGACCTCGCGGGCCTGCTCGCCGTGGTCGACGCCGTCCCCTCACCCCCGGCGGGTGAGGACACCGGCGGCGGCGGGGACGACCGTGGGACGGCGGGGGCCCGACCGGGTCGCCGAGGCGTCGTGACCACGAGGGAGACTGCGATGGACCTGACGGTCGACGAGATGGGACCGATCGACTACATCGTCGTGGAGTTCCCCGAGAACCGGCTCGACGGCGAGGCGCTGCCGCTCCTCGTCGAGCTCGTGGACCGCGGGATCATCCGCGTCCTCGACCTGGCGTTCGTCGAGAAGGACGCCGAGGGCGTGGTGCGGGGGATCGAGCTGCGCGACCTCGACGTCACGGGGGACTTCGACGTGTCGGTGTTCGACGGCGCGTCGTCGGGCATCCTCGGGGACGAGGACCTCGAGGAGGCCGGGTCCGCGCTGGAGCCGGGCAGCGCCGCCGGCGTGCTCGTGTACGAGAACTCGTGGGCCGCGCCGTTCGCGTCGGCCCTGCGTCGCGGTGGCGGGACGGTCGTGGCCGGGGGCCGGATCCCCGTGCAGTCGATCCTCGCGTCGCTCGACGCCGCCGAGAGCCGTTGACCGCCGCGGGTGCCGCACCCGCGCCCGAGAGGAGTGGACCATGCCCGGACTTCTGAGGGGCGTCGCCCGGACCGCCGTCGTCGCCGGGACGGCGACCGCCGTCTCCGGCCGCGTCGCCCGTCGCCAGCAGGGACGGTGGGCGGAGCAGGAGGCACAGCAGCGCGCGCAGGACGCGTACGCCCAGCCGCAGTACGCGCCGCCGCCCCCGCAGTACGCGGCCCCCGCGCCCGCGCCCGCGGCGCCCGCCGAGAGCGACATGGACGCGAAGATCGCCCAGCTGCGCGAGCTCGCCGCGCTGCACGAGCAGGGCGTGCTCACGGACGCCGAGCTCGCTGCGCAGAAGGCGCGCATCCTCGGGACCTGACGCCCGGGTCTCCTGGCACCAGGCCCCCGGCGCCAGGCTCCGGGCGCGCACGGGCGCGGGCCGCCGACCGGCGGCCCGCGCCCGCGCCGCGTCAGGCCGTGGTGACGTGCACGACGAGCGCCTGCGCCGGCCACAGCGCCGGGACCTGCAGCCCCACCTCGGCGAGCACGCGGCCCGTGACGGTGACGGGCGCCGTCAGCCACGGCGGCGTGACCCAGCCGTGGCGCGCGGGCCCGGTCTCGTCGCGCACGCGCACCGTGTACCGGCGGTCGGGGTCGAGACCGTGGAGCGCGACGCGCTCGGGCAGCGCGTCCTCGAGCGTCGCGACGGTGGCGATCGTCCACACGCCCTCCGAGCGGTCGGGCAGCACGGCGCCGACCACGCGCAGCGCCGGGTCGGCCACGTCGGCGTGCACCGCGGTGCCCGTGTGCACGACGTGGCGCAGCTCCTTGTAGAGCGCGCCCCACGCGGTGATCGTCGCGACCTCCTCGGGCGTGCACCCGAGCAGGTCCCACTCGAACCCGGCCGAGCCCATGAGGCTCGTCGCGAGCCGGTACGACAGGTCGGTCGTGCGCCCCGAGGAGTGCGACTCGCCCGGTCCCACGTGACCGCCCACGAGCTCGGGCGGCAGGAGGAGCTGCGTCCAGCGCTGGATGTCCTGGCGCTCCACGGGGTCGTTCGAGTCGGACGCCCACACGCGGTCGGCGACCTCCATGACGCCGAGGTCGGTGCGCGCGCCGCCCGACGAGCACGACTCGATCTCGAGGCCCGGGTGCCGCTCCTTGAGCTCGGCCATGAGCGCGTACGCGGCGCGCGTCTGGGCGTGCGTGCCGGGACGGCCGTCGTGCACGGCCTCGACGAGGTCGCGGTTGTGGTCCCACTTCACGAAGTCGACGCCCAGCCGCCCGATCACGGCGCTCATCGCGTCGCGCACGTGCGCGGCGGCGTCGGGGTGCGCGAGGTCGAGCACGTGCTGGTGGCGCCACGACAGCCCGGCGGGCGCGTCGAGGTGCGTCGGGCTGTGCAGGAGCCAGTCGGGGTGGGCGCGCGCGAGGTCGGAGTCGAGGTTGACCATCTCGGGCTCGAACCACAGGCCGAGCTGCATCCCGAGCCCGTGGACGAGCCCGGCGAGGGGCTCCAGGCCGTCGGGCCACACGGCCGGGTCGACCCACCAGTCGCCGAGGCCGCGCGTGTCGTCGCGGCGGTCGTGGAACCACCCGTCGTCGAGCACGAACCGCTCGACGCCTACCTCGGCGGCGCGCCGCGCGAGCGCCTCGACGCGCGCCGGGTCGTGGTCGAAGTACACGGCCTCCCACGTGTTGAGCACGAGCGGGCGCGGCGAGCGCGGGTGCCGGGGGCGCGCGCGCAGGAACGCGTGGAAGCGCGCGGCGACGCCGTCGAGCCCGTCCGCCGACCACGCGAAGTACGTCGTAGGTGCCGTGTAGGTCTCGCCGGGAGCGAGCACGACCTCGCCCGGGCGCAGGAGCTCGCCGGCGCCGAGCAGCGTCGGGTGCTCGGGCGTGCGGTCGACGCGGTACGTGACGTCGGCGCTCCACCCGAGGTGCACCGCCCAGACGTCGCCGCGACGGTCGCGCGGCGTGCCGGCCGACGCGAGCACGACGTGCGGCGAGTCGTGCCCCGTGCGCCCCCGGCGCGTCTGGCGGGTCGTCGAGCCGCGCGGCATCCCGGTCGTGCGCGGCGACTTCTCGCGCGTCCACCGCCCGGTGAACGACGTGAGGTGGTCCGCTCGCGTCGGGACGGGGAGCGTCGCCTCGAGCTGGTGCACGGTGAGCGGCTCGGCCCCGGTGTTCTCGAGCGCGAGGTCGACGGTCACGACGCCGCCCGCGCCGACCGCGAGACGCGTCGTGAGGTGCAGGCCCGCGGCCGGGTCGTCGGCCTCGACGACGAGCGTCGCGCCGTCCGTGGTCGTGCACGCCGTCCAGCGCGGGAAGACGGGGCGGCCGCCCCGGTCGAGGAGGACGCCGGGCCGGCCCGCCCAGCCCTCGGAGTCCTGCGGGAGCACGCTCAGCCGCCACGCCGCGTCGAGCGTCCCGGGCGGCGTCTGGCGCGTCGTCGCGAGCGCGAGGCCGTCGAGCACCGCGTCGTCCAGGTCGCCGAGGTCGGCGCCCCAGTGCAGCACGGCGGGCAGACCCGTCGCGGGCGTCTCGACCACCAGGGCGACGCCGTCGCGGCGCAGGGTCGTGCGTTCGAGGTGCATCCTCGTCCTTCCGGTGCGGTGTCTCGGTGGGCGGCTCACGCCGCGCGCGGCCCCGGTCCCGCGGCGTCCGACGCGGGGCGCGGCACGGGCGGTCCGCGCAGGACCGCGACCGCGACCCCGACGGCGGCGGCCGTCGTCCCGTGCGTGGACAGCGTCGCACGGACCGGGCGCAGGTCGCGGTTGTACGCCGCGCGGTCGAGCGCGCCCTGGACGCGCGGCACCACGAGGTCGCCGACGGTGCCGAGCGCGGGCCCGGCGAAGACGACGACGTCGAGGTCGAAGAGGTTCGCGAGGGTCACGGCGGCGAGGCCGAGCGCGTCGCCCGCGTCGTCGAGGAGGCGCCCGGCGGCGGCGTTCCCCTCGCGCGCGGCCCGCGCGACGAGCCCGAGCTCGACGAGCGTCTCGTCCGGGCGGCCGGTGAGCCCGAGGTGGCCGAGGGCCGGTGCCGCGACGGCCCGGGCGACGACGGCGTCCGGACCGGCGAGGACCTCGACGCACCCGCGGTTCCCGCAGCGGCAGCGCGGCCCGACGCGGTCGAGGCTGATGTGGCCCAGCTCGACGGCGTTGCCGGAGAGCCCGCGGTACGCGAGCCCGTCGACGACGACGCCCCCGCCGAGCCCGCTGCTGCAGTAGACGAGGCCGAACGTCGCGGGGGCGCCGCCCTCGGCCACCCGTTCGCCGGCCCACTGCTCGCCGACGGCGGCGGCGGTCGCGTCGTTCTCGAGCCGCACGGGCAGCCCGAGCCGGTCCGCGAGGTCGGTGACGAGGGGGTGCCCGCGCCACGCGGGCGTGGGCTGCGGCGTGAGCAGGACGCCGCGCCCGGTGTCCTGCGGGCCGTGCGTCGCGAGCCCGACCCCGAGCACGCGCGCGGCGGGGACGCCCGCGTCGTCGAGCACGCGCCGGACGTGGTCGGCGACGGCCGCGAGGTAGCGCCCGGGCGCCTCGCGGCCGGTGCCGCGCAGCGCCGAGCGCGCGACCGTGCGGCCGGCGAAGTCGAGCAGCACGACGCTCGCCGAGCACCGGTCGAGCTGGACCCCGACGGCGTACCAGGCGTGCGGGTCGACGGCGAGCAGCCGGCGCGGGGTGCCGCCCGACTTCTGCCGCCCGACCTCGCGCACGAGACCGTCCGCGGTGAGCTCGCGCACGACGTGGGTGATCGTCGCCGGGGTCAGCCCGGTGCGCTCGGCGAGCTCGACGCGGCTCAGCGTCCCGGCCGACCGCACGAGGTCGAGCACGGTCGCGCGCGTGCCGGTGCGGCCGGGTGCGGTGCGGGGCATCCTCGTCGACCTCCAGGCTCGGGCCCCGGCCGCGGTGCCGGGCGTCGATATATTGACACGCTAAATTTAGTAGGGCAAGAATCCTCCTGCGGTCATCGCCCAGAACCGGCCACCGTCGGCCGGTCGCCCATCCGAGGAGGACCATCGATGTTCCTGCACCGCACCCGCCGGCCGGCCGACCAGCCCCGCCGGTCCCGCTCCAGGCACCGCCGCGCGCTGGTCGCGACCGCCGCCGTCGCGTCCGCCGCCCTGCTCGCCGCCTGCGGCGGCCCGTCCGGCGGCACCGGCGCCACGACCGGCGGCGACGCCAGCTCGATCACGGTGTTCAACGGCTCGACGGGCACCATCACCGAGAACTTCAACCCGCTGAGCACCACGGCGCTCCAGCCGACGCTCGGCGTGATCTTCCAGCCGCTCTACTGGTACAACCTCGCGAGCGACGCCGAGCCCACGCCGCTGCTCGCGACCGGGCACGAGTGGAACGAGGACGGCACGCAGCTCACCATCACGACGCGCGACGGCGTGAGCTGGAGCGACGGCGAGCCGTTCACGGCCGCCGACGTCGCGTTCACGTTCAACCTCGTCAAGGACACGCCGGCGCTCAACACGAGCGGCCTCGCCGCGACGGCCGAGGCGACCGACGACACGACCGTGGTCCTCACGTTCCCCGAGACGTCGTTCATGCAGGAGCCCGCCGTCCTGGGCAACCAGGCGATCGTGCCCGAGCACGTGTGGAAGGACGTCGCGGACCCGGTCACGGAGATCAACTCCGACCCCGTCGGCACGGGGCCGTACACGGTCAAGTCGTTCTCGGCGCAGTCCTACGTGCTCGAGAAGAACCCCGAGTACTGGGAGGAGGGCCTGCCGAAGGTGGACGAGGTGCGCTACATCGCGCTCGACACCGCGGACGCCGCGAGCGCCGCCCTCACCGCGGGCGACGTCGACTGGATGTCCTCGTTCCTGCCCGGCCTCGACGACCTCATCGCGACGAACCCGGACCTGTCGTACGTCAACACGCCCGCCCTCACCGCGTCGGTCTTCACGTGCTCCAACGCGGAGCTCGGCTGCGAGGGACCGCAGACCGACAAGGCCGTCCGGCAGGCGCTCTACCTCGCGATCGACCGCACCCAGCTCAACAACCTCGCGGGCGGCGGCTTCGCCGAGACCGCCTCGCCGACGCTGCTCCTGCCGGAGCGCGACGAGCGCTGGATCACGGACGCGAGCCTGCTCACGGCCCCGGAGACGGCGGACGTCGCGGCGGCGAACGAGATCCTCGACGCCGCGGGCTGGGAGCCCGGCGACGACGGCGTGCGCGTCAAGGACGGCGAGCGCCTGTCGATGACGATCCAGACCGTCACGGGCTGGAGCGACTTCATCTCGCTCAACGACGCGATGAAGCAGCAGGCGGCCGAGGCGGGCATCGAGCTCGTGCCGAGCCAGGTCGCGTGGAACGAGTGGAACCAGGCGCAGACGACCGGGACGTTCCAGCTCAGCCTCGACTCGATCGGCCTCGGGGCGTCCTCCAACCCGTACTTCACCTACTTCGGCAAGTACGACTCCGCGAACACGGTGAAGGTCGGGGAGACCGCCTCGGCCGGCAACTACGCGCGGTTCTCGAACCCGGACGTGGACGCGGCGCTCGCCGTCGCGCGCGCCACGGACGACGAGGCCGTGCAGACGGCGGAGTACGCGAAGGTCCAGGCGATCATCGCCGACGAGCTCCCGTACATCCCGATCTACGTCAACTCGATGCTCACCGAGTTCAACACGTCGCGCGCGACCGGCTGGCCGACCGACGACGACAAGTACGCGATGCCCGCGTCCTGGAAGGCCTGGGACAACGGCATCGTCCTGAAGTCGATCACCCCCGTGGAGAACTGACCCCCGTCAGGCACGTCCCGGCGCCGCCGCGCCACGCCCCGCGCACCGCGGCGGCGCCGAGACCGCCCGACCGGTCAGCCGGACGAACAGGGAGGTTCGACCGTGCGCTTCGTCCTGCGGAAGGCAGGCTTCTACGTCGTGGCGCTGTGGGCCGCGCTGACGCTCAACTTCCTCATCCCGCGCCTCATGCCGGGCAACCCCGTCGACATCATGCTCTCGAAGCTCGCGACGAAGGGCCCGGTCACCCCGGCCACGCGCGACGCGATCGAGGCGATGCTCGGCACCGACACCGACGCGTCGCTGTGGAGCCAGTACGTCGGGTACCTCCAGGCGCTCGCCCACGGCGACCTCGGCACGTCCGTCGCGTTCTTCCCGGCCGGCGTGGGCCAGGTCATCGGCCAGACGCTGCCGTGGACGGTCGGGCTCATCGGCCTGTCGACCGTCGTCTCGTTCGTGCTCGGCGTCGGGCTCGGCATGTTCGCCGGGTGGCGGCGCGGGTCGTTCGTCGACAACCTCGTGCCCGCCGCGACCATGCTCCAGTCCGTCCCCTACTTCTGGCTCGCGCTGCTGCTGCTGTTCCTGCTCGGCAGCGTGTGGCCGGTGTTCCCGCTGAGCCACGGCTACGACGTCTACACGTTCGCCGGGCCCGAGCCCACGTGGGCGTTCGTGTCGTCCGTGATCTACCACGGGACGCTGCCCGCGCTGACGATCGTCATCTCGTCCGTCGGCGGCTGGATGCTCGGGATGCGCAACATGATGGTCTCGACGCTCGCCGAGGACTACCTCGTCACCGCCGAGGCCAAGGGCCTGCGCCCGCGCCGCATCCGCTTCGCCTACGCCGCGCGCAACGCCGTGCTGCCGTCGCTGTCGGGGTTCGCGATCTCGCTCGGCTTCGTCGTCGCCGGGTCGATCGTCACCGAGGCCGTCTTCTCCTACCCCGGCATCGGCTCCGCGCTGCTCATGGCGGTCAACAGCAACGACTACGCGCTCATGCAGGGCGTGTTCCTCGTCATCACCCTGTCCGTGCTCGGGGCGAACCTCCTGGTCGACCTCCTGTACGGCGTGATCGACCCGCGCACGCGGGCCCGGTCCTAGGAGGTCCGCATGGCCATCACCACGCAAGACCCGGCGCTCGCCGCCGAGGAGGCCGTCGAGGCGTCCTCGGGGCGCCGGCGCCGCTCGCTGCCGCCCATGACGCTCAAGCTCGGCGTCGGGCTCACCGTCGCCGGGGCGATCGTCCTCTTCGGGCTCGTCGGCCCGCTGGTCGTCGGCGACCCGTCGGCCGTGTCCGACATCGGCCTCTCGCCGCCCGGCCCCGGCCACCCGCTCGGCACGACGCAGACCGGCCAGGACGTGCTCGCGCAGCTCGCGTACGCGACGCGCGGGTCGCTGACCATCGGGTTCGTCGTCGGCGCGCTCACGCTCGCGCTGTCCGCGTTCTTCGGGGTCGTGGGCACGTTCGTCGGCGGCTGGGTCGACGAGGCGTTCTCCCTCTTCTCCAACATCATGCTCGTGCTGCCCGGCCTGCCGCTGGTCATCGTCATCTCGAGCTACGTGCCGCAGAAGTCGGTGTGGCTCGTGGCCGTCGTCCTCGCGATCACGAGCTGGGCGGGGTCGGCGCGCGTGCTGCGCGGGTACACGCTGTCGCTGCGCAACCGCGACTACGTGCTCGCGGCGCGGGTCGCCGACGAGCGCGGCTGGCGGATCCTCGCGGTCGAGATCCTGCCCAACCTCGTGCCGATCCTCGCGTCCCAGGTGGTGTTCGCCGTGATCTTCGCGATCCTCGGCGAGGCCGGCCTGTCGTTCCTCGGGCTCGGGGCGTCGGGGTCGTTCACGTGGGGCACGATGCTCTACTACGCCCAGAACGGCCTCGCGCTGCGCCTCGGCGCGTGGTGGTGGTTCGTGCCGCCCGGCCTCCTGCTCGCGCTGTTCGGCGCGGCGCTCTCGCTCGTCAACTTCTCCATCGACGAGATCATCAACCCGAAGCTGCGCGCGCAGACCCGGTCCCAGCGCAAGCGCTGGCGCATGACCCGCGAGCAGCTCCACGACGCGGACGAGGTGACGGCATGACCGCGACCGCCGCCGCCGGGCGCCCCGTCGTCGGGACGCACCCGGTCCTGGAGATCGAGGACTTCTCCGTGACGTACCTCGTCGACCCGCCGGTCCCGGCGGTGCAGCACGTCGACCTCGTGCTGCGCCGTGGCGAGATCCTCGGGCTCGCGGGGGAGAGCGGGTGCGGCAAGTCGACGCTCGCGTACGGCGTGACGCGCCTGCTCAAGCCGCCCGCGGCCATCACGTCGGGGCGCGCGCTGTTCCACTCGCGCGAGGGGTACGCCGTCGACCTGTCGTCGCTGCACGGCGAGGACCTGCGCGCGTTCCGCTGGGACAAGGTCGCGATGGTCTTCCAGGGCGCGATGAACTCGCTCAACCCCGTGCTGACGATCCGCTCGCAGCTCGAGGACGTCTTCACGACGCACCGGCCGCAGATGTCGCGCGCGGAGCGGCGGGCCCGCTGCGGCGAGCTCCTCGAGCGCGTGGGGGTCGACGCCGCGCGGCTCGGCGCGTACCCGCACGAGCTCTCGGGCGGCATGCGCCAGCGCGTCATGATCGCCATGGCGCTCGCGCTCGAGCCGCAGGTGCTCGTCATGGACGAGCCGACGACGGCGCTCGACGTCGTCGTGCAGCGCGAGATCCTGCGCGAGATCACGCGGCTGCGCGCCGAGCTCGGGTTCGCGGTCGTGTTCATCACGCACGACCTGCCGCTGCTCCTGGAGATCAGCGACCGGATCGCCGTCATGCGCGCGGGCCGGATCGTCGAGCAGGCCGACGCGGTGACGCTCTACACCGACCCGCAGCACCCGTACACGCGGCGGCTCCTCGCGTCGTTCCCGTCGCTCACGGGCGACCGCGGCGACTTCGTCCGGGCGGGCGACGCCGACCTCGGCGACGAGCTGCTCGAGGAGACCGTGCAGGTGGTCGTCGACGACCCGGCGGCGCCCGCCGCCGGCGCGACCGAGGAGGAGACGGCATGACCACGCTCGAGGCCCGCGACCTCGTCAAGGAGTACCGCCTGCGCAGCGGGCTGCGGTCCACGACGCTGCGCGCCGTCGACACGGTGAGCTTCACGCTGCGCCCGGGGAGCACGGTCGCGCTCGTCGGGCAGTCCGGCTCGGGCAAGTCGACGATCGCGAAGCTGCTCATGCAGCTCGAACGGCCCACGTCCGGGCAGATCCTCGTGGACGGCGCGGCGGTGGGCAGGTCGCGGCGCGCGCGGTCCGCGTACCGCAAGGCCGTGCAGATGGTCTTCCAGGACCCGTTCGCGTCGCTCAACCCGTACCACACGGCCGGTCACCACCTGGCGCGCGCGGTCGCGCTGCACCACCCCGGTCTCGACCGCCGCCAGGTGCACGCGCGCGTGCTCGACCTGCTGCGCCGCGTGCGGCTCGACCCGGCGGAGGACTACGCGCAGCGCAAGCCGCACGAGCTGTCGGGCGGGCAGCGCCAGCGCATCGCCATCGCGCGGGCGCTCGCGCCCGAGCCCGGCATCCTCGTCGCGGACGAGCCCGTCTCGATGCTCGACGTGTCGATCCGGCTCGGCGTGCTCAACCTGCTCGCGCGCCTGCAGCGCGAGGAGGACCTCGGCGTCCTCTACATCACGCACGACCTCG
>Ga0160434_100048_pt1 | contig 93630 bp, 87 predicted proteins | sample HID1973I_E0MG_FD_108273 | JGI IMG/M metagenome (GOLD analysis project Ga0160434, IMG submission 108273) | Enriched mosquito-associated microbial communities from UW Madison campus, WI, USA - HID1973I_E0 MG | ecosystem: Host-associated > Arthropoda: Insects > Digestive system > Unclassified ... | reverse complement strand
GACCAGCTCGACGAGCTCTTGCTTGTACTCCGGGCTGTAACGCTTGCGCTTCGACATGGACACTCCTTTGGCCCAGTATGGGCCTTAGTGAAAGTGTCCGCAGAATCGGGGTAGAACCCAAGATCATAGACGCCTCAGTCGGAGTCACCTGCCGCGCGTCGCGGAGAGTCTCCTGCCAGAGCGACCCGCATACGTCGCAGCGCTTCAAGAAAGCTGGCCCTTCAGCGATGACAGCCAATTGCTCAAATCGCTCGAATGGCGAGTGATAGCCAACTTGGCAGTCAGGGCAAAGAACAGTAGCGCTCATCTCTTCATCTCGGCGAATAGCGACGTTGCTACCAGTGGTGCCTAACTATCAGTAGACCCCCAGCGAGGGTGTAGCGCCAAGTTTGCTGCGGTCGCCCGGAGGCCGTCAATCGCCCCCCCTTCTGAATCAAGTAGTTGTCCGCGACCGCCCGATTCGCGGTGGCGGCACATTGGCGAGATAGGGGGCGTGCAGGCCTCGATATCTCTTATGACGGCGAACAGATCCCGATATACGAACGGGACTTGCAAGTGCCGGAGCCCAGATTGCTCGAGCAGGCGGCCGTGCGGAAGCTTGTCAAGCACTACAGTCTGCGAAAGAGCGGGCACATCTCGGCCAGGTTCGCCGGTGTATCAGGGTCGACCTACCGCGCTTCCACGCTAGCTCAACGGGGTTGCGCTTGAGACGTTCTCAAATTCCGGAGCCAAAGCGCGACGACCTGGTCAGGCGGGTGTCCGCTTCGGGTCGGAAGCGGACATCCCCAGTGAGCTTGGCTGCTATTGGCCAGTCACGGACGTGAAATGTCCGCTCGGCTCCGAGTCGAGCACCGTGGGCTCTCATCGAAAATCCCACCCAGGAGACAAGACGCGACCTGCTTACGCGCTTCGCTGTCACTCACTTCTTCAAGCCTGCGACGACTTCCGGCACGCTAAGTCCAAGCTCGAGCTGAAGGCGCACGTAGTCGCGCTCCTTGCGCGATAGGCTGCGACCCATCTCGATCCGCACATCCTCAGCCTCCAGAATGCGCATGATCCTTGGCATCGCCGAGCCTATGGCGTCCGGCCCGTAACCTGCCTCGCGCAAAGCCGCACTTAGAAGGGCTTCAATATCCATGATGCATCCAGATCTATTCGAGACGCCACATTGTGCACCAGCAGTTCCGTGCGCTGCATTACCGGGTGCCGCTCCTTGAGGATTGCTTTAGCAACCACCGACGTCGACTTCGGCTCGAAAGGCGTCTCTTCCTTCCTCCGATAACCATTCCTAAACCCCAACCTGTCGATGTCCGCTTGCGGCCAGAAGCGGACATGGGTGGCTTTAGCGGGCCTGCCATGAGCGACGCCGCTGCGCCGCCCTTCATGATCGCGCAAAGCCGCGCAAGAATGATCGCGATCAAGACACCACTCTAGCCACCAGTCTCGGGAGCTTCGTGCCCCTACATGCCGTGTCGGCGACGGTCGCGCCCACTTTTTCGCTGCCATGCCTCAAGAACGGTTACCTTTCGCTTCGGCACCAGAATCATGGCAATGCCAACCGAGACGAAGGCGAGAACGCCGAGTGCGGCAGCAATGCATATTAGGACCAAGAAAAATGGAACGAATGCCATGCCCATAGATACGAGCATGAAGTCATGAAATTCTTGGTTAGAGGGATGCGGCAGAAGTTGAGATATCCATAGCACCAATGGGCAAAAGATAACCAAAGAAACTACTGCTCTTGCCAGGTAGCGGGTGGCTTCTTTCATTTGTCTAACGCCTAGATTGGCCACGCAGCGGCGCGGCGTCGGCTTGCAAGCATTCTTTCGCGTGAAGACCGAATGGGCAAGCCAGCAACTCGCTGGGGACGGTCGCTCAGATCCGCTCCGGGTCGAAAGCGGACGTCAGCACCGGGCCAGCCGCTTAGGTAGTCCTGATGTCCGCTAACGGCCAGAAGCGGACATTCGCCAAAGCTCAGCTCAAGCCGGATGCGACTTGAATGAAAGGTTGGCTCGTCCAACACTTTCGGCTAAACGGTCCGCGATAGACCGGCCGGACTGCCTACCCAGAATTATCAGCTCACGCGCCCGCGTGGGGGTCGATATCAACACTCGCCCATCATGCGGGTAATAGCCCATACCCCATTTCTTGCGGTGGTTGTACGAGATCGCCGTCACGTCCGAGAAGCACGTTGCGAAGTCGCCCGCGGCAGGCCGACTCAGCCTCTCCTCGTCGACGTAGGAACTCGGAGCGTTCAGGTCGCCCTGAACTGAAAGCGGGTGGGTGAGTAGACGCACAATGCCAGTTCCGGCCTCAACCGCCGTCAGACCGCGGCAGACCTTGCCGTTGATCTCGCGGTCATTAACCGAGACGACGTAGGTTCGATTCAGCACCAGCGCGTGGTACTCCATCGCAACGAATGACCAAGTGTCTTGCATGAGGATTGGGCCGGAATGCCCGCTTTGGGTCGAAAGCGGACATTACCAGCGGCCGGCGCCTCCGTCCTCCCCGAACGTCCACTTCCGGCCAGAAGCGGTCACTCGCCACCGCTGCCCCTGTAATTTCGACAAGCCTTGGCGCCCCAATAGTCTGCAGCTGCGTCTGGCAAAAGCCGTTGCAGTGAGGACGGCCCGACCTCGGATACCACTAGGCGTGCATCGCGTCCCGGCTCGACCAAAATCCCACCTATGGCCTGATCAAGCCTGTGCACCGGGAAAGTTTCGACCTTCGCTCCGTTGCGCACCACGACCACGTCGGCGAAGAAATGGACGAGCTTGATCTTCTTCGGCTTGAGGCACCTTTGTGTGTCCTCGACCGCGAACTGAAGGTGTGCGAGTGCCTCAGCGGAACCGTCATCGGTTTCCGCAGGCATTGACGGCGGTGCAAATACAACCAGGGTCGCTGCATCGATCATGACCGATTTGGAAACCTCTGTCGCAATCGCGTCAAGAGGCAGAACGCACGCCATCAGAATCGCGATGACTTGCATCCTTCTCTTGACGACGGCCAAGTTGAATCCGGCTCGCGTGTTCGTACACTTCAGCTGCAGGCTCATGCAATGAACTCCGGGTTATCACGCGTGGCAGACGATGTCCGCTTTGGGTCGGTTCTCGCTGCCCCGGAAGCCCCCCGATGTCCGCTACCGGCCAGAAGCGGCCGTTCGCAACGAGCCAGTTAATGCTACTGGGACAGGCACTAACCTGCGACATTCTCTCGCGCGGCTATTCTCTCGACGAGCGTATTGATCGCCGTCTCCATGGCGCGCGCAGTTTGGTCGCCGCTCTGGTTGGTGATGACGAATATGCCAAGATCGTACTTCGGCATGATGTAGATGTAGCACTGCGAGCGGGGCACGCCACCATGATGGGCATAGTAGACGCCCTTCAAGCGATCGCCGCTGACGATGTTCCAGAAGTAGCCGATGCTGAACTCGGAATCGAACTCGACGAGGGCGCGATGCGATTCCGTCACGATGGGCCCACCGGCCAGCTGGAATTTAAGGTACTTCACCATATCTGGCACTGTCGCCTTCACGTTCCCGGATGCGCCCCAGGGCAGCTGCGGCATCGGCGTGGTCGGTATGGCGTTGTCGCTGTGATAGCCGACCGCAAGCCGGGCCGCCTCGGCATCGCTGAGCATGATTCGAAGGCCGGTCATCGCCGCGGAATCGCGAAAGAATCCGCGTAGCAGCAACTCGTAGTCGGTCTTGTAGACAACTTCCAGAATATGCGCCGCCAGTTGCGAACCCGCATTTGAGTAGGCGTAGTCCTTGCCGGGCATCCGGCTGATCTCGACAGCGCGCAGGTCCCTGAAGAAATCAGCCTTGTCATAGCGCGCGTAAACGGCATTGAGTTCGCTGGGCGTACGCTGATCGGTGAAGTCCGCGAGCACCGTGTTCGCGCGTTCCGGCAACATGTTCGGCAGGCCGCTCGTATGCGACAGCAGATGACGGATACGGATGGGATTGCCCTTGTACTGCAGGTTCGGATAGGCCCCGTGCAGATACATCCGAACATCGTCGTCCAGACCCAGCTTTCGCTCCAGGACGGCGTTGGCCATCAGGGTTCCCGCCAGGGTCTTGCTCAACGAACCGATTTCGTAGAGGGTCGCATCGGTGGGAGGGTTTGGCCTCCCCGCTTCCATGTCGCCGCGATGACGGATGAATTCCTTGCCCCGATATACAACTGCGATCGAGGTCGAGTGGAGCAGCGGCTGCTCAATCAGCGTTGCGGCAACCTCATCGATATCCACCCCCAGATCCTTTGTCGGGACATTCTGGTCCGTGCATCCGGCGACCAAGAGCACGGCGGACAATACGAAGCAGTTAAACGACTGCCTGTTTCGAACGATCATCGAGGTCGCTTGCATGCGTGGGTGCTTGAAGAAGAATGTGGAAAGGGCGCTTAAGATAGCTGAGTCTGACGCGCCACTGACTACCAATTAGCCGGATCCCTGCTGCTGGCCGCCAGTGTCCGCTTCGGGTCGGAAGCGGACGTTAGCATTACCATCGCGGCTCCGGCCAACGGAGTGTCCGCTATCGGCCAGAAGCGGCCATTCGCCAACGCCAGAGTTAAGCCGAGCCGCGAAGCGGCTTCGGCTTGAATGAATTGTTAGGGCACATCAGCAGAGCCCCGAGCTGAAACTGGAACCCAGTTGCCTCAGATACTCGCCGGGGCTGCCCGCCCCGAGATAGGCAGCAAAGCCGGCACCCTGCCCCACGAAGAAAGCGACCACGACCAGGACGGCTAGTCCGGCACGCTTGGTGGGATTGGCAGAACCGAGGAAGACGCCCAGTACCACAAGTGTGAGAACGGCATAACCAAGATAGGAGTGCCAAACGTAGCCACCGCAAGAGCTAAAGCCGAGCCATGCCCCAACTGCGCCGGCAAAAGCGAGCGCTGCGATTGGGAGTGCAGTTGCTTGGCCAGCGACGATCTTTGGCATGGACCTAACGCCAGAGTTGAGCCGCGCCGCGAAACGGTGTCGGCTTGAATGAATTGTTAGGCGGCAAGCCAGTCACCGGGCAGAACCGCCAACCCGCAAAGCCGGTTCGGCTTGAATGAATTGTTATGCTCACGGGCCTTCAACTCGTCGTAAATCTCTGCGGCGATCTGGTCGTAGAGGTGTTCTTGCTCAATTTCAGAAAGCGCTTGAGCTGCGTGAAGGTCTTAGCTGACCGACATGCCCGCGGACCGTGATGAATCCAAGGCTAGAAGGAGCGTCAACCTTCCGCAGCGCTCCGCTTGTCGCGGATGGAGTAGATCACCGAGAAGATCTTCCAGCCTTGCTCAGTCCGGACAAGCTGCCACATTTCCTTGCCCCAGTTGGTCTTCGCTCCGTTGGCGAGGAAACTGTAGTCGAACGAGACCGACGCAACATCTCCATCCGTCTCGATCTTCACATTCGAGAAGTTCTCCTCCCTGGATTCGTTGGTGGCAACGGTCGCATCGATCAGAGCGACAAAATTGTTCGAAGGAATCTGACGAGCCTTGATCGCGTCAGGCTTGGCCTTGCGAATCTCCTTCAGGCGGGCATCCTCTGAGACAAACTGCCAGCCGATATCTTCCGGCTTGTCCGAGAAGAACAGGTTCATGTAGGCCGCCTTGTCCTTGTGGGTCAACGCTGCCCGAAAAGACTCCATCACCTGCTCAATCGCCTGAACGTCATCGACCCCATTCCGTTCGGCCCACGCCGGCGAGCAAGCTGCCAGACCAAAAATTAGGGTAATAAGAGACGCCTTTCCTGCAGCCATACGACACTCCTGGTTCGGGATCAGCTAACCGGTGGCTTACCGCGCAAACGATGTCACCGTGACCTAGGCCATCGACAGACCACAGATGAGGGTCGCCCGGTAATTCGGGTCTTTCCCGCTCCTCCAGCCACGAGGGCGCCAAGGGTCGAAGGCGTCAACGATAGGCGATTGAACAAGAGACTCAGAAAATACCCAAGAACCGACCCATCAGGTACACAGCAGCGATCACCCCACTGCTATGAGACCCACCGGAACAGAGCCATACATGACTCCTATCCACAAACTGTATCGCCATTTCGACTTCTGCTGATCGGCCATCCTTTCATCCCTACTGGCGAGTATAAACAGGCTGTTTGCGAGACCCAACGAGGAGTTCGCTGTCGTTCAATTTACCGCACTGCGAGGTTTCGTTGATGCGGGCCGCGGCGCGAGACCAGGTTCCGGGCTGGCGTGGCTGGCAGAGAAGTTTGCGCACGTTTTGCGGAGCGCCTGATCCAACAAGAGAACCAACGATGGCGACGCCTACTGGTACCCGCAGCACCAGCCCCGTGCTACCCAACGGCTAGCCCTGCTTGAACACGCTCTTCTGGCCGATAGAGGCCCCTTTGCGTGCCGTGGGCCGAGCCAGGCCGGGTATCAGGAAGTCGGCCACGCTGCGCCCATGCTTGGTTTTATCAGCCAGCCAGCGGGGCAACCGGCCGCGGCCCGACCATGTGTTCCGCTTGTTGTCGGGGTCGCGGTATTTGGGAGCGACTTTGGCCGCTTTACGAACCGCTGCGCGACGCGGCTTGGCAGGCGTGCGCTCCTCCCCGGCACCGAACAACTCATCCAGGGTGTAGCCGGCGGCCTTGGCAAGCGCTGCAAGTTTCCGGCGTACCACACCGATCGGCCGGCGGGCGGAGATCAGCTGCTTTCGGTGCTCGGCTGCGGCAATGAGCGCCTTCAGTTCCTGCGGGCCAAGCGATTGAACATCGATAGTCATGCGCTGCAGGTTCAGGGCCTTTCCGTTGGCTGTCAAGGGACGGGCCGTAAAGAACGATAGAACCACCTCAACTTCAGAAGCAGGGCACCTGCTGCGCCTCAGGTCACGTCGTGGGCGAGGAGCGTTAGTGCCAGCCCAACCAAAGTGACTTATGCAATCCTGCAGTGATCAAATTATGGCCCACGAACTGCACGAACTATGGGTTTGCGATCAACCGATCGGCCTCGATCCCCACCGCCCAACCCGCGGCTGGCACGCCTGCTCGCCGTAGTGCCATGTAGCATTCCGACACTCCTATGGATTGAAGGCAATGGCGGAGACCTATTGGCTAGCTCGACGCGCACTTGATGCCAGGGAACGGGTTGAACTCAGCGACGCCCGATTCAACGAAATTCGCGCCGCTCGCCTGCGTCCAATTTGAGGGTGCCCGCCGCGCCCCTTGTCGGCAGACAATCGGATCGGCGAGAACCTGGCGCTAGCCTGGTGCAGCCGTCCCCGCACTGCTTCGTTTTCTGAACTGGGTCGCCTTGTAGCGATTTCCGCACTGGGCCATGCTGCACCAGCGGCGTTTGTGTGACTTCGTTCGATCGTAGAACCAGAGAATGCAGTCGGGATGCTCGCATTGTTTGACCAATGCGAAGTTGCCCTCTACCAGCAACCGCGCCACGGCTTCGGCGACCGGCCCAAGCAAAGTAGAGATCCCATCGGCGCGCGCGATGCGCGTTAGCGCATATGCGCCATCACTGCTCTGCTCCAGATGTGGCGCGCTGTAGTAAGCGTGCAAGTACGCATTCAGCCCACTGATGTCTTCAGGCGCTCCCTCCTTTCGCCTGGCTATTAGCTCGCGGACCTGGGTCCGCAGCAACCTTCCGTGCAGCAGTAGGTCTTTCGGCACCACCTCCTTATTTCCCGAGGGAGGAACAATGCCCTGGCGCTCTAGCCACCGCATCACATCCTCGCCAGTGCGCCAGTAGTCAACGAGATCGCCGTGAACCCGCGCCTCGGTATTGAGCAAGTCCATGGCCAAGTGGTCTCCCACCATGGGCGCTTGGGTGGCGCTGTCCTGTTTCCCTAGGCCGTTCATTAGTAACCTCAAAAATTGCTATTGACAGGTTACCAGGGCCGGCGCAAGCTTGGCCACAAGAAACCCGTAAAATTAATTTATACAGGTTACTGACCCTCTCTGCCATCCACGTCCAGGATCCTCGCCATGAGCGCTGAAAGTCCCCTTCTCGCAGCCATTTCCCCCGGCAGCCCCGCCACTGCCAGGTCTGCAGATAGCCCGTTGCAGGTCCACTACCGGACCATGGAAGTTCAGGGCATCAACGTCTTTTACCGCGAAGCCGGCCGAGCAGATGCCCCCAGCGTTCTCCTGCTGCATGGATTTGGCGCTTCCTCGCATATGTTCCGCGATCTGATACCGACGCTGGCACAGGACTACCACGTGATCGCTCCGGATTTGCCGAGCTTTGGCCAAACGGCTGTGCCGCCGGGCGTCAAGTTCAACTACACGTTTGACAACTTGGCGTCGGTCATCGATGCCTTCACTATCGCCAAGGGCCTAGATCGCTACGCCATGTACGTGTTCGACTATGGCGCCCCGGTCGGCTGGCGACTAGCGGTAAAGAACCCGCAGAAGATCAGCGCGATCGTGAGCCAGAACGGCAATGCATACGAGGAAGGTTTGAGCCCAGGCTGGGCGGACATGCGAAAGGCGTGGAACGAGCCCACTCCCGCAAACCGCGAGGCGCTACGTCGGTTCAACACGCCCGAGATGATCAAATGGCAGTACACCGAAGGCGTCGAAGACATCTCTGCGATCGCGCCCGAGAGCTATCAGCTCGCGTCCGCTGCGATCGAACGCCTCGGCGTCGAGCCTCAACTGGACCTGCTGCTCGACTACGGCCATAACATCAAGCTGTACCCACAGGTTCACGAGTTCTTTCGCCAGTACCAGCCGCCAACGCTGGCAATTTGGGGAGACAAGGATCCGTTCTTCACCCCGGCCGGTGCCGAAGCATTCAAGCGCGACAATCCGAAGGCCGAAGTGCAATTCCTAAACACTGGCCACTTCGCCATTGAAACCCACGGCGGGGAGATCGCTACATGCATCCGGGAGTTCCTGGACCGTAGTATCAATCCTTAAGCGACTCTGCTGGCGACGTGGTTGCCTGTCGGCTTATGCCGCGTGGCGTCGTAGACGCTGACGGCCAGTGTCGGCTACGCCCGCCGATCTTCGATTTCGGCTCTCAACCTCCCGGCACCCATTGCCTTCGGGCAATGGACTCATTCGACGAGCACAGCCACTAGCCGCCGCGTGGCGAGTCTCCGGGAGTTGCGCAGCAACTTCGGAGACTCGTCTTCCAGCCTGGGAGCCCAGGGTGACCTGAAGCCGTACAAACAATCTCAGCGAGATTGGCCTTCGGGCTATCGCAACAACTTGGCCATGCAAACGGCCGACGCGGGGCACAAGGAACGAAACTCTTCCGTCTGCAACACGGCTGCCGGCGCCGCCTCACGGTCGATGACGCGATAACCGCGGCGCGCGAAGAATGCCTGGGCGGTCTGCGTCAACAGGACCAACTCGTCTATCCCTTGCTCGCGCGCTTCGGCTTCCAGCAGCGTGACCAACTCACCGCCGGCACCTTCGCCTCGACGCGCGGCATCCACCGCCAGCGAACGCAGCAACGCAACACGCTCGAAGCGCTGCAGGCCGATCGCGCCGGCAATCTCGCCGTCGCGCTCGTCCACCAGGAAAGCGATGCGGGCTTCGGCCAGATCCGCGGTCGGCAGTTCGCATCGCTGTAGCAGCGCCTGGATGTTCGGCAGGTCCTGCGCGGTTGCCGCTCTTATGCCCATGCCTGTCCCTTCCCTTGTCGTTGCCCTGGCCACCGATCAGCGGCCCTCGATCGCCCCGGCCTGCGCCGCAAGTCGCGCCGCCTCCTGCACACTCTTACGCTCGCTATAGCGGTCCACCAGGTAGTCGCTGCGCCCGCGCACCAGCAGCGTGAACTTCATCAGTTCCTCCATGACGTCCACCACGCGATCGTAGTACGGCGAGGGTTTCATCCGCCCGTGGTCGTCGAATTCCTGCCACGCTTTCGCGACCGAAGATTGGTTCGGGATGGTCACCATCCGCATCCAGCGGCCCAGCACGCGCAGCGCGTTGACCACGTTGAACGATTGCGAGCCGCCGCTGACCTGCATGACGGCCAGGGTGCGGCCCTGGGTGGGGCGCACGCTGCCGTCTTCCAGCGGCAGCCAGTCGATCTGGTTCTTGAACACGCCGGTGACGGCGCCGTGCCGCTCCGGCGACACCCATACCTGGCCTTCGGACCACTGCGACCATTCGCGGAGCTGCTGCACCTTGGGGTGGTCCTTGCCGACGCTGTCCAGCATCGGCAGCGCGTGCGGGTCGAACACGCGGGTCTCGGCGCCCAGGTGCCGAAGAATGCGCTCGGCCTCCAACGCCAGCTTGCGGCTGAAGGACTGCGGCCGCAGTGAGCCGTAGAGCAGCAGGATGCGCGGCGCGTGCGTGGCCGCGCCGGCACCGACCAGGTCCGGACGAGGGGCCGGGAGCAGGTCGCTCGCCAGGTGCGGCAGGGTTGGGTTCGGTTGTACGTTCGTATCCATTCTATTATTATAGAACTATGGAAACGAATCAGGCAATCACCGCGCTCACCGCCCTCGGCCACGCCACCCGCCTGGCCGCCTATCGCCTGCTGGTGGAGGCCGGCCCCGCCGGACGCATGGCTGGGGAAATCGCCGAGGCGCTTTGCGTGCCGGGGGCGACGCTGTCCTTCCATCTCAAGGAACTGCTGCACTCGGGCCTTGCCGAGAGCGAGAGCCGCGGCCGCAATGTCTGTTACCGCGCCAACTTCGAGGCCATGAACGGCCTGGTCGCCTACCTCACCCATAACTGCTGCGCCGGCGCGCCGAACGAGGCGTGCGCGCCCGGGACCGGCGACCGCTGCGACTGCTGATCCCCACCGGACCATTGCCATGAACCTTCCGCCATGAAACATCGCGTCCTTTTCCTTTGCACCGGCAACTCCGCGCGCAGCGTGCTGGCCGAAGCGACGCTGCGGGCCTGGGCGGGCCACCGCTATGAGGCCTTCAGCGCGGGCAGCCAGCCCACCGGCATGGTCAATCCGTTCGCGCTCGCGCAGCTGGCGGCCGAAGGCATACCCACTGCGGGCCTGCGCAGCAAGTCCTGGGACGAGTTCGCCGAGGCGGGCGCCGCGCCGATCGATCTGGTCGTCACCGTCTGCGACTCGGCCGCTGCGGAAACCTGCCCGGTGGTGTTTGGCGACTTCCTGCGCACGCACTGGGGGCTGCCCGATCCGGCCGCGGTCGAGGGTGACGATGCGACCAGGCGTGAGGCGTTCCGGCAGGCGCATCGCACGGTGAAGGCACGGCTGCTTGCGTTCCTGGCATTGCCGGAAGATGCGTGGAATGACCGTGCATCGCTGAAGGCGGCGCTTGATCGCATCGGTTTCGTCGAAGCCGAGGAGATAGTCCTTGGCTGACGCGCCGGGCATCGGCGTGTTCGAGCGCTACCTCACGGTGTGGGTGGCGCTGTGCATTGTCGTCGGCACCGCGTTGGGGCACTTGTTCCCGGCTGGTTTCGCGCGGCTGGGCGGTATCGAAGTCGCGAAGGTGAACCTGCCGGTCGCGGGACTGATCTGGCTGATGATCATCCCCATGCTGCTGAAAGTGGATTTCGGCGCGATGCGGCAAGTAGGCCGGCATTGGCGCGGGATCGGCGTGACGCTTTTCATCAACTGGGCGGTCAAGCCATTCTCGATGGCGCTGCTGGGCGGGTTCTTCCTCAAGCACGTGTTCGCACCGTGGCTGCCGGCCGAGCAGATCGAGTCGTACATGGCCGGCCTGATCCTGCTGGCGGCCGCGCCGTGCACGGCGATGGTGTTCGTGTGGAGCAACCTGTGCCGCGGCGATGCGAATTTCACCCTCAGCCAGGTGGCGCTCAACGACGCGATCATGGTGGTCGCCTTCGCGCCACTGGTCGCGCTGTTGTTGGGGCTGTCGTCCATCACCGTGCCGTGGGCGACGCTGACGCTGTCGGTGGGCCTGTACATCGTGGTGCCGTTGATCGTGGCGGTGGGGCTGCGACGTGCATTGCTGGCAAGCGGCGGCGACAGGAAACTCGCTGCAGTGCTGGGCAAGCTTTCGCCGATCTCGCTCATTGCACTGCTGGCGATGCTGGTGCTGCTGTTTGGTTTCCAGGGCGAGCAGATCGTCGCCCAGCCACTGGTCATCGCGATACTCGCGGTGCCCATCCTGCTGCAGGTCTATTTCAATTCCGGCCTGGCCTATGTCCTGAACCGGCGACTGGGCGTGGCGCATTGCGTGGCAGGGCCTTCGGCACTGATTGGCGCCAGCAACTTCTTCGAACTGGCCGTGGCCACGGCGGTCAGCGTGTTTGGGGTGCACTCCGGTGCGGCACTGGCTACGGTCGTCGGCGTGCTCATCGAAGTGCCGGTGATGCTTTCGGTGGTGCGGATCGTCAATGGCAGCCGCGTTTGGTATGGCGAAGCAGTGCGACCCAGCTAGGGCACCTTGGGTAGTGGCCGGCGCCCGCTGGCCGGGTCTGTTCTCCGTTGGCCATCGGGATTAACCGAACACACAACGCGTTGCTACAAACGCGACATCAATTGACCTGGGTCAAGAAGCCGGCCTGCCCCGGCCACTAACGTCGCCGTACTTTCCAAGCGACGAGGTCTTTCGGTGAACAGCATCTCTTCCCGCCGGCGCATTCGCGCGTCCCGGCCGCTTTCGCGCCGCGTGTTGTCGCTGGCGTTGATGAATGCCATCGCCGTGATGGCGGTGCCGCAGCTCGCCGCCGCGGCCGCTCCGCCCACGCCCAATACGGCGGCGATCAGCCAATCCAACCTGGGCAGCACGCCGAGCCAGAGCTCGAGCACCGGCGGCCAGCCGCCGGATATCGCGGTCACGGTGCTCGGCACCCAGGTGGTGGGGGATGCCAGCAACCAGCCTGCCATCTCGATCAGCAGCACCGGCGGCACCGGCAGCGCAGGCCAGGAAGAAGGTAGCTATGGCGGCGCGGGCGGCCTGGCCGGTTTCGTGACCTTGACGATGGAAGCCGGCTCGGCCGTGGTCGGTAGCGGCACCGAGACAGCGGTGATCTCGCTGAGCAGTACCGGCGGCGCCGGCGCCTCGGCCGCCGACCAAGGCCAGTCCGGGTCGCCCGGCCAGCCCGGCCACGGCGGCAACAGCAATGGCATCCAGTTCGCGCAATCCGGTTCGGTGTACAGCAGCAACGGCTGGAACGGCAGCACGCCGGGCACGACTGCAGTGCTGATGCAGGCCAACGGCGGCAATGCGGCGCAGCCGCTGGGCGATGCGCAGGCCGAGGGCGACAAGGTCACCGGACCCACCGGCGGTGCGGGCGGCAATGGCGGTTCGATCGACTACCACTTGTACCAAGGCGAGGTGAGCTCGGCCGGCTCGGCGATCGTGGCCTTGAGCCAGGGCGGCACCGGCGGCGCTGGCACGCAGGCCTATGCCGCCGACAGCCACGGCGGCGCCGGCGGCGCGGGCGGCACGGGCGGCGATATCCAGATCTATAGCGGCCAGAGCGGTTCGACGGCACCCACCATCAAGGCGGTCGGCGCACCGACCGCGGCGACCGGCGTGACCGTGCCGATCAACACCAACGGCGAGACCGGCGAAGCGGCGGTCATGGCCGCCGGCATCCAGGCCCAGAGCATCGGCGGCCAGGCCGGCGCCGGCGGCACCGCCGATGGCGGCTACACCAATGCCGGCGCGGGCGGCCCGGCCGGTGGCGCGGGCACGGTCACGGTGAGCTTGGGCAGCACCAACATCACCACCACCGGTTTTGCAGCGGCCGGCGTGCTGGCGCAAAGCATCGGCGGCGCCGGCGGCACCGGCGCGGGCGCTTCCGGCATCTGGTCGCACGGCGGCGGCCACGGGGGTGCCGGCGGCGATGCGCAAGAAGTACAGGTGGGGTTGTACGAATTCACCGCGACCCAACCGACGTCGCTGATCAAGACCGACGGCAACGACTCGATGGCTGTCGTCGCGCAGAGCATCGGTGGCGGCGGTGGCGCGGGCGGCGCGGTGCAGACCGGCGCGGTGGGCTTTGGCATGGCCATCGGCGGCGATGGCGAAAGCGGTGGCACCGGCGGCGTGGTGTCGCTGTACAACGGCTACCCGTACCGCAGCGAGCAGGCGCCCGAGCAGACCGGCTTCGTGGTGTCGACCAAGGGCGTGCACTCCAGCGCGCTGGTCGCGCAGAGCATCGGCGGCGGCGGCGGCACCGGCGGTTCGGCGCAAACCACGTCGATCGGCATCTTCAGTTATGCGGTGGGCGGCAACGGCGGCGATGGCGGCGCCGCGGGTGTGGCCGGCACCAACCAGGTGACGATCTACAACAACGGCATCGTGGATACCACCGGCAACCACGCCAAGGGTGTGGTAGGCCAGGCGGTGGGCGGCGGCGGCGGCGATGGCGGTTCCGCGGTGGGACAGAGCGCGACCAACACGGTGAACGTCAACGTCAGCGTCGGTGGCAGCGGCGGCAAGGGCGGCACCGCCGGCGATGTGCTGGCGACCAATACCGGGCAGATCCTGACCTCCGGCGCCGATGCGTGGGGGCTATTGGGCCAGAGTGTGGGCGGTGGCGGCGGCAATGGCGGCATGAGCAAGTCCGAGGCCTACGACCTGGCCAGCAACGAGGAATTGCCGACGGTGCAGATCTCCGCCAGCGTGGGCGGCACCGGCGGCGATGGTTCGGCCGGCGGCAACGTCGGCGCATACAACACCGGCTTGATCATGACCAGCGGCGCGAACGCGCACGGCATCCTGGCGCAGAGCATCAGCGGCGGCGGCGGCAACGGCGGCGACTCCAGCGCCGACAGCACGATCGTTGGCGACGGCGAATCGGTGACGATCAAGGTCGACGTCGGTGGCGAGGGCGGCGCCAGCGGCGCGGCGAATTCGGTCACCGCCGACAACGGCGCCGGAGCCTTCATCTTTGCCGCAGGCGACAGTGCGCGCGGCATCTTCGCGCAAAGCGTCGGCGGCGGCGGCGGCCATGGCGGCACCGGCAAGAGCGATACCCGGTTCGTCTCGCAGGAATCCAATTCCGACAACGCGGCGCAGTTGACCCTCACCGTGGGCGGCGCAGGCGGCAGCGGTTCGGCCGGCGGTAGCATCACTGCCAGCAACGAAGGCAACATCCTGACCCTGGGCGACAACGGCAACGGCATCTTCGCGCAGTCGGTCGGCGGTGGCGGCGGCGTGGCCGGTTCGGCCACGGCCAAGGGCACCGGCGGCAAGCACACTGAGACGATCACCGTCAGCGGTACGGCCGGCAGCGGTGCCAACGGCGGCACCGTGACGGCGACCAACGACGGCAATATCCTCACCTACGGCGGCGACGCCGCGGCGATCTACGCGCAGTCGATTGGCGGCGGCGGCGGCAAGGCCGGCACGGCGACGACCGCGGGATTGCCGGACACGGCGGCGACACTGGCCGACTGGCTGGGCGCCTCCACCTCGCTGAAGAACTCGCTGCAGAGCTATTCGGGCGTGCAAGCGTTGCAGGCCGGTGCATGGAATGGTTTCGATGTCGGCTCGCTGCAGACGATCGCCGCAGACTACCTTGCCTACGCGGCACAACAGCCCGACAACCTGCCGGCAGACTCCACCAGCGGCAACGCCACGGTATCAATGAGCGCCGGCGGCGGCAGCGGGGGCGGCGGCGCCACCCAGGGTGACGGCGAAGCAGTAAGCGTGACCAACCGCGGCGATCTGCTGACCTTCGGGCCGATGTCGGCCGGTGTCTTCGCGCAGAGTGTGGGCGGCGGTGGCGGCGATATCGGCTCGGCCCAGGTGCAGAAGCTCAAATCCAGTGGGCCTGAAGCGATGAGCGGCAGCGTCGTGCTGGGTGGCCGCACCTTGAACGGCGGCGACGGTGGCGTTGTCACCGTGCACAACACCGATGCACCGATCTCCACCCAGGGCGATGCCAGCTTCGGCATCTTCGCGCAGAGCATCGGCGGCGGCGGTGGCCATGCCACGCTGACCTCCAGCGGCTTTGCTTCGGTCACCGGCAACCCGACCCTGCTCACCGTCGGCGGCGATGGCCTGACCCACGGCAATGGCGGCGACGTCAACGTGTTCAACGAGATCGACAAGAGCGGCGCGGGCGCCTACATCAACACCGCCGGCAGCGACGCGGTCGGCATCGTGGCGCAGAGCATCGGCGGCGGCGGCGGCGACCTCATCGTGATGAACACCAAGGCCAATGCCAACGGCAACGGCTATTCGGTCGGCACCACCGATCCGACGCTCGACGGACAGGGCTCACTGACCGACATCCAGGTCGGCGGCACTGCGGCGCAGACCCAGGACAACCTGTGCCCGGGCATCGGCGACGGCTATTCGTTTGCCGGCTGCGGCAAGGGCGGCAACGTCAGCGTCACCGCGACCACCGCCAGCTTCAACACCCAGGGCCGGCAGGCGCACGGCATCCTGGCGCAGAGCATCGGCGGTGGCGGCGGCTGGATCACCGGCATCAGCTACGGCGGCAGCACGCCCTTCGCGGAGACCAAGAACGACAATGGCGGCTACGACTACGCCAGCATGGGCGGCAATGGCGGCAACGTGACCGTCAATGTCACCGGCGACATCGTCACCTTTGGCGCCGGCGCGTACGGCATCCTGGCGCAAAGCGTCGGCGGTGGCGGCATTCTCGGCGGTGACCTGGGCGATGGCGGCGACGCCAAGGCCTTCCCGCTGCAGATCGGCGCCGAGCTGGCGCCGGCGGTGATGCGCTGGGGCAACGGCGGCGACATCAACGTGACCGTCAACGGCTACCAGCTGTTGACCAAGGGCGACAACTCGCCGGCGATCTTCGCCCAGAGCGTGGGCGGCGGCGGTGGACTGATGGCCACCACCAGCGGGATGCTGCTGGGCACGGCTGGCGGCACCGGCTACGCCGGCAGCATCACCATCGACAACAACGGTGGGTTCATCCAGGCCTCGGGCAACCACTCCAACGCGATCTACGTCAACTCCGAAGGCCACAACGATTCCGGCAGCAACAGCGACGTGCTGATCACCAACAGCGGCACCATCTACGGCGTGACCAATGCACCGGTGATCGTGCTCAGCGGCCAGCACAACCACAATGGCAGCGGCACGCTGACCAACTCGGGCACGATTGCCCCGGTGAACACCGGGAACAATGCGCCGGCTCCGGGCATGGCGATCACCGTGGCCGACACGGACCCCAGCGAGAAGCCTTTCATCGTGGTGAACAACCAGGCCGCGGGCAAGATCTACGGCGATATCAACGCCGGCGCCAACGGCACCATCACCAATGACGGTTACTGGGCGCCGAGCGCCAGCAGCACGGCAGGCACCATCAACAGCACCGGCACGGTGCAGATCAACGCGACCGGCTCGAATCCACTGACCAACACGAGCTTGAACGGAACGGTCGGTCTCAACGGCACGCTGCAAATGGCGATGGATTTCGAGAACTATATCTCGCCGCTTACCGTCAACGGCTTTCTCGACCTTACCGGTGCCAATATCGTCGTCAGTCCCACTCGCTTGTTGCCGAACTGGACCCCCGTGGCGAATGCCTTCGTGGGCAACTACAGCGGCGCGACGGTACGCGATACCGGCAACTATCTCTTCTATTACACGATGAACGATGACGGCGAGGGTAATACCTATGTGATGCCGAATGCACTGCTAACGACTGAGGCCCTGCAACTCCTCAACCCGAACCTGATGCAGACTGCCACCAACTTGCAGAACAACTTCATCGCCACGGCCACCGACGCGATGGCACAGACCTACGCGAACCTGTCCACGATCACCAATTCCGCGGACTACGCCACCGCCTTGCAGAACCTGAGCAGCGAAAGCGTGCAGGCCGCCAGCGCCGCGCATCTGTCGGCGAGCCAGGCCTTCGTCGAGCGCATGAACAGCTGCCCGCAGTTCGACGGCAACGACACCACGCTGCGCGAGCACGACTGCGGTTGGGCGCGAATCGTGTCCAACAAAGCCGACCACGACACGACTTCCAGCAGCGTCGGCTTCAAGCAGGATGGCCAGACGGTGCAGATCGGCGGTCAGCGCGAGGTCGGCCAGGACTGGTTCCTCGGCGGCTCACTGTCGTACGACCAGAGCGACCTGGAGAGTCACGCCGTGCAGGGCCGCATCGAGGGCGACGGCTGGTCGGCAGGCGTGGTGGCCAAGCACCAGATGGGCGACTGGCTGGTTTCCGCCGCGCTCGATGGCGGCCGCATGTCCTACGATGGCGATCGCCACCTGTTGTTCACCGGCGTGGACCGCCATGCGACTTCGCAGTTCGACGTCAGCCACGTCGGCCTGCACTCGCGCATCGCCCGGCAGATCCCGTTCTCCAACTGGTATCTCAAGCCCTACGTCGACCTGCACGCCACTCGGCTGGAATCGGGGGCATATACCGAGCAGGGCGCCAATGAGTTGAGCCTGGCGGTGTCTTCGTCCAGCGAGACGGTGTTCTCGGCCGCGCCGATGCTCGAAGCGGGCGGACGTTTCGATCTGGCCTCCGGCATGCAGTTGCGCGTGTTCGGCGCGCTCGGCGGCGCCTTCTATAGCGAGGACTCGGTCGGTGCGGACATGCGCTTCGTGCAGGGCGACCCGAGCGTGGGCACCTTCCACATCGACAGCGACCTGCCCGACCAGCGCGCCAAGGCCGCCGCCGGCCTCGACCTGAAGACCGGCGAGCATCTCGACCTGCGCCTGGAATACAACGGCGAATTTGCCAGCCACTACCAGGACAACACGGCCGCATTGAAGTTGAGCTACGCCTTCTGACCAGGACGCCCGGGCTTGCAAAGCCGGGCGATCCGATGCGTGGCGCAGTGCGTGGCGGGCAGCGCTCGACGAGCCCGCCTGCCAACCGATCAGGACTCCGGATCGAACATGATTTCGCGGACCTCCTGTACGCAGCGACACGCAGCGGCGATCCTGGCGGCCCAGGCGTGCGCTTCTTCGCGCGAACCAACTTCGATGATCGAGAACCCGCCGATTACTGCCTTGGTCTCCGGTACCGCGCCGCCCGTGATCGTCCCGTCTGTCGCAACGAGGGTCGATTGCTGGCGCAGCAGGCCGCCGCCGAAGATCCAGACCCCTGCGGCCTTTGCCTGTCGAACTACCTGGCGCGCGGCCTCGCCCACCGATGGCATGTCCTGTTCGGGAATGTGGTCCATCGAGCCGTCGTCGAACGAAACCAAATAGCGTTGAGGCACCACTTTGCTGTCGGTAGTCATGAGCGTTTCTCCGCAGGTCGGACCTGGCTGCCAGCCGCCGTGACTGGCTTGGCCTGGCGCTATCTATTAGACGAACGTGGGGGCCCGGAATCGACACGTCCTCTCCATGCCCGCACCCACCAGACATGGGGACGACGAGCCGGCCGGCTTGACTGGCCGAAGGCGGCGTGCAGGTGACGCGGCTGGAGATAAAGGGTAACGGAGGCGGACGCTCGCCGTAGATGGGGGCGTGCAAGAAAGCGGAGCCGCCGCGCCTGTCGATCTCCCCGGCCGTCATCCGTCGTAGTTGAAACCCCGGCGGAGGACGCGGCATGGGCAGGCTGATCGTGGAGCAGATCGTCAGCGCCGACGGCTACGCGGCCGAGCTGGACGGCGGCATCGACTTCTTCGTCAATGCGCGCGCCATCAATGAGGCCGACCAGGACCAGTGGCAGCTGTTGGAGCAGGTGGGCGCGATTGTGCTGGGGCGAACGACCTATGGCATGTTCGCCAGCTACTGGCCCGACGCCGACCCGCTGCAGGAACCCGTGGCGGCCCGGCTCAATGCCCTGCCGAAATACGTGGTCTCAAACACTTTGAGTGAGGCGCCCTGGGGCGAGCGCGGGCCGGCGGCCACCGTGCTGCGCGGCGATGGCGTGGCCTCGGTACGGGCCTTGCGCGACAGCGTCGATGGCGACCTGATCGTCTGGGGCAGCCTGACCCTGTGCGACGCTTTGCTGCGCGCGGGCGAAGTCGACCTGCTCCGGCTGCGCATGGTGCCGGTATTGATCGGCGCGGGACGCTCGTTCTGCCCGCGCGATCTCGGCCAGCGTGCGCTGGCATTGCAGTCCGTACGTGAGTATCCGCAAGGCCTGGTAGTGCTGGAGTACCGCTGCCCGCGCGATGGAAAGTGATGCGGGCAATCAGCTCCGTGACAGCGGGGCCGGGCAAAGGCCGCACAACGAGATGAACGCGCGGCCTGCCCGGCCGATCGGCAACATCAGGGTTTCGCGTTCATTTTCTCACCGGCCTCCCGCAGCTCATCGCGGGACAGCTGGCCGTCGCCATTGGCATCGATCTTGTCGAACTTCGGGGCCAGGGTCGGCAACGACTTTTCGGCTTCGGCACGGCTGACCAGGTTGTCATGGTTGGCGTCGGCGGCGCGGAAGCGCTCGTCCGCCAGTTCGGAGCGTTCGCGCCGGGCGTCGGTGGGCGCACGTTCCTGTGCGAGGGCAAGCAGCGGCATCAGCAAAGCAAGAGCGAGGCAGGCGCGAAGCACGTTCATGGCACGTCCTCTCTTGAAGAAGCGGATTGGCGCAGGCGGCGCCGCGGCCGGACGAAAGCGTGCCAGCGGCGAGGCTGCCGCGGAATCATGCACCAGCGCGCGTGAAATGCCAGCAGGACGGCAGCTTGGGCGTGGCGCCAGGACTGGCCTGGCCACAACCCCGCATGGCTTGGGTGCTAGGCCATCGCGATCATGCCGACGCCAGCCACGGCCAACGCCAGCGACCACCACGAGGCGGCGCTGCCGAGGCCGCGCTGCCGCCAGCCGCGCGCGCCGGCCTGCAGCAGGCAGGCGATGCCGCTGGCGGTCAGCAGCATGGCCGCCAAGTGGACGATGACCGCCGCCAAGCCCAGCAGCAGCGAGCCGCTGGCGGTGATCTCGCGCGCCGGCAGGCCGGACATGCACAACGGCATCAGCGCTGGCACCAACATCAGCCCGGCGCCGTGGGCGGTGGCCATCAGCGCCGAGCTGAGCGCGGGCAATAGCGTGGCTCCCGGCGTCGACGCGCCGAAGGCATGGCCTCCCACGCGCCCGGGATGACCCGCGGCCGCGACGAGCAACAGCAGCCCGGCGATGCGTTGTGGCCACGACCCGCTTATCGACACGCCCTGCGAGACCGCATATAGCGTCGCCGCGATCGCCGCCACATGGCCCAGGGCGACCGGCCACAATGCCTGCCACGAGCCTGCCAGCGACCGCATATCCACGCCGCGCACGCTGGCCCACATCCAGCCGTTGGCGGGATGGGCGCCATGCACGGCGCCCATCCCGGCGACGATCAACCAGGGCCACAACGCCTCCATGCGCGCTCAGCCAGCTTCGTAGCGATCGTGGTGGCGTACCCACGCCATCGGGTATTCCAGCTGATCTTCATCGCGCCCTTTCGGCGTGAGCTCGAGCAACTGGTAGGTATGCATCATCACCTCCACGCCGCGGCCGAAACGCGAATAGCTGTGGAATACCTGGCCTTGCGCATCGCGCGCGAACACGCTGATGCCCGGCGCTTCCTGGTGCGGGAACGGCTGCCGTGTGTAGTTGTAGTCGACGCCGCCGCTCGCCATCTCGTTTTCGGTGAAGGAGACGCCGAAGTCGTGGTTGAAGCGGTTGCCGTTCGACGACGCAAACCGGAACTTCCAGCCCATGCGCTGGCGGAAGCGTTCCAGGTCGGCGAGCGGCGCGCGCGCGACCGCGACGAAGGCGAGATCGCGCTGGGCCAGGTGCAGCAGCGCACCGTCGTTGTGGTCGGCCATGAACGAGCAGCTCTTGCAGCCCTGCTCCCAACCGGGCGCGAACATGAAGTGCTGCACCATCAGCTGGCTGCAGTCGCCGAACAGCTCGGCCAGCGTGCGCGGGCCTTCGATCGTGTCGAAGACATACGGTTGATCCACGCGCACCCAAGGCAGCGCGCGGCGCTCGCGCGAGATCTCATCCTGCAGGTGCGTCAGCGCCTTCTCGCGCGTCAATAGCTGCCTGCGGGCCTGGCGCCACTCGTCGCGATCGACGACGCGTTGGCGGGTCGCAGCGGACTCGAAAGCATTGCTGTCCATGGCTCAGCCCACCTTGTGCGTGGGCCGGCGCACGGCGCGGACCTTGCCGCTGTTGCCGCCACCGCAATAGAACAACTGGTCGCCATCGCTCTCCAGGCCGCTTACCCCGACCCCATCCGGCAGGCGCAGGCGACGCAGCACTTCGCCGCTGTCGGCGTCGATCTGGCGCAGCTCGCTGGCGTCTTCTTCCCAGGTGCCGTGCCATAGCTCGTGGTCGACCCAACTGATGCCGGTGACGAAGCGGTCGGACTCGATCGTGCGCAGGATCTTGCCGGTCTCCGGGTCGATCTGGTGGATCTTGCGCTCCCGGTACTGGCCGACCCACAGGCTGCCTTCGGCCCAGGCCATGCCCGAGTCGCGGCCCTCGCCCGGCGCCGGGATGGTGTGGACGATGCGGCCACTGCGCGGGTCGATCTTGTCGATGCGCGCCTCGGCGATCTGGTAGAGGTAAGTGCCGTCGAACGCCGTGCCGGCATCGCCGGGGACCTCCAGCTGGCGCGTGACCTGGCCGTCGGCGGGATCGAAGGCCACGACCTTCGAGCCGAGCGCCGCCCATACGTGCTGCCCGTCGTGGGTGATACCGGCGACGCTGGGCACACCGTCGAACGGCCCGTACTCGCGGACGATCTCCGCGCGCTCCAACGCTACCTGGCTTGCTGTGTCGTTCATGGCTCGACTCCCTTGCGGTTGATGGCGACGCCCGCTGGCGCCTTCCAGCGCAATCTAGGCCGCGGACCACGAGGACGGGAGTAACAAAGTCGTCGTGAATCCGACCAGCGGCGCGGCCAGCCAGCGCTGCGCCCGCGCGCGCCCGGCCGAGCGCACCTGGCCGGCAAGCTCCAGCTCGCCCAGGGCGCGCTGCACCGTCCGTTGGCTGGCGCCGAGCGCCATCGCCAGCGACGAGGTCGACCAGGCCAGGCCATCGGCCAATAACGCCAGGACCGCGCCCTGCTCGCTGTCGACCGGCGGCGCCAGCACGACGATGGCGCGGCCGTGGGACAGCAGCGCGAATCCATCGGCGGTGGCTTGCAGCCCCATCAGCGGAGACACCAGCGCGCGCAGCCGGCCCAGCTCGACGCGCAGCCGCGCACGGTGCGTCTCGTCGGGGCGGGTGGTGCGGAATACGCGTGCGATCAGCGCATTGCGATCGACATCGCCCGGCCACGCCTCGCCCAACGCGCGCAGCAGCGAGAACAGGATCGGCCTGCGCGACAGCGGCCGCCAGTGGCCGTTCGCGTGCAGGCCATGCCGGCAGGCATCGATGACGATCGCATCGGAGGCGAGCAAGGCTTCGACCGCTTCGAGCCGCAGCGGTTGCTCGTGGCCCGCGCGCAGCGTGCGCGCGGCGGTGAGCTGCAACGCAGACTGGGCGCGCTCGACCTCGGCCTGCAGGCTCGCCACACCGGATTGGGCCGCCGCGGCTTTCGCAGCCGCCAGACAGGCCTGGGCACGGCGGGTGTCCAACCCACGCAACGCGAGTTCTGCTTCGACCAAGGCCGAGGTCGCACGCAGTGCCGCGGGCAGCGCAGCGCGATCCAGCGCCGCAAGCAGCTTGCCGGCGGCGTCCAGGCGCCCCAGCAGCAGCTGTTGCCGCGCGGCGACCAGCCGGCCCACCGCCGCGTTGGCGCGGTCGTTGTGCCGGTCCAGGAGGTCGGCCGCGTCCAGCACCACACGGGGCGATCGGGCCAGCTCGCGCATGGCCATGGCGACTTCGGCTTCGGCGACGATGCATCGTGCCCGCGCGACTTCCTCGTGCACGCCGAATGCGCGCGCGGCCTTGCGCAACAGCTCGCGCGCACGTGCGTAGTCCCCCAGCTGCGCCATCGCGATCGCACGCAGTGCGAGGGCGGGTGGATCGTTGCGCAGCGCGACGTGCCGCAACGCCGCCACGGGATCCCCGAGCATCAGTGCACGGCCGGCGGCGGAGAGCAGAGAATCCATGGGTTGTACTTTCCAGATCCCGGCAGGCGACTCAATCCTGCGTTTCGACCGACATTAGCATCGCGATGGCCGGCAAGCCCTGCGCCACCGGTTATCGAGAGATTCGGACACTTATCGAGGCGCCTGCGCACCGAGCTCTTCGGCCAGCCCGATCAGAATCCCCTCCGGACCGCGGAGGTAGCAGAGCCGATACGCGTCCTCGTACCGGACCACCTTGCCGACCAGTTTCGCACCGTGCTTGCCGAGCCGGCCCAGCGTATCGTCGATGTCCTCCACGGTGAACATGACGCGCAGGTAGCCGAGCGCGTTCACCGGCGCCTCGCGGTGATCGGCGATCACCGGCGGGGCGAGGAAGCGCGAGATCTCAAGCCGGCTGTGCCCATCCGGCGTACGCATCATGGCGATCTCCACGCACATGCCGCGCAAGCCGGTGACGCCCTCCGCCCACTCCCCTTCGATGGGCGCGCGGCCTTCCAGCTCCATGCCGAGTTCAGTGAAGAACGCAATGGCGGCATCGAGGTCCTCCACCACGATGCCCATGTTGTCCATCCGCTTGAGGGTCATGAGGTTTCCTTGGCGACAACGGGATTGAGCCGCGCCGTGAAGCGGCGTCGGTTTGCATGGCACTACTACTTTAGGCATCCAAGCCCTGTCATGGATCCAAAGCCAATGCCATCATCCGCAGCGCTTCGCGCGATCGCCGGTCGTTGAGGCTGCTGTAAAGCATCACCTCCTGCGCGGGGATGGCAGGCAACGACAGCCGCTGGCTGACATCCATCGTGCCCGAGGGCGCGGTGCGCCTGGCCAGCACGGCAATGGCCAGACCGGCGGTCGCGGCAGCGCCGATGATCGCCGCGCCCTTTCCTACGAACACCTCTTCCCACGCGATTCCTGCGTCGTCGAGGGCGTGGGTTGCCGCATTGCGCACGCGACAGGCCTTGCCCTGGGTCGCCAGTGGCAGCGGCTTGCGCCGCGCGGGCAGCCCGCGGGCAGCCGAGAACCACGAGAACGACTCGGCATACATGCGCTTGCCCTGCTTGCGACCATCGTCCGGCCGCAGCAACCAGGCCGCGTCGAGCTCGGCGCGTTCGTACAGCGGCAGCAGGTCGCGGGTCGAGCCCACCCGCAATTCCATTCGCAGGCCCGGGTCGTGGGCATTGATCCGCTGCAGCAGGGTGGGCAGTTCGCTGCCGACCAGTTCATGGCTGATCCCGACCACCAGCTTGCGTTCTTCGGCATCGAAGGCGGCCGCTGCGCGGTCGTGCACGGCAATCAACTCGCGCGCCACATTGAGGAAGCCGAGGCCTTCGGCCGACAGGCGGACATGCCGGGGCGAACGCTCCAGCAAGCGTCGACCCAGCTGTTTTTCCAGCTTGCCGAGCTTGGTGCTGATATTGGATTGCGTGCTGCCGAGCACGTCGGCCGCCCGCGTGAAGCTCTGCAAATCCGCCACCAGCACGAAGGCCTGCACCGCACCGATATCCAGCGACTTCATTCTATGATTCCGATCTGGAATGACAGATATCCTCAATAATCCATTCTAATAATACATGACGGGCAGTAACGTGGCGTCGAAACCTTGATCAGCGCAGGCCCAGCCCATGAAATCCATCGTCAGCATGACCTTCGCGATCCTCGCCGGCTTGGCCGCCCGCGATACCCCCGCAGCCGTCCGGGAATGCCCGCTGCGCGGCACCTGGACGCTGGTGGCGGCCGACAAGATCCTGCCGGGCGGCGAGCGGGCAGCGGACTACGGCAAGGCGCCGCAGGGGCGCTTGATGATCGACGCCGCAGGCCGCTACTCGCTGCAGATATTCAAATCCGAGCGGGCGCGGTTCGCTTCAGGCGACAAGGCGCATGGCAGCGCGGATGAATTAGCCTCTGCGGTGCAGGGCTCCAGCACTCATTATGGCGTCCTTGAGGTCGACGCGAGCCAAGGCGTCCTCACCTTCAGGATCGAGGGCGCCTCGTTTCCCAACTGGGAAGGCACGGTGCAGAAGCGCGACTACACACTGCAAGGCAAGGTGCTGACCTACCGGGTGCCCGCTCGCCCCGACGGCAGCATTCCCCTATCGGTCTGGCAAAAGCTCGATTGAGTTCAACGAAGGAGCAAACACCATGCCGCACTTCGTGATCGACTGTTCCCGTGAGGTATTGGACCTGCACGATGAGGAGACCGTCATCGCCTGCGTCCTCGCCGCCGCACAGGACAGCGGCCTGTTCGCACTGGACGACATCAAGGTGCGGGTGAATCCCTACGCCACCTATACCGTGGGCGGGAAGCGCGAGGCCTTCCTCCACGTCTTCGCCAGCATCATGCAGGGGCGCAGCATTGCGCAGCGCGCGGGCTTATCCAGGCGTATCGTCACCGGCCTGGCAACGCTGTTCCCGCGCGTTCGCAACATCGCGGTCAATGTCGCGGAGTTCGAACAGGCTACCTACTGCAATCGTGCGATGCTCTGAGCGAAGGCTTGCGGCGTGCGGTCGCGATCACCGGTCCGCCAGCGCTTCCAGCACGTCGGCGGACTGCCGCACCCGGCCGATGCGCGGGAAGATGAACTTCAGCGATGCCTCATGCTGCGCCAGCGCCGAGCAGCTCATCGCATCCTCGGCCAGCACCAGCGCGTAGCCGAGCTCATGCGCGGCGCGTGCGGTCGATTCGACCCCGATATTGGTCGAGATTCCGCCAAGCACCATCGTCTGGATGCCGCGCCGGCGCAGTTGCAGGTCGAGTTCGGTGCCATGGAAGGCGTTCCACTGCCGCTTGACGATCTTGATGTCGCTTTCCTGCACGGCCAAGGCGGCCGGGAAGTCCCACCAGTTCGCCGGCAGGCCACCGGCCAGCGTCGCCGGTTGGTCGACCGGCTGGGTCAATGCGTCGGCGAAATCTGCGCTCCAGCCCACGCGCACCATGACCACGGGTGCATTCAACTCGCGAAAGCGCTTGGCCAGCCTGGCCGCTGTGTCGATCACCTCGGCGGCCGGCCGTGGCGCCTGGCCGAAGCCGAGGATCCCGTCCTGCAGGTCGATCAGGACGAGGGCGGTGGTTTTCGGATCCAGTTTCAGTGACATGGGGTCTTCCAATTAAGTGAGGCCGGTCATGGACAGCGGCCAACTCCGGATTCCCGGGAATCCTAGCTGCAACACCCGATCGCGACGATGACCAGGATAAGCAGGCCCGCCGCGAAAGAAGCCATCCGTGGCCAGGTCCTGGCGGTGCGACGGGTAGCCAGTGAATAACCGGATACCAACACCAGGCCCAACAGCGCCAGCAGCGCAACCACCAACGACCAGGCACCTATCTGCCAGACCAGCAGGCTGCCAGGGAAGGCCACCAGGACGGCCATCGCGATCACGATGACGCCTATGGTGCCCAGGATGAGCCAGTTGGGCACCGACCATGGCCGATCTGCTGTCATGGACATTTCCGGCGAGGTTGAGCCACGGCCTAGTTCAACACTTGCGCTACGTCGACGATGTCCACGCCCTGCAGCTGCCCGAGCCATGCGTCGAACCAGGGCTTGTGCGCCATGCCGACGATGACGAGCACGCGCGCACCGGGACGCTCGCGGAATGTCTCGCGGATGTTGGCCACCATGCGCAGGTTGCGGGTCTCCCATCCGCCGACCCACATCTGCGGGTAACGCTGCGGCGAGGCGGACTGCATGGGTCCGACGATATTCATTTCTGCGTTTGCGCGCAGGCTCTCGGGCGTATTGATGTAGCGGTACAGCGCCAGCATGTCGCCGCGCCCGGCGAGCTTCTGCGCCTGCGCTTCCCTGGCGTCGGTCTGCGCGCGGCCGGAGCGCCACGCGTCTTCGAGGGCCTTGCCGAAGGCTGGGGCTTCGCTATCGGCGACCTGGACGTTGTCGCCGGTGTGGTTGTCCACCGGATATAGGCGCTGCAGTCCGAGGCGGGCGGCCAGGCGCGCGCCGATCTGGTAGCCCTCGTCGCTGCGGCTGGCGATCTTGCCCAGCATCGACACCAGCGTATCGTCCAGGCCATCGCCGGCACGGCGCTCCGCCGCGGGCAGCTGCAGCCATTGCACGTAGGCCGAGGCACGGTCGTCGGCGGCCAGGAACAGCGACGCCAAGCGCCTGCGCTGTGCCGGCGACGGCTGCGCGGGCCAATCCGCCAGCGTGCGGTCGACCTCGGTGCCGGCGGCGGCCACGTCGAGACCGGTGGCGCGTTTTGCGTCTTCCGTGCCCGGGCAGAACGCGTCGCCGTACTGCGTGGCGAATCGCGCGCATTCCTCGCCGGGCAGGTGCTCGATGGTGATGATCTGCGGCTGGAACGCGGCCAGGCGCTCGATCACCGGATCCAGGGTCTCTTCGCGGACACCTTTGGGCAGCTCGCTCAGGTGCATGCTTCCCAATACCAGCACCTGCGAACGCGTGCCCACCATGCCGCGGTCGAGCGAGGCCAGGTCGACCTGCGCCTGCGCGGCGAACGGCAGTGCCAAGGCCGCGATCCAGAGCCATTTCATTCCTGCCGCGGCCATGCACGATCTCCCGCTGGCGCCGGCGTGGCGCGTGCGCATCTTTCCACCGCGACAGACGCGGCGGATGTGTCTTTTGTCATGAATTCACGCTATCCAGGGTCGCCAGGGATTCATGAGCGCCCGGCCGGAGACCAGGGGATTGTTTCCCTGGACAGCTGATGGCGAACACTTGCACGGCCCACCCGGCGCGCCGATGCTACGGAGCGCCTGACCCGCCTCACCTCAAAGGAGACCCGATCATGAAGCTGAAAGACTTCCTCCCGGGCCGGCTAGGCTTCGGCACCGCCCCGCTCGGCAACATGTTCCGCGACATCCCGGAAGCAGAAGCGCGGGCGACGGTGGACGCGGCGTGGAACGATGGCATCCGCTATTACGACAACGCCCCGTTCTATGGCGCCGGGCTCGCCGAGATCCGCATGGGCGAGGCGCTGGCGCACCGACCGCGCGACGAGTACGCCATCAGCACCAAGGTCGGCCGCCTCATCCTGGATGAAGTGGAAGACGTGAGCGCACGCGACCTGGGTGAGAAAGGCGAGGTCTTCAAGTACGGCCGCCCCAACCGGATCGTCAACGACTACTCCGAAGACGCGACGCTGCGCTCGATCGACGACAGCCTCGAACGCCTGAAGACCGACCGGATCGACATCGTCTGGGTCCACGACGTTGCCCAGGACTTCTATGGCGACGAGTGGCTGGGCGTATTCGAAAGCGCGCGCAAGGGGGCGTTCCGTGCGCTGGACCGGCTGCGCGACGAAGGCGTCATCAAGGCCTGGGGCCTGGGCGTCAATCGGGTCGAACCAATCGAATTGCTGCTGGATCTTGAAGGACCGCGTCCGGATGGATTCCTGCTCGCCGGTCGCTACACCCTGCTCGACCACGCCCGCGCGCTGCAACGGGTGATGCCGCAGGTGGCCGCGCGTGGCCTCGGGATCGTGGTGGGCGGCCCCTACAGCTCCGGTGCGCTGGTCGGCGGGCCGAACTTCGAATACGCGCCGGCGACACCGGAGATTCTCGCCAAGGTCGCGCGGATCAAGTCCATCGCGGATCGCTACGGAATCAGCATGAAATCGGCCGGTTTGCAGTTCGCGCTCGCGCATCCGGCGGTCGCCGCGGTGATCCCCGGCGCCAGCAGGCCGGACCGCATCGCCGAGGATCGCGCAGCGCTCGAGGCGGACGTGCCGGCGGACTTCTGGCGCGAGCTGCGCCAGGCCGGCCTGGTGGATCCGGCGGCGCCGCTGCCGATCGCGGAGTAACTGCTGCGACCCGGTCCGGGCGACGCGTGGTTGCGCCACGCGTCGTATCAGGCCGGCGAGCAGCGATCAGTTCTTCTTGCTTCCCTCGCTCAAGGCCTGCAACGCCTTTTCCACGCTGAGCGAGCCGGAGACCTGGCTCGGCGGGTAGTCTCTGAACGTGGCCAGGAACTTCCCCATGATGACGGTGGCCGGCATCATGACCCACAGTTTCTCGCCCCACCATTGGCCGTACGACGTCGATTCGGTCTGGTATCGCTCCCAGGGATCGACGCGCAGGTTGGTCACCAGCGGCACGTTGGTCGAGTCCTCCTTGCCGCTGAACAGGTTGCCGACGATGGTCTTGAAGGTGATCTTCCACTGGTTGTAGCGCACCGCCATGAGGTCGGCGTTGTCGCTGAAATAGAAGAACTCATGGCGCGGGCTTTCGGTGACCTGGCCTTCGAAGAACGGCTTGAAGTCATAACCGTCCAAGTGGTTCCTGAAAGTCTTCCCGCCGGCCTGGTAGCCGGTGAGCAGTTTCTCTTTCAGGCCCGGCTCGCCCGCGGCGGCGACCAACGTCGGCAGCCAGTCTTCGGCCGACATGAGGTCATTGATGATGACGCCGGGCTTGATGACGCCAGGCCACTTCGCGAGCATGGGCACCCGGAAGCCGCCTTCGTACACGGTGCCCTTCTCGCCGCGGAATGGATGGTTGCCGCCATCGGGCCAACTGAAGATCTCCGCACCGTTGTCGCTGGTGAACAGCACGATGGTGTTGTCGGCGATGCCGAGTTCGTCCAGCTTGGCGAGCAGCTCGCCGACGATCCAGTCCAGCTCCGCCATCGCATCGGCAAACAGGCCGAAGCCGGTCTTGCCATCCCAGCGTTCGGACAGATGCGTCCAGGAGTGGCACCGCGTGGAGTTGTGCCAGAGGAAGAACGGTTGCGCCGCTTTCACCGAACGCTCGATGAAGTCGCACGAACGCTGCACCAGATCGGCATCGATATCCTCCATGCTCACCTGGGCAGCGGGATCCATGCCGGGGTGCGGCGGCAGCGGGCCGGCGTCGATGATCTTCTGCCTGCCGACGCGACCCCAGCGCGCATCCTCGGTCGGGTCGTCGATGCCGGTCGCCACGCTGTGGACGATGTTGCGCGGCCCGAACGTGGCGCGGAACTTGGCGTCTTTCGGGTACTCCGGGTCGTAAGGCTCTTCCATCGCATTGAGGTGATAGAGGATGCCGTGGAACTCGTCGAATCCGTGGACGGTAGGCAGGTATTCGTTGCGGTCGCCCAGATGGTTCTTGCCGATCTGCGCCGTCGCGTAGCCGAGTGGCTTGAGGAATTCGGCGATCGTTGGATCGGAGTCCTGCAGGCCCTGTTTCGCTGCAGGCAGCCCGACTTTCAGCAGCCCGGTGCGGAACGGCGTCTGCCCGGTGATGAAGGCCGCGCGGCCCGCGGTGCACGATTGTTGGCCGTAGTAGTCGGTGAACAGCGCGCCTTCGCTTGCGAGCCGGTCAATGTGGGGCGTGCTGCCGCCCATCATGCCGCGGTGGTAGGCACTGATGTTCCAGATGCCGACATCATCGGCCATGATCATGATCATGTTCGGCTTGGCGTCTGCAGCCATCGGAGTGTTCCGGTCGTCGCGGCGAAGCAGCCGGCGTGGTGGCAGTCTAGGCGCGTCCGACCGGACTTCCGCACCCGAATTTCTACGAGTCAGCCCTAGGTAGTTCTACTGAGCTATCGGGCTGTTACATCAATTCCCCGGCGGCAATACCAGCGTGGCGCGCAGGCCACCGCCGTCACGATTGGCCAGTTGCAATTCGCCGCCCAGCGCCCGCGCCAGCTGCTGGGCGATGGCCAGGCCCAGCCCGGTGCCGCCGCTGTCGCGGCATCGCGATGCTTCGAGCCGATGGAAGGGCTGCAGCACCGCCTGCAGGGAATCTTCGGGAATGCCGGGCCCACGGTCGAGCACATCGATGCAGACCTGCCCTTGCGGGTCCACCCGCAGCGCCGCTTCGGCGCTGCCGGCGTAAGCGAGGGCGTTGTCGATGAGGTTCTGGACGACGCGGCGCAGCACCTGCGGATGGGTCAGCAGCGAGGCCTCGGCGCCGTCGCCACGCTGCACCGGCTTGCCGGTGTCCTGGTAGTCGCCGACCACGCTGTCAAGGAAGGCGCCGAGGTCCAGGCGCACCGCCGGCCCCTTGGCGACGTTGGCGCTGCGTGCGTAATTGATGCCTTCGCGCACCAGTTGGCCGAGCTGCGAGACGTCTTCGAGCAGGCGCACCTGGGTGGGGCTTTCGTCCATCGCCTCCAGCCGCAGTTGCAGGCGGGTGATCGGCGTCTGCAGGTCGTGCGAGATCGCGGCCAGGATCTGCATGCGCTCGGCGACATGGGTGGCGACGCGCGCTTGCAGGGCGTTGAGCGCCTTCGCCGCCTCGGCGACTTCCAGCGGACCGTCCTGGGACACGACCACGCCGGTTTTGGCAGGATCGATGCGCGCGGCCGCATCGGCCAGCCGCAGCAGCGGCCGCGTGGCCAGGCGGACCGCCAGCAAGGCGCACGCCAGCAGCAGCAGGACCTGCGCGGCCAGCACCCAGGGCAGCCAGCGCGCGATCGGCATCAACGATGGCGTCACCTCGATCGTCAGCGGCTGGCCGTCGGCGAGGGTCAGCTCGACTTCATAGCGCTCCGGCGAGCTCGACACCGCGCGCGGGCGCAGTTCGTAGCGATGCCCCAGCGAGGCGTCGATGAGCGCGGTGACCTGCTCTGCGCGTTGGCTGCTCAACGGCGTGCCGGGCTGGGCCGGTCGCAATAGATAGCGATAAGTGCGCCGTTCCAATCGCGGCAGCCACTCGGCGCGCTCGGCCGGCGACAGGCGCTCCAGCAAGGCGACACTGACCGACGCGTCTTCTTCCAGGTTGGTCAGCATCATCGAGCGCGTCGCCATGGCGCGCTCGTAGAACAGCAACCCGAACGACAGCGCGTGCGCCAGCAACAAGCCCGCCAGCAGGATCAGCACCAGGCGCGCACTCAGCGTCCGCGGCAGCAGGCGGAACCCGCGCGGCGATGGCGCCGCGGCGTTTATGCGTCCTCGCCGATCAACACGACCGGCTGGCAGAACACATAGCCTTCGCTGCGCACGGTCTTGATGTAGGCCTGCTCCTTGGCCGCATCGCCGAGCCGCTGGCGCAGCCGGCTGACCAGCAGGTCGATGGAGCGGTCGAACAGCTCCGCGTCGCGGCCCTGGGTGAGGTTGAGCAGCTGGTCGCGGCTGAGCACCCGTTGCGGGTGATCGACGAATACGCGCAACAGGCGGAACTCGGCGCCGCTGAGCGGATAGGCGGTGCCGGCTTCGTCGAGCAGATGGCGCGAGGTGGTGTCCAGCCGCCACTGGCCGAAGCCGATCAAACGCGCGGCCTCGCTGACCTGCAGGTTGGGCGGCAGCATGCGCGCGCGGCGGATCACCGCGTTGATGCGCGCCAGCAGCTCGCGCGAGGAGAACGGCTTCACGACGTAATCGTCGGCGCCCATTTCCAAGCCGATGATGCGGTCGGTCTCGTCGTCGCGCGCGGTCAGCATGACCACCGGCACGTTGCGATGCTTGCCCGCGCGCAGGTTGCGGCACAGCGACAAGCCGTCTTCACCGGGCATCATCACGTCGAGCACGATGAGATCGACGTCGCTGGTGTCGAGCGCGGCACGCATCTCGCGCCCGTCGGCGGCCAGGCTGACCCGCAAGCCGTTGCGGCGCAGGTAATCGCCGACCATCTGGCGGATATCGCGGTCGTCGTCGACGACCAGGACGTGGTCGGTATGGGACATCGGGTCCTCCGTGGTTCTGGTGGATCGGTTCGAATGCGTGCTGCTTGGAATGCGGCCCGCAGCGGCGGCCACTCCCGAGGATGGTAGCGCCGGGCGTGCGGCGCTAGTGCAGGCGTGCCGTCCTACGGCCCTGCACCGGCGCCGTGGCCGTGGCGATCAGCCGCCGTCGAAGCCCGGCGAGCGGTCCGCCGGCTTCAGTCCGGCAGCTTCCAGGATCGCATCGGCCACCTGCGCCGGCTCGGATACCGGCGAGACGTGGCTGCTGCCCAGCGAGCGCAACTCGGCGCCGATGCGCGCGGCGGTGGCCGCCTGCAGCTGCGGCGACAGCATGCGGTCGTTGCGCGACAGCACGTACCAGCTGGGGCGGGTGCGCCAGGCCGCGCGGTCGACCGGCTCGGAGAGCGCGGCCGCCTTCAGCGGAATCTGGCGCTGGTAGAGCAAGCGCGCGGTCGCCGGCTTCAGGTCCTGCGCGAAGTCGGCCGCGACGATGTCCTCGGGCAGCGACAGGAAGCCGTCCTGCTCATGCAGGTGCTGCAGGCCCGGCGCGACCGGGAAGTCTTTGCCCTGTTGCGCGGAATTCTCGCCGGCATCCGGGGCGAACGCAGCCACGTAGACCAGCGCGCTCACCTTCGGGTCGCTGCCGGCTTCGGTGATCACCGTGCCGCCCCAGGAATGCCCGACCAGCACCACCTTGCCCGGCGCGGATGCAATCGCAGCGCGGGTGGCGGCGACGTCGTCGGCAAGCGAGGTCAGCGGATTGTCCACTGCGACGGCGTGCACGCCGCGCATCTGCAGCCGCGGGATCACCTGGTCCCAGCTCGAAGCATCGGCGAAGGCGCCGTGCACCAGGACGACGGTGGGCGCGCCCGGATCTGCATGGGCGGTGCGGGCCTGGGCCAGGACCGGGGAGAACGAAGCGGCCATCAACATGGCCAGGGCAGTATTGCGCAGCATGGGAAGCACTCCTGATTGGGGAATGCCATTGCATCGCCGCGCTGTATCGGCGCGATGTCGCCAGGCCTGGGTCTTGTATCCCAGCGCGTCGGGAGGCGCCCCGGCCTACATACGGATACAAAGCCAGCCCTGTTTGTATGGCTGTGTATCAGGGCGGCGCTGGGCGCCAATCGGTGACAAATCCGGGGGCGCGGCGACACGGGAGCGATACGCGTCCGGCGTGCAATGGCCTCCATCGCGCCAGCAGCCCGCTGGCAGCGCAGCACCGAGGACGCATCCCATGCAAACCGATACGCAATCCCTTCACAACGCCGCCCTGGTCTTTGGTGGCTCCCGCGGCATCGGCGCCGCCGTCGCGCAACGATTGGCGCGCGAGGGCCACGCCGTGGCCCTGACCTATGTCTCGCGCCCCGACAAGGCCGAGGAAGTGGTCGCCGCGATCGAGGCCGAGGGTGGCCAGGCGATCGCGATCCAGGCCGACAGCGCCGATGCGGCGGCGATCGCTCGCGCCGTGCAGACTGCCGTCGAGCACTTCGGTCCGTTGCAGGTCGCGGTGGTCAACGCCGGCCTCTAGCGCGGCGCGCCGCTGGCGGAGTTTCCGCTGGACATGCTGGACCAGATGCTGGCGGTGAACGTGCGTGGCGTGTTCCTGGCGATCCAGGCCGCGGCGGCCCGGCTGCGCGACGGCGGGCGGATCATCACCATCGGTAGCAACACCGCGGTGCGCGGTGGCGTGGTCGGCAGCAGCGTCTACGCGATGACCAAGTCGGCGGTGGCCACCCTGGTGCGCGAACTGGCGCTGGACCTGGCGCCGCGCCGCATCACCGTCAACAACGTGCAGCCCGGCCCGATCGAAACCGACATCACCGCCGATGTGCTGGACATGCTGGTGCAGCGCAATCCACTGGGCCGCGTCGGCCAGCCGCAGGAAGTCGCCGGCCTGGTGGCCTACCTGGCCGGTCCCGAGGCCAGCTACATGACCGGCGCCAGCCTCACCCTCGACGGTGGCTGGGTGATCTAGCGCGAACTCGCGCCTTCCCATCGCGCCATCCCTGCCCCGCCACCGATTCCTCCGCTCGATCCGCACGCGCCTGCAATGCATCGGCGCCCGACTCTGCCAACTTCAGGATCCGCCATGTCGACCTTCGATCTCCCCGAGACCATCAACCACGAACGCCGCCGCCTGCTGGGCTCGGCGACCCTGGCCGCTGCAACCGCCGGCCTGCTCGGCGTGCTGCCCGCGCATGCGCTCAAGGCGGCCGGATCGATCGGCGCAGGCGCTGTCACCGGCACCGGCGGCAGCGCGATCCGTCCGTTCCAGGTGCATCTGCCGGAAAAAGACGTAGCCGAGCTGCGCCGCCGCGTGCAAGCCACGCGCTGGCCCGATCGCGAAACCGTGCCGGACGAATCGCAAGGCCTGCAATTGGCCCGGCTGCAGGCACTGGCCGCGTACTGGGGCAGCGGTTACGACTGGCGCAAGCTGGAGGCCAAGCTCAACGCGCTGCCGCAGTTCATCACCGCCATCGATGGACTCGACATCCACTTCATCCATGTGCGTTCGCGGCATCGCAATGCCCTGCCGGTGATCCTGACCCACGGCTGGCCGGGCTCGGTGCTGGAGTTCCTCAAGACAATCGCGCCGCTGACCGATCCGACCGCCTACGGCGGCCGCGCCGAGGACGCCTTCGATGTGGTGATCCCCTCGATCCCGGGCTACGGATTTTCCAGCCGCCCGACGGCAACCGGCTGGGGCCCGGAGCGCGTCGGCCGCGCCTGGGATGTGCTGATGAAGCGGCTGGGTTACGACCATTACGTTTCGCAAGGCGGCGACCATGGCTCGGTCATCTCCGATGCGATGGCGCGGCAGGCACCGGCGGGCCTGCTCGGCATCCACCTGACCATGCCGGCCACCGTGCCCAGCGAACTGGTCGGACCGATCAACAGCGGCGCAGCGGTGCCGGCGAACCTGAGCCCCGCCGAACGCACTGCATTTGAATCGCTGAGCCATTTCTTCGGCCGCAACGCCGCCTACGGCGCGATGATGGTGACGCGCCCGCAGACCATTGGTTATGCGCTGACCGATTCGCCGGTAGGGCTGGCCGCGTGGACCTACGACAAGATCGTGCAGTGGACCGACAGCAACGGTGAGCCGGAGAAGATCCTCACCCGCGATGAGATCCTCGATGACATCAGCCTGTACTGGCTGACCGACACCAGCGCCTCGTCCGGCCGGTTCTACTGGGAAAACAACAACAACAATTTCAGCGCCACCGCGCAGAAGACCACCGACATCAAGATCCCGGTCGCGGTATCGGTGTTCCCCGGCGAGATCTATCGCGCGCCGCGCAGCTGGACCGAGCGCGCCTACCCGAGCCTGTATTACTTCAACGAAGTCGACAAGGGTGGCCACTTCGCCGCCTGGGAACAGCCCGATCTGTTCAGCGCGGAATTGCGCGCCGCGTTCCGCCCGCTGCGCAGGACGGCCTGATCGCCGCGCCTCCATCGTCCGACTTACCTCGCCCGAACACACCGAGAATCCCCATGCAAACGCAACTGCGCACGCGCTTCACCGCTCTTTCCGCCCTGTGCCTGATCGCCGGGATGGCCCAGGCCGCGCCGCCCAAGTCCGCCACCGCTGCGCCCGCGGCCAACGGCCAGCACGAACTCGTCGCCGATCGCCACGTCGACGCCGGCGATCTCAACATCGGCTATGCCGAGCTGGGCCCGGCCAAGGGCGAAGTGATCATCCTGCTGCACGGCTGGCCCTACGACATCAACAGCTACGCCGATGTCGCGCCGCTGCTGGCCGCCCAGGGTTATCGCGTGATCGTGCCGCATCTGCGCGGCTACGGCAGCACCCACTTCCTGTCGGCCGACACGCCGCGCAACGGCGAGCCGGCGGCGCTGGCCGCCGACGTCATCGCACTGATGGATGCGCTGAAGATCAAGCGCGCCACGCTCGCCGGCTACGACTGGGGCGCGCGCTCGGCCGATATCGTGGCCGCGCTGTGGCCGGAGCGGGTCAAGGCGCTGGTGTCGGTCAGCGGCTATCTGATCGGCAGCCAGGCCGCCGGCCGGCAGCCGCTGCCGCCGCAGGCCGAACTGCAGTGGTGGTACCAGTTCTATTTCGCCACCGACCGCGGCCGCGACGGCTATGCGAAGTACACCCACGACTTCGCCCGGCAGATCTGGCAGCTGGCCTCGCCGCGCTGGAACTTCGACGACGCCACCTTCGCGCGCAGCGCCGCGGCGCTGGACAACCCCGACCATGTCGCCATCGTCGTCCACAACTATCGCTGGCGGCTCGGCCTCGCCGAGGGCGAGCCGAAGTACGCGGCACTGGAACAGCGGCTGGCGCAGGCACCGGCGATCAGCGTGCCGACCATCACCATCGAAGGCGATGCCAACGGCGCGCCGCATCCGCAGCCGGCCACCTACGCCAAGCAGTTCACCGGCAAATACGAGCACCGCACCTTCGAAGGCGGCATCGGCCACAACCCGCCGCAGGAAGCGCCTAAGCAATTCGCCCAGGCGGTGATCGACGCCACCCACCTGTGAGCGGTTTCCACTCAGGAGCGACACCATGAAACGCAGCCTTTACTTCGCGGCACTTGCGCTGGTGGCCGCCGCGGTGCCGGGCGTGCTCTACGCCACGCATGCGGGCACGGATGAGGGCAAGGACGAGCGACCGGCCGCACCGATCTACGGCGTGCGGCTGCCCCAGGGCTACCTCGATTGGCCATTGATCGCGCCGGCCCAGGAAGCGGCACCGCTCGACGAGCTGCGCGTGGTCGTCGGCAATCCGGTGGCGATGCGTGCCTACCGCGACGGCACCCGGCCGTTCCCGGACGGCACGGTGCTGGTCAAGCGCGCCTGGAAGCACGAGGCTTCGCCGGATTTCGCGCCCGCGTCGATCCCCGGCGCGGCCACCACCGTGCAGGTGATGGTCAAGGATTCCAAGCGCTATGCCGCCACCGGCGGCTGGGGCTACGCCCGCTTCGCCGACGGCCAGCCCGTCGACGAAGCCCAACACCGTACCTGCCATGCCTGCCACTCGGCACGCGTGAAAGACCGCGACTACGTGTTCACCCGCCTGGCGCAATGAGCACCGCGGCCCATCGCCCCCCCACACCCCACACCCACGCTTGCAAGGATCTGATCATGAGCACCCTCGACACCGTTCTGTACACCGGCCGCACCCACACCGTCGGCGGCCGCGAAGGCCATGCGCGCAGCGATGAGGGCCAACTCGACGTCGCCCTGTCCACGCCGGGCAGCAACCGTCCCGGCACCAACCCGGAGCAGCTGTTCGCGGCCGGTTGGTCGGCCTGCTTCGAAGGCGCGATGAAGATCGCCGCGCGCACGCTGCAGATCGCGATGCCCGCCGACGCCGCCATCGACGCCGAGGTCGACCTGGGCAAGGTCGGCGACGGCTTCCAGCTGCAGGCGCGCTTGAACGTCTCGCTGCCGGGGCTGGCGCCGGAACAGGCGCAGGCCCTGGTCGACGCCGCGCACCGCACCTGCCCGTACTCGAAGGCCACGCGCGGCAACATCGACGTGCAGATCCGCCTGGCCTGACGCTCGACGAAGGTTTTGTAGCGAAGTGTCGCGGTGCGCCGCGACACCGCCATCCGCTTACAAAACCACCCCTCGCGGCACACAGGCGCGAGACACGGGCGAGGTGCAATAGCCACACCACCTCACCCAGGCAGCTCCCATGTTCGAGTACGCACTGGCCATCGCCGCCGGCGTGGCCACCCTCCTCTCCCCGTGCATCCTGCCGGTCCTGCCGATCGTGCTGGCCACCACCGCCGGCCGCGGCCGCCTCGAGCCGCTGCTGATCGTGGTCGGCTTCGTGGCCAGCTTCGCCGCCAGCGGCATCCTGATCGGCGTGCTGGCGGCTTCCTCCGGCGACTTGCAAGGCTACATCCGCATCGCCTCGATCGCGGTGCTGTTGCTGGCCGGCCTGGCGTGCTTCTGGCAGGCGCCGTTCGACTGGCTGGTGGCGAAGGTCCAGCAAGGGTGGGCCTCGCGCAAGCGCACTGCGACGCCCAGGCCGCCGATCGCCGGCAAGCTCGGCGCCCTGCTGGTCGGCCTGTCGCTGGGACTGGCATGGACGCCGTGCGCCGGGCCGGTGCTGGCCTCGGTGCTGGCGCTGGCGGCCAGTTCGCAGGCACCCGGCAAGGCCGCCGCGCTGCTGGGCCTGTACGCCATAGGTGCGGGCCTGCCGATGCTGCTGATCGCCTACGGCGGCAACTGGGTGTCCGCGCGCCTGCCCTTCCTGCAACGCCGGGCCGGCCTGGTCCGCAAAGTCTTCGGCGCCATCGCCATCGTGGTCGCCGTGCTGCAGTTGTTCCAGTACGACGTGTTCGTGTCGGCCTGGGCGACCGGATGGCTCCCCTCCCTCTCTTCAGGACTCTGATCATGATCAAGCCCGTGCTCACCCTGCTGGCGGCCTGCCTGTTCGCCGCCGCCTGCTCGCCGATGGTCGATGCCGACCCGGTCGAACCGACGCACACCTCGCCAGCGCCACTCGCCCCCGAATTCAAGGGCATCGACCACTGGCTCAACGGCCCGCCGCAGACGCTGGCGCAGTTGCGCGGCAAGGTGGTGCTGGTCGAGTTCTGGACCTACTCGTGCATCAACTGCATCCATGTCATGCCGCACGTCAAGCAATGGCATGAGACCTACAAGGACCAGGGCCTGGTGGTGGTCGGCGTGCACACCCCCGAATACGGCTACGAGAAGAAGCTGGCCAACCTGGATGCGGCGGTGAAGCGCTTCGGCATCACCTGGCCGGTGGCGCAGGACAACGGCTACCAGACCTGGAATGCCTACGGCAACCAGTATTGGCCGGCGCTGTACCTGATCGACCAGGACGGCCGCATCGTCTACCAGCACTTCGGCGAGGGCGACTACGCGACTACCGAAGCACGTATCAAGCAGTTGCTGGCGGCACGCGGCGGCCACGCGGGTGCGGCACGCTGAGCCAGCGCAGCGGCGCCAGGCCGTTCGGCAATGCCACGCCGAGCGGCCCGGCATCAGCCAAGGAGACGGCAGCGCCGAACGTACCCCGTGACGCGAAGGCGGATCGGCGGGAAAATAGACGCCCGATCCGCCGCGTGCCTACCGGCCGCCCCCCCCTCTTGGAGCGTTCATGACCTACATCGCAGACCCCGCCCGCTACGACGGCCGCATGCCCTATCGCCGCGTGGGCCGCAGTGGCCTGGTGCTGCCGGCGATCTCGCTCGGCCTGTGGCAGAACTTCGGTGGCGTGGACGTGTTCGAGAACGGCCGGGCGATGCTGCGACGCGCCTTCGACCGGGGCGTCACCCATTTCGACCTCGCCAACAACTATGGACCGCCGTTCGGCTCGGCCGAAGCGAACTTCGGGCGCTGGTTCGCCGCCGATTTCGCCGCGCATCGCGACGAACTGGTGATCTCGACCAAGGCCGGCTGGGACATGTGGCCGGGGCCGTATGGCGGCCCGAGCGGATCGCGCAAGCACGTGCTGGCCAGCTGCGAACAGAGCCTGCGCCGGATGGGCCTGGACTACGTGGACATCTTCTATTCGCACCGTGTCGATGCGGACACGCCGCTGGAAGAAACCATGGGCGCGCTGGCGCAACTGCACCGCCAGGGCAAGGCGTTGTACGTGGGCATTTCCTCGTATTCGCCGGAACTGACCCGACAGGCGGCGGCGATCCTGCGCGAGGAACGCGTGCCGCTGCTGATCCACCAGCCGAACTATTCGATGCTCAACCGCGACATCGAGCGCGGCCTGCTGGCAGCGCTGGGCGAACTGGGGGTGGGTTGCATCGCCTTCTCGCCGCTGGCCCAGGGCATGCTCAGCAACAAGTATCTGCAGGGCGTGCCCAGCGATGCGCGCGCCAGCCGCGGCGGTTCGTTGAAGCAGACCATGCTCAGCGAGGACAACCTGGCGCGGATCCGCGCGCTCAACGAGATCGCCGCCGGCCGCGGCCAATCGCTGGCGCAGATGGCCATCGCCTGGGTGCTGCGCGACGCCCGCGTGACCTCGGCGCTGATCGGCGCGCGCAACGTGGCCCAGCTCGACGATTCGCTGGATGCGGTGAAGCGGCTGGACTTCAGCGCCGAGGAACTGGCGCAGATCGAGCGCTATGCGGGCGACGGCCAGGTCGACATCTGGCGGGTGTCCTCGGGCATCGGGCGCGAAGGCGGCAGCGCGTCCTGACACCGTGACCTACTCCCTTCTCCCGCAAGCGGGAGAAGGTGCTCCGAAGGGGCGGATGAGGGCAGGCTTCGCGCAAGGAGCACCCTCACCCCTACCCCTCTCCCACAAGTGGGAGAGGGAATGCTTCGGACAGATCACGCGACGCTTGAGGTCTCCCTTCTCCCGCAAGCGGGAGAAGGTGCCCCGAAGGGGCGGATGAGGGCAGGCTTCGAACAGCGCTAACTCAAGCCCGCCACGCCGGCATCTTCGGCAGCAGCTTGTCCAGCGTGATCGGATACTCGCGCACGCGCACGCCGGTCGCGTTGTAGACCGCATTGGCGACCGCCGCACCGACGCCGCAGATGCCCAGCTCGCCGACGCCCTTGGCCTTCATCGGCGAGGAGATCGGGTCCACTTCGTCCAGGAACACCACCTCTTGGTGCGGGATGTCGGCATGTACCGGCACTTCGTAGCCGGCCAGGTCGTGGTTGACGAAGAAGCCGAAGCGGCGATCGACGACGAGCTCCTCCATCAACGCCGCACCGGCGCCCATCGTCATCGCGCCGATCACCTGGCTGCGCGCCGATTTCGGATTGAGGATGCGCCCGGCCGCGCACACCGCCAGCATCCGCCGGATGCGCACCTCGGCGGTGGCGGCATCCACCCCGACCTCGACGAAGTGCGCGCCAAAAGTGGACTGCTGGTAGCGCTTGGCCAGGTCGCCGTACTCAATGCGGTCCTCGGCCACGACGCGGCCGTCGCGCGCCAGGTCGGTCAGCGCGACCTCGCGCCCGCCGCCGCGCAATCGGCCGTCGGCGAAGCTGGCCTCCGCCGCGGGCACGCCGGCGCGCTCGGCCAACGCATCGCGCAGCTTCACGCTGGCCGCGTAGACGCCCGCGGTGGAACTGTTGCCCCCCCACTGCCCGCCCGAGCCGGCCGAGACCGGGAAGCGCGAATCGCCCAGCCGCACCTCGACCTGCGCCAGCGGCACGCCGAGCATTTCGGCGGCGGTCTGCGCGATGATCGTGTAGGAGCCGGTGCCGATGTCGGTCATGTCGGTTTCGACGATGACCTTTCCATCAGGCTCCAGCGTCACCCGCGCGGCCGACGCCATCACCAGGTTGTTGCGGAATGCCGCCGCCACGCCGAGGCCGGTCAGCCAGCGCCCGTCGCGGGTCGTGCCTGGGCGGGCCGCACGCTGGGACCAGCCGAAACGCTGCGCGCCGTCCTGCAGGCACTGCACCAGCTGGCGTTGCGAGAACGGCCGCGCGGGATTTTCCGGATCGACCTGGGTGTCGTTGCGGACGCGGAACTCGATCGGGTCCATGCCCAGTTGCTCGGCCATTTCATCCATGGCGATTTCCAGCGCCATCAAGCCGGGCGCCTCGCCGGGCGCGCGCATCGCGTTGCCCTCGGGCAGGTCGAGCTCGGCCAGGCGCATGGCAGTCATCCGGTTCGCGCCCGCGTACAGCAGACGGGTCTGCGCGACCGCCGTTTCCGGACCGCCGCCGGGCAGGTCGCCGGACCAGCTCTCGTGGCCGAGCGCGGTGATCTTGCCGTCGCGATCGCTGCCGATGCGGACACGCTGGATCGTCGCCGGCCGATGCGTGGTGTTGTTGGCGATCAGCGGCCGCTGCAGCGCGACCTTCACCGGCCGCTTGACCTGGCGCGCACCCAGCGCGGCGAGGATGGCATCGGAGCGGACGAACAGTTTGCCGCCGAAGCCGCCGCCGATATAAGGCGAGATCAGCCGCACCTTGTCCTTCGGGATTCCCAGCGTCTTGGCGACATCGCCGGTACTCCAGGCGATCATCTGGTTCGACGTCCACAGCGTCAGCGCGTCGCCGTCCCAGGCGGCGATCGTTGCGTGCGGCTCCATCATCGCGTGCGACTGGTCCGGCGTGGTGTAGGTCTGGTCGAACTGCACCGGCGCCGCTGCGAACGCACCGGCGAAATCACCGACCGCGGTGTCCGGTTGCTTCTCCTGCTCGGGCCGCGGCTTGGCCGCCGACCCGCGTGCGGCGGCCAGGTCGTAGCGGCCGTTCTCGCGCGCGTAGTCGACCTTGATCAGCTGCGCGGCGGCGCGCGCCTGCTCGAAGGTCTCCGCCACCACCAGCGCGATCGCCTGGTGATAGTGCTGGATCTGCGGGCCGCCGAGCAGGTGCGCGGTGTTGAAGTTGCCCTTCTGCAACGGCCCGGCATTCTGCGCGGTCACAATGCCGAGCACGCCCGGCGCATTGCGCGCGGCCGCCAGGTCCATCGAACGCACGCGGCCCTTGGCGATGCCGGCGCCGACGACATAGCCATAGGCGACCTGGCCGGGAATGTCCTGGTGCTCATAGGCATAGGGCGCGCGCCCGGAAGTCTTCAGCGGCCCGTCGATGCGATCGACCGGCTGCCCGATCACCTTGAGCTTGTCGATGGGATTGGCGCCGGCGGGGGTATCGAATTTCATCGTCAGGCCCTCGCGTTGGTGCCAGCTTTGTGGTCGCCGGCCTCGTCCAGGATCGCCGCCAGCGTGCGCTCCACCAGCGGCAGCTTGAAGGCGTTGTGTTCGCTCGGCCGCGCGCCGTCGAGCAGCACCGCGCTGATGCGCCGGGCATCGCGTTCGCGCTCGGCCGCTTCCACCCGCCACGGCTTGTGCGCCACGCCGCCGAGCGCGACCCGCGCACTGCCGTCGCGCTGTACGATCGCCGCCACCGACACCAGCGCGAACGCATACGAGGCGCGGTCGCGCACCTTGTGATAGACGTGGCTGCCGCCGACCGGCTTGGGCAAGGTCACCGCGGTGATCAACTCGCCCGGCTCCAACACCGTTTCCAGATGCGGTGTGTCGCCCGGCGCGCGATAGAACGCGTCCAGCGCGATGCTGCGGGTACGTCCATCGCCGCGCACGGTCTCGACCTGTGCGTCCAGCGCACGCAGGGCCACCGCCATGTCGCTGGGATGGGTGGCGATGCAGGCGTCGCTGGCGCCGATCACCGCCAGCGGCCGGTTGAAGCCTTCCAGTGCCGAGCAACCACTGCCGGGCAAGCGTTTGTTGCAGGGCTGCTGGGTGTCGTAGAAATACGGGCAGCGGGTGCGCTGCAACAGGTTGCCGGCGGTGGTGGCACGGTTGCGCAACTGCCCGGATGCACCGGCCAGCAGCGCGCGCGACAACAACGCGTAATCGCGGCGTACGCGCGGATCCGCCGCCAGGTCGGTATTGCGCACCAGCGCGCCGATGCGCAGGCCGCCCTCGTCGGTCTCGTCGATGCGATCCAGGGCCAGCCCGTTGACGTCGATCAGATGCGCCGGCGTCTCGATCTGCAGCTTCATCAGGTCGAGCAGGTTGGTGCCGCCGGCGATGAACTTGGCGCCTGGCGTGCGCGTCGCCTGCGCGGCCGCCTCGGCCGGACTGTGCGCACGCTCATAGGAGAACGCCTTCATGCGCGCCTCCCCGCCACTTCGGTGATGGCTTCGGCGATGTTGGAATAGGCGCCGCAACGACAGATGTTGCCGCTCATGCGTTCGCGCAGCTCCATGTTGCTGAGCTGCGGCTTTGCGGTGAGATCGGCGCTGACGTGGCTGGGCACACCGTCGCGGATCTCGTCGAGCATGCCGACCGCCGAGCAGATCTGCCCGGCCGTGCAGTAACCGCATTGATAACCGTCGTGGCGCACGAACGCGGCCTGCATCGGATGCAGCCGCTCGGGCGAACCCAGGCCCTCGATGGTGGTGATGCGCGCGCCTTCCTGCATCACCGCCAGGGTCAGGCAGCTGTTGATGCGGCGGCCGTCGACGATCACCGTGCAGGCACCGCACTGGCCGTGGTCGCAGCCTTTCTTGGTGCCGGTCAGGTGCAGGTGTTCGCGCAGCGCATCGAGCAGGGTCGTGCGGTTATCCACGCGCAAGGTCTGCGGCTTGCCGTTGACCTCGAAACTGACCTGGCTGGCGGGCGGCGCGCGTTCGCTCGCCGGCGTCACTGCGCTGGCCACGCCAGGAGCGCTGGTGGCGACACCGGCGGCAGAGACCGCACCGGTGATCAACACGTCGCGGCGCGTCATCTTCACGTCTCTCATGGCGGGCATCCGAATGCTGGCAGAGGGGGCGTATGGCCAGTGTGCCATCGGCGCGATGCGCCGCAAGTGACGCGGTTGTGATTGCCGTGTAAGCCGGCCCGAAAGGCCTACGACTTTAGGCGTAGGGGACCGGGCGCGCGGCCGGGTCCGCGTGGTCGCGGCTGAAGCCGCTCCTACAACGAGACTTCAAGCGCCGCGGATGTGCGGCCCTCACCCCCACCCTCTCCGGCAGGCGGGAGAGGGAGCAAAGCCGCGAGGTCCAGCCAGGCCCGAAGGGCGGATGAGGGCCGCCCTATCTTCAGTACGCGAACTCGCCAAACACCGGGTCCACGCTGCCCTTCCACGGGCCATGGAACAGGTCCAGCTTGCGCTCGGCCGGGGTCTTGCCGCTGAGCACGATCTCTTGCAGCACGTCGAGGAAAGGACTCTCGTCCTGCCCATCGGTATTGCGGCGGGCACGCCGGCGCAGTCCTGCTTCGGCGATCTCCAGCGCGCGCGCGGCCAGGTCGCGCACCGTGCCGCCGCGGAACGGCAGGCCCAATGCCTGCTTCGGCACGCCATCGCGCAGCGCATGGCGCTCGGCCATCGAGAAATCCTTGACCAGGTCCCAGGCCGCATCCAGCGCGGCGGCGTCATAGAGCAGGCCGACCCAGAACGCCGGCAGCGCGCACAGCCGCGCCCACGGGCCGGCATCGGCGCCGCGCATTTCCAGGTATTTCTTCAAGCGCACTTCCGGGAAGGCGGTGGTCATGTGGTCGGACCAGTCGCGCAAGGTCGGCAGCGCGCCGGGCAGCACCGGCAGCCGGCCCTGCATGAAGTCGCGGAAGCTCTGCCCGCTGGCATCGTGGTAGGTGCCGTCGCGGTAAGAGAAGTACATCGGCACGTCCAGCAGGTAATCGACGTAGCGCTCATAGCCGAAGCCCTGCTCGAAGACGAAGTCGAGCATGCCGGTGCGGTCGGCGTCGGTGTCGGTCCAGATGTGCGAGCGATAGCTGAGGTAGCCGTTCGGCTTGCCCTCGGTGAACGGCGAATCGGCGAACAGCGCGGTGGCAATCGGCTGCAGCGCCAGCGACACGCGGAACTTCTTGATCATGTCCGCTTCGCTGGCGTAATCCAGGTTGACCTGCACCGTGCAGGTGCGCGTCATCATGTCCAGGCCGAGCTGGCCGACCTTGGGCATGTAGGAACGCATGATCTGGTAGCGCCCCTTCGGCATCCACGGCATTTCCTCGCGCTTCCACTTGGGCTGGAAGCCCATGCCGAGGAAACCCAGCTGCAGTTCGCCGGCCACTTCGGCCACTTCGCCCAGGTGCGTGCCGGTCTCCACGCAGGTCTGGTGGATGGTCTCCAGCGCCGCGCCGGACAATTCAAGCTGCCCGGCCGGCTCCAGCGTCACCGAGGCGTTGTCGCGGGTCAGCGCGATGGTGCGGCCGTTCTCCTGCACCGGCGCCCAGCCGAAGCGTTGCAAGCCGGTGAGCAGCGCCTCGATGCCGCGCTCGCCGTCGAACGTCGGTGGCCGCAGATCATCGAGCCGGAATCCGAACTTCTCGTGCTCGGTGCCGATGCGCCATTGCGCGGCGGGCTTCTCGCCGGAGGCGAGGACCTCGACCAGTTCGCGGCGGTCGGTGATCGGCGTATCGGCAACGTGACTGGGGCTCGACAAGGGCGCGCTCGCTGGATAAAGGTGTTCGGAAGTGGGGACCGGCGACAGCCACCGCAAGGGCTCGCACTATAGCCTGTCGACCGTGCCGGCTCTGTTGCGGAACCGGTGCTACAGATTTCCGCCGGAAAGGCGCTTGCGCCCCCTGCGCCCCTTGCCGAACCCACCATTGCCACGGACCGCCCCATGACTTCCAGCAAGCGTTCCACCCTGCCCAGCCGCCAACCCGAACTGCACCGCGCCGATCGCGCCGGCTGGCTGCGCGCGGCGGTGCTGGGCGCCAACGACGGCATCGTGTCGGTGGCCGGCGTCGTGGTCGGGGTGGCCGCCAGCGGGGTGGAAGCCCGCGCGATCATCGCGGCCGGCGTCGCGGCCACGGTCGCCGGCGCGATGTCGATGGCTGCCGGCGAGTACGTATCGGTGCAGTCGCAGGCCGACACCGAGCGCGCCGACCTGGTGGTCGAACAGCGCGAGCTGCACGAGGATCCGGAACTGGAACTGGACGAATTGACGCAGATCTACCGGCAACGCGGGCTCGATCCGTCGCTGGCGCGCCGGGTGGCCGAGCAGCTCACCCTGCACGATGCATTGGGCGCGCATGCACGCGACGAACTGGGCATCACCGAGACCTTGCGGGCACGGCCGCTGCAGGCCGCGCTCACGTCGGCGCTGGCGTTCTGTTGCGGGGCCGTGGTGCCGATGGCCGCCGCGGTGCTGGCGCCGACGCCACAGCTTTCGATCGCGACCTCGCTGGCCACGCTCGCCGGCCTGTCGATCACTGGCGCATGGGCGGCGACGATGGGCGGCGCCTCGCCTTGGCGCGGCGCCCTGCGAGTGACGTTCTGGGGCGCGGCCGCCATGCTGGCGACCAGCCTGATCGGCCGCGTCTTCCACATCGCGGCATAAACTTCGCCTATCCCCGCGGCTGCCGCCGCGCCCCCTTAACACAGGGGGCTTTGCACCCGAGGCGATGTCGCGCGCTGTTTGTAGGAGCGGCTTCAGCCGCGACCGCCGAGCCTCCCTACCTCCGCAACGCAGCGACCCCTTCGCACACGCCGCTACTCAGGCGCGCCGCCAATGCCGGCTGCTGGGCGGCGGGCGCGCACCTGCCGTTCCCCGGCCTGGGCCAGGTGCGCCACGCGGGCGCGTCGTTCGTCGGGGTGCCGACCGAGTGCTCACCGCCGCCCGCGGCAGCGGAATAACGGTCAGGCCTGCGGCGGCGCAGCGTCGTCCAGGCCGAGCCAGCCGCCGACGATCCCGCGCAATTCGTCCACGCCCTGCCGCGATTCGCCGGAATACAGCTGCACGCTGACGCTGTCGGCCCACAGCGAGGACAGCTCCTTGCGCACCTTCTGCAACGATTGCGCCTGCTGGCCACGGCCGAGCTTGTCGGCCTTGGTCAACAACGCATGGGCCGGCAGGCCCCGCTCCACCGCATAGCCGAGCATCTGCCGGTCGTAGTCCTTGAGCGGATGGCGGATGTCCATCACCACCACCAGGCCGCGCAGCGCCTGGCGGGTGCGGAAGTACTGATCGATGAAGGCCTGCCAGTGCGCCTGCAGGTCCTGCGGCACCTTGGCATAGCCATAGCCGGGCAGGTCGACCAGGTAGCGCTCCGGCTGGACCTGGAAGAACACCAACTGCTGGGTCCGGCCCGGCGTCTTGGAGACGCGGGCGAGCGAGTTCTGGCGGGTCATCGCGTTGAGCGCGCTGGATTTGCCGGCGTTGGAGCGCCCCGCAAACGCGACTTCATGGCCGCCGTCTTCCGGCAACTGCCGGGCATTGTGGGCGGAGAGCAGGTATTGGGCTTGTTCGATGAGCAGCGACATGCGCGTAGGATCGCATGCCCGGCCGCTCCTGCGGTCTTGTTGCACTGTTCGTTGACCATCGTGTGAAGCGGAGTTGATAATCCGGCAGCCTGCGGCCCCCACTCCGCCCAACGCAGAAGTCCAGGTCCATAACGGAGCTTTAGCTGATGCGCCACGCTCGCGTTCTTGCCTTTGCCGCACTTGTCGTACCGGTCATCGCCGCCGTCGCTTTCGCCCAGACCTCGGTCGTCCCGGTTCCGGACAATGCGCCGGTGCGGGTCAGGCCGCTGGAAATCGATCTATCCAAAACCCATTGGGGCGACGCCAAGGCCGGCCAGGCCAAGGCCGCGGCCTGCGCGGCCTGCCATGGCCCGGACGGCAACCCGTCGGTGGCCATGTACCCGCGTATCGCCGGCCAGAGCGAGCGCTACATTGCCCACCAGATGGCATTGATCGCCAATGGCCAGCGCACCTCCGGCGCGGTGGCGGCGATGGTGCCCTTCGTGCAGGACCTCACCCCGCAGGACATGCGCGACATCGGCGCCTTCTTCGCCACCCAGAAGGCCGGCGCGGGCCTGGCCGACGATGCCGTGGTCACCGAGGGGCCGTACAAGGACCTGAAGTTCTTCGAGATCGGCCAGCAGCTGTTCCGCGGCGGCGACCCCTCGCGCGGGATCCCGGCCTGCATGGCCTGCCACGGCCCCACCGGTGCCGGCAATCCGGGCCCGGGCTACCCGCACCTGGCCGGCCAGCAGGCCGACTACGTGGTGCGCCGCCTGCAGGAGTACCAGGCCGGCCAGACCCACGAAGCCGATCCCAAGCTCTTCCACATCATGGCCAGCATCGCCAAGCCACTGACCGCGCAGGAGATCCAGGCGCTGGCCAGCTATATGCAGGGCCTGCACGACCGCGCCGACGACGAAGCGGCGGCGGTCAGCCAGGCCTCGCCACCGCGTTCGTGAACCTGCGGCCGCTGCGGCGGTCCAAGCGGGCGTTGTCCCTTAACGCCGGTCCCGCGACCGGCGTTTGTTTTTGACTGACGGAGCAGACATGCGTAACCCCCAGCCTTTCTTCGCCCGCCTCTTCGCCGTGCTTTTGCTGGTTCCGATGCTCACCTTGGCCGCGGCGCCGCTGGCCCTGGCCGCGGCCCCGGCCGGGCTCAGCGCCGGCGTGGACTACACCGAAATCGACGGCGGCCAGCCGTACGCGGCCTTGAACGGCAAGATCGAAGTCGTCGAGGTGTTCGGCTACACCTGCCCGCATTGCGCGCATTTCGAGCCGCAGCTGGAGCAGTGGGCCGCCAAGCTGCCCAAGGACGTGCGCTTCACCCCGCTGCCGGCCACCTTCGGCGGCAACTGGGATGCCTACGCCCGCGCCTATTTCGCCGCCGACCTGCTCGGCGTGGCCAAGCGCAGCCACCTGGCGGTGTTCCAGGCCATCCCTGACCAGCAGAGCCTGCCCAGCCAGGGCGTGTCGCCGCAGGAACTGGCGACGTTCTATGCCGCCTATGGCGTGGCGCCGCAGCGCTACCTGGACACCCTCAAGGGCACCGAGGTCGAGGCGCGCATGAAGGCGGCACACAGCTTCGTGCAGCGCAGCCAGGTTCCGGGTACGCCGAGTATCGTCGTCAACGGCCGCTATCTGGTGCGCGGCAACGATTTCGAGCAGTTGCTGCGCAACACCGACGCGGTGATCGCCAGCCTGCGCAGCGGCAAGCCGCTCTGAGCCTGCGCGCTACGAGCCAGCGCTGAGTCCCACCGAGTCCCCACTTCAGGCTTCCTTGACCGTGGCTCATGTCATCATGCGCCGCGGCGGATTCCTCGCCTTCCGCCCCCGTATCGGAGATGCAGTTCATGAAGACCCGTTTTGCCCTCGCCCTGATGGCGCTGTTGCCGATCCTGGTGGCCTGCAAGGCCCAGGACGGCAGTACCGACACCGCGCCGGCCACCGCCACGACACCTGCCGCCACCGCGCCAGCTGAATCGGCGCCCGCCGCCGCTCCCGCCGAGCAGAGCCCTGCCGCCGCAGCGCCGGCCGCCGATGCGACCACCCCGGCACCTGCCGCCCCCGCCGAGGAAGGCCACCAGCCGCCCGTCGCCGCGCAGCCGCCGAGCGGCCCGGAGCCGGTCGCCGGCACCGATTACGAAGTGATCGAAGGCGGCCAGCCGTTCCAGCAGGCCGCCGGCAAGATCGAAGTCGCCGAGGTGTTCGGCTACGTGTGCCCGGCGTGCTTCCGCTTCCAGCCCACGCTGGCGCCGTGGAAGGCCGGCCTGCCGTCCGACGTGACGTTCGTCTATGTGCCGGCGATGTTCGGCGGCACCTGGGATGACTACGCGCGCGCCTTCTACGCGGCCGAGACCCTGGGCGTGGAAGCGAAGACGCACGATGCGCTGTACAACGCCATCCACGTCGAGCAGAGCTTGAAGGGCGAGCGCGGCCGCGATTCGGTCGAGGACATCGCCAAGTTCTACACCGCGTACGGCGTGGACGCCAAGCAGTTCGCCGACACCATGGGCAGCTTCGGCGTCGCCGCCAAGACCAATCGCGCCAAGCAGTTCGCCCAGCGCAGCAAGATCAGCGGCACGCCCTCGCTGATCATCAACGGCAAATACCTGGTCAAGGGCACGAGCTACCAGGACATGCTGCGCATCGCCGATCACCTGATCGCCCGCGAGCGCGCCGCCAAGCAGTAAAGACAGCTCCGCGATCGTGTCCAGCCCGTCCCCCACCTCGACGCGCACGCTGCGACTGCTGACGGCCAATATCCAGGCCGGCAGCAGTACGCGTCGCTACAGCGATTACGTGACCCGCAGTTGGTCGCATGCGCTGCCGATGGGGCGCAAGCGCAGCAGCCTGGACACGATCGCCAAGCTCGCCGGCGAGCGCGACATCGTCGGGCTCAACGAGTCCGACCCCGGCAGCCTGCGCTCGGGCTTCACCAACCAGACTCATTACCTGGCTGAGCGTGCCGGTTTCCATTACTGGAGCCATCAGCCGAACCGCCGGGTCGGCGGCGTGGCTTCCAGCGCCAATGGGCTGCTCAGCAAGCTGGAGCCGGTCGAAGTGCAGGACCATGCCCTGCCCGGCCGTATCGGCGGGCGCGGCGTATTGCTGGCCAAGTTCGGCGATGGCCGCGAAGGCCTGGCCGTGGCGGTGGCGCATCTGTCGCTGGGCACCAATTCGCGGATGTCGCAGCTGGATTTCATCGCCGAGCTGTTGTCCGACCATCCCAACGCGGTGCTGATGGGCGACTTCAACTGCGTCGCCGACCGCCCCGAGATGCAGGTGCTCTACCGCAGGACCCGGCTGCAGCCGCCGGGCTGCATCGTGCCGACTTTTCCGAGCTGGCGGCCAGAGCGCGCGATCGACCATATCCTGGTCAGCGGTGGCCTGGACATCCGCAGCACCGAAGCGATCCCGGCCGCGTTCTCCGATCATCTGGCGATCGGGATGGACCTGGCCGTGCCGGATACGTTCCTCAAAACTGCTTAGGGTTTTGAGCTGCCTGTTGCATCGATCTCGGGACGCGGGAGCGGATGCCCTGCGGTGCGAATGTCCTCCGGCACCGATAAAGCCGGTGCCTCCCCCTTGATTTCGCACCGCAGGGCATCCGCTCCCGCGTCCCGAGATCGCGTCGGCTCACGAAGCAAAAGCCAAGCTCGTTGCGCATCCATCCGCAAGCCGATGGCCCTGGTGGGGCCGGCGCGGCTGTGGGGCGAAATCAAGGAGGAGGCACCGGCTTCATCGCTGCCGGAGGCGTCGCCCCACAGCCGCGCCGGCCCCGCCAGGGCCCATCAGAACCCGCGCTCAGAACCTCAGATCCGCGCGCAGATACCAGAAGCGGCCACCCGGAATGTCATACGTCGACGGGTCGTAGCCGTTGAGCGAGCATGACAGACAGACCGGCGGATCCCGGTCGAACAGATTGTTGACGCCCGCCGTGACCTGCAACCCGTCCTGCCACTCGAAGCGATAACCGAGCTGTACATCGCTGTAGGTCATCGACCCCAGGTCGTGGCGATCGGCCACCGGATCGGTGCAGACCGCGAAGTCCACCGCGTTGGCACAGGACTCGCGCAACGATGACAAATGGCGCACACGCCAGGTCGCGCTCCATGCGCCGCGGTTCCAGTCCAGGGCCGCATTGCTGGTCCACTCCGGGATCGCACTATCGCTGACTTCCACACCCGGCCGCTGCGGCTGGCGCTGGCCGGCCGCGCCCGTCGCCTCATAGCGGCCGACGAAGGTGTTCTGCCACGACAGCTTGAAGCGGCCCCAGGCAGTAACCGGCAGCGTCCAGAACAGATCCACGTCCCAGCCATCGGTCTTGATCGAGCCCAGATTGGTCAGCCGATTGTTGAAACCATTGATGCCGCCGGTCGCCGCGCGGCTGATGCCGTCGCAGTACTGCGCATCCAGGGTCTGCACGCACAGATCCAACTGGGTCTGCGCATCGATCGCCTGGATCGCATCGTCGATGGTGTGGCGATAGAACGTCACCTCGACGTCGAAGCGATCCGACCACGAGGTGTTGCTGCCGAACCACGGGCTCCACACGAAGCCGGTGCTGAAGCTGCGCGCACGCTCCGGCTGCAGCTCGCGATTGCCGCCGGTGGTCACCGAGATCTGCGGATTGGCCTGCTGGTAGCCGGCCGGCACGCCGAGTGCGGCGCAATTGACCGCGTTGGCGCCATCCGAGCAGGGATCCACCAGCACCAGGTCGGCGCGCGCCGCCGAGCCGTACAGCTCGCCGATGGTCGGCGCGCGGAAACCCTCCGCCCAACTGCTGCGCAGCACGAACTCGTCGGTGACCTGCCAACGCAGGCCGTACTTGGGGGTGAACTCGCTGCCAAAAGTCGAATAGTGCGAGTAGCGCCCGGCCAGGCTCAGGTCCAGACGGTCGGCGATCGGCGAATCGGCCAGCAGCGGCACGCTCAGTTCGAGATAGGCCTCGTCCACGTCGTAGCTGCCGGACGTCGGCTGCGACGGCACGCCGTTGTAATGGCCGGCCACCGTGAGCGGATCCGGCCGATACCAGCCCTCGTAGCGACGATGCTCCACGCCGCTGGCGAACGACACCGCACCGGCCGGCAGCTGGAACAGCTCGCTGCTCAGGTTCGCCGTGAACAGGCTCAACTCGTTCTGGCTGCGATCGTGCACGACCGGCTGGATCCAGCGCAGCATGTCCGGGCTGATGCTGCCGGCGCCGCCGAACAGGTCCAACGGCACGCAGCCGGCCACCGCCGCGCAGGCATCCGGATCGCCCAATGCCAGTGCGATGTGCGACAGGTCATAGCTGCCGGTGTTGGTCTGCTCGGCCTTGCTGCGGCTGTACATCGCATTGACGTCCCAATACCAGGTCCGCCACGCGGTTTCGAACGTACCGATGAAGCCGGTCGCGAAGTAATCGGTGTCCACGCGCTGTTCGAAAACGCGCGGGCCGCCCTCCACCGGGCGGCGGCCGAGCAGGATCAGGTTGTCCGACGAATCCAGGTCGAACCCGAACGGGTTGTACGGATTGCGCGCCGAAATGAAGATGCCATCGGCGAGCGGATTGCCGGTACCCGCTTCCGGCCCGAGGAAGATCGGTTCGGGCGCGGACTGGTTGCGCGAATCGCGGCGATTGCCCAGCGCCTTCAAGTACCACTGCACGTCGTCGTTGAAGAAGAACCGGAACTGCCCGAACACGCTCTTGCGCTCCGACGGCGTCAGCAGCATGTTCTCGGTGGCGAAGTTGTAGCGGTCGGCGTCGGTGAAGCAGTGATAGCCGTCGCTGCGCGCGCAGCCGGCGCCGCCGTCGTAGACCGGGCGAGCGCCACCATTGGGCGTCAGCGCCTGGTGCGCGCCAGTGTTCGGGTCGACGAATTCGAAATAGCCATCCGGTGTCGCCGAGCTGCCCAGCGCCACCCCGGTGCCTGGCACCGGCACGCGCGATTGCGCGCGGTCGCGCGACCACACCGGGTCCTGCTTCAGCCAGCTGGCGCCGAGGAAAATGCTGAAACGATCGCGTTGCGTGCCCCAGGCCAGGTCGACCCCGCGGGTGTCGCCGTCGCCCTCGCCGTACTGGCCGTAGTTCAAGGTCACCTGCGCGCCATCGAATTCGCGCCGGGTGATGATGTTGACCACCCCGGAGATCGCGTCCGAGCCGTACAGCGCCGACGCGCCGTCTTCCAGCACTTCGATGCGCTCCACCAGCGCCAGCGGCAGCGTATTGAGATCCACCGCCGCGCCCACCCCCGACGCCGAGGATTCGTTGACCCAGCGCACCCCGTCCACCAGCACCAGCACGCGCTTGGAACCGAGATGGCGCAGGTCCACCTGCGAAGAGCCGGCACCGACGCCGCCGCCATCGGCCGGGAAACCGAAATTGCCGGACGAATTGAACTTGCTGTTGAGCGCCGAACCCGACGCGGTGAGCTGCTGCAGCACCTCGCCGACCGAGGTCACGCCGGCGCGGTCGATGTCGGCGCGGCTGAGCGTCTGCACCGGCACCTGGCCCTGCACTTCGGCGGTCTTGATGCGGGTGCCGGTGACCTGGACCTTGTCCAGGGTGCGGGTCTGGTCGGCCGCGGCGATGTCCGCGTCCTGGGCCCAGGCGCTGCCGGCCGCCAGCCCGAGGCCAAGCGCCAGCGCGATGTTCCGGGCGCAAGGATTGCGGCGCAGGCTACTCATCCGGACTCTCTCTCCAAAGGGGATGGGACGGCCGCAGCATCCCCTGCGCCGCAGCGGCTTGGCGACTTTGTAAACAAATCGTGAAGCGGTGACAAGCACGCGCTTGCAACACGCCGTCGCGCGGCGACGATGCCTGGTTGTGTTTTCGGCCGTCACGGCCATTCACCCGCCGTCGGTATCCTTAGCGAAATGAACAAGCTACGTCGCCCTTTCTCGCTCGCCACCGCGCTGCTGCTCGCGCTGCCGGTCCTGTCCGCCGCGGCCGCCGCCGCGCCATCCGGCGACGCCCAGCGCGCGGCGATGCGCGCCGCCATCGAGGGCGCAGAGGCCGGTCGCGTCGACCTCGGCGGCAACGCTGCCCTGCGCGCGAGCCCGATCTACGGTTGGCTGGAATACGCCGGCCTGCGCCGCGACATCGACCGGCTCGACAACGCGCGCGCCGAGGATTTCCTGCGCCGCTACCAGGGCCAGCCGGTAGCCGAGGCGTTCCGCTCGGCCTGGCTGCCGGCGCTGGCCCGCCGCCAGGACTGGACCGCGCTGCTGGCGAACTGGAAGCCGACCGACAACGTCGCGTTGCGCTGCGCCGAACTCGACGCCCGCCAGGCGCTGGGCCGTGCCGACGCGCAGTGGACCCAGGACGCGCAAGCACTGTGGCGCAGCAGCGGCAAATCGCTGCCGGACGGCTGCGATCCGGTGTTCGCCGCCCTGCAGGCGCGCGCTGGCCTGGACGACGCGCTGCGCTGGCAACGCATCGACGCGGCGATCGCCGAGCAGCAGCCGGCGGTGATCCGCGCCGCCGCACGCGGCCTGCCCGCGGCGCAACTGGCCCAGGCCAGCGATTACGCGACCTTCATCACCAAGGCCGACAACCGTGCGTTGAACTGGCCCAAGACCGAGCGCAGCCGCCGTGTCGCCGTCGCCGGCCTGAGCGCGCTGGCCAAGACCGACCCGGACGCCGCCGAACGCCTGCTGCCCTCGGTGGCCGACGCCCTGTCCCTGGACGCGACACAGCGCGGCAAGGTGCTGTACCAGATCGCGCTGTGGACGGTGGCCTCGTACCTGCCGGACTCGGCGCGCCGGCTCAATGCCGTGCCCGAGACCGCCTACGACGAACGGCTGCACGAATGGCGCACGCGCGAGGCGATGGCGCGCGGCGACTGGCGCGCCGCGCGCGCGGCGATCGACAAGATGCCCGACGCACAGCGCAACGATCCGCGCTGGCGGTATTTCCGCGCGCGCCTGGCCGAGAAGACCGGGCGCGACAGCGAGGCCGCCGCCGATTATCGCGCCGCCGCGCAGACCCCGACCTTCCACGGCTTCCTCGCCGCCGATCGCCTGCAACTGCCCTACGCGCTGTGCCCGTGGGAGCCGAAGGACAGTGCGCAGGCCCGCGCCGCGGTCGCGCGCGATCCGGCACTGGTGCGCGCGCTGGAGCTGTTCCGCATCGACCGCCCGAACTGGGCGGTGCTGGAATGGAACGACGCCCTGACCCGCTTCGACGACACCCAGCGCCGCCTGGCGGTGGAAGTCGCCAACGAGGCCGGTTGGTTCGACCGCGCGGTGTTCTCGTTGGGCAAGCAGCCCGACGAGCAGCGCCTGTATGAACTGCGCTTCCCGCTGCACCACGACGAGGCGATCCGCCGCGAGGCCGCGCGCAATGTACTGGATCCGGCCTGGGTCGCGGCCGAGATCCGCGCCGAGAGCGTGTTCAATCCGAACGCGCGTTCGCCGGCCAACGCGATGGGCCTGATGCAGGTCCTGCCGGGCACCGGCGCCGGCGTTGCGCAGCGGATCGGGCTGGCCGGCTACGGCGGCGCCGACAGCCTCTACGATCCGGAGATCAACATCGCGATCGGCACGGCCTACCTGCGCCAGCTGCTGGACAAGTATGGCGGCCAGCCCTACGTCACGATTGCCGCCTACAACGCAGGCCCCACGCCGGCGGCGCGCTGGCTGGAGCAGCGGCCCAGCCACGACCCGGATTTCTGGATCGAGACCATCAGCTACAAGGAAACGCGCGACTACGTCGCCCGCGTGCTGGCCTTCAGCACGATCTACGACTGGCGTCTCAACGGCGACGCGCTGCCGCTCAGCGACCGCCTGGTCGGCAAGCTGCAGGATCAGCGCAAGGCGTTCGTCTGTCCGACCGCCGCCGCCAGCGCGCCCGTCCCCGCCAAGACGGGTAGCCGCTGAGCCATGGGCCTGGCGCTGTGGTGCCTGCTGTTCGCGGTCGCCAGCGGCTTCGTCTGGTGGGTGCTGCGCGGCGCTGGCGCCGACTGGATGGAAGGCTGGCGCGCCTGGCTGTTCGTCGACGGCCCCTTCGCCGGCGCCTGGAATGCCGAGCAGATCCGCCTGTACTTCCTGCTGCTGTGGCTGGCCGGGCTGGTGTGGTTCGTGATCGGCCTGTTCGTGCCGGGCGCACGCGGGGCCGGTTGAGCACGCTGTGCGGCGCATGGCCTTGCGGCATCATGGCGGCATGGAAATCTATCTCGTCGGCGGCGCGGTCCGCGATGCTTTGCTTGGTCTGCCGCCCGGTGACCGCGACTGGGTCGTGGTGGGCGCCGATCAGGCGCAGATGGAGGCGCAAGGCTATCGCGCCGTAGGCCGCGATTTCCCGGTATTCCTGCATCCGCAGACCAATGAGGAATACGCGCTGGCACGCACCGAGCGCAAGTCCGGACGCGGCTATCGCGGCTTCGTGGTCGACGCCGATCCTTCAGTGAAACTGGAACAGGATCTGCAACGCCGCGACTTCACCCTCAACGCGATCGCCCAGGGCCTGGACGGCATGTTGGTGGATCCCTACGGCGGCGCGCGCGACATCCAGGCGCGCGTGCTGCGCCATGTCGGCCCGGCCTTCGTCGAGGATCCGCTGCGGGTGCTGCGCGCGGCGCGTTTCATGGCACGGCTGGCGCCACTGGGTTTCAGCGTCGCGCCGGAAACCGTGGCGCTGATGCGCGAGATCGCCGCCAGCGGCGAGCTGGAAACATTGGTGCCCGAGCGGGTCTGGCAGGAACTGCGCAAGGCGCTGGCCGCCGCGCGACCGGCCGCCTTCCTGCGTACCTTGCGCGAGGCACACGCATTGAATGCCGTGCTGCCGGAAGTCGATGCGCTGTACGGCGTGCCGCAGCGCGCCGAATACCACCCGGAAGTCGACACCGGTGTACACCAGGAGCTGGTCAGCGACATGGCCGCGCGGCTGCGGCCCGGCGATGCGCTGATCGGGTACGCGGCGCTATGCCACGACCTCGGCAAGGCGCTGACCCCGCGCGAGGAATGGCCACGCCACGTCATGCACGAACAGCGCGGCGTGGCGCCGACACGCGCGCTGAGCGAACGCCTTAAGGTCCCGCAGGACTATCGCTTGCTAGCCGAAACCTGCTGCCGCGAGCATCTCAACGTGCATCGCCTGGCCGAGCTGCGCGACCGCACCGTGCACGAACTGCTGGCACGCTGCGATGGCTTCCGCCGCCCCGAGCGCATCGCCCAGCTGGCGGCGGTCTGCGAAGCCGACAAGCGTGGCCGCCTCGGCAGCGAAGACGACGCCTATCCACAGGGTCCGGAGCTGATCCGATTGCATGAGGCGGCGTGTGCGATCAATGCACGCGACCTGGCCCACGACGGGCTGCAAGGACCCGCGGTCGGCGAAGCACTGGGCAAAGCCAGGATCCAGGCGATCGGCGCGGCGCGCACATTGCGCAGGCCGCTCGACGGCGAGACAAGCTGAGATCGCGCATCGGCGGGCTTGCCTGTGCAAGCCGGCGCGGCGCGCCTGCTCAGAAATCCAACAGGTCCGACAATAGGCTGCGCTTCTTGCGATAGCCGCCACTGGCATGGCGATCGCCATCGTGATGACCGCCACGGTGGGAGGAATCATGGCGACGCGGCTGTTCGTACTCGTCGCGATGCACCGGCACCGGCGGTGGCGCGACAGCGGCGCCGGCCGTCGCGGCGGCATCGCGCTCCAGGATCTTGTCCAGCTCGCCACGGTCCAGCCACACGCCGCGGCATTGCGGGCAGTAGTCGATCTCGATGCCCTGGCGTTCGGACATCACCAGCGTCACCTCGTTGCAGTGCGGGCATTTCATGGCGTGGACCTCGTTTGGCGGAAAGTCTCAATCTAAGCCGGAAACGTCATCGCGCCCTGAACGGTATGGGTAGCGCGATTCGTTCGGGCGCGCGCCGAGCCGCTCCTACAACTACCCAGCACTGTTCGCACCGCGACCGACCGCCTTGCTACGCACCCTGCGCGAGGCACACGCATTGAACGCTGTGCCGCCGGAAGTCGATGCGCTCTACGGTGTGCGCTGACTGCAACTCGCTCGCCCGCCGCACAGGGCGCGCCAGAGGCAGCATCAGCGCTCCCGCTGCGGCCCGAGAATCTGCTGCCGCGGACCACGACATCGTTGGACACGTCAAATATTGCTTTCCTGTCGCCTCGGCGCAATCTAGCCCCGCGGCACGAATACACGTCCGCTTCGCTGCAAACCACTGAAACGCACGAGGAAGCCATGATTGGATTACCAAGACTGGAACATTGCGTAGATCGACGTCACCACAGCCGATACGGCAGCACAGGGCGCGAAATAACACCGCGAGAAATCGATCAGGTGTCGGGGGGAATTGGGTATGGCGACATCCGCCAGATAGCCCAGGACCTGGCTGCAGTCGGGCGTTTTTTCTATGAGTGGGGCGCAAACAATGCCGCCACCGCCCACCCCGCGAAGCGCGCCAAATGAGCGAGGCAATGAAGATGAACAACGATGGGATGCGGACCTTAGAGCCCAGTGAGATCAGTCGGGTGGCTGGCGGCCAGAGCGCAATCGACTTCCTGAATAAGGCTGGCGTGACCTTGTTCTTTGGACCGATTTGGGGCCTGGTCTACGCGACCGGGTATGACAGCAAGCGACGATAGATCAGCCACTGCACGCTAGAAGCTAGAAGAGGAAAGCCGGGCGACCTCAGGTGCAAGGACTTGAGGTCGCTTTGCGCTACGTGGATTCGGAGCATGCGGACCGTTATTCGCCAACAGGGCTTCCAGTTCCTTGGGCACGCTCAGATCTTGATATGCCAGCCGCGCCGGTCCATCCAGCGCACGATGACCCACCAAAGCAACACGAAGATCAGTGCGAACGCCGCCGAGGCAACTTCGCGCCCGGCCAGCGGCGCGATCCAGCGGACGAAACCGCGCTCGTAGACCGGCTCCCAAAGATTCAGCGCCAACATCGCGTAGACCATCAACGCCGAGCCCGCATAGGCAGCAATCGCGTTGACGCCGAAGCTGCGGCCGATCGCCGGCCAGCGTCGCAGGTCGATCAACGCATGCGCCAGCCACAGCAGCAGCATCGATATGCCGCCGCACCACAACACGTACGAAGACGTCCACAGGTTCTTGTTCAACGGCAACCCCTGCGCCCACAACAGGCCCAACGCCATCGCCAGCACGCCGCCACCGAGCAGCCAATCACCACGGTCCTTGCGCAGCCAATCGCCGGCGCGCAGGCCGAGCAAGGTCGAGGCCAGGGCGCCCAGCGTCGACAGCAGGCCTTCCGGGTCGTGGCCCAGTCCGCTGGCCGGGTCGTACTGGTACAGCAGCGGACCCAATAACTCAGTGTCCACGCGGCTGGCGAGGTTATGCCAAGGCTGCAGCGTGCCGCCACTCCACAGCAATGCCGCGTAGCCGCCCAACAACGCGGCCAGCAACGCCCATTGCGCGCGCGGCCGCAGCCAGATCGCGACCGTGCCGGCGAAGGCGAAGCACACACCGATCCGCTGCAGCACGCCCCAGGGCCGGAAGTGCGGCTTGTCCAGCCACCACCACGCCAGCAGGTGCAGCAGCAGGCCAACGCCGATGATGCGCAATGCACGTACCCACACCGTGCCCGTCAAGGCACCGCGATTGCCGGCGGTCACCCGCGGCGCCACGCCGAGCGCGATCGACACGCCGGCGATGAACAGGAACATCGGGAAGATCAGGTCGGTCGGCGTGCAGCCGTTCCAGGCGGCGTGCTCCAACGGCCACCACACGTGCGCCCATTCGCCGGGATTGTTGACCAGCAGCATTGCCGCCACGGTCAACCCGCGCAGCGCATCCACCGAGGCATAACGACGCCCGCCCTGTCGCGCCATGGTCAGTCCGCGCTGCCGGCGATCCAGGTGGCGACCACCTGCAACTCATCGTCCAACAGCACCAGGTCAGCCTGGTAGCCGGGCGCGATGCGGCCATAGCGCTCGCCCAGGCCGAGGAATTGCGCCGGATACAACGACGCCATCCGCGCGGCTTCGGCCAGGTCCAGGCCGAGCAGTTGCACCGTGTTGCGCACCGCGGTGGCCATGTCCAGCGCCGAGCCGGCCAAGGCACCCGCCGCGTTGCGGACCACGCCATCGACCGCGGTGATGATCTCGCCATACAACGAATAGCTGGGATCGTCCGCGCCCACCGGCGGCATCGCGTCGGTGACCAGGAACACCTTGCCGCGTTCCTTGGCTGCCAGCGCCACGCGCAGGCTGGCCGGATGCACGTGCACGCCGTCGACGATGATCCCGCACCAGCTGCCGGCGTCTTCCAGCGCCGCACCGACCGCACCGGGCTCGCGACCCTGCAGCGGCGACATCGCGTTGTACAGATGGGTAAAGCCGGTGATGCCGGCCGCCAGTCCCGCACGAATCTGCTCGTAGCTGCCGGCGGTGTGGCCGGCCGCGACGATGACGCCGGCGTCGACCAGCGCGCGGATCGTCTCGGCCGGCACTTGCTCCGGCGCCAGGGTCAGCAAGGTGACGCCATTGCGCAGCGAAGCCGCCATCGCGATCTCCGCCGCGTCGGGCACGCGGAACTTCGATGGGTCATGGGTGCCCTTGCGCGCCGGCGCGATGTACGGGCCTTCCAGATGGATGCCGAGCACACCCGGCACACCTGCGGCGATCGCCTCGGCCGTGGCGGCAATCGCCTGCACCATCACCGCCACATCGTCGCTGATCAGCGTCGGCAGGCAGCCGGTGGTGCCGAAGCGCCGATGCGCGCGGCAGATCTGCCGCAACGCCTCGACATTCGGGGTGTTGTTGAACAGATAGCCGCCACCGCCGTTGACCTGGGCATCGATGAAGCCCGGCAACAGCGTATGGCCTTGCAGATCGACCGGGGTGGCCGCGGCCACGCGCGGATCGTCGTGCGCGACCAATGCGCTGATCCGTCCGTCATCCACCAGCACCGCCAGCCCCTCGCGGAAACCCGCGTCGGTGAGTACCTGCCCGTTGTGCAGCGCGATCGTCATCTCGTATCCCTGCTCTATCAGACCGCGACGTCGTCAGACCGTCTCGGTGACCTTGTTCAGATGCGGCGGCAGGTCCGGGTTGTAGCCGCGACGCAGTGCCAGCGCATTGATCGCGCGGTAGAAACTCTGGATCGTCAGCAACGGCGCGCAGACCGGGTGCGGCGCTGCCACCAGCGGCAGGTCGCCCTGTCCGTCGACCAGCCACACCTGTGCGCCACGCTCGCGGAACTCGGCCGCCAACGCACGGGTGCCGGCGCCGGTTTCGTCGGGCTGCGCGAAGGCCAGCACCGGGAAGCCCGGGCCGACCAATGCCATCGGGCCATGCTTGACCTCGGCCGAGCTGTAGGCCTCGGCATGCAGTCCGCAGGTTTCCTTGAATTTCAGCGCCGCTTCCTGCGCCGCCGCCAGGCCGAGGCCGCGGCCGAGCACGAACAGGTTGTGCGCCTCGGCCAGGCCATCGGTGAGCTTGCGCCAATCCGCGTTCCAGGCCTGGCGCAACGCGCCCGGCAGCGCATCGAGCGCGGCGATCAGGGCCGGATCCTGCTTCCACAGCGCGCCCAGCTGCAGGATCGCCGCCAGCGAGGCCAGGTAACTCTTGGTCGCCGCGACGCTGCGCTCCGGCCCGGCGCCGAGCGGGATCACCGTTTCGGCGAGCTGCGCCAGCGGCGAGTCTTCCACGTTGACCAGCGCGACCACGCGCGCGCCGGCGGCCTTGGCGGCCTCGGCATTGCGCAGCAGGTCCGGGCTCTTGCCCGACTGCGAGATCACGACGTACAACGCCCCGCGCAGCGCCAGCGGCGCCTCGTAGACCGAGCCCACCGACGGCGACGCCGAGGCGGTGACGATGCCCAACTGCGTCTCGAACAGATATTTGGCGTAGGTCGCGGCATGGTCGGAACTGCCGCGCGCGCAGGTGACCACGAACGGCGGCGGCGCGGCGCGCAGCGAAGCGGCCAGCGACTCGACGGTGGCACGGTTGCGCGCGAACTGCGCAGCGACCACGTCGGCCGTCTGCGCCGCTTCGTTGAACATCAGGGTCTGGGTTTCTTCGGGCAGGGACATGGGGGCGTTCGGGCTCAGTCGGCTCAGGTCGGTTCGGACGGGACGATGCGCTGGGTCGCCGGCTGCGCCGGCGCGGTCGAACCACGCACGACCAGCTGCGGGACAAAGCCGCGGTTCTGCAGCTGGGTGGCCTGCTCGTCGTAGGCATCGGTGCGAAGCTGGCCGATCAGCAGGCGCGCCGCATGGCGGGCGATGTCTTCGGTGGCCTGCTTGGCGGTGGTCAGCGGTGGCCAGGACTGGCGCGAGAACGGGCTGTCCTCGAAGCCGGCGATGGACAACTGGTACGGCACGTTCATGCCGCTCGACTTGGCCGCGGCCAGCACGCCGGCGGCGATTTCGTCGTTGCTGCCGAAGATCGCCGTCGGCGGCTCGCGCAGCGCCAGCAGCCGGCGCGCACCGCGGAAGCCATCGTCGAAAGTGTAGTCGCCCGGCACGATCAGGTGCTTGTCCAGGGTGATGCCGTAGTCGCGCAACGCGGCCTCGTAGCCGGCGTAGCGCTCGCCGCTGGAGCGGTGCTGCGGCCCGCCCCACAGGAAGCCGATGCGCTGGTGGCCGAGCTGGATCAGGTGCTCGGTGATCTCGTAGGCGGCATCACGATCGTCGATGTAGACGCAGGCGCCGTCGCCCGGGTCTTCGGTGGCGGCGATGATCCGCACCGTCTTGATGCCGCGCGCGGCCAGGCCGGCCAGCAGCTCCGCGCGCTCTGACATCGGCGCGGTCAGCACCACGCCGGCCAGGCGCGAACGCTGGACCCAGTCGGCCAGCTCCTCGGCCAGCATCGGCGAGGTCGAGTCGACCGGGTTGATCTGCAGCCCGAAGCCGGTCTCGCGGCAGGCGGCGAGGACACCGTTCTGCACGCCGATGATGTGGTACGGGTTCGGGTTGTCGTAGACCAGGCCGATCACGAACGGGGTACCGCTGCGCAGATTGCGCGCCGACGGATCCGGTTCGTAGTCGAGGTCGGCGATCGCACGCAGCACGCGGGCGCGGGTGGCCTGCATCACCGAGGGCTCGTTGTTGATCACGCGCGAAACGGTCTTCAACGAGACCTTGGCGCGTTCGGCGACGTCCTTGATCGTCGGCCTGCGCATGGGCGGCTCCGGGGCTGTGGCGATGGCATGCATCATGCGGCAGTCCGTCCCTTCGTGCTCGTTGCCGCTCAACCGCGCGCCTGCGCCAGCCCGGCGCGGTGGCCGCGCAGCGAGTAGTACAGGATGTACAGGTAGCAAGGCACCATCAACGCGGCGAACACCAGCTGGAAATCATGGTGTTGCTTGAGGATGGCGAAGGCCTGCGGAATGATCGCGCCACCGGCAATACCCATGATCAGCAGTGCAGATCCAATTTCGGTGAAGCGGCCCAGGCCCTGGATCGCCAGCGGGAAGATCGCCGGCCACATCATCGCGTTGGCAAAGCCCAGCGCCGCGACGAAGCCCACCGATACGTAGCCGTGGGTGAAGTAGGCGCCCAGCGAGAACAGCACGCCGAGCAGCGCCGAGATGCTCAGGTAGCGCGCCTGCGACACCACGCGCGGGATCAGCAGCAGACCGACGAGGTAGCCGGCAAGCATCGCGCCCAGCGTGAAGGAGGTGAAGATCTTGGTGCTGTCCAACGGCAGGTCGAAGCCGCGGCCGTAGGTGCCGATCGCATCGCCGGCCATCACTTCCACGCCCACGTAGACGAACAGGCACAGCACGCCCAGCCACAGGTGCGGGAACTGGAAGATGCTGGTCTTGCCGGCGCCGCCGCTGGCCGGTGTCGCGTTGGCTTCGGAGGGCTTGAGCTCGGGCAGCGGCGAGAACAGCACGCCGATCGCCAGCACCACCAGCACCGCGGCCATCGTCAGGTAGGGCGCGTGGATCTTGGCGGCGAACTCGTTGAGCAGGCTCGCCTTGGTCGCGGCATCGGCGCTGGCCACCTGGGCCGACAGGTCGCCGATGCCGTGCAGCACGACTGTGCCGATCACGATCGGCGCCAGGATGCCGGCGATCTTATTGCAGATGCCCATCAGCGCGATGCGCCGTGCCGCGGTTTCGATCGGGCCGAGGATGCTGATGTAGGGATTGATCGCGGTCTGCAGCAGCGCCAGTCCGCTGCCGATCACGAACAGTCCGCCCAACGCGCCCGGATACCAGCGCTGCGTGGCGAACTGGCCGAACGCGGCTGCGCCGGCGGCCATCACGAACAGGCTCAGCGCCAGGCCCTTCTTCATGCCGGTGCGCTTGAGGATCCACGACGCCGGCAGCGCGAGGAAGAAGTACGACAGGTAGAACACCATCAGCACCAGGAAGGCGTTGACCTCATTGAGATCGAAGGCCAGGCGCACGAAGGTGATCAGCGGACCGTTGATCCAGGTGAAAAAGCCGATGACGAAGAACAGCACGCCGACGATGGCGATCGAGGTCACGACGCTGGAACGTTCGGGTGCGGCGGCAAGTGCGGACATGCGGAAAAACTCCTGCGTCTGCGGCGGGTCATTGCGACCGGCTGGCTGGGAACAACGTTGTCACATTTATTCGGCGCGGCGGGCGGCTTGTCAACTTCCCGTGACGATTCCGATCGTTTTTCCGTGCTGCGACGCAGCAGCCCGCGACCACCCCCATTCAACCCGCGTGGCGCCTCCCCAAGCCGCACCAGTACTGGCGCGGGCTCGTTCTGGTGGGGGTGTAATCGTTTCAACGGACACGGTCTTGGTTACCCAATTGCGAAAATTTCGTTGCACCCCGTTGACATCGTTGTCAGAGCACTCCCACACTCGGCCCCGATCGCTGCCCCCGGCGATGGGTGTGCCGAAGCATCAGTCTGGTCCAGAGCAGGAGTCCGTGTGGCTGCAACTTCCCGTCCAGCGTCGCCCCCGCAACTGCGCGATACGGCGCCATTCCTGGCCGCCGACGTGGGCGGCACGCATGTGCGTCTGGGCCGGGTCCAGGCCAGCGGCGACCCGGCGCGCCCGATCGAGGTGCAGGACTACCGCAAGTACCGCTGCGCCGATTACCCGAGCCTGGCGGCGATCCTGGCCGACTTCCTGCGCGACAACCCGGGCCTGAGCGATTGCGTCATCGCCAGCGCCGGCTACCCGCTGGCCGACGGCACGGTGATCACCAACAACCTTCCCTGGCTGCTGTCGCCGCGCGAGATCCGCGCGGAACTCGGCCTCGGCTCGGTGCACCTGGTCAACGATTTCGAAGCGGTCGCGCATGCGGCCGCCTATGTCGATGCCAGCGAAGTCCTGCAGCTGGCCGGCCCCGCGCAGGCGCCGCGCGGACCGACCCTGGTGCTGGGCCCGGGCACCGGCCTGGGCGCGGCGGTGTGGATCCCCAACGATGGCCGCCCGGTCGTGCTGGCCACCGAAGCCGGGCAGGCCGCCCTGGCCACCAATACCGAACTGGAAATGCAGCTGGTGCGCGTCATGTTGCGCAACCGCAGCCACGTGCCGATCGAGCACGCACTGTCCGGCCCCGGCCTGCTCAACCTCTACAACGCGCTGTGCGTGGTGCGCGGCGCCGCGCCGGCGCATGCCACGCCCGACGCGATCACCGCCGCCGCACTGGCCGGCGACGACGCCCTCGCACGCGAGAGCCTGGACGTGTTCTGCGGCCTGCTCGGCAGCGCGGTCGGCGACATGGCCCTGCTCTATGGCGTGCAGGGCGGCATCTATCTGGCTGGCGGAATCCTTCCCAAAATCCGCCAGTTCCTGATCGACAGCAGTTTCGTGCAGCGGTTCCTCGACAAGGGATCGATGCGCGAAGCACTGGAGCGGATTCCCGTGAAGTTGGTCGAGCACGGGCAGCTGGGCGTCGTGGGCGCCGCCAGTTGGTTTCTGGGCCACAAGCCGTAAAGCAGGTCAACGCAACACCGTGGTGGCAGGCGTCGGGGTCGGGGAGGACCGCACACGCAGAGCAACATCGGCGCGCCAGCAATGCCGGCAATTTCACAGATTGATGAGGAGAGACATCATGAATTACCGTAAATCCGCACTATCCACGGCGATCGTCGCCTGTATCGCTTTCGGTGCGCATGCGCAGGAAGCCGCACCGCAGCAGACCTCTGCTACCGACCTGGATACCGTCCAGGTGGTCGGCATCCGCGCCAGCCTCGAGCGTTCGCTCGACACCAAGCGCAACAATGTCGGCATTTCCGAGGCGATCACCGCCGAAGACATCGGCAAGTTCCCCAGCACCAACGTCGCCGAAGCGCTCTCGCAGATCCCGGGCGTGTCGCTGGATCGACGCTTCGGCCAGGGCGAGCGCGTCAGCATCGACGGCACCGACCCGAGCCTCAACCTGTCGTTCCTCGACAACCACCCGGTCGCGCAGGCGATCTGGCTGTACGGCGAACAGCCGAACCGCGGCTTCGACTACACGCTGCTGTCGCCGCTGATCCTGGGCCGCGTGGAAGTCCTGAAGTCTTCCGAAGCCCGCCTGACCGAAGGCAGCCTCGGCGGCACCGTGCTGATGCACACCCGCCAGCCGCTGGACATGGACAAGAACGAGATCGCCGCCTCCGTCGGCTACAGCTACAGCGAGCAGGCCAGCGAGGGCAAGCCGAACGCCTCGATCATCTACAGCTTCAAGAATGACGCCGAAACCTTCGGCGTCGACGTGGCCGCGCAGCACTACGAGGAAGCGGTCGACCGCCAGGGCATGGAAGTGTTCGGCTACGCCAAGGCTTCGACCTTCACCAATGCGACCGGTGCGCCGGCCGACGCGGACGTGCCGAACTCACTCAACGCCGCGTGGTTCCAGCAGGACCGCAAGCGCGACAGCGCCGTGGTCAACTTCCAGCTCAAGCCGAGCGACGAGCTGGAGTTCAACCTCCAGGGCCTGTACATCAAGGAAAACTTCGACAACTACAACCAGTCGCTGTACAGCTTCCTGACCTGGAACGCCGGCACCGTGGGCGCCGTGGACCAGTTGGGCGACGTGCGCAACGGTGTGGTCAACAGCGGTCACTCCGGTCCCCATCCGGCTGCCGATGGCGGCACCGTGCTTTACGACAACAACGTGCGCAAGTCCGAAGTCACCACCAAGGGCATCGACCTGCGCGGCGCCTACAAGACCGAAGCCTGGGGCATGACCGGCCAGGTCGGCCAGAGCAAGTCCGACAACAAGCACCTGGCGCAGTACTTCATCGAGCCGTTCTACAACGGCGGCTACAGCTGGAACCTCAAGAACGGCCTGACCTTCGACGACTCGGCCGCCGCGCGCGACCCGGCCAACTGGGGCTCGGCCGGCGGCTGGTTCGGCAACAACGGCATCTTCTCGACCGAGAGCAAGGACACCTACGGCCAGCTCGATTTCAACGTCAATTTCGACAGCATCTTCAACCAGCTGCTGTTCGGCGTGCGCTCGGGCAAGCATGACGAGAGCTTCGACCTCAACGTCTACGGTGGCGTGACCCCGGGCACCTTGGCCGACGTCGGCACCATCGGCCTGACCGACATCCAGGGCTTCACCGATGACCAGGGCAGGCACGTGCAGGCCGGCCGCGGCAACGTGCTCGACTGGGTCACCGGCAGCCCGCTGGACTTCGCCAACCCGGACCCGGCCAGCTACCTCAACAACAGCTGGGCACTGAAGCAGACCAACAACGCCGCCTACGCGCAGCTGAACTTCTCCAATGGCCCGGTGCGCGGCAACTTCGGCTTGCGCTATGTCGATTCCAAGACCGAGGGCAGCGGCTTCGTCTACAGCGGCACGCCGACCCTGGACGACCTGGACAGCAAGTGGCAGACCAAGACGAAGAAGGAAGACTTCGTACTGCCGTCGCTGACCCTGGTCTACGACGCCAGCACCGACTGGGTGTTCCGCTTCGCGGCCGGCAAGGTCATCGCCTGGGCCCCGTACAACCAGATGGTGAACAACACCTTCCTCAACGACACCACGTTGACCGGCAGTGGCGGCAACGCTGATCTGTCGCCTTACGAGTCGTGGAACTTCAACGTCTCGGCCGAGTACTACTTCGCCAAGCAGGCCGTCATGGCGTGGTCGGTGTTCTACAAGAAGATCGACAACTACATCGATTCTTCGGCCACGATCGAGCGCCAGTACAACTCGATCCGCGACACCTCGCCGGCCGCCTGGGATCTGCTCGTCGGCACCAACGGTTGTTCGGCCGACGGCTACTGCGACTACAGCATCCAGCGTCCGCGCAATGCCGGCGACGGCAAGGTCAAGGGCTTCAACCTGGCCTTCCAGCAGCCGTTCGGTGAAAGTGGCTTCGGCTTGCTCGCCAACTACACCTATGCCGACGGCGAGAACAACACCGGCGACCCGCTGCCCTACCAGTCGCGCAACAGCGTCGCGTTCAGCCCGTACTTCGAGAAGGGTCCGGTCAACGCCCGCCTCACCTACAACTGGCGCGACCATTACCTGGCCGGCGGTTACGTCGCTGGCGCCGCTCCGGCCAGCGTGGACGACTACGCCGAGCTCGGTGCCAGCTTCGGCTACACCTTCAACGACAACTGGTCGCTGCAGTTGAACGCGCAGAACCTGCTGGACGAGGAGTATTTCCAGTACCTGGGCGACAAGGACCATCCGGCCGGCCGGTACAAGAGCGGCCGTCGCTACATGGCGACCGTCAACTTCAAGTTCTGATGCTGTCGGGCTACATCGCGTAGTGTTCCAGCACGGGCCCGGATTCGTCCGGGCCCGTTTCATTTCCGGCGTCTACCCAGCCGCCACCGGAGGAGGGATCCGATGACTGCTTGCAATGCCTCGCCAACCATCCGCGCGCGATTGCTGCGCTGGACCGTGTTGTTGGCCTCTCTCGCCGCGCTCGCCGCGGCCTCGGCCGCTGCGGCCACCAATCCGCTGCCGGTAATTCCCGCGCCCGCCGACGTGCGTGTCGGCGAAGGCAGCTTCGCGCTCACCCCGCGGACCGTGGTCCGCGCTGCCGATGCCGGCGCCGCCGAGACCGCCCGCCAGTTCGTCGACGGCCTCGCCCGCGGCAGCGGCATCAAGCTCGCGCTGGCCCCGAGCGGCAGCCGCGCCGGCAAGGGCGAGATCGTGTTCGCGATCGACCCCAAGGCCAGCACTTCGCCGGAAGGCTATGTGCTCGACATCGCCCGCGACGGCGTGCGCGTGCGCGCCGCCGATCCGCACGGCCTGTTCTACGGCGCGGTGACCTTGTGGCAGTTGGCACAGGCCCAGCCGCAGCTGCCGGTGGCCCATGTCGAGGACGCGCCGCGCTTCGGCTGGCGCGGCTTGATGCTCGATTCGGCTCGCCATTTCCAGAGCATCGACGAGATCAAGGCGCTGCTCGACACGATGGCGCTGCACAAGTTCAACACCTTCCACTGGCACCTCACCGACGACCAGGGCTGGCGGCTGGAGATCAAGCGCTATCCGCGCCTGACCGAAGTCGGCGGTTGTCGCGTGCCGGCCGGCGACGGTGGCATCGGCGATGACGGCAGGCCGGTGCCCTACTGCGGCTACTACACCCAGGAGCAGGTGCGCGAAGTAGTGCGCTACGCCGCCGAACGCCACATCCGGGTGATGCCGGAGTTCGACATTCCCGGCCACGCCACTGCGGCGATTGCGGCGTACCCCGAACTCGGCGTCAGCGGCAAGCCGATCGAGGTGTCCAACGAATGGGGCGTCAACACCAACCTGTTCAACGCCGACGAAAGCACGATGCAGTTCTTCGAGAACGTGTTGGCCGAAGTCGTGCAGCTGTTCCCCGACCGCTATGTGCACCTGGGTGGCGATGAGGCGGTCAAGGACCAGTGGAAGGCATCGCCGCGCATGCAGGCGCGCATCCGCGAGCTCGGCCTGAAGGATGAAGAAGCCTTGCAGAGCTGGATGCTCAAGCGCCTGGAGCGCTTCCTGGTCGCGCACGACCGGCTGATGATCGGCTGGGACGAAATCCTCGAGGGCGGCCTGCCACCGGAAGCGGCGGTGATGTCCTGGCGCGGCATCGACGGCGGTATCGCCGCCGCCCGCCAGGGCCACGATGTGGTGATGGCGCCGGTCACCGAGCTCTACCTGGATTATCTGCAGACCGATTCGCCGGACGAGCAGCCGGGCCGCCCGGCGACGATCGAACTGCCGCGCGTGTACGCGTTCGAGCCGGTGCCCGCGGCGCTGGATGCGCAGCAGCGCAAGCACATCCTCGGCCTGCAGGCCAACAACTGGACCGAGCACATGCGCAGCTTCGCGCGCGTGCAGCACGCGATGTTCCCGCGCGCGGCCGCGGTCGCCGAGACCGGCTGGTCGCCGGTCGATCGCCGCGACTTCGCCGATTTCCGCCGTCGCCTGCCGAACCTGCTCGCGCTTTATCGCGCCTGGGGCGTGGACTACGCGCGCACGCCGTTCCAGCCGAAGGTGGAAGTCGCCGCGGGCGATCGCGACGGCCAGGTCCGCATCACCGCCACCGACCGCCTGGGCTACGACGAGCTGCACTACACCACCGATGGCAGCGCACCGACTGCCGCCTCGCCGCGCTACCAATCGCCGTTGTCGCTGGATCTGCCGGTGAACTTGCAGATCGCCTCGTTCTGGCAGGGCCAACCGCTGGCGCCGCCAGTGGTGCGCCAACTCGACGCGGTGTCGATGCGCACGCGCAGCGACGAAGAACTGGCGATGTGCACCGGCAAGCTGATGTTGCGGATGGAAGACGACGGCCCGCGGGTCGGCGAACGGGCGATCTTCAACGCGGACATCTTCAATCCGTGCTGGGAATGGAAGCAGGCCGCGCTGGCCGGCGTCGGCGAGCTACAGATTCGCGCCGGCCGCCTGCCGTACTACTTCCAGCTCGCCCACGACGAACCCAACCGCACCTTCCAGCCGGCGCAGTCGGCGCACGGCGAACTGATCGTGCGTGCCGGTTGCGAAGGCAAGACCCTGGCCAGCGTGAAGCTGCCCGCGCAGCCGGACGCCGACGGCTTCTATACGCTGCGCGCGAAACTGCCCAAGGACGCCCCGGCCACCGCCGACCTGTGCCTGTACTTCACCGGCGATACGCGGCCGACGATGTGGGTGCTGGACCGGGTGACCTTGGGCGAAGGTCGCTGAAACTGGAATGTAGGAGCGGCTTCAGCCGCGACCGCGGACTGTCGGCTGCAGGAACGTCACCTGTACTCGCACCGCTGTAGAAGCGGGGATCCCTGCGCCGCGGCCGAAGCCGCTCCTACACCTGCCCGCCTCCGCTATGCGGAGCGCGCGGCAAACAGCTTGTGGTCCAGGCGCAACAGCCACTCGCGCACCCGCGTGCGCGCGAACGACATCCCGGCCAGCACGCCCAACGTGTTGGCCAGCGCGTCGAACGGATCGGCGCTGCGGTCGACGGTGAAAGCGCCCTGCGCGAATTCGATGCCCACGCCCAACCCGACCAGGCCGAGCCCGGCCAGCCACAGCGCGCGCCGGGTGGCGAACAGCTGCACCGCGCCAAATGCCAGCAGCACGTAGGTCAGGAAGTGCTCGGCCTTGTCGCTGTTGTTCGGCAGCTCCGGCAACTGCGGCGGTGGCCCGAGGCAGACCACGATCACCGCCACGATCGCCGCGCACCACAGCAATACCCAGGGCGCGGGGCGCCGGAATGGACGTAGTACCGGCATGCTCACAACCGCCAGGTCAGGTCGCCGACCAGGAACGCCGCTTCGAAATCGACGTCGCGCGAGAAGCCCATCACCTGGAAGCGCTCGCCCATCTCACTGGGCAAGGTCAGGCGCTTGATCTGTTCGCGCAATCGAACGCGGCCGACCTCGTCGGTACGCGCGTCGGCCGTCTCCAGCAACTGGTCCAGCCCATTGCCAAGCAGGAAGCTGGCCTGCGAGCAATACCCCGCCAGATCGAAGCCAGCGCCCGTGCCGGCCTCGGCCAGTGCAGTGAAGTCCACCGACGCGGTGAGGTCCTGCAACCCCGGCCAGCGATACAGGTCTTCGTGCAGGCGGTGGCGATAGAATGCCCGCAAGGTGCCGTCGTTGCGTTGCGGCTGGTAATACTCGGCGCGCGGATAGCCGTAGTCGACGAACAGCATCGCGCCGCGCTGGAGGCCGCCGGCCACCGCCTGGATCCAGTACGGCAGCTGCGGCAGCAACTCGGAACGGTAGCCCTCGGCGAAAGGCGCCTTGAGGTAATCCTCGACATGCCGCACCGCCGCCGACAACAAGGCATCGGCCGGCTGCTCGGCGCGCACGAAAGTACCGCTGTCGTCGACGCGCACGGTTTCTTCAAGCACCTCCCCGTCGCGCAGCGTGAACCGCGGCGTCGGCAGCGCGTCGATCACCTCGTTGGCGAACACCACGCCGTCCCAATCGTCCGGGAAGGGTCCATCCAGCCATTCGACCAGGTCGAACACTGGCGGGATCAGCGCACGCGCCAGCCGCTCGCGCTGGCGCTCGCGCAGGTCCGCGCTGGGTTCGAGGATGGCGTAGCGCTCCGGCAACGCATCCAGCTCGAGCAGACGCTTGAGCATGACCTCGGCGAAGGCGCCGCTGCCGCCGCCCAGCTCGAGCAGGCGTGACTGCGGGCCCAGTTGCTGGAACACTGGCGCCAGCGCGCCAGCCATCGTCGCGGCGAACAGCGGCCCCAGTTCGGGCGAAGTGACAAAATCACCGCTCTCGCCGAATTTGCTGGCACCGGCGCTGTAATAGCCCCAGCCCGGGGCGTACAGCGCCAGCTCCATGAAACGCGAGAACGGGATCGCACCGCCGCTGCCGGCGATCTCGGCACGCAGCAATGCCGCCAGCTGATCGCTGTGCGCCAGGGCATCGGCTTCGGGAATGGGCAGATCCGGGTGCATGGCCGGCTCGATTGCGTGGACAATGCACAGGATAGCGGAGCAAGGAACGACAGATGAGCGAAACCGGCAGGGTTGTCCTCGTCACCGGCGCGGCACGGCGCATCGGTGCGGCCATCGGTCGCCGCCTGCACGCGGCGGGATGGCAGGTGGCGCTGCATGCGCATGCCTCGGGCGCGGACCAGGCCGTGCTGTGTGCCGAACTCGAACGCGCGCGCGCCGGCAGCACGCTGGCGCTGCAGGCCGACCTCGCCGACACCGGCCTGCTCGCCGGCCTGGTCGAAGCGGCGGTGGCGCGCTTCGGGCGGCTCGATGCGCTGGTCCACAACGCCTCGAATTTCTTCCCCACGCCACTGGATACCGCCACCGCCGCGCAATGGGATGCGCTGATGGCGGTGAACGCGCGCGCGGCGTATTTCCTGGCCCAGGCCGCGGCACCGCAACTGCGCCTGCACCGCGGCGCGATCGTCCATCTCACCGATGCGGCGCTGTCGCGCCCGCTGCCGGCGCACGCGCCCTACACCGCTGCCAAGGGCGCGCTGGCCGCGCTGACCGGCGCGCTGGCGGTGGAGTTGGCGCCGCAGGTACGGGTGAATGCCGTCGCCCCGGGCGCGATCCTGTGGCCCGAGGAAGGCAAGGGCGAGGCCGAACGCAACGCAGCGTTGGCGCGCACCCCGCTGGCACGCACCGGCACGCCGGAGGAAGTGGCCGAGGCAGTGCGCTGGCTGCTGGAAGATGCCGGCTACCTCACCGGCCAGACACTGGCCCTGGACGGCGGCCGCAACCTGGCCTGAGAAAATCCGCAGGCGCCGTCGCGTTGCGGCTTCAGTCGCCCAGGGCGACCGGCGCGAACGCCTCGCCATGCTGCGGGTGCGCGCGCCACAGCTGGGCCAGGCTGCGGCCACTGAGCGGATCGATGAAATCCGGCGCGATGTCGGCCAGCGGCTTGAGCACGAACGCGTGCTTGAGCTCCGGCCGCGGAATGCGCTGCCTGTCCGGCCCACCGATGACCCGGTCGCCATAGAACACCACGTCCACGTCCAGCGTGCGGTCGCTGAAGCGCGGCCCGCCGCGGTCGCGGCCGTGGCGATCCTCCAGCGCATGCAGCCAGGCTTCCAGCGCGTCCAGCGCCAGGTCGCTGTGCAGCAGCACGCCGTTGTTGAGGAAATCCGGACCATCGAAACCCACCGCGGGCGTGCGGTAGGCCGGTGACACAAGCAGCGGCCCGAAGCGCTCGCGCAGGGCCTGCACGGCTTCGTGCAGGTGCCGCGCAGGCTCGACGTTGCTGCCCAGGCTGAGAAGGACGACGGTAGGGTTCATGCGATATTCGCGCACGCCGCCGCCATGGGCGTCAACCGTGGCCTTCACGGGCGGCGTTCTAGAATCGTCCCCCACCGTAGCGATGACAGCGATATGACCTATTGCGTCGGCATCGAAGTGGACGAAGGCCTGGTCTTCGCCGCGGACACGCGTACCAATGCCTCGCTGGACGATGTCCGCGTGCATCGCAAGCTGCACCTGTTCGAGTACCCGGGCGAGGCGGTGTTCGCGATCATGGCCGCCGGCAACCTGGCCACCACCCAGCTCGCCCTGGCCCGCCTGCAGCGCGACGTCGACGAACGCGCGCCGCGCAGCCTGCGCAGCTTCCGCCACCTGTTCGAAGTCGCCGAGTACCTCGGGCAGGTGCTGGTCGCCAGCCAGGTGCAATGCCATGGGCTGCCGGAGTTCGAGGGCATCAGCACCCAGGCCACGCTGGTGCTGGGCGGCCAGATCGCCGGCGAGCGCACCGGCCTGTACATGGTCTATCCGCTGGGCAATGCGATCGCCTCCTCGCCCGAGACCCCCTACCTGCAGATCGGCGAGTCCAAGTACGGCAAACCCATCCTCGATCGCATCATCCGCCCGGACACGCACCTGGAAGATGCCGCGCGCACCGCGCTGGTATCGCTGGATTCGACGATCCGCTCCAATCTGTCGGTGGGCATGCCGATCGACCTGGCACTGATCCGCCGCGACGACCTGCGCGTCACCGAGCGCATGCGCCTGCGCGCCGATACGCCGTTGTACGCGGACATCCACGAGAACTGGTCGCGCAAACTCACCGATGCGGTGCACACCCTACCGCGCTTCCCATGGGAACGGACGCCGCAGCTCGACGGCTAGACCGTCTCCAGCGCATGCGCCACGGCGCGGAACACCCGCCGCATCTCCAGCGGCTTGCGCAGCACGTGCACCGCGATGTCCGGCGGGAAATGCTCGCGCTGCAGCGGCTGGCCGACGTCTTCCAGCACGATCGCCGGCCCCTGGTAGCCCAGCTCCTGCATGGTCAGCAGCAGGCTCACCGCCGACAACAGGATGATGTCGCTGTCCACGATCACCAGGTCCGGCAAGGTGTGCTGCCGCGCGTGCTGCAACGCCGCCGCACCGTCGGCCGCCAGCTGCGGCTGGTAACCCTGGCTGGACAGCGCATTGCCGAGCAACGACAGGCGCGTGCCCTCGCCGTCGACAAGCAGGATGCGCTGGCCGCGACCGAGCGGGATCTGCGCTTCCTGCTCGCTGTTGGCGGCCTCCGGCGATTGCAGCGGCAGCACCATTTCAAACCGGGTGCCCTCGCCGCGCCGGCTGATCACCTGGATGGTGCCGCCATAGCTTTCGACGATGCGCTTGCACGACACCAGGCCGAGCCCGGTGCCGTCGCTCTTGGTGGTGAAGAACGGGCTGAACAGCCGCTCCAGCGTCTGCTCGTCCATGCCGATGCCGGTGTCGGCCACGCTCAGCTGCAACCGGTCCGGCCCCACCAATGTGGCGCTGAGCACCAGCTGGCCGCCGTCGGGCATGGCCTGCAGCGCATTGAGCCCGAGGTTGAGCAGGCACTGCTGCAATTCGGTGTAGTTGGCTTCTATGGTCAGATCGCCATCGCCGCCATCGACCTGCAAGGTCACGCCCGCCGGCACGCTGCTCTTGAGCAGCAGTTGCACGGCCTGGAACAGCCGCGCCACCGACACCTGCTCGCGCGGCCTGCTGGAGCCGCGCACGAACGACAGCATCGACTCGGCCATCTCGTGGCCGCGGCGGCCGCACTCGGCGACGACGTCGGCGAGCTGGCGCAGCTGCGGGTCGTCGCTGCGCCCGGCCAGCAGATCCGGCACGATCAGCAGCGGCTGCAGGATGTTGCGCAGGTCGTGGCTCAGGCCGGCCGCCAGCAGCGCCAGGCTTTCCAGCCGTTGCGCGCGCATCAGCTCGGTTTCCACCCGTTCGCGTTCGCGCTCGCTGCGGGCCTCGCGCACCGCGCGCGCCACCGCCGCGGGCAGGCGCTGCGGGTTGTGCTTGATGATGTAGTCGTTGGCGCCGTCCTGCAGCGCCCTCACCGCGGTTTCCTCACCCATCGTCCCGGAGACGAAGATGAAGGGCATGCGCGGGTCGGCCGCGCGCACGATGCGCAGCGCGTCGTGGCCGGAAAAGCCCGGCATGCTGAGGTCCGAAAGCACGATGTCCGGCCCGAAATCCTCCAGACACAGGCGCAGCGCTTCCTCGCTGTCCACGCGCTCGAACACCGCTTCCAGGCCGGCCTCAAGCAATTGATCGGACAGCAGCTCGGCGTCTTCCGGCGAATCCTCGATCAGCAGGATCCGCAACTCGCCCAGCCGGGGACCTTCGTGGGGCATGCTCAATCGCGCTCCGGCGCCTGGTTGATGACCGCCCAGAAAGTGCCCAGCGTCTTGACCGCGTTGAAGAACTGGTCCACGTCCACCGGCTTGACCACGTAGGCGTTGACGCCCAGGTCCCAGCTGCGCGCCAGATCGCTTTCCTCGCGCGAGGACGACAGGATCACTACCGGCAGGCGCTTGAGGTGCTCGGTGGTACGGATTTGCTTGAGCACTTCCAGCCCGTCCATGCGCGGCATCTTGATGTCCAGCAGCAGCACTGCCGGCAACCCATCCTCGCGATTGGCGAACGTCCCGCGGCGCAGCAGGTAGTCCATCGCCTCGACGCCGTCCTCGACGTGCACGATGGGGTTGGCGAGGCGGGCTTCGCGCAGGGCGTCGACCGCCATCTCCGCGTCGGCGGGACTGTCTTCGGCGAGCAGGATGGTGCGGATGGCGGTCATGACTTGAACTCTTGGTGGTTGGGCGCTTCAAGCGCGGAGGGAAGGATGAAATGGAAGGTGGCGCCCTGGTCGACGACGCCCTCGGCCCAGATGCGGCCGCCATGGCGGCTGAGCACCCGGCGCGCACTGGCCAGGCCGATGCCGGTGCCCGGGTATTCGCTGGCCTTGTGCAAGCGCTGGAACACGCCGAACAGCTTGCTGGCGTAATCCATGTCGAAGCCGGCGCCGTTGTCGCGCACGCTGAAGTGGTGGCTGCCGTCGGGCAGCGCTTCGTAGCCGACGTCGATGCGCGCGATGTCGCGCTTGCCGCTGTACTTGACCGCGTTGCCGAGCAGGTTCAGCCATAGCTGCCGCATCATGTTCTCGTCGGCCACCAGGATCGGCAGTGGCGCGATGTGCCACTCGACGCGGTGCTCGGGATGCTCGGCCTGCACGTTGGCATCGAGCACCGAGCGGGTCTCGGCCACCAGCGACTGCATGTCCACCGCCTGCATGCGCATCGCGCTGCGGCCCAGGCGCGAGTACACCAGCAGGTCGTCGATCAGCGCGGCCATGCGCTGCGCCGAACTGCTGATCACCTGCATGTAGTGCTGCGCCTTGTCGTCGGCGGCATCGCCCAGGTAGCGCGAGAGCTTGTCGGCGAAACCGGCGACATGGCGCAGCGGCGCGCGCAGGTCGTGCGAGACCGAATAGCTGAAGGCCTCCAGCTCGCGGTTGACCTCCGAGACCTGCTCCACCTTGCCTTCCAGCTGGCGGTTCAGTTCCTGGATGCGCTGGTTGGCGGCCTTCTGCAGGCTGACGTCGCTCACCGTCATCAGCACGACCTGGTCGTCCTTGTCGGGTAGCGGCATGCGTCGCGCATTGATCAGCATCGTGCGGGCGACGCCGTCGGCGCCATGCTGTTCGTGCTCGAAGTCCCACAGCTCGCGGCCGCGCAGCAGCACGTCGGCCAGGCGCTGGCGGATCGCCGGGTCGTTCCAGGCGCCGTCGCCGATCTCGGCCAGCATCTGGTTCGCCCCTTCCGCTTCATCCAATCCGTACAGCTCGGCGAAGGCGTTGTTGTAGAGCACCAGGCGCTGCTGATCGTCCAGCAGCACGATCGGCTCGCGCACGGTCTGCAGGACCGAGGCCGCACGGCCGGAGGAGCGGATCGAGGCCTGTTCGGCGGCCAGGCGGCGCCGGATCTGCCGCTGCAACAGCCACACCACCGTACCCAGCAGCGCGAGCTGCACGATCAGCGCGCCCCAGCTCAACACCGCGTACTGGGTGCGGCGCAGCCGCGCCTCGCGGTCGCGCTGGGCCAGCAGGCGGTCTTCCTCGCTCTGCATCTGGTCGATGACATCGCGCATCGGGTTGGCGACGGTCATGTCCTGGATCAGCGCCCGCGTGGTGTCCTGATCGCGACTACGCGCGATCGCCTCGGCCAGCGTCATGCGTCGCTCGATCGTGCTCTGCAGCCGGCCCATGCGGACTTGCTGCTCGGGGTTGTCGCGGGTTTCGTTGATCAGGTCGACGATGGCTTTCTCGGCGCTGGCGCGTCCTTGCCGCATGCGCTCGTTGAGCACCGGCAGCTCGACGCCATGCGAGCGCATCATCGCCGCCGACTCCAAATCGCGCACGGACGACTCCAGCAGCTGCGACAACTGCCGCACCTGCTGGCTGTGCACGACCCAATTGGATGCCTGGTCGGAACTGCGCGCCATCTGCTGCATCAACAGCGACGGCACGACCACGATCAGGAATATGGCGATCGCCAGCACCGGCAGGCGCCAACGATCCCAGACGTCCTCGGTGAATGGTGTCTGCATCTTTATGGTTCGCTCGTTCCACGGTCGGGCGAGGGCGTGGGATTGTCCCTTATCGCTCTCCATCCCGAGTTAATGATTCAGTTTCGTGCCCGAAGCGCCGGGTCAAAACTGAATGGGCACATGATAATGCCAGTGGAGACCCCGTGGGGCCTGATTCACCCGCCCCGCCGTCCTTTCGCCCAGCAAAAAGGCGCGCCCATCGGGGCGCGCCTGGATTCGCCTGCCGGGCCGCCTCGTCACGGCCCGCCACGCGAGTCACGGAACCGAATCAGTTGTGCGCGGCAGCCGCGGCAACCTTGAGCTTGCTGGCATCGACCTTCTTCACACCTTCGATGCCCTTGGCGACTGATACCGCCTTGTCGTGCTCGGCCTGGGTCTTGACCGCGCCACTCAACCACACCACGCCGTTCTTGGTCTCGACGCTGACGTCGGTACCCGACACGTTGTCGGTGGCCAGCAGATCGGACTTCACCTTGGTGGTGATCCAGGTGTCGGAGGCCGGCTGATTGGATTCCGCCGGGGGATTCTTGTTATCGGCGGCAATGGCGGCACCGCCGCCCAGCAGCGTGCCGAGCGCCAGCGACAAAGCCAGGACATTGCGAATCTTGCGGTCGTTGCTCATCTGTGAATCCTCCCGTTGGGTGTGGGGAGAGTGTGTGCAGCCACGCGTACAGCGAACGTGACCCCGGCATGCAGGCGCCGTGAACCGCTCAGGTTCGATCCCTTAAGCTAAGCCACGATTCACCAGAGAACGCTTCCATGCCCCCACTCAAACTAGCCTTGGTCGGTTACGGCTACGTCGGCCGCGTTTTCCATGCGCCGTTGATCGAAGCGACCGACGGACTTCATCTGCACAGCATCGTTTCCAGCCAGCAAGACATCGCCGTCGCGCATCCGGGCACGCGCGTCACCACCGATCGTGCGGCGGTGCTGGACGATCCGCAGGTCGACGCGGTGGTCATCGCCACGCCCAACGACACCCACGCGCCAATCGCGCTGGAAGCGTTGAACGCCGGCAAGCACGTGCTGGTGGACAAGCCGTTCACCCTGGACCTGGCGCAGGCGCGCGCGGTCGCCGAGGCCGCGCAGCGTGCCGGTCGCGTCGTCAGCGTGTTCCAGAACCGGCGCTGGGATGCCGACTTCCTCACCGTGCGCCGCCTGATCGACGACGGCACGCTCGGCGACATCGCCGAGTTCCACTCGCATTTCGATCGCCACCGCCCGCAGGTCCGCGATCGCTGGCGCGAGAGCGACCTGCCCGGCGCCGGCCTGTGGTTCGACCTGGGGCCGCACCTGCTCGACCAGGCGCTGTGCCTGTTCGGCCGCCCGCAGGCGATCGCCGCCGACCTGCTGCGCCAGCGCGCCGGCGCCCGCAGCGACGATTACTTCGATGTGACCTTGCATTACCCGCGCCGACGCGTGCGCCTGCATGCCGGCTCGCTGGTGGCCGACGCGCGTTTGCGCTACGCCGTGCACGGCGAACGCGGCAGCTACGTCAAGTACGGCCTGGATACCCAGGAAGCCATGCTGCGCGAAGGGCTGCGCCCGGGCAGCCAGGACTGGGGGCTGGATCCGGACGACGGACTGCTGACCCGGGTCGACGCCGATGGCGTTTCACGCAGCGAACGCGTGGCCAGCGAACACGGCGACTACCGCCGCTGCTATGCCGCTTTCGCCGATGCCGTCGCCGGTCGCGGCGAAGGGCCGGCCAGCATCGCCGAAGCGCTGCAGGTGATGGAGTTGCTGGAACTGGCCCAGCGCGCCGCCGCATTGGGCCAGGTATTGGCGCTGGACTGAGCGCGGTGTGACCATTCCCGCGACGCGGCAATAGCCCCCAAAGTTTTCGCTCCACCGGAGCCGATCTCGCTCGCTCTTTGTAGGAGCGGCTTCAGCCGCGACCGAGGGATCCGGCGGTCGCGGCTGAAGCCGCTCCTACTTTATAAAGGGCTTTCCTCCAGAGGCATCCGGAGGACCTGTAGCAGCCGCTTCAGTCCGGCTTCCCAGCCGGGGGTGCAGCAGCGTGGGTCGCATGGCCACCGAACTGGTTGCGCATCGTCGCCAGCAATTTGTCGGTGAAGGAATCCTTGTCGCGCGAACGCAGGCGTTCCAGCAGCGACAAGGTGATCACCGGCGCGGAGACATCCAGATCGATCGCCTCGGCGACGGTCCAGCGGCCCTCGCCGGAATCCTCCACGTACGGCGCGATCGACGACAACCTGGCGTCGCGGCCCAGCGCCTCGGCGGTCAGGTCCAGCAACCACGAACGCACCACGCTGCCCTCGCGCCAGATCTCGGCGATCTGGTGCAGGTCCAACGCGAATTCCTGCTTGCGTTCCATCAACGCAAAGCCCTCGGCGTAGGCCTGCATCATTCCGTACTCGATGCCGTTGTGGACCATCTTGGTGAAGTGGCCCGCACCGCTGGGCCCCACCCGCCCCCACCCACGATCGGCAGCCGGTGCCAGCGCGGTGAACACCGGCGCCAGCCGCCCGACCGCGGCCTCGTCGCCGCCGATCATCAGGCTGTAGCCTTCCTGCAACCCCCAGACGCCGCCGCTGGTGCCGCAGTCGACGTAGGCGATGCCGTGGCCGGCCAGCTCGCGGGCGCGGCGCTGGGAATCCTTGTAGTACGAGTTGCCGCCATCGATGACGATGTCGCCCGGCGCCAACAACGGCAGCAACTGCGCCAGCGTGTCGTCGACCACGTGGCCGGCCGGCACCATCAGCCAGACCGCGCGCGGCGCGGGCAATGCGGCCACCAGTGCGGCCAGCGAACCGGCCGGCTCGATGCCCTTGGCCTGGGCCGCGGCGCGCGCCGCCTCGCCCGGGTCGAAACCGACCACGCGATGGCCGCCGCGCAGCACGCGCTCGGCCATGTTGGCGCCCATCCGTCCCAGGCCCACCATTCCCAGATCCATGTCGCATCCTCGCTTGCGGAGAGGTCCGCAGGTTCGCATGAAAACGCCGCGCCGGAGTACCGCCAACGTCAACGGTTTGTTTCGGCGGAGGTACCAGCCGACAGTTCAGCACAGGCGTGCAACCGGTAGTCCAGCCAGCGCCGATACAAGGTGGTATGCAGATTGTGCAGCGTCAGTTCCAGGGTGAACGGCGTGCGCGGATTGCGATCCAGCAGGCGCGCGATGTGATAGCCCACCGGCTTGATGCCGCGCGGATGCACATAGATCACGAAACCGCGGTAAAACGGGTCGTCCAGCACGGCGTCCATCTGCGCGACGACGTCGCGCGCATGCGGGTCCAACCGCGCGCGCAGCGCCGGATCACGCTCGTAGAGCAAGCGCTCGAAGTAGCGCTTGCCGCCCGCCTCCAGCTGCCGCGACAGTGCCCACAGCCGGCGGTTGGCCTGGTCGTAATAGCCGAAGCCGCCGTGCGCGGCCAGCGCCTGCGCGGCGGCATCGCTCACGTCCACCACGATGAAGTTCTCGGCGCGGTTGCTGATGTCGTCCAGGTACCACGGCGAGTACGCGTGCTCGATGAAGCCTGGCACGCCCATGAAGGCCTGGCGTCCCAGCGCCGAGGTCCGCCGCGCCTTGCCGTCGGCGAACAGTTCGCCGGCGTGATGCCCGAGCAGGATGCTGTCGGTACCATGCAATACATTGAAGGTGCCGATCGACAGCTCTTGCGCCGCGAATGCCGCGTCGAAACCGGCGTCGCCATATAACTCGCGCTGGGTCGCCAACTGCGCGATCTGCCGGCCGACCCCGCATTCGGCACGCACCTGCCCGGTATAGAACGCCTCCATCGCCCGCGCATTGCCCGCACTCGGCTCGAAGCCGCGGCCCAGCGCGCGCGTGCGCTGCCAGCCCTGTGCCTGCGGGCCCGCCCAGCCGAATCCGATCCAGCCCAGTTGCACGGCGGTGAAGCGGAAGCCGGGATTCGCCTGCAACGCCTGCGTGGCCTGTCGCGTCGCATCGCCGAGGCGGAACGCATATGCGCAAAGCGTGGCCGGATCGTCGAGCAGCGCCTGCAAGGTGGCGCGGGTGACCGCCGCGGCGGCGGCAATCGGCAGCACCAACCGCAGATCGCCTTGGCTTTGCGCGTCTGCCAGCGACCCACGCGTACACGGCGAGCCGCCGTGCACGCGCGGGCTGGCGACATCGTTACGGGTTACTTGCCAGCCAAGCTCGCGCAGGAGCCGCTCCAGGCATTCAGGCGATGCCTGGGCAACCGCCGGGGGCGGGCCGGCAATCGCCGGTCCGCTGCAAAGCGCCCATAGCAGTCCGACCCGCAGCGCGCGCACCCACTGCCGGACACCTCGCCGCACGCGCTGCGGATAAGCGAAAGCCCCGGCCGGACCGGGGCTTTGCGCGGATGACGCCCTCGCGGTCAACGCGTGCGTTCGCACACCGTCTGCACCACGCGATCGCCACTGTTCTGCTGGCTCTGGCCCTGGATGTGGCGACCCGCGGCGCCACCGGCGACCGCACCGCCCACCGTGGCCAGCGTCCTGCCACGCCCGCCGCCGATCTGGTTGCCCAGCAATCCGCCGACCACCGCGCCGGTCGCAGTACCGGCAACGCGGTTCGGATCCGAAGTGTTCTTCTGCACCTCGACCTTGTGGCAACGCACCACGGTGCCGTCGTTGAAACGGCGGCCTTCGTCCTGCGGTCCATACGTCTGCGCCTGCGCGACGGACGCCAGGCCCAGCAACGCGAGGCCCAGCAGGCCAATACGCATGTCGTTCATGGCTGTTGCTCCGTATCGGTGCAGCGGGCCGGACTGCCTGCCGCCATACGGTCACTGTGCACCCGCGGCCGCGCAAGACCTCGTGAAATCCGTCGGCACCGTTCAGCGCTCAGCCACGCGCCTGGCTGCGCCTCGAACGAGCGCATCGACGGATCAGCGCGGCGTGGGCTGATCCTGCGTCGGCGTCGGCGTAGCGGCCGGCGCGGGCGGCCCCTGCTCTGCCGGTGGCGCAATCGGTGCGGGAGCGGCCGGCACCACCGGAGACGCAGCTGCGTCTCCGCCATCGGATACGGCGCTCGGCGGCGCCGACTCGGGCGGTGGCGCAATGACCGGCGCTGGTGCTGGCGCTGGTGCTGGTGCCGGTGCAGGCGTCAGTGCAGGCGTCAGTGCAGGTGCCGGCGCAGGTGCCGGCGCAGCCGCCGCGGCCGCCGCGGCCGCCGCGGCCGCCTGCGGCGGATTGCGCTGACCCTGCGCGCCCTTGTCATCGGCGGCCGGCGCAACCTTCGGCAGATACAGGTCCAGGCGCTCGAAGAAGCGCCGGTAGAAGTCGCCGTCCTGCACCGTGCTGCTGGCCACACGTACCATCGAATCGTTGCTGCTGCCCACCGGCAGCGACACCGAGCCGAGCACACCGACGCCGACGCTGGCCGAGGTCGCGCTCTTCTTCAGCGCATAGCGGTCCTGCACGGCGCTGACGAAGATCCAGGCGTTGTCGTCGCCCTGCGCCACGCACGACACGCGCAGGTTGAGCTGCTCGTGGGTCTCTTCGCTGGGCTGGAAATTCTTGCTGCCCTCCACCGCCGCCGCATCGGCGCGACCGATGCCATAGCCCTGGCTGAGCAGCGCGCGCCGGGCCGCCTCGCAGGCGGCGGCGGGCGCCACTGCGACCTTGCGCGAGTAGGTGTCTTCGGAACTGAAGGATTCGCGCACCAGCATGCTGTCGGCCTTGCTGCGCCCGCAGCCGGGCAGCGCCGCCACTGCGGCAAGGGCGATCAGCACCGGGACGGCGCGGCGTGACACGATCATGGCGTAGCCTGGTCGAGGGTGATTGCGAAAGGATATCGTCATGGCCGCGGTGGGCGCGTGGAGAGCTCCCGGCCGGCGCAGTTCGGTTCACGAAACGCGACCGGGTCCCAGGACGGCGGCGCCTGGCGGTGCCAAGCTGGCGCGACGCCACACGGAGACCGGATCCTGATGAAGCCCCTTTACTGGCTGCTTGCCGTGCTCGCCACCCTGCCGTCGCCCATCGTCCACGCCACGGCGGCGGCGGAGGCGACACCGCTGACGGTGATGTCCTTCAACGTGCGCACCCCCGCCGACAAGCAGCCTGGCAGGCGCTGGGAGGACCGCCGCGATGCGATGGCCGCGGTGATCACACAAGCGCGTCCACAGGCCGTCGGCACCCAGGAGCTCACCGCGCGCCAGGCCGTCGACCTGCTGGCGCGACTGCCGGACTATCGCTGGTTCGGCCAGGGCCGGCGCGGCAGCGGCGACGACGACGAGCACATGGGCGTGTTCTACGACACGCGGGCGCTGCAAGTGGTGGCGTCGGGCGATTTCTGGCTTTCCGACACCCCGGATGTGCCTGCCAGCATCAGCTGGGGAAATATCTTCCCGCGCATGGTGACCTGGGCCTTGTTCGAGCGACGGGCCGACCATCGCCGCTTCTATCTGTTCAACACCCACCTGCCCTATCGGACGCAGGACGAACCGGCGCGGGTACGCGGTGCGCAGCTGCTGCTGTCGCGGCTGCAGGCGCTGCCGGCCGAGATCCCCGTCGTCGTCACCGGCGACTTCAACACCGAACCGGGCAGCGACACCTGGAATACGCTGACCGCGACACTGCAGGACGCGCGCGCGCAGGCCGCGAAAGTCGAAGGCGGCGCCAACACCTTCCACGACTTCAGCGGCCATGCCGACCGCCGGATCGACTGGATCCTGCTGCGCGGCTTCCATGCCGAACGCTTTGCCACGATCGAGGCGCGCCCCGACGGCCGGCTGCCTTCGGACCATTTCCCGGTGCTGGCGGTGCTGCGGTTCCCGCCCGCCGCAGCCGCAGCAGCCGTCTCACCGGCTGCGTCCAGCGCGCGCTAGGCTGTCCATCCGTCCAAGGGAGCACCGCCATGGCCCATCGCAGCCGACTCGCCGGTTTCATCATCGATTGCCAGGATCACGACGCCGACCAAGGCGCGCGCTTCTGGTCCGCCGCACTCGGCCTGGGCGCAGAGCCGGCCTATCGCGAGGGCGATGCCGAGTACGCCGAACTGCGCGGCGGCCCGGCCGGACTCAACATCGAGGTGCAACGCGTCGGCCATGCCTCGCGGGTGCATCTGGATATCGAAAGCGACGACGTCGATGCCGAGGCCGACCGGTTGGAAAAACTGGGCGCCCGCCGCATCGGCTTCGTCAAACGCTGGTGGGTGATGGAGGCGCCGACCGGCCATCGCTTCTGCGTGGTGCGCATGCGCGATGACGAGGGCAAGGCCGAGCCGAACGTCTGGCCTTGAGGGATTCAACCCACCCCTGGCCGATCGGGTCGTAGCCACTCGGCGAGCTGGCGCGTCGGCCGCGGCAAGGCCTGGAAATCGCGCGCCACCAGCCACAGTCCACGGCTTGCCCATGGCTCGCGCAAGCGCAGCACCGCCAAGCGCGCGGCCGCAGTGCTGCGCAGCGCGGCCGACTCGGACACGATCGCCACGCCAGCCCCCTGCGCCACCATCCGGCACACCAGCTCCATGCCGGGCACGTGCGCGCGCACGTGCAACCGCCCGCCGGCCTCGGCCGCATGCGCCAACAAATGGCGCTGCAGCGCGCTGTCGCCGGCCAGGCCGGGCGCGTGTTGGGGCTCCTCTCTCTACTTAGGCGGACGTCTGCGGCTCTGCGGCTTGCGGGGTGGGGGTTTATTGAGGGGGCGCGCGTGGTGTGGCGGTTTGTTTTGTCGGCTTACGGTAGGGGCACCGACCTGACGGGAGGGGGATGGCCCGGCTCGGTTGGACATCCTGTCCAACTCGCCTAGCGCGGACATCCATGTCCGCTGGCCACCCCTCCCGCCAGGACGGCGCAAGGCGCGTTGGTATTCATGTCTTCGTTCGAGGCGTGCCGGGAAGGGGAGGAGAGAAGAGCCTTCGCCCCGGCCGTTATGGCGATCTGCAAGTGCCCGGCTTCGATCGAAGTGGCGGAGCAACCGGTGTCACTAGCAATGGGGAGCCGAGCTTTTCTCCTCCCCCCTCTCCCGGCGCGCCCCCGAACGAAGCTTGAAAAACAAAGCGCCTTGCGCCGTCCTGCCGGGGTGGGCGCGTCAAGCGGCACAGGGATGTGCCGCGCGGTGAGTGCGGACAGGCGCCGCCCGAACCGAAAGTGACCACCGCGGCAGCGGTGGTCGTACCCCGGCAGGGCGGTGCCCGCACCGTAAGTCGACAACACCAACCGCCCACCGTACGCGCGCCCCCTCAATACCCCCCACCCCCGCAAACCGCAACGCCTTCGGATCTCCGCCAAGTGAGAGCAGCGCGCAACAAAAAAGCCCCGCCGAAGCGGGGCTTTCATGATCAGACAGGCAGCGCGCTCAGTCGGCCCAATGGCCCGGAGCGGTCGACTGCGGCAACACCTGCGCCGACAACGGACGATCCTGCTCAAGCAGGTTGAGCGCATCGGCCAGGATCGAGGCCGACTCGTTGAGCAACGGATCCGGACGCTTCTCGGCGGCCTTCTCGCGCGCGGTGTCCTTGACGATGTCACGCTCGTTGCCGGTCAGGCCATCGTCGCTATCCTCGGCCAGCGGATCCAGCGGCAGGCCAAGCTGCTTGCGCATCGCCTGGCGCTCCTTGCGCTGGTTGTCCTGCTTCTCGCGTTCGGCGCGGCGCTCGGCCTCGTTGAGCGAGATGTACTTCTTGGCCTTTTCTTCGCGGAACTGGTCAACGTCCTGCTGCCACCACTGGAACTCCTTGTCCTGCGCGACGCGACCGGCGTGCAGGCTTTCCAGCTTCGGCAGCAACGGCGCGAAATTGCCGTACTGGGTGTGCGGCACCGATGCGATACGGGTCCACGGCAGCGCGTTGTCGTAGGTGCTCTCGCCGAACTCGCTGGCATCCACGCTGGCCGGGAACGCGATGTCCGGCACCACGCCCTTGTGCTGCGTGCTGCTGCCGCTGACGCGGAAGAACTGCGCGATGGTCAGCTTGACCTGGCCGAAACGCTGCTCCTCGCTGGCCGGCCAACGGTCGAGGTCGACGACGTTCTGCACGGTGCCCTTGCCAAACGTCGTCTCGCCGATCACCAGGCCGCGTCCATAATCCTGGATCGCGCCGGCGAAGATCTCCGAGGCCGAGGCCGAGCCGCGGTTGATCAACACCGCCAGCGGGCCGTCCCAAGAGACCTTCTCGCTGCGGTCGCCATTGACGGTGACGCGGCCACCGGATTCGCGCACCTGCACGACCGGGCCCTGCTCGATGAACAGACCGGTGAGCTCGACCGCCTCGTCCAGCGAGCCACCGCCGTTGTTGCGCAGGTCGAGCACGACGCCGTCGATCTTGTCGGCCTTGAAACCGGCCAGCAGCTTGGCGACGTCGCGCGTCGCCGACGCGTAGTCGGCGGCGTTGCGGCGACGGCCTTCGAAGTCCTGGTAGAAACCGGGCAGCTTGATGATGCCGATGCGGCGCTGCGGCTCACCGTCCTTGGCCGGGACCGTGATCGTCTCGCCCTTGGCGGCCTGTTCGGCCAGGCGCACCTTCTGGCGGGTCAGGGTGACGGTGCGATGGGTGCCGTCGATGCCCGACTCGGCCGGGATGTATTCCAGCCGCACCTGGGTGTCCTTGCTGCCGCGGATCTTGGCCACGACATCGTCGATGCGCCAGCCGATCACGTCTTCGATCGGGCCGGACTTGTCCTGGCCGACGCCGACGATGCGGTCGCCCGGCTTGAGCGTGCCGTCCACCGCAGCCGGACCACCGGCGAGGATCTCGCGGATCACCACCACGTCGTCCTGCTTCTGCAGCTGCGCGCCGATGCCTTCCAGCGACAGCGACATCTGCTGGTTGAAGTTCTCGGCGGTGCGCGGGGTGAAATAGTCGGTGTGCGGATCGACCGCGTTGGTATAGGCGTTGAGGAAGAACTGGAAGACGTCCTCGCCCTTCAGCTCGTTCACCGACTTGGCGAGATTGGCGTAGCGCTTGTCCAGCGTCTTGCGGATCTCGGCGGGCTGCTTGCCGGCCAGCTTCAGGCGCAGCCAGTCATTCATCACCTGCTGGCGCCACAGCTCGTCCAGCTCGGCTTCGTTGGCCGCCCACGGCACCTTCTCGCGGTCGTACTCGAATTTCTCGTCGCCGCTGAAGTCGAAGTTCTGGTTCAGCAGCTTGCGTGCGTAGGCCACGCGCTGGCCGACGCGCTGCTTGTACACCGCGAACACGCCGAACGCCGGCTCGAGCTCGCCATCGCGGATCGCCGTGCCGACGTTGGCCTCGAACGGCGCGAAACTGTCGACGTCGGCCTGGGTGAAGAATTGCTTGCCGCCGTCCAGGGCCTCCAGATAGCGCTTGAAGACATCCTTCTGCATCGCCGGATCGAGGTCGCGGGGGCGGTAGGCGTAACGGCTGTCGGACAGCAGGCCGTACACGTACTTGGTGGCCAGCGCCTGGTCGGCGGTCGCCGCCGAAGGCAGCGCGGTGTCGGCGCGTGCCAGCAGGGTCATCGGCGCAGTCAGCGCCAGTGCCAGCAGGCAGGCCTTGATCGTCGCGGGGGCTTTGAATTTCATGGGGGTAGTCTCGGCACCAGGCCGTCAAGTGGGGCTGCGATCGAATCCGACCGCATGACAGTGCCGAAAGTTGCGACGCTTGTCATCCGGGGCTGACTGCAGCCTAACCCGAGCCGGGCTTGCAGGTCTGTGAATGCAGGGGAACACCGCACCGCGGGCGATGCGGCGTTCAGTCGTGCGATGCCGAAGGGACCGGCGGTGTTCAGGCGGCGACGCCGGCCCCGGCGGCCTGGCGGTCGGCGTGGTACGAGGAGCGCACCATCGGGCCGGAGGCAACATGGGCGAAGCCCAGGCTGTAGCCATACTCCTCCAGCGCCCTGTATTCGTCGGGCGTCCAGTAGCGCATCACCGGGTGGTGATGGGGCGTGGGCTGCAGGTACTGGCCGATCGTCACCATGTCCACGTCGTGGGCGCGCAGGTCGCGCAACGTGGCCTGGACCTGCTCCATCGTCTCGCCCAGGCCGAGCATGATCCCGGACTTGGTCGGCAGGCTCGGGTGCTGCGCCTTGAACTTCTGCAGCAGGGTCAGCGACCACTGGTAGTCCGCCCCCGGACGCACGTTCGGGTACAGGTCGGGGACGGTCTCGATGTTGTGGTTGAACACGTCCGGCGGGTTGAGCGCCAGGATCTCCAGCGCGCGGTCCATGCGGCCCTTGCCGCGGAAGTCCGGGGTCAGGATCTCGATGCGGGTGTTCGGCGCATGCTCGCGGATCGCGGCGATGCAATCGACGAAATGCTGGGCGCCGCCATCGCGCAGGTCATCGCGGTCGACGCTGGTGACCACCACGTACTTCAGGCCCATGTCGGCCACGGTGGTGGCCAGGCTCAGCGGCTCGCCCGCATCCGGCGGCTTGGGCCGGCCGTGGGCGACGTCGCAGAACGAGCAGCGGCGGGTGCAGACCTCGCCGAGGATCATGAAGGTCGCCGTGCCGTGGCTGAAGCACTCGTGGATATTCGGGCAGCTGGCCTCTTCACAGACGGTGACCAGGCGGTTCTCGCGCAGTTTCGCCTTGAGGTTCTGCACGGCATTGCCAGAAGGGATGCGCACGCGGATCCACGAGGGCTTGCGCAGCACCGGCGCGTCGGCGAACTGCACCGGCGAACGGCCGATCTTGTCGCCGCCCAACTGTTTGATGCCGGATTCCAGCGAAGGGGCCAGCGACGCGGGCGGCTGGCCGTCGGTCGCGACGACTGCCAGGGGAATGGTACGGACGGTGGGCTGGGTCATGGCGATACGGGCGTGGGGCGGTCAGGCCGCGTGCGAAAGGTCGGGCAGGTCGGGGGCGGCGCGCAGCGCCAGGCCGAACTGGCGGGCCAGCTCGTCGAGCAGCACGCGCTGCACGGTTTCCGGGCCGGAAGGACCGCCCAAGTCTAGCACCGAGGTTACTTGCAGCCCCTGGTAACCGCAGGGGTTGATGCGTTGGAACGGCTCCAGGTCCATGGCCACGTTGAAAGCCAGGCCATGGAAGGTGCAGCCGCGGCGCACGCGGATGCCGAGCGCGGCGATCTTGGCGCCGCCGACGTAGACGCCGGGCGCGCCTTCGCGGCGTTCGGCGACGATGTTCCATTCCAGCAGGGTGTCGATGATGGCCTGCTCGATCCGGCATACGTACTCGCGCACACCGATGCCCAGCCGGCGCAGGTCCAGCAGCGGATAGACGACGATCTGGCCCGGCCCGTGATAAGTCACCTGGCCGCCGCGGTCGACGTGCAGGACGGGGATCTGGCCGGGCGCCAGCACGTGCTCGTCCTTGCCGGCCTGGCCCAGGGTGAACACCGGGTCGTGCTCGACCACCCACAGTTCGTCGGTGGTGTTGTCATCGCGCGCGTCGGTGAAGCGCTGCATCGCCCGCCACACCGGCTCGTACGGCTGGCGGCCGAGCGCTCGCAGGACCGCAGGCTGCACTGCAACGGCAGGCGTCGCGGTGGCCTCGCAGGCGTTTACAGGGTCCACTTCACTTCCGGGTGGTCGCGCAGCGCGGCGTGCGCGGCGTCGTACTGCTCGCGGCTTTCGGCGCGGAAGCCGATGCGCACCGACACGTACTTGCCGTTGCTGGAATGCTTCCAGCTGATGCTCTCTTCCAGCAGCTCGACGCCGGCGGCGGCCAGCAGCCGCGGCAATTCGGTCTCCAATCCCTTGTCGGCCGTGCCCATGGCACTGAGCTCGAAGTTGCCGGGGAACTGGAAGCCGTGTTCGGGGTTGTCGGACTTGATTTCCATGCCGCCATTATCGGGCCGGGGCCGGACAAACCCAACCCCGGCCCCGGGATGCAGCGTTCATGCGGCCCGTCGGCCGATCTCGGCCGGCGGCACATTCCCACCCAACGCGACCGCCGGATCCCTCGGTCGCGGCTGAAGCCGCTCCTACATCGAAGCCGGGATCTGTCTGGTGTCGATGGCAATCGGAAGCCGGGCTTTTCTCTTCCCACCTTCCCGGCGCGCATTGATCGAAGACATG